>Ga0307966_1000149_pt1 | contig 55926 bp, 43 predicted proteins | sample OrgLakmetagen646_FD_203141 | JGI IMG/M metagenome (GOLD analysis project Ga0307966, IMG submission 203141) | Saline water microbial communities from Organic Lake, Antarctica - #646 | ecosystem: Environmental > Aquatic > Non-marine Saline and Alkaline > Saline | place: Antarctica: Organic Lake... | reverse complement strand
TAGGGAGCACGCGGTTTATCAACAGGACTGCTATACGTGCCGGCGAATTATTCACAGACTGAAGAAGTTATAGAGTCACCAACTATGCTTATATTGCGCTTACCTTGGATTGTTTTTTTTTCACGCACCATTCGCTTTTTATTTCACCATATTTAATGCTCATATCATTGTATTCGCTGTTAAAATAAATTATTTACGCATCGTGGGATATTTTTAGAATAATTTATTATTTACATTTATGAAATTTGTGCTAATTTTAACCCAAGGGAGGTTGTTCAAACACCTTTTATTGGCTTCGTATTGCTAGTGAAAGTAGTAAGACAATACATTCTCCTGGCTGAAGCACTCGGGTAGCTGCGCCGTTACTATACCTTAGCTGTAATCAGTTTCACGCTTTTATATGTCACGGTATAACCACCAATTTTTGTTCATGTTGAAGAATTTCTTCCGAGTGAGACACAAAAACTCCAAAAAAATAATTAAAGGGAGACTGCACAGTGAAATTAAATAAAATCGCACTAGTGCTAGCTATGTCAGGGTTATCGAGCGCTTACGCTTTTGCCCAACACGCTACTGAAGACGCACAAGACAAAAAAATAGAACGTATATCGGTTACTGTAGAAAAAAATCATCGGCTGAATGCATATAGTTTAAGGACCTTAACCATGAGTAACTTAAGTGAGGTACCACAATGATTGCTAACTTTATTTCAACAAATTTATTCCGCGAGCAGACATTTAAGTGGTGCTCATCTGTTGTAATCTTATTTACAGTGCTTCTGTTTGCAGTGAATGCATCGGCACAGCAAGTGGGTGAAATTGTCGGAAAGGTCTCTGGACCTGATGGCATGCCACTAGAAAATGTGTCAATTGAAGCAAAAGGTGCTGTGCTGCCTAAACCCCGTATTGCAACATCCAAAGCTAACGGGAATTATCGTTTGCAGCTTCTTCCACCCGGTAATTACGACGTTACGTTTACTTCGCCTAATGGTGAAATGCGAAGCGTAAATGTCTCCGTACTTCTTGAACAAAAAACGCCGCTGAACATCCAAATCGATTCTTCCGACGACGTTGAGCAAATTGTGGTTTATGGTAGTAGGTTAACAACGTCAACGAATGCGGCGTTGGGTAATTCGCTTAATGCTGAAACGTTAGCGCAGTTACCGATGGCGGTTGAGTTCAGCTCGCTGATCCGTTTGATGCCCGGTGTACAGGTGACATCCGACAGTGTTCGCGGTCCAAGTGCGGGTGCAAGTGGTCAATATAACAATTTCAAACTTGACGGTGCGACGCTATCAAATCCATTATTTGGTATTTTACAATCGTCCCCATCGACTCACGATATTGCGCATGTTTCTGTCGAGCGCGGTGGCGCAAGAGCCGTTGGCTTTAATCGAAGCACCGGCGTTACGCTAAATACCGAGAGTAAATCAGGTACAGATGAATGGGCTGGTGATGTAACGTATCGCCTTCAAAAAGGCGCATGGCAAGCCGACGACCAAGGCGGTCTGAGCACAGAGGATGATATCGGCTTTATCACTGCTGGCATAGGCGGACCAATCATCGCCGAGCAACTGTTTTTCTACGGTTCGTACTATACGCGGGACGATTCAAAAGAAAGTGGTACAAACGCACGTGGTCAATTGCCTGATATCACTAATGAACGTGAAGAGCTTTTTGGGAAATTCACATGGACCCCAACAGCGGACATTTTGATTAATGCTAGTTACCGTACTTCTGAAGTTACCGCCACTAATCAAGGTATCGGTATCAATAACCCGGCGTCTACTGCATTGGACGCGGTTGACGAATTTGAAGTGTTGGTGTTCGATGGGTCTTGGCTTATCAATGACGATACAACCTTCAACATATCCTATTCTGATACAACTCAGTCAGCAGGCTCATTCCCGATTAACAATCTTGGATTTAGAGGTCAGGCTGGTGGCACATTAAACGTCAATGACTTAGCTTCGCAGGGTTTCTTTTCAGTACCATCTTTTGAAATACGTGTGGGCGCTGATGCAGCCGAGCAAGCACTTATAGACGCTTACAACGCCGGCGCCGTTCCGCTCATCAATGCATTTGGTATTAACGGTGAGGCACTTGGTGGTGTCGGTGCTGCCTCGACGGTGAACGACAATAGATATTTGGGTAATACACTTGAAATTTCATTTGACCACATTATTGAAACCAGCACCGTGACTCATGAACTTCATTTTGGTTATCAAGAGCAAGAAGCATCAGAGGAGCTATTTCGCGTCTCTAATGGTTGGGGATCAATCTCTTATTGGGGCGGCTTAGACCTTGAAGAAGGAGGTATCGTTGCACCTACTGGCGATCCAATTCCTCTAAATACGGCTTATCGCGCGACGGTTCAAACCCGTGGCTTCGATGCAGGGGGTCTAACGGGTCCACTCGTTTCAAAAACAAAATCAAAAACAATTGCCGTGAACGACACTATTACTTGGCAAGATTGGATATTTGATGTTGGCTTCTTACTAAGTGAAGACCAAATTATTGGTCAAGGCCTGCGTAAAGCAGACACCAGTTCGGGCTATGAAGAAGCCCGCGGTAATCCATATGTAATGAAAAAAGTTGGCTTTAGTGAGACGTTTCAACCGCGCTTAACGGCAACATGGAACTACAGCGATACCGCTTCAGGCTTTGTTAGTTTTGCGAGATATAATCCAGCGGTTAGTTCTCTTGCACGAGCGGCATCCTGGGATCGTAATACCGGTGGCAGTACCACCTTTGCTTACTTTGACGGAAGCGGAAACTTCCTTGATTCTCAAACCAATGTATCCTCTACAGGTAAACTATTCGCTGATGGTCTTGAGCCCAGAACCATGCAAGAGTTAATTATTGGTCACCAAATGGAATGGCAAGATAGCTGGACTATTCGCAACCACGTTCGCTATCGTAGAACTTGGAACTTTTGGGAAGATACCAACAACAACTCGCGTATCGTTTATGATGCAGAGGACTATCAAGGTCGTGTAACTCGTTTTACTGATTCGTATCCGGATCTAGTGGCTGCGGCAAATGCAGGTCGATTTGACTCTCCAGAACCAAAAGAGCTTTATATGCCGGTTAACAATCTGATTGGCGAGGGTTCTTATGTGATTGCCGAGCTTCAGGGTGCGTACAACAAGTATCTTGAAGCCAGTACAGAAATTGACTACTTTTCTGAAAACTTCTTTTCAACGACATCGGTTGTCTGGAGTCGCTATACTGGTAATTTTGACCAGGATGGAACCACTCGTTTTAACAACGACGCAGGGACATTCATTGGGTCTTCGAATATTGCAGATAGCTGGTATGGACAACTATGGGGCAGCTTCACTAATGGAAGAATGCGTGCAGATCGTACTTGGCAAGTTAAGAGCTTTGGTGCTTATAAGTTGCCATGGAATGCATCGCTAGGGTACTTGACATACTGGCAGTCTGGCCACACCTGGGCACATCAGTGGGCAAGTACTTTTTATTTGGAGCCCCGTGGTAGCAGAGAAACACCGAGTCACTGGCAGTTGGATCTGAACTACACGCAAGACTTTGATTTTGCAGATGATTACAGTTTGAGATTTCGCTTGGACGTGTTCAATGTGTTTGATAATCAAACAGGCTATAACCCTCAGCCACGTTATAGTAGTGATGCGTTAGGGGAATATCGTAGTTTTGAAAATCCTCGCCGTATTCAGGCGACTGTATCTTTAAGATTCTTCTAATGGCTTTAAGTCACTAAACAGGCCCCGCATTGCGGGTAATGCCAGTCGGTTAAGCTGACTGGCATTTTTTTTTGTCCACTGACGTTCCTGAAGATGGAATTAAATAGCAAAATACACTGATATATCTCAGGATTAAAAGACTATAATGTCGAATGATCTAGATTCTAGTATTTACCAGTTCAGACAATCTATTCCGCATCTATTAGACGCTGGCCACCAAAGAGTAATCGCAGAACGCCAATTCGAGAATAGTATCTCTCCCTGATTTCGATGAAAGCACCTCTCATCATCTCAGCGCCAGAGATTGTCAGATAATTGCTAATCGATGGTATGTGCATACACGAATGGAAATTCAATCTTAAAACTACCAAAGCATAAATCCGTGCTAACATTCGGGTTGAGTATCTAGCTCATTCGACTGGTTACTGTCAGTCACGGTTGCGTTTAACAAGTGTAATTGCAGTTTTACGCAGGCTAGCAACATAATGACCCGTCGTTTATGAAGCGGTATTAGCAAACACTGCTGCTAACAAAAAGAATAATAATTAAGGAGTAGCTGCTTTGGATTGGTTAAGTATATTACCGCCATTAGTCGCCATTGCCGTAGTGCTATGGAAAAAAGAAGTTATATTGGCCTTGTTGCTTTCAATAGTTACCTCGGAATGTTTAGTTTTGCTGAAGCAAGGGCAAGAAAGCGTGTTGTTAACTCCAATCAATACAATTGAGCGCGTTGTATCAACTATTAGTAACGAGGGCAACGCGCGCATACTTCTATTCAGCTTACTCGTAGGTGCGCTACTTGCCTTTATGCGAGATTCAGGCGGTGTAGCCGCTTTTGTTAATAAACTCGTGTCCTCGGGTATTGCTAAAACTAAGCGCCGTGCAGGCGGCATTACTATGTTTACAGGTATGGTCGTTTTTATAGAATCTAATTTAAGCGTACTTACCGCTGGTATTATGGCGCGCGGACTGTTTGATAAATTCAAAATGAGCCGAGCAAGGCTCGCTTATGTGATTGATTCAACCAGCGCACCGGTTTGTATCCTAATATTACTAAATGGCTGGGGTGCATATATTTTAGGTCTGTTAAGCGCCTATGAGCTGCCGGGCAATCCTTTAATTATGCTTTGGAGCACACTGCCCTACAACATATATGCATGGTTAACCCTAATAGTAGTGGCCTACACTATATTTGCCGACAAAGTACACGGTCCAATGAAAGAGGCCGAACAAAAACTTGAACGTATTGACACAAAGGTAGAAATAGCCGCGCCCACTAAAATAAGGTTCATGCTTTTACCTTTAGGCGTCATGATATTTGGCATGGTGGGGTTTATGCTATGGACGGGCAATGGTGATTTAACCCAAGGCAGTGGCAGTAAGTCGGTGCTTTATGCCACCTTTTTAGCCTGTATCGTTGGTTATGCGCTTATTGTGTTAAGTAAACAAACCTCGCATCAAGGCGCATTTAAGCTTGGATTTTTAGGCATGAGCGAGTTATTACCCTTAGTCACTATTGTGATGTTGTCGATTGGCTTGGGCGCTAGCTTAAAAGTATTAGGAACGGGTATATTTGTATCCGGTCTGGTAGGTGATTATTTACCTCTGGTACTGGTAGTACCTATGTTATTTGTAGCTGGCGGTATTATTTCATTCACTACAGGTACTTCATGGGGAACCTTTGCCATTTTAATCCCAATAGGCATGCCGTTAATACAAACCTTAGGCTTGCCTCCTGAACTCGTTTTAGCCGCGATTCTAGGTGGTGGAATATTTGGTGACCATTGTTCACCAATATCAGATACCACAGCGGTATCGTCATTAGCGGCCGGATGCGATTTACTTACCCACGTTAAAACGCAGTTGCCCTATGCGCTGATAACTGGTGGCGTCACTATTTTGGGCTATGTAATGTTAAGTATATTGATGCTGTAAAACCATTTTTATACGTCGGGTGAATATATCTGTAGACACCAAAACGTGGTTGATACACTTAGCAGCAATGCGCTTCTATTGATTATCTAAAACGGCTTCGTATACCAAACTAATAATACTGCCATACTTGCCTGTTTCAAATAGTTTGCCACTAAATTCAGGGCCCTTATCATCATCTTGTTCGACAATCTCACTATGGCGTGCATTGGTAAGTAATATGATGGCGAGGTCATACTCAGGATCGATGACTGTCACGGTTCCCGTCCAGCCAGTATGACCATAAGCATAAGCGCTGGCATAAGGGCCAAAGTGCCACTTAAGTTGACCATGACCAGCCCGGCGCCACCCTAAACCAAAACTACTGTTTCCTTCCTCTGGTTTAACGAACTCATCGAGTATTGCATGTTCAAAGACTTTAGTTTTCCCATAACCACCGCCGTTTAGGAGGGTTTGACTTAATACTGCTAAATCATCAACCGTGGAAAACAACCCCGCATGTCCGGTTACACCAGCAAATGAATGAAAGGCTTTTTCATCATGTACTTCACCTTGCAATACATGAGTACGCACATTTTCAAAGTCGACTCTGCCACCGCGGGTGTTACCCCTTATTTCTGTGGCTGCAAACTGGCTTTTGGTAAAGCCTTTTTGCAATGGATTAAACAGGGTGTTATCGATACCAAGAGGATGATAAATCTGTTGTTCTACATATAAATCTAAGGGTGTAAACGTCACGCGCTCAATCAGTAAACTGAGCAACATATAATCGGTGTCGCTGTATACGGCTTGGATTTGTCGACCCATTTGAAACGGCACGCGAGATAACAGTAAATGTTCGCTTCGCTTTTTATTTTGAGAAAAAAATTGTTCACCCAATTTATTGTCCTTAGTGAAAAAACGCACTTGCGGAGAATAGCCTGCGGTGTGTGTCAGCAGGTCACGAACCAGCCTAAATTCCCGACCCTGGCCTTGATATTCTGGTAAGTAGTCATTAATAGGTCTGGTGACGTCAATCTTTCCTTCTGACACCAGTTTCATTAGCGCAAAATTGGTGGCAAACATTTTAGTATTTGATGCTAAATCAAATAACTGCGTGGTATGCATCTTAATCGGATGTTGCAGCGCTTGACCCCCGTCGGCAAATTTCCGAGCATAACCGTAGGCACTACGTTTAATGATTTTGCCGTCTTTTAATACCAGCAATACTGCGCCGGGGAAACCTGCATCAATATCACTATTTATAAGTTTATCCACCTTAGCAAACTTTTGGCTATTTACAGTCTCTTCCAGTTTTAAGGTGGGGAAGGGGATCATGACCTGAATAGTGCTGCCCTCGGGTAATACGTTTTCAACCCGCAGGGTGTTTTCGCCATTTTTAGTGCGCCGCGCTAAAGAATAACTGTAGCGCTGAAAAGGCTGCAGGATATCCTCTATATTGAGTTTTTCTCCATTGACATAAATATCAGCGCTTTGGGCGTCAAGATTATCGACTATGATCTGGCCTTCATTTACGTAGCTTTTGAAAACAGTACGATCATTGACCCATTCGCGGGTACTGCGATCTGTATTGGGATAGACCTCATTTATTTGGTAATAACCTAAGTTAGTGGGTTGTTTCACAAGTTGTTTTTCTAGTTCGTAACGCTCCAAAAGCGCATCAATATGTTGCGGAAAATATTTGTTTATTAACGCAAACAAAACCCCTGCGGTTTTACTGTCGAGTTTGCCATTAACCGACCAGGGTAAAAAATGCATTTGAAAAGCCGATACAGTATCAACGGTGGCACTGTCGGCAATGCCGGTTTCGACAATGCCATAACCATAAATACCTAATGTATGTTGTATCAAACTAATGCTGGGTGGGTAGGCGTTAAACATTTCCCAGTATGTTCTCAGAGTATCATTATCGTACCAAGCCCCAATGCCATTTTGATAGAGTTGATACCAAGGAAATCTTGGACCAGGATCAGTCTTGCGAGAAGGGGCAATGTCGGAATGGCCTATTACTGCTGTGGGCGATATATCAGGATTTCGTGCTAAAATGTCCTTAGATAATGTGATTAATAATTCAATTTGTTTAGGGTCATAATCAGGGAAAATGCACAGTCGACTCGGATCATTTTCGCGTTTTTTCAGATCGATACTTGCAGTATCACGCATACATATCGGCACATTGACTATTTCGATACCAATAGATTGATCATTTAAATTTTCTCTGCCCTGCCACTCACTTTTGCCCGCATGCCAAGCACGGGTAGATTCATCGACCAACTGAATCACTTTTAACTGACTGTCTGGATAACTCGGGTCGTTACGCTCTGGTATCAGGTAATGTGAACTAAGGCCACCTTCATCAACTAAGGCAGTCACTGATTTTTGATAATCAATAGCGGTATAATGCATCACCAAAAGCTTGATCCGTTGGTTATAGTTTTTAGACTGCACGTGTTCCAAGGGCAATGACGTGCAGCCAACAACGAATATTATCAGCAGACTAACACCCCATATTCGCCGCGATGATGACCCAATTGTTCGCCATTTTGACCGATATTCAACACATTGCGGCATAACAAACCCCATTTTTTAGAATAAATAATTATTATTTTGCAAAAAACATGAAATAATTATTCTACACATATTGTTGACTCAATAATATGCTATTTTATGTATAAATTATTGCAGATTTCTATAATATTTGGAAAAAATTATTCTTGACGTTGTTGGCTATGTTCTGTTGATTCAAGCAATCGGTATACGAAATCATCAATCAACACAAGAATGTGAGTGTCAGAATCTGTGGCATCAGTGTCACCTATATGCATAACTTAAACTAACAGGCGAGGCACATGTCAATGAAACGTACAAATTTTATAAGGAGACACCTTTAATGCTTCACGTCTTTATGGAAAATATCAAAGTCCCTTTGGTGGTGTTCCAGACAACATTACTGAAAAAGGTTTAAACATTGAAGATTTAGATGCTTACCGCGCTGAAGTGGTTGGTTCGTCTTATGTATGGAGTCATTACTTCGGTAATTACGAACAAAAGATCACCAGCGGCGCCTCTAGTGGCAACCTATTTATAGGCTCGTCAAATTGAGCTATTCGATAATCAAACAGGATATAACAACAACCCTTATGTCAGTAATGTTACATTTGGTGAAGCTCGAAGCTTAATCAATCCTCGCAGAGTTCAACTTTTTGTCAGTATTGCTTTATTAATATTAGTGGCGCAAAATTTTGACTGATTTACTCAGTATGATGGGCCTATTTTTAATGCATTAGCAGATGTAATAACTGGCCGTATTCAAGCCCAAGGCAGTTTGCCTGTTACAGTTCAATAAGGTGGAATGCCGATGTTGTTAGCGCTTAAAGCTCATTGTCAGTCTATACATCAGCACTCGCCAGTTAAGCGTTTGCTGGCTTTAGATGTATTCAGAGGAATAACGATTACCGCTATGATCTTGGTGAATAACCCTGGAAACTGGCAACATATATATCCGCCTTTAGCGCATGCAAAGTGGCATGGTTGGACCCTAACAGATTTAATCTTTCCCTTTTTTATCTTTATTGTTGGGGTGTCTATTTCGTTGTCGGGTCAACGCCAGCGTGACAAAGGTTTAGGTCATGCTCATATCATCCGCCATGCTTTTCTGCGAATGCTTAAGCTATTTCTTCTAGGCTGTTTTTTGGCCTTGTTTTATTACAATTTTAGTGTCGTCGATTATGACTGGTTTTCAGAGCGCCTGATGCAAATTCGTTTTATGGGGGTACTGCAACGTATCGCATTGGTGTATTTTGTCTGCGTCTTGCTGTGGCTGTTTTTGTCGCGTCTGCAACTGCTGGTTGCTATGCTAATAATTTTAGCTGTGTATTGGCTGGCTATGGCGTTTATTCCTTATCACGATGACCTAGGTAATCAATATGTGGGCTTATTGGAATACGCTAATAATTTGAGTGCTTGGTTAGATAATCGCTTATTTGCTAAAACCCATCTGTATTACTCCTCTGCACAGCCATTTGCGTTTGATCCTGAAGGCGTCTTAAGCACCTTGCCAGCCATCGCCAGTGGCTTGAGCGGTGTTTTGGCGGGGCAGTGGTTGTCCTCAACCCATTATTCGATGGATCATAAAGCCAAATGGCTGTCTATTTTTGCTGTTGTCGCGCTGGTATTGGGGCAAGTGTGGGCTAACTGGTTGCCCATTAATAAAGCATTGTGGACGTCTAGTTATGTTTTGTTAAGCTCTGGATATGCTGCGTTAGTGTTAGCGCTGCTGATTTATGTGTTGGATATAAAGCAGTGGCGTTTATGGAGTGCGCCTTTTCTTGTATTTGGTGCTAACAGTATTGCCTTTTTTATGTTTGCCGGCGTAGTTGGACGGCTAGTGCTCATGTTCAATATAGGTGAGGTGAGTATTAAAAATTGGATTTACATTCATATTTTTCAGCCCTGGCTGGGTGATCTAAATGCTTCCTTAGCTTATGCCATTAGCTTTCTACTGTTGTCTTATATGGTTATGTTTGTTATGTATCATAAACAAATTTTTTGGAAAGTATGATCAACATTTTATTCTGAGCTTTTTAACAAATCGCCTTTTTTGGATAGCACTGACTAAAAGTGAGAATAAAATATGAATTTGAAATGATATGCCATATTTTACTTTAAATGCATGTATATATTTAAGTTTTATGGAATAAAGGCTGATAAATTAAGTATCTTTGGGTTATAGTTATTCTTAATCTATAAATAAAATATTTATGAGTGAACATGTCAACATTTACAAAAATCAAAGCGCTTAAGGACTCTTTTTCGACTAGCGAACTAAAGCTAGCAAAATTTGCATTGGACTCATCTAATGCCATTCGAGAGTTATCTTCACAAGGATTGGCAAATGTGGTCGGCGTTAGTCAATCCAGTGTGGTTAAATTTTCTCAGAAGTTAGGTTATAAGGGTTATCCAGCCTTTAAGATGGGGATCATTGATGCGTTAAATGTTTCTAACGTTAACACTAATTTACACGGTAAAATCACGGTCAACGACAGCTTTGGACAGATGTCCGATAAATTACTGAGCAGTAAAGTGTCTGTGTTGAATGAGACCCAGAAGCTGAACGATGAAAAAGCATTTATTGAGGCTGTAGAACTGCTTAAGTCCTCAAAACGAATTTTGATTTGTGGCCTAGGGGGGTCAGCATTAGTGGGTAAAGACTTCTCTTATAAGTTACAAAAATTAGGAATGTTGGCTATCGAAGAAGCTGATACCCATGCACAACTCGCGTTTGCTGCTACCTTAGGTGAGAATGACGTAGTGTTTGCTATCAGTGAATCAGGAAATACTAAAGAAATAATTACTGTCGTATCTGAGGCTAAACGTAATAAGTCTAAAATAATTTCTGTGACGCGTTTTGGAAGCACACCGATTTCTGATATGGCTAATGTGAAACTCTACTCGGTGGCAGATGATGAGTCAGCTCGTTTGTCGTCAATTCTAGCCAGAACCGCCCAGGAATTTATCATTGATATTTTGTTTATTGCCATTACTCAATCATCGCGTCAGGGACGTCAGATCCTGGAAAAAACCAATGCGGTGGTGAGTGACTTTAGACGCATGCCTTAGGTTTGAACATATGATGAGATGAAAAGAAAGCAGGTGAAATTACGTTTTATTATCACGTTTAAATATGCCTCCACTATTGATGTCTACTGCAATGGCTGTTGTTAATCTGGATACAGCAAGTAGGGTTTACGCAGCTCTTTGAACGCCTGTATACCCGGCTTCCAGCTTTGTTTTATCTGTTCTGCGCTTTGCCCTTGTTCAATTGCCAAACGTAATTGCTTGCTGCCGGCTAATTTGTCCATAAAGTCAGGGCGCTCAAAGAAGTTGAGGTCAGACTCAGTGAATTGCTGATAGGCTTTAATAAACAGCTGTAGATCTAATCCTTGCTGTAGACTGTGTCGTAAATCGACTCCTATCAACGCTTGCCCTTCTAATTTGGGGTGTAACGCGGCGCCAGGGCGAGACTCAGGGCTAAAGCTAAAATCTCCTAATGGCACTGTATTATGACCGATTACCTGAAACGGAAAATCCGTTCCGCGACCCACACTAATAGGTGTGGCTTCAAAAAAGCATAACCAAGGGTACAGCTGCACTGACTGGCTATTAGGTAAGTTAGGGCTGGGAGCAACAGGTAAATCATATTGCATATCCCGGCGATAATGGCTGTTTGCAATAGTGATGAGTGTCAGTTTATCGGCGTCTGTTATCCATTTTTTACCTTTAATCATGCGCGCGAGTTCGGCAACCGTCATACCATGTAATACAGGGATGGGGTGCATGCCCACAAACGATTTATAAGCACTTTCCAGAATAGGACCATCGGTAAATCGGCCATTAGGATTGGGTCTGTCGAGCACCATAAACTGAGTCGAGGACTCGGCGGCAGCTTCCATCATATAATGCATGGAACTGATATAAGTGTAAAAGCGCACACCGACATCTTGAATATCAAAAATGACGATATCCACTTTATTCATAATATCTGTTGATGGCTTCTTTTGTTTTCCATAAATCGAGGTGATAACGATACCGGTTTTACTGTCGATATCGTCACTGACATGTGTGCCGGCATCGTGATCACCTCGAAAACCATGTTCTGGGGCGAAAATGCGCACCACATTAACCTGTTTCGACAACAGAAAATCCACGAGGTGCAGGTCACCCACCCGTGAGGTTTGATTAACAACTAAGGCAACACGTTTGTCTTTTAATAATGGCAGGTAAACTTCGACTTGATTTGCTCCCACCTGAATTGGTTCACGAGGGGACTGCGAAACACATGCCCCTAACGCTAAAACAAGCAGTACAAGCCAACATTTCTGAATCAGGCGCATACAGCTCAAGGTAATGTACCTTTGGACTCAACCGCTTTTCGTAAAAACCCATTATTTTGTATAAGTAGCGACATCGCCTCACTGGCATCTACCCCAGTTAGTATCATCATAATAGCGACCTTTGCTTCGTTACCCGCAGCCTGCAATGCGTCTGTGGCAGTGTGTTCATCACAGTCAGTTGCCTGCATGACAATTAAGAGCGCTCTTGCATATAATTTTTTATTACTGGCATTCACATCGACCATGAGATTTTGATAGGTTTTTCCTATTTTGATCATACTGGCGGTGCTCAGCATATTAAGGATTAATTTTTGCGCGGTACCTGATTTCATGCGCGTAGACCCGGTCAGAATTTCGGGTCCAACAGCGGCACAAATATCTACGTCAGCTTCCTTGCCAATAGCTGAATCAGGATTACAGCTTACCGCCACCGATTTTGCGCCAATCAGTTGCGCATATTTTAAGGCTGAAATTACATAAGGTGTGCGGCCACTAGCTGCAATGCCAACCAGCACATCTTTTGCATTGAAGTTAATCGCTTTTAAATCTTCGATGGCAGCTTGTTGATCGTCCTCGGCACCTTCCACCGCTACTTGAATGGCTTTTTCGCCCCCCGCAATAATGGCAATCACAATGTTTTTTTCGATGCTAAAAGTGGGGATACATTCCACTGCATCTAAAATGCCCAAACGACCACTGGTACCGGCACCTAGATAAATTAAACGGCCCTGATTTTTAATGGCCTCAACAATGTTATCGACGGCTATCCCTATATTATGTAAAGCAGGCTTTATGGCGAGTGCCACTTTCTGGTCTTCTTCATTTATTTTTTGTAAAATGGCGCCAGTTGACAATAAGTCAATGTTTAAGGTCTCGGGATTTCGTGATTCCGATAAGATAGTATTGAGCTCTTTTAAAAGTGGATTATTATTCATATTTAGTTATCACTCTTTCACTGTGCTTGATACATCTTATTTGTTTGATTTGCATATAGTACATTTTTCTCACTCAAATTAGCCAAGCTACATATTGATTAATAACAGTTAATTAATTGATTTTGCGTCATTAGCCACACATTTCAAACGCCATCCAGAGGTACGAACTTAGCGCTAATCAGAACACAATCATCGCCACTTCCAGGCAAACACACACCATTTTAGAACCAGTTTATCACGCTAGCATATAAGTTAAATTTAAGGTTCAATATCCGAGCTACTTAAGAATATATTATTCGTATAATTTTGTATATAAGACATAATAATTGATTGACAATTGGTACTGCGATTTTATTTATCCACAAAAGGAGTGCCAAACTGTTAATAAATTTACCGGCTTGTTTATCTAAGTAACTAGAGCCACTAATAACCATTGCACCGTTAATAAATACGTATTCGACATCAGATGAGTAAAGCGTCCAATTCTAAAAGTTCGCATTTAGTCAAAAATCATCAGGTGAAAACACAATGATTTGTTCAGCTATAAATTAACTTTTCAGCTGCAATGTAGTTATGGGGGCCGCCCCAAAGCTTTGCCCTAAGTGGCTTCATTAGACCTTGATTGAACTCGAAACCGTGTTTATGATCTTTGCTGATTAATAATGGGCCATCTAAGTCCACAAACTTCGCTTCATTGACCAATAGTGCAATAGGTGCCATGGCTAATGAACTGCCAACCATACAACCTAACATTATCTCAAACCCTTGTATTTTTGCTTCTTTCAATAACAACATGGCTTCAGTTAGGCCACCGCTTTTATCCAGTTTTATGTTCACCACTTGATAACGACCTTTCAAGTAACCAAGTTCAGCGCGAGTATGACAAGATTCATCAGCACATAACGGTATTGGTGATACAAAGTTTATTAAATCGTGATCTTGTCCTGCAGGCAGAGGTTGCTCAATTAACACAACATTAAGTGCCTTTAATTGCGCGCTGCAACTAGCTAAATTATTTATAGTCCAACCTTCGTTGGCATCAACAATAAACTTAACAGACGGCGCTGCACGATGAATAGCTGTCATTTTCTCTACAATGTCCTGATTATCCAATTTCACTTTAACCAAAGGTGGATTATTAAGATCACGAACGGCGTTAGCCATAGCCTCAGGGGTATCAATACTTAATGTTTGTGCTGTGATACAGGCAGTTGCAGGCACTAACTGAAGCAGCTGTGCAACGGTAGTATTCTGCCGTTTTGCGGTTAAATCCCACAAAGCGCAATCGAGAGCATTACGAGCTGCACCCGAGGGCAATGCTGCTACTAAGGCGCCAAAATTCTCATAATTGAGTAGTTGTTCTGAGAACTTGCTTAGCTGGTTTTTAACGCTGTCAATAGACTCTTGATAGTGGGCATAGGGAGCTGCCTCTGCCCAGCCTATATTCACACCATCATCAATGTTAACTATAATTACATGCGCATGTGTCTTAGCCCCACGTGAAATACGAAAAATATGCTTTAATGGTAGCTGTTGATCAAACACGTGGATCATAAGTTGATTTGGTGTCGTTTTTTTTTGCTCTCTGTTTACCGGAATATTGTTTTTCACTTTATTACCTACCCTAAGGTTTTTATTATAGCAGCGGCATCCTCACTCAATGGATCAATACATTTTGCCTAGTGAAAAATCTGTAGCCAAAGTAAGCAGTCACTTTCCGCTGCGTTTTACACGTTTTACCGTCAAGAATTCTTGCAGTGGGTGGTCAATATCAATTAGTTTGAGTAAGTACTTATTTATCAATTTTGATATTGAAGTTACCTATGTTTTTACTTGCTAAAGCAGCACAAATAGCGCCGCCACAACTATCACCAGCAATAATTAGGTGATCATTAAATTTTATTCCTGTTAACAACTTTTGGCAATGAGATAGCACATACTGACAATCATCAATAGCGCCAGGCTACCGAAATTCTGGTGCTAAACGATATTCCACTGCAATCAAAATAGAATGACCAGACTTGGCAATTCTGCGACTAACGGCGTCATATAAAGCAATATTTCCAAACATATGCCAACCACCATTGCAGTTAAGTATAACAGGTAATGCTTGCTCTGGATTTGGGCTGTAAATTTTAACCTCCAATACGGTGAGTTAACGTTTCAAAAGCACTATTTTCTACACAAGTGAGTTCTGGCCCTTCATTAATAAAAACCGATAATTTTGCAATGTTTTTACGCACTAGTGATTGTGTCAATTGCACACCGACTGCTTTCGTTTGTCGACCCGCTATATTTGATTGCTTAATGAAGTCATGAAGTTTTTCTGAAATTATGCCACGCATTTTTCTCCATTTTCTTTAAATTATTAGCTGCGCTACTTCAGGTTAAAAAAACTACCAATAAATAGAGGCGTTCACTTCGAGCCAAATAGCGTTTCCAACTTTAATTCAAACGCACTCATCGCTTATGGAAAAATCATGGACATCTAATTTTGTTAATTGCCTGAAAATTCGATTCAGCCACGACCTGATGCCATCGATAGATGTCAAAGACATACTAAGATTAATTGACTACTGAGGCTTTTTAAGTCGTAAAAAAAGCAACTTCCACTATTGGACTAATGATTAATTTGGCCTAAAGCAATTTCACAAAAGCCTTGGTGCGTCAACTGATATAAGCAGCGCAATATCTTTCTGGAAGCAAAATTAAGGATGGTTTCATACAGGGGCTGTCTGTTGACACTTTTAAGTTTGAGTTAATTAAATCTAAATATGGCTAGGAAACCATGACTTTATGGGGGCGGAGTAGGCAAATAGCATAGAGTCGATTTAAAGTAATCTGGTTTATTACGCGAATACTTTGGTAGATAAAAAGTTGACATAAAAAAGTCCTACGCAAAAACAAACGATACCTCATTCGCTAGCGGAACCTCTTTGCACCAAGCGCAAACTACCTCAACTTCCAGATCATGGCCGCAAGTTTTATGTTTTATTACAAACGGACTGGGCAGCGCTGGTAAAGTATCCAATGCCCATTGGCGCATCACCATCGTTTGTTGATGGAGGCTCTTACCCTTTTCAGTCAGTATATATTCATACCTTTTTGGCGCATCCTGATATAGCGCCTTGGATAGCACCCCTATATCAGTAAGTTTTTTTAAACGATCTGACAAAATATTAGTGGCAATACCTAACAATGAATGGAAGTCGTCGTGCCGACTATATCCAAAAAAGCAGCAGCCTAATATCATCGTATTCCAACGATCACCTACTATGTCAAGAATACTGTCAAATGAGTATGAGTCATTATCTATGGCGTTACTTCTAAAGTTATTTGATTTAGTATTTTCGCTGCTATCGTAATTGCTTAGATCTACGTCAACATAGTCACGTTCAATATCACTTAAATACAGGGGTTGTTTACAGTGTTTACATATAACAAAAGGCTGTAACTCATGCTTACAACCTTTGTTATGAATCAACTTGCTGGGCATTGTTGGACTACCCACTGTCCATTGTACTTCCCATTTCCATACTGCTAATGCCCATGGATATAAACCATGTGTTTTGCTTGTTAACCGATATTCATAGCGAAGCGGCTTTTGAGAATAAGCGTGCTTTTTAATCAAGTTGTGTTGGATTAAAAAATCGAGCCTGCTAGTAAGTGTGCCTTTTGATGCGCCAGTGCGCTGCTTTAATTCATTAAAGCGGTTATGCCCTAAAAACGCGTTTTGCAAAATAAGTATCACCCACTTGTCACCAACTAATTTGAGTGCTTGCACAACGGGGTGTAAATCGAAATTTAATTCATTTTTCACGTTAATTACTAAGTCGCTTATGGCTGTTTTTGTTTAGTCTAACATTTGCATCGAGTACTGTTACAAAAACTTTACGATATGTCCGCTATCTGGTGACAGCGCGACGCAGTTATAAACAAACCATCATCATTGGTGAACCTGAATCCTGTTTAAGAAAACTGAACGAAGTGCCTGTATCAAGATCTGATGTTTCGGCAAAGATTGAACAAATCCAAAAGGGAACGGACATTAATAAGTTAGTTGAGTTATATAACCTAGGCTCTTAGCGCCCATTCAAGCGCGTGCCAACTAAGCATTGCCATCACGTAGTCTAACTTGCGTATACGTTTGAGCCTTAATCGCATAGGCAACGATTACCACGGGCATACTTTACTTAATTAGGCTTTTTAACACCTAGCTTATAACTTGCAATATTAGGACTAATATATTTTGGAGATATTTGTAATTCATATATAGGAATCACAAAGTTACTAGTATTTTATCAAATTAAGCGATTTGAGGCCGTAATAAGGTAGAAATTCGTCTTTTCTATGTTAATATCGTGTTAATTAAACATTGACATAAAATGTTTTTGATTGATAATATATTAATACTTTCATTAGTGGACTTAGTGTCGATGAGTATTTTATTTGTAAAACATCAATCAAAACTAAACAGTGCGCTAGAAGCATGCGCTAAGCGATATGCATGGAGTGCGTATTCAGAAAGCCCCAGTAGTAAAGTTCATGGCGCCGACGTACCAGTTAATGGCAAAGCTAACTTTGAAGCTATGCTAAACAAAGAATTTTCACTGGACATGCCAGGGGAAATTGGTCGTACGGGGTGTGAAGTATCTCCTTATTTACAGACACGGCTTGGTATAAGCTATCCAAAATTAGATCTTGATCTATTGTTACCAGCGGTATCATCAGCAATGCTTAAATGGGCAGATGCGCCACGTGATGTGAGAATGGGGATATGCTTGGAAATACTGCACCAGTGCAGTGAGCAGCTATTTGAAAATGCGTATGCAACTATGCATACCGCGGGTCAAAGTTTTATTATGGCATTTGCCGGCAGTGGTGCAAACGCGCTAGACAGGGGGCTAGAAGCACTAGCGTATGCACAAAAAGCTATCCAAGATGTGCCAGAAACTGCCATATGGGAGCGTAAATTCGGAGAAGGGGCGCTGATCAAGCTGCAAAAAACATTTACGCTTCGACCGCGAGGTGTAAGCGTCGTTATATGCTGCGCTACTTTTCCGTTATGGAATGCATATCCAGCATTAATGGCAAGTTTGGTAACGGGTAATCCAGTTATTTTAAAGCCTCATCCGAATGCGATTTTGCCGGTTGCCTTATTAGTCAGAGTGTGTAGAGGCATTTTACAGGAACAAGGCTTTGATCCTAATTTAGTCACTATGGTGGCTGACACCCCACAAGAGCCGGCTACTATACCCTTGCTTACTCGCGACGAAGTAGCCATTGTTGATTTTACTGGTAGTCCTCAATTTGGGGCTTGGATTGAAGATAATTGCAATAAAGCAAGCGTTTATACTGAAACTGCGGGCTGTAATTCAGTGGTAATCGAATCTACACATGACTTGCACGCAATGGCTTCGGCAATCGCACATTCTTTATGCCAAGCCTCTGCACAAATGTGCACGAGCGTGCAAAACATCCATATTCCCGCCCAAGGCATTTTGGTGAACCAGCAGCAAGTTAGTTTTGACGCTGTTGCAAACGCAATAAAAGCTGCGGTAGACGAACAGTTAAGTGATCCGAAAAAAGCCGCTTTCTTATGCGGTGCATTGGTTAATGATAAAGTGCAATCGACCATTGATCATTATAGAGAGCTTGGCGCTAGTCGAGCTAAAATATTACGCGATTCTAGTCCATATCAACACCCCGAATTTAGCAATGCAAGAACTGCAACACCTCTTATATTGCAAGTGAGCAATCATGACCATGACTTATATCAAAAAGAATTGTTCGGGCCTATTTCATTTATTATAAAGGGCAATAATGCCGACACTTGCTTAAGCAGCGCGGCAGAGGATTCCGCCCAGTTTGGCGCGATTACCGCTCATGTTTATTCGAAAAGTCAGCAGTATATTGACAAAGCAACCACCGCCTTTATTGATGCGGGCGCGTCGGTTGCTTTTAATCTAGTGGGGATGCCAATTAATTTTGCGGCTGCTTACAGTGATTTTCATGTCACGGGGCTCAACCCATCGGGAAACGCGTGCCTAACCGATTTATCTTTTGTTGCCAACCGCTTTCGCATAGTGCAGCAAAAACGCATGTTTAACTAGCGTATCTGTTATGGAAAATGATGTGTACATTGCGGGTGTTGGCATGACGGCCCTTGGTAAATTTGTTGATGTGAGTGTAAAAGCCTTAACTAAAGTTGCGGTTGATACCGCGCTTAAAGATGCGCAAGCAACGGTTGCTGATATTCAAGCAGCTTGGTTTTCAAATAGTCGTCAAGGTTTGCTTGAAGGGCAAAATGGCATTCGCGGGCAATGTGCGCTGCGTCCTTTGGGCTTTAGTGGTATTCCAGTCGTTAATGTTGAAAACGCCTGTTGCTCGGGTTCTACTGCAGTATTGCAAGCCTTTGCACATATAAAGGCAGGCTTATGCGATGTTGCAATTGCTGTGGGCGCTGAAAAAATGTTTTTTCCACAGCAGCGTGATGCCATGTTTAAGGCGTTTTTAGGCGGTACCGATATTCATCGTTTAGATGAGTTTCAAGCTATAATTACTAATACTGAACCTCACCTCATTCCGGACTTTGAAAAAGATGCAGCGCAATCACAACGTAGTTTCTTTATGGACTCGTATGCTGCGCAGGCAAGATTGCACATGAGTAAGTTTGGCACCACGCAAAGACAGCTAGCCGCTGCTGCTGCCAAAAATCACTGGCATTCTACAATGAATCCGCTTGCCCAATATCAGACTGACATGAGTATTGACGAAATTTTAAACGCAAGACTTATTAGCTGGCCTTTTACTCTGCCAATGTGCGCACCTATTTCTGACGGTGGTGCTGCTATAGTATTGTGTTCTGAAAAAGCTCTGTCACGCTTTAATCGTAAACGTGCAGTCAAAATCAAAGGTATAAGTCTAGCCAGCGGGAGTCCTCGTCAGGCCGACGATTTTAAACATCATATTGGTGCCGTTGCGGCTGCAAAGGCTTATGAGATGGCTGCGATATCCCCACAGGATATAGATATTGTTGAGGTTCACGATGCCTGTGCCTATGCAGAAATTCAACAGATAGAAAACTTAGGGCTCTGCCCAATAGGGGAAGGAGGACCATTTACCGAATACGGGCACACCACACTGGGTGGTAAAATACCAGTAAATACGTCGGGCGGCTTGGTCTCAAAAGGACATCCGGTAGGGGCAACAGGTATTATGCAACTGCACGAGTTAATTACTCAATTGCGCGGCGAAGCGGATAAACGACAAGTTGATAATGCGCGTATTGCAGTAGCTGAAAATGGCGGGGGTTATTACGAAGGTGAAGAAGCAGCTACCGTGGTTACTGTTCTAGAGAGGTTTAAGGTATGAACACGCATTATAGTGAACAAAAAAATAGCTTCGTAAATACAGGAATTAATACTTCGGTTATACAGCACTTATATAAAGTCAAGAAAGAGCATGCAACGGCGATAGCAGCAAAAGATGAATCACAAATCATTGATTATGTATCTTTGTTTACCCAAGCAGAATGTGTAGCGTTGGCACTACAGAAGCAGCTAAAACCTCGGGCTAAAGTTGCACTGGCCGCGAACAATCATATTCCACATTTGGTCGCTTATTTGGCGATATTTTTAGGCGGGTTTGTGTGGGTGCCTCTCAATCCTAAAAATGGTGGGCAACTAAATAAGCTGCTTATAGAGCAAAGCGAGCCTGCATTAGTAATAGTGGATGAGGATTGTTTTGCGAATCTGTCGGGGGTTATTAATAGTAGCCGTGATTTGGTAATTTGGATGCTCGATGAATGCATAATAAAAAGCCAACACGACAATGTAAAAAAAGTATTTGTGCCTGCTTCGTGGCTGCCGCAGCATACCATGGCAATAAAATTTACCGGTGGCTCAACAGGCATTCCAAAAGGGGTTGTGCAATCGTTTAATAATGTCTGTGCGGTTATCGATAACATGCAAGCGTTTTATGGCTTTTCAAGTGCAGATAAAAATCTTGCTGTTGCGCCTATTACTCATGGTGGATCGCACTACTTGTTGACCATTTTACTAGCCGGTGGCCAACATATATTTTTAGCTAATCCGAATGCCAAGGCAGTTTTGCATGAACTTACTCAAAGCGGTATTACCATTAGCTTTATGCCTCCCACCCTTATTTACAAGTTAATGGCTGAACCAACAAAAAAGCAACATACCTTTGCGCAACTTCGCCATATTACTTATAGCGCAGCACCTATGCCAGCTAAAAAGATAGCTCAAGTGATAGCCATGTTCGGGCCAAAGTTGTCGACGCTCTACGGACAAACTGAAGCGCCACTTACGGTTTCTGCCTTATCTACAAGCGATATGCTAGACCATACATTGCAAAACTCGGTAGGAAGAGCCTGCAAGCATAGCCATATCAGAATAATGGATAATAATGAAGAGCAATTAGCGCCATTTCAAATAGGTGAAATTCAGGTGAGCGGAGGGATTGTTATGCCTGGCTATTACAAGAATCGAGGTATGACCCAGCAGGTCTTACAAAATAATTGGCTGCGCACCGGTGATTTAGGCTATGTGGACGAGCGTGGTTACCTATTTTTAAGCGGTCGCAGCAAAGAGCTTATTATCAGCGGCGGCTTCAATGTTTATCCTGTAGAAGTTGAAAATGCTATTTGTGCATTAGCAGGCGTTAAAGAATGTGCGGTGGTAGGTGTAGTTGACGAATATTGGGGGGAAAGCGTGCATGCTGCGGTTTGTCTTGAGCAACAAGACAATGAATCTGAAACATGGACAGTTGAAACAATGAGGCAGGCATTGGCCGAGTCTTTAGGGAATATAAAAACACCCAAAAACATTGTTTTTGTTGATAGCTTGCCGCGAAATCCGGTGGGAAAGGTCGTGAAGGCCGACATTAAAAAACTAATTATTAGTCACCTTATAGGCCAACCTCTATGTTAAACAGCTCTCCTCTTAATTTTAATCAACAAGCCAAGGCTATGAATGGCATGGACCGGATCCGTTTTTTTGAGCAGCAAACTAAGCGACAAGGCATGGCAGAAAATCTCGGCTATTCTCTACAGCAGTTTAGCGAAGGAAAAGTGCAATTGCAGTATCGTACGCAAGCGCGCCATCAAAATCTCATTGGTTCTCTACATGGTGGCATTGTCGCATCTTTACTCGATGCCGCCATGGGCCTAGCGGTAACGACAAATTTACAAATAGGTGAAGGGCATACGATGACCGACTTAAATACAAAATTTATTCGTCCAGTATTTAACGATGAATGTTTAACCATAGATGCATGGATTATGCATGCAGGTAAGCGAATGTTTACCACCGCTGGTAATATTACTAATGAGCAAGGTACGTTAGTCGCAAGCGCATTGGCAAATGCTATTCGTTTATAGGCACAAGCAAACGATGTATAAGGAAACAAAAATACTATTATGAAAGCTAACACTGATATTTTTTTGAATATGAAAATTCCCGCAATTCAGGCACCAATGTTTCTTATTTCTGGACCCGACATGGTCATCAATGCCTGTAAGTCAGGTATTATTGGGTGCTTTCCTACACCGAATGCCCGCACTACTCAGATACTCGAAGAATGGCTTGACACTATAACCAAAACACTAGCCCAACACGATGCACCTGTTGCCCCTTGGGCGGTTAATTTAATTGTGCACCCGTCGAACAAGCGCTTAAGCGAAGACCTTGCCCTTATCGTTAAATATAAACCGCCTATTATTATTACTGCTTTAGGCAGTCCAAAAAGTGTTGTTGATGCCATCCATAGCTACGGTGGCTTGGTATTCGCCGATGTAATTAATCCAACTTATGCACGTAAAGCTGCAAACGCCGGCGTTGACGGATTAGTGCTTATTAGTGTCGGTGCCGGCGGGCATACGGGCTACTTATCGCCCTTTACTTTTATGAGTGAAATTCGTCAATGGTGGGATGGCATTGTGGTTTTGGGCGGAGGTATTAATTCTGGCGACAGCATTGTCGCTGCGCAAGCATTAGGTGCTGATTTTGCCTATTTAGGCACGCTGTTCATTGCTAGTGAAGAAGCTACTTGCCAGCCTGAATACAAAAAAATGGTGGTTGACGCTTCTTCTAATGACATTGTTAGCTCTGATGCAATCACTGGCGTGACCGCTAATTGGCTAAAACAGTCGCTTATTCAAGCCGGATACGACCTTGAAAACATGCCTAAAAAGGGGGAGGTTGACTTCACCAAAAATGGCGCAGACAACAAACGCTGGAAGAATCTATGGGCCGCGGGGCAAGGCGTAGCTGCTTCAACTTCCATAAGCAGCGTGAGCCAAATAGTAATTAAATTAGATAAAGAATATAAGTTCGCCTTAGCTAAATTAAATAAATTACAAAAATTACGGGGATTCGGTTAATTCGCTGTAATTAGGGTATCTACACTATTAAGGAATAAATCAATATGATTACCTCACCTAAAAGTAATATTGAAAAATACACTCAACAAGGGTTATGGGGCGAGCGAAAGCTACATGATCTGTTTTACGCAAATGCAGTGCGAAATCCAGATGCTATTGCGCTTGTTGATGCGCCTAACAAAGTTGACTTGATGGGGTACGCACCCCTGCGTTTAAGTTATAGCGAGTTGAGAGAAAAAATAGACAGAATGACCTCGGCTTTTCTCCAATTGGACATTAAAAAAGACGATATTTTGTTGGTGCAAATGCCCAATATCGTTGAATTGGTTTACGTGTATTTGGCCGCCTCTCGTATTGGTGCCATAGTGAGCCCCGTGGCGGTGCAATATAAACAGCATGAACTAACCGACATTATTAATGTGTTGCTACCAAAAGTGATCATTACAGTAAGCCAACTGAAGTCTGAAAATTTTACTGTACACATCATCAACACACTTAAACATATTGATAGTTGCCAGCCAGATATATTGGTATGGGGTGAAAATAACGATTTCACAGATTTGTACCAAACAATTTCTCTACCCAGCAATGTAGAGTTAATCGAAGAGTATCTCGAAATAACTGATATTTCTGCCAATGACATTTTAACTATTTGCTGGACTTCAGGTACCGAAGGCCTACCAAAGGGTATTCCTCGTTCGCACAATCAATGGCTGGTTACGGGTTCTGCTACCTACCAAGGGAATCAAATCAGAGAAGGTGAGGCGCTGCTTAACCCATTCCCATTTATTAATATGGCGTCTATTGGGGGCTTATTTTTGACATGGCTATATAGCGGCGGCAAATTAGTGTTACATCATCCACTAGACTTGCCAGTATTTTTACGACAAATTGTAGAAGAAGAAATTGAATATACTCTTGTTCCTCCGGCTTTGCTAAATACTATTTTGAAAAACGAACAGTTACAAAAAATGTGTGATTTTAGCAAAATTCGGGCAATTGGTTCTGGTTCCACTCCCCTTGATGCTTGGATGGTAGATGGTTACAAAAAACAATACGATATTGAGGTGGTTAATCATTTTGGCTCAAATGAGGGCGTTAGCTTCTTATGCGGACCTTCACACAGTAACACAGCAGAACAACGAGCAAGCTTATTCCCTCGAAAAAGCGATATTCTAGAAAGCCAAATTGTCGATACAAAAACAAACCAAGTCATTAGCACCCCTGGTAAAGAAGGTGAGTTGCAAATACGCGGCGGTGGCGTATTCGATGGCTATTATAAATTACCTGAAAAAAACAAGCAAAACTTCACTAAAGACGGCTATTTTAAAACAGGCGATCTTTTTGTTATTGATGAAACTGACCACAGTTATTATCGCTTTGTTGGTCGTAGCAAAGACATCATTATTCGTGGTGGTATGAATATATCACCCGTAGAGTTAGATAGCTTGCTGTGTGCACATGAGCAAATAGCAGAAGCCGCCGTTGCCTCTTATCCATGTGAGATTATGGGTGAAAAGATAGCCGCTTTTGTGGTTAGTAAAGAAGGATATGATGTTGATCTGGAAAATATTGTTAGCTATTTGAAAAAGTGTGAAATTGCTAACTACAAAATCCCTGAAAAGCTCGTCAAGATTGTAAAATTACCACGCAATGCAATAGGTAAAGTGGTGCGCTTTGAGCTTGCTAAACAATTAGTAGATGAGGGTTAACATGAAGCATTTGATAGCCGCAGCCACAGCAATATTAATCAGTTTTACTGCAAGTGCGTCTTCAGATTTGTTACCACCAACAAAGCAAATACTGGCCGATATAAAAAATTGTGCAAGTATATCTGCTCCCAAAGGCGTTAGCTTAGAGGCAGTTCCGAGTTGGAAAACCCTGCCTGATTTACCAGAGTTTTGTCAGGTTAGAGGCCAAATAGACAGCAACACTCGCTTTGAGTTACGTTTGCCCAAAGTATGGAATGGTAGATTTTTAATGGCGGGATGTGGTGGTTTTTGTGGTGCGTTGCTACCTGACAAAACTGGACATTCCAACACGATCAATGAAGCCCTTAAACAAGGGTTTGCAGCAATTAGCCATGATGGTGGTCATGAGGCACCCACCTCACACACGCAGTGGGCGGTGAACAATCCTGAGCTGTTGACCTTGTATGCGCATAAGGTGCTGCCGCAGGTTACCAATGTAGGTGTGCAGCTAACTACGTCTTTATATAAAACAGCTCCTAATCACAAATATTTTTCTGGTTGTTCGAACGGCGGACGTTTAGGCATGATGGCGGCCCAGCGTTATCCTGATTTGTTTGACGGCATTGCCGCAGGAAGCAGTATTTTTGATTTAAGCGGAAATGCTGGATTGTGGGGGAATTGGTTACTGAAGCACACTCAACTTGGCGGCAAACCGATTTTTGATAGAAGCAAAAACAGCTTATTAAAACAAGTCGTATTGCAAAAATGCGATGCAATGGACGGACAAGAAGACCGCATTGTGAGCAGTCCAATGACCTGCGACATAAATTTTACCGATTACTTGTGTCAACAAGATACTCGAACTGCCTCTTGCTTTACCCAAACAGAAGTGACTATGTTGAACAGCTTGTATGGAGGGGTTAAAAATAACAAAGGCCAAACGGTGTATGCATCTATGGCATTTGGTTCAGAAAACTATACCGATGTGTGGCTATTTGGCACCCCGGAAGAGCCCGCTTGGGGCGTGCTTGCTGCTGTGGAATATAGAAATTTACTGACACAGAACCTGATTGGTAAGACTCTGGAAGAACATCAAAGTACCGAGCAAATGCTTAAGTGGAATGAGATCTCAGCACTACCCGCACAACTCAATGCAATGGACACAGATTTATCTGCGTTACAACAAAGTGATGTCAAGCTTCTTATATATCATGGTTGGTCTGATCCATTAGTATTACCTCAACCCATCGTGGAATATTATCAAAATGCTGGTTTAAAGAATGGTGGAGAACAGGTGCTCAAAGAAAATGCGCGTTTATTCATGCTGCCGGGTATGGGGCATTGTTGGGAAAAGCCTGCCGATGCACCTGTGGAGTTTGATCCACTGAGTGTGATAGTTAATTGGGTCGAAACCGGCAAAGCACCAGATTGGTTTGCGGTTAAACAAACCAACAGCAAGGATGATGTAATAAGGGAACGCCCTGTTTGCGCTTTCCCAGCAACGGCAAAACTTGTAAATAAAGAAGCAGCAAACGCACTCGCCAGCTATGCATGTCAATGATGTATTAATGCGCAGGCTTGTTATTTAAAAAGCCATTTTAAATAACATTTTAATAATTAAATTTACTATTGATTAACATACTCTAATAGTATATATTTAATAGTAGGTCTAATATTGAAAGTTTATTCGTAGATAGGAGATAATAACATGTCAACCCCCAGTATAATTGCTGATTTTGAAAAACAAGATACACCTGAATGGGTGATGAAATCTAATCATTATCATGATGTGAATCCATATTTGCATGGCGTCATGGCGCCTATAGCTCAAGAGAATACAGAAGGTGAACTAAGCATAATAGAGGGCAAAATACCGTCAGATTTGACCGGTATTTATGTTCGCAATGGTGCAAATCCTCGTTTTGAAAGTCAAGGGCCTCATCACTGGTTTGACGGCGATGGAATGCTTCACGCACTTACAATTAGAGATGGCAAAGCTTCATATAAAAATCGCTGGATTAGAACGAAACATTTCAACATGGAAAGCGAAGCAGGTGAGGCACTTTGGCCCGGTTACGCAATGCCTAGGCCGAACCCTGATGCACCAAAGGGCGGTGGAACCGATTTCGCCATTAAAGATGCATCGAATACCGACGTGGTGTGGTACAACGGTGCGTTAATTACCACATTTTATCAAACCGGTATGCCGTATAGAGTTAACCCTGTTACCTTGGAAACCGAGGGGCAGGAAACCTTAAACAGTCGCATACCGCGTCAAGTATCTGCCCATTGTAAGGTAGATGATGCGACCGGGGAGTTGATGTTCTTCGACTATAACCTTGAAGCGCCTTACATGACATATGGCGTAGCTGACAGCACGGGGAATTTGACTAATTTTGTTGAAATCCCTCTTCCCGGTCCGCGTTTACCGCATGATATGGCGATATCTGAAAATTACTCTATATTGATGGACTTGCCGCTTTATTGGAAAAAAAATCAGTATGCATTGCAGTTCTTCAAGGACGAAACCTCGCGCTTTGCTGTTATTCCTCGTCATGGCTCAGCCAAAGATATTCGTTGGTTTGATGCCAAACCTTGTTATATTTATCACGCCGTAAATGCTTACGAAGAAGGCGACTATTTGATTATGGATGGCTGTAGGCAGCCCGATCCAATCACGCCGCGTAAACCTGGCGACACAGTTATTGATCGCATGGGCTCAGCTGGTACTTGGAAAGATGTAAAAATCTATCGCTGGAAATTCAATCTTAAAACAGGGGAAACTGAAGAATACCCGCTTGATGATACTAACGTAGAATTTCCCATGGCTAACGTTGACAACTACATAGGTAAAAAGTATCGCTACGCTTACGCCACCATAATGCCTGCCGATTCACTCATTAATTTTAGCGGCGTTTACAAACTTAACGTCGACACAGGTGAAAAACAAATACATCACTTTCCTAAAGGGACGTGTGGTGCTGAAACTCCTTTCGCACCTGCTGACAATCCAAGCAGTGAAGACCATGGATATTTAGTAACTTATTTGATTGACAGCGTCACTGGTAAAAGTGAAGTGCAAATATTTGATGCGAGAGACATTGAACAAGGACCAATATGTAGGTTAAATATACCGTGTCGCATTCCTGCCGGATTTCACGCGTGCTGGGTGAATGGTAAAAAAGCTTTTAACCTTTAAGTCTTTCTAATGGACGGTACGTCATGTGCAGGTTTAACCTGCACATGAATTACCTTTTTTCTTGCCTCTATTTTGACGACAACAAAGTGACTTATGATTAATACGCCTATATATATTTTAGGGGGAAGTCAGACAGACTTTGCTCGAAACTGGACTCGTGAAGGCTTTAGTCTTTTTGATATGTTTAAAGAAAACCTGTTACAAAGTCTAAGTGCTGCTAAGTTGTCAGCAAGTGATATTGACGTTGCACACGTGGGGAATTTTGTTTCTGCATTATTTACTGGACAAGCGCAATTAAACGGCTTTTTTGGACATGCCCACCCCGACTTAGCCTATGTGCCAAGTTCAAGTCACGAAGCGGCTTGTGCATCAGGCTCGATGGCTATTTTAGCCGCCATGCGAGATATTGAATCTGGCCACTATGATGTAGCTTGTGTGTTGGGCATAGAAATGATGAAAAGTGTTGATGGTGCTACCGCTGCTAAGTATTTAGGGGCCGCTGGGTGGGTCGGCAAAGAAACAATAGGATGCACATATCCTTGGCCGCATATGTTCTCTGAATTATTCGTTGAATATGAAAAAAGATACGGCATTGATGCTGATAAATTAGACAAAATTGCAAAAAATAATTTTGACAATGCTAAGCGCAACCCTAATGCACAAACGCGAGCTTGGCAATTTACTGGACAAAGCTTTACTCGCAACGACCAAGCTAACCCAGTTATCCAAGGGAATATTAGAAAACAAGACTGCGGTCAGGTGACCGACGGCGCGGCGACAATATTCTTAGCCAGTGAAAAATATGCAAAAACGTATGCCGAAAAACATGGTATCGAGCTTAGCAGTATTGCAAAAATAAAAGGTTGGGGACATAAATCTGCGCCCATGCTGCAGGATCAAAAACTCGCATTAAGCAAAGATAAACTCATGGTCTTTCCCCATGTAAAAGCCACTTTCGATGACGCCTTAAAAAGAGCGAATATGGAGTCAATACACGAACTAGACGGGCTAGAAGTACACGATTGTTTTTCGATGACCGAATATATGATTATTGATCATTGCGGATTAACGGCGCCTGGTGAGTCTTACAAAGTCATCGATGACGGTACAATTACTATGGCAGGTTCATTGCCTATTAACCCTAGTGGAGGACTAATGGGATTGGGGCATCCCGTTGGTGCAACCGGTGTGCGTATGTTGCTAGATGCTTATAAGCAGGTAACAGGTACAGCAGGAAATTACCAAGTTAAAGAAGCGCGCAACTTTGGTGTATTTAACTTAGGTGGCAGCACTACGACCTGCGCTAGTTTTGTCGTGGGCGTTTAGGTAACTAACATTTAAAGTAAATAGTTAGTCGAAAAATAGTAAAAGTACAATAAAAGGGTTTAAAAATGACTCAAGCCTACATTTATGACGCAGTAAGAACAGCGCGCGGTCGAGCAAAAGATACCGGAGCTTTACATGCACTTACCCCATTAGATTTAATGGCAGCATTATATAAAGCGCTAGAGCAGCGCTCCGGTCTTGACCCTAATAAGGTTGAAGATGTTATTTTAGGCTGTGCCACACAGGTGGGTGAGCAAGCAGCAAATATTGCTAAAACATCTTCCTTATATGCCGGATGGCCCTCGTCTATTCCCGGAATTACGGTAAACCGCTATTGTTCATCAGGTATCGACGCTGCAATTTTTGCAGCAATGAAGGTTTCAACTGGCATGGCAAGTTGCGTGGTGGCCGGCGGCGTTGAGATGATGTCCAGAGTGGGCATGTTTGCAGATAAACCCAAGGCATTTACCGACCCAGCATTGGCCAGCAAACTAGGCATGCTCATGATGGGCAATGGTGCTGACTTAATAGCAACACTAGGCAATATTAGCCGTGAACAAGTCGACAACATAGCTTTGCAAAGCCAACAGCGTGCTCACTTTGCACGTGAAAATGGGTATTATAAATCGATTATTCCGGTATTTAATTCACAGCTAGACAAATGGGTGTCTGCAGATGAGATTATTCGTGCTGACACAACGGCACAGGGTTTGGCAGATATGCCGTGCGCGTTTGAAGATCTTGGCAAACTTGGCACAGATAAAGCTCAATTGGCTGTCCATCAACACTTGTCGCACATAAATCATGTGCATACAGCAGGAAATTCTCCCGCTATGGCAGATGGCGCTGCGGCTATACTGATTGGCGATAAAAGCCTTGAGTCACATTTAAACGTCAAAGCTAGAGCAAAAATAGTCAGTATGATTACCGTTAACGATGATACAACTACCGTCATTGGCGGTTGTTTAGCGGCTACTAAAGCGCTGCTTAAAAAGTTGAACCTAAGGTCCCTCGACATTGACTTGTTCGAGATACACGAAGCTTTTGCGGCCACCATGGTTAAAACCAAACAAGACTTACATATTGGCGATGATAAGTTAAATGTTAATGGCGGATGTATTGCGCTTGGTCATCCCTTAGGTGCAACGGGCTCCATTATGATTGGTACTCTACTTGACGAATTAGAAAGGCGCAATTTACATACTGGCATTGTAGCTGCAAGCGGCGCAGCTGGCGCAGGTAGCGCTATTTTGATAACGCGAGATCTAAGTGCTTAATAAGCACGGTTACTGTCTATAAAAAACACCATTCGGTATACATATGAAAAAGACGACTCAAACAAGAGCAAGCGATAGCGCAGATGTCCCCGCAGAGCAGGTGCATCATAATCCTGTTTATTCTTGGTACGTCGTATTTGTATTAATGGCATGCTATGCCTTAGCATTTGTTGACCGACAAATTTTGAGTTTGTTAGTTGACCCTATAAAAGCCGATTTAGGTATTAACGATACTCAATTTGGTTTGTTACAAGGACTTGCGTTTGCCTTGTTTTATACTTTTGTAGGGCTATTTTTAGCTAATTTATCAGACCGAAAGAATAGGGTGAAAATAATTGCAGTAGGAATAGCGTTTTGGAGCGTGATGACCGCATTATGTGGATTAAGTAAAACGTACTTACAACTATTTGCTGCTCGCACTGGCGTGGCAGCCGGCGAGGCAGCACTGTCTCCGGCTGCCTACTCTATTATTGGCGATTACTTCCCAAAACAAAAGATTGGCAAAGCGATGAGCGTATACACCGCAGGTGTATTTTTAGGCAGCGGCTTGGCTTTTATTTTGGGTGGCTATTTAATGGTGACGCTGCCGGCAACAATGACATTTCCTATTGTAGGAGTGCTTAAAAACTGGCAAATGACCTTTATTGTTGTAGGTATTCCAGGATTACTGTTCTCTTTATTAGCGCTTACCATTAAAGAGCCCAAACGGGGTCGTTACCAAACGAGCGCTGATATCCAGAGTGATGATGCCTCACAAACAAATTCCATTAGTGATGCACTACGTTATTTTCGCAGTAACTTGCCTATGTTTATGCGTCACAATGTTGGCTTTGCCATGATTACCCTTATCGCCTACGCATTTCCGGCATGGGTACCCAGTTACTTTATACGCACGTTAGGTTGGACGGCTGCTGAAACTGGCATTATATATGGCTTAATAGCACTCATTGCATCTCCTCTAGGCGTTTTAGCCGGTGGCGCTATGGGTGACTGGATGCTTAAAAACGGATATAAAGACGCATTCTTCAGAGTACCTGTATATGGCGCAGTTGCGCTTATGCTACCTGCATGTTTTGCAACAATGGGTACAAATCCGATTATTGCTATTGTGCTGCTGGTTATCTTTCATTTTTTTTCTAGCTTTCACGCAGGAATGGCGGTGGCATCTTTACACTTAATTACCCCTGTACAGTTCAGAGCACAAGCAACAGCGTTATATTTGTTCGCGATTAATTTAATTGGTTTGGGCTTAGGACCCGTGATGGTGGCATTGTTGACTGACTTCTACTTCGAAGATCCAACAGCCGTGGGTAAATCACTCTCTATGGTTAGTGTTGTTGTTATTCCTATTGCTATTGTGTTGCTGTGGCAGACAAAACGTCTATACAATAAAAATTATTTGAATAGCGTTGATAACTAGGTCGGACGCACCAAGTAACCGTTCCAAAATAGTAGTTTCAACCAAACTATTTACATAATAAACGTCCAAATTGAAGCTTAGAACGATTACTATCGACTTAGCAAAGAATGTATTTCAGGTGTGCGGGCCCAATGAACATACCAAGCCTCAGCTAAACAACAAATTAAATTGCAATGCCTTGCTTGACTGCACGCGTCAACAAGATCTTACCAAGGTTGTGATCGGGGTCTATGAACATGCCTAGACACGTTTTGTGCCAGTGAGGACGGAACAACAAGAAATCACTGCTTAAGTGTTACATATCTAGCAAAAAAAAGACGGGTCTAACATTTTAGTCCCGTCGAGTTATATATCTAAACTGTTAAAAAGAAGGTTCTTTTCTTTAGTAATAATAGTAATTAAAGGTTAAACCGAAGGTTCTAGGTGGCGCGTAAACATCAGTTGATCCGCCAAAGTTACCCGTAATATTATGTGTTAAATAAAGGTCATCCTGCAAGTTCTTGCCCCATAGAGTGAGGTCCCAAAGTTCGTCTCCAGATACATATTTGATTGACGCATCCAACAATGTAAAGGCTTCCTGCCTGGTCCTTAGGTCGTTAGATATGTCCATAAAGAAATCACCCGTGTGTGACACGATAAGTGACAAGTCAATATAGGCATTATTACTTAGTGCTATTTCATATTTTGGAGAGAATGACCAGCTCGTATCTGGACTGCGAGGCGTCTCATTACCTGCATTTACGCCTCCTACAAACTCACCGTCGAGGAATGCGTATGTTCCATTAATACTAAAAGAATCACTGATTGCAAATACAAAATCTGCTTCAAGACCGGATATCTCAGCATTTGCGTTATCAGCAATTAGGTTTGTGCCATTAACAAGCGTAAATGTTTGTAAATCATCATAGTCAAGTTCAAAATATGTCACGTTCAATCTAAAGCGATTATCAAACCATTCAGTTCTGGCACCTACTTCGATGTTAGTCGATGTCTCAGGATCAATCGGTGTCGCAGCCACAATTGCAGTGCTTTGTTGACCTGTAAACGAACCGCTTTTAAAGCCTTCCGAATAAGTCACATACAATAAGGCATCGTCCGTAACTTTCCAATCCAGTGTAGCTCTTGTAGTAAAAGCATCCCATGAATCACTCGCATCGACTTCATATCCAACGCCTGTTAAAGGAATGCCACCGATGGGTGTATCTAAATTGTTAATCGCTATATTGTTAATAGCTTTTTTATCGTCTGTATAGCGTCCGCCAAACGTTAGAGCCCAAGCCTTGTTAAAATCCCAAGTGGCTTGACCAAATACAGCGACACTCTCAGTAGTTGCATCTTGCAAAAAGGTCACGTCGCCTTGAGTTATCGCGGGAGGCAATATGTTGGGAAGGAAGATCGTATTGAAGCGCTCATCTCTAGTAACATTTTCTTTAAAGTAAAAAAGACCTGCTACCCATTTAAGCGTATCTGTCTCAGAAGCTAAGCGAAACTCTTGCGATATTTGGTCAGCCGTTTGATCTGCACCATTATTCACTTCGAATATGCCGGTCCCGCCTTTTCCTTGAAAAAGAGTAGGAACGAGGGGTTGATTCCAATCAGACTCACTTTCTCGATAAGCTGTAATGGATGTAAATATAGACCAGTCGAGTTCGACATCTACCCGCGCTTGGACACCAAACAATTCTTTACTAGTAGACTGAATAAGGTCACTGTTAGTTTGTCTCCGATTATTACCAATAGTAGCATTGGATGCTAATTGTGCATCGATGAAGGCTTGGACGGGAAAGATAGGCTCTACATCAAAATTTGATAAATAACGATTACTTCCGTTGCCCGATATGTCTGTATAATCGAAGCCCAATAAAATTTCGGTACTATCGCTTGCTTCAATCGATAGCTGCCCTCTCAAACTTTTTGTATCATCGTCTTCTAGTTCTTGTCCTGTGGTTACGTTTTTTGCAAAACCATCGCGCTGGCGAATATTCGTCGTTAGTTTTCCTGAAATTGTGTCAGTGATAGGTCCGTTTATATATCCTCGCGCGTTCCACAAGCCGAAATTACCTAAGGTTAATCCCACTTTCGCTTCAAAATCTTGCTGTGGTTTTTTTGTGAAAAAGTTTAATGCGCCGCCAGCTGAATTTCGGCCATATAAAGTGCCTTGTGGGCCTCTCAAAACCTCAATTCTTTCGAGATCATACAAGTCCATTGCCGCGCCGCTTGGTCTGCCTATATAGACATCATCGATAAAAACCGCGACGGCCGGGTCGGATGCGGCCGAGTCGTTGGTCGTGCCTATTCCTCGCAAATATAGTTGAGGCTCTGAAATATTAAATGTTTGAATAACTAAATTAGGCGTTAGTAGAGCGACATCTTGAATAGATGTGATGCCCCCTTCTGAAATCATATCGCCTGAGAAGGCCGTAACGGACATTGGAGTGTCCTGAAGAGATTCTACCCTTCGCTCAGAGGTCACCATAATTACTTCTAGCGCACTTTTTGTGATTTCTGATGGATCAGATTCTTGTTCAACAGTCTCTTGAGCAACGACAACAGAATGATTAGCAGCTAATATCAATCCACACGTAACCACTTTATAAATTAAGTTTTTTTTCATTTGCACTCTTCCTATTTAAACAATCAATTGGTTGTTTGTTAGTTAACTCTAAGTACTGCTCGTTTAAAGATGATTGGTCCTCCATCATCGGCGTAAAATCCATTCAAATAATGAACTACACTTTCACTAATGAACCTTATATAACAATTTACATTCTGTCAACATACGTTTAACATCTTACTTTTATTGTCATTTAATTTGCTAGGTTTGTAGTAAATTAATGAGGCGAATACTTTATTTTCTAAATTTTCTTATTCGTAATATATAACTAAATAACTCAGAATTAAGGGGAGCTAACATACATATTCAGGCTTTGTTTTAAATACTATTTGCTGTATTTCTAAGGATTAACTCTCTGCATATTTAACGAAGTAAATGCAAAAACTACACAGGCAGCTAATGTAAAAAAAAAGTGATAAATATCCATCAAGCTAAATGCTATTTTTCTCGGCTTTCTTTATAGAACCTAATGCTAAAATATTTTTTACTTGTATACTGACAGGGTCATTACCTTGTATTTCGGATGTTCATTGGGCTTTAAAAATATTATATTTTTATGCATAAAGCAGGACTCTTAGGTAAAACTATTTTGGCTAAGTTGACGAATCTCTTCGTATTCGTTATTTAAACGAGACTAGCCTGATATAGAATATAGCTGGGTGTCGTGGACTTTATAACAATCCATTTTATTTGCTATTGCTTTATTCAAATTTGATTATGTGTAGGCGCAATCACTTAAAGTAGAAGGAAGGAATATGTATTTTGAAGATTTTAAGCCGGGTCAAATAAGTCGATTTGGCGCTTATGAGCTTACAGGAAGTCAAATAAAAGAGTTTGCAAGCAATACGATTCTCAGTAACTAAGTCGAGTATTGGTCTAGTGTGCGTGAATTACGAAATTATTAATCAGCACTAAGATATCGTCACGACCATCGAGTAAAATTGGTTTTTCAGATACAGAAAAGGTAGGCACTCGAGTTGACCCTAATTTTCTTTGCCATCAAGCTGATCCACTAATCAGCTCGATCTCTTTATCCACCAAATCGCACAGAGCTGATTACCCTAAAACTGCACCACCACATTAACGGAGTAATTACGCTCAGGTGAAGTAAACGGCAGTAAATTATCCTCAGCAGATTGTCCTCTCACTTCCGACGCTAGCCAGTATTGCTTGTTTGTGACATTGAATATACCCGCGTTAATTTTTATGTGAGGTGTTATTTTAAGATGTCCAAGTATATCAATAGTGGTGTAACTGGGAGCTACAAAAAACGGGGTTTCACCAGTGCTGGTTAATGCTTGCGCCTCTTCTGTGTAGCTAGCAGCAACTTCAATGCGCCATGGGTCACTATAATCTTTATACTGCACCCCAAATACGGCTTGATTTGGTGCAATAGACTCAAGATCATTGCCGGTGGCTTTATTTTCAGAGTCTTGAATACTGTAATTGGCCCTTATTTGCCAATCTAGGGCGCGCCCAAAAGTGTCGCCTAGTGACCACACAACTTGTCCTTCAATACCTCTAATTTCAACATCGTCTACATTAACAGCTTGAAATTGAATAAAGCCGTTATTCGGGTTAATTCCAACAAAAGTCAATGATTCAATAAAGTCCGTATATTTGTTTTGATAGGTACTTATGCTCCAAGTCAAGGCGTCGGTAAAGCCTCTAATGCCAAGTTCTAAACTGGTCACCGATTCAGGCTTTAAGTCGGGGTTTGAGAGTGAGGTGTAGCGTCCTGCAAAATTGGTAAAGCCAACGTTAACATCGTCCATAGGCGGTATTCTAAAACCCTCAGCATATTGCAGCCAAATATTGTAGTTTTCGCTTAATGAATAAATGGCCCCTAGTTTCTTGGATAACTGACTGTCCTTAAAGCTCGATACTATTACCCCAGGATTAGCCGTCTCAAATAATCGATCTGACTCAGGTGAAAGCTTAAAACGGTCGTAACGTAGGCCTGGGCTTAATAATAAACGGCCATCTAAGAACTGGATCTCGTCTTGTATAAAGATGGATTGTTCAGACAATGTTGACAGTGGGAAATCACGTGCTGGAAATACGCTAAATTCAGGGATGGGGGCACTTGTCGCTTGGTCTTGAGTTTTACCTTCTCTTAATCCTTCTGATTCCGTGGTTTCGGTGCTGAGGCCATAGATTAAATAATGCTGACCTCCCCATTCAAACTGATGATCAAACTGAGCATGTAAACCAACCGTGCTTTGTTCAAACATGCTGTCGCGGGTTCTAAAAAAGGGGGATGGGTTAGGTCCCAATGATTGCCTAACAAGTTCAGATGCTTGCTCAGTAGAGGAGTTTTGATAAAAAGCGAACAAATTGACACGCTTTAGATGATGAGCTCCAGAAGGTTGATACAAATACTGGGCTGAAAAACGTGAACGCTCCTGCTGGTCAAAGCCAAGACTCGATAAAGTGATTGTGCCGCGCACCTGTGTGCCAATCTCCGACAACAATTGCGTGTCATTGTTTTGTTCAAAGGTTTCGGCGATAAATTTAAGCCGATGGGCATCATTTTTTTGGTAAATAAGTTTAGTTAATAAGCTTAAAGAATCGTTATTTTGAGGATCGGCACTAGTACGCGTATTGCCTATGCTTGCATCATTATAAAACGATTGGGTTTGATTTCCATTGCGGTAGGTGCTGTTGACCAACCATTGCCAATCGCCGCCCACACCTGCGAGCATGGCATTAACATACGACTCGCTCGACTGACTAACATAGCCTATTTTTGTTCTACCCGCGAATGATCCACCATCGGTAATGATGTCGATAGGATCTTTAGTGGTAAATGCTACAACGCCGCCAATAGCGTCGCTGCCATAAAGTGTTGAGGCTGGACCGCGCACAATATCCACAGACCTTATTAAATCAATATCAACGAAATCGCGGCGGGCAGACAAATTCGGACCGAAACTAAATTCATCAGCTATGGGAATGTTGTCGACCAGAATTAATACCCGATCACCGGTAATGCCGCGAATATTAAAGCTTGATAATCCATAACGCCCGCTGCCTTCGACAGATATACCGGGCTCGTAACGGAGCAAGTCGCGGATGTTAGTTGCCCCTAAGGCATCTATTTGTTGGCTATTAATAGTGGTTACAGTAGCTGCTATTTCATTGATTTTACGCTCTGTTTTAGTGCCGCTCACCGTAATCGTCTCTATCTCAGATTCGGCATTAGCTTCTATTGCGCTGGCGCTTGCATTGCCTGTAAGTGCAACACAAAAAATTACTAAACAGACAGATTGAGTAAAAAAAGAAATACTTGATTGATTTTTCATGAAAATTTTCTTATCTAATAGTTGACTATAATACTAATGATAATTATTATCATTCGTATTAGCAACAGACAAGCGGTAAATTATAATGAAAAGTGTCAAATTAGTTTTTTTAAGGCGAGTACTATTCGCAAATTTACTTGTTTTAGTTAGCGCGATAGCGCCTGCACAATATGCTTACAGTCATACTAGCGACCGTATAGTCAGTGTGGGTGGGAGTGTAACTGAAATTTTATATGCCTTGGGCGCGCAAAAAAAAATAGTCGCTGCCGACACAAGCAGTTTGTATCCGGCACAAGTAAACCAATTGCCAAAAGTGGGTTATTACCGTCAACTCAGCGTTGAGGGCATATTAGCGATGCAGCCGACGCATTTATTTGCCGCTATGGGAGTCGGGCCAAACGAAGTACTTACGCAATTAAGCAATGTAGGCGTTCAGGTGCATGTATTTGAGCAGGCGCGCACCGTTGCTGGATTACTCAACATGATCCGTGAAATAGGCCATCAGGCTGGTTTGCAAGCACAAGCCGAACAACTCGAGAAGCAGGTCAATGATCAGCTTAGCGCGATTAAAAAAATAAATATTAAGCCTGAGCAAAGAGCTGTGTTTCTAATGTCGGCGGGCGAGCGAGGCATTATGGCGGCTGGTAAAAATACCGTGCCTAACCTGATTATGCAGATAGCGGGTTTGCGCAACCCTTACGACAATATTGAAGGTTTTAAGCCGGTGTCAATCGAGTCATTTTTGGCAATTGCGCCCACTCACGTGCTGATAGCTGAGCATCGTACCGGTGGTTTGTCGGCGAGTGAACTATGCAAAAAACCGGCTTTAGAAAAATGGTCACACGCGCAAGGCTGTAATTTACATATTGTAGACGCCTTACTGTTTTTAGGTTTAACGCCCCGTTTGCCTCACGCGGTTGCGCAGTTTGCTGATATTCTTGAACAGTAATTAAATGCGTAGAGTACGTCGTTTTTGGTTTTTTTTGCACAACAATTACCATTTATAAAGCATGACCTAAGTGCTAATTAATAAGGACAGCGACACATATTTATGAAGACACCTACGACCATATTAAAAGTACAACAACAGATTGCGCAAAGGAAGCATGGCTTTCAACCCAAAATCACAGCACTAATCATGGCTTTGTTTGTGGTTGCTGTCATCGCCTTAAACGCAGGTGCTGTAGACGTAAATTTATGGCGCTGGTTAAGTGTAGGCGCTAGCAGTCCACTGCAGCACACTATTTTATGGGATATTAGATTTCCGCGTATTGTGATGACCATGATCACCGGCGCAGGCTTAGCTTTATGCGGTGCAGTATTGCAAGCTATATGTCGCAATCCGCTGGCCGACCCGGGCCTCATTGGTGTTTCGTCATGCGCTGCTCTTTTTGCGGGTGCAGCCTTTGCGGTATTAGGTACGGTGCATCTGCCTCTTTTTTTAATGTCTTACTTTGTGCCCCTCAGTGCGTTTTTAGGTGCGAGCCTGGCGTTAATTTTACTCCTTAAAATAGCCGACTCAGAACAAGGTATGAACACGCTGGTGCTTATTTTAGCAGGCGTTGCCATTAATGCTGGCGCAATGACGCTTTTAGGTCTTATTCAGTTCGTTGTTGATGATGCAACTTTACGTCAAATTACGTTTTGGAGCATGGGCAGTTATGCCGGTATTAATTACACGAGCCTAAGCATTACCATTGTTCCAGTTATGCTTGGTACTTATTATTTTTGGCAGATACGTCATCAACTCATGTTAATGAGTTGCTCTGAAAAGCAAGCAAAATATCAGGGCGTAGATACCCGCAAAATCAAGCTAATAAGTTTGTGGGCAGTTGCTGCAATAGTTGCTGTTTGCGTCAGTTTTACTGGCATAGTTGGTTTTGTTGGCTTAGTGGTTCCGCATATATGTCGAATGGTGTTTGGCACACATTTAAAAGTACTGCTGCCCACAAGTTTACTGTCCGGGGCGTTATTGGTTGCCCTAGCCGACACGCTTGCCCGCACCATTATTATTCCTGCCGAAATACCGATTGGTTTGATTACTTCGATGGTAGGTGTACCGTTCTTCTTATATCTGATTGTGCGCGAAAAAAGGAAATTTGACTATGTTTAGTGTTGAAGGGATGTCCGTTGTAGCGGGCAGGCAGCAATTGCTTAGTGAGGTAACACTGCAGTTTGAGAGCAACAGTATTACTGCTATTTTGGGCGCAAATGGCGCAGGTAAGTCAACCCTTTTTAAGAGTTTGTTAGGCGAGTATCCATTAAAAAAGGGCCATGTTAGATTGAACGGCAAAGCGATAAATCAGTACTCGCTTAGTCAACTGAGTAAAATGCGCGCCTATATTGCACAGGTAAAAACAGGCTTTTTTAGTATGCTTGTATATGAGTATTTGCAATTGGCTAGGCTACAGTACCCTGAGTCCGAAAAATACTCAGAAAACTTGATATTGACCCTTGCCGAGCAATTTCAAATTGCGCATTTGTTGATGCGTGATGTAACATGCTTATCTGGGGGGGAACTCCAGCTAATTGAATTTGTTAGGGCTTACTTACAACTTTATCAAAGTGCTAACATGCAGGGTAAATGCTTATTGTTAGACGAACCTGCAAGCGCACTAGACATAAAACAAACACGTTTGTTGTATGGTCATCTAAAAACGTTTCAGCGACAGGGCGGTACCGTTATTATTATTGACCATAATATAAATGCAGTCGCTAATATAGCCACAAATTTAGTATTGATCAAAGACGGTAAATTATTGGCAAAGGGCACTAGCAAAGCAGTATTTAATAAAACAATATTGGATACGTGTTTTGAAACTAACGGACACATCATTCTAAATACGGCCAATAATGCAGTAGAAAATAGTATTTATCAGGTATAAGCGTTAATGCAAAACTATGTTAGGACTAGAACGTAACAAATGATCTACATAAAGGAAATAACATGAGTAATAAAAGTAAGCATATTCATCAAGCCGCTGCACTGATGCGAAGTCAGCATACAGGGGTTTTATCGACACATAGTTTGTCTATGCAGGGCTATCCTTTTGGTTCGGTTATGCCATTCTTAATGACGGAAGAAGGCAACTTAGTTGTTTATGCGTCTGATATTGCGCAACATTCTCGTAATATGAACAACCACAATAAAGTTAGTTTATGTGTTTATGATGGCAAACAAAGTGATAGCCAAGCAAGCGCTCGGGTCACTGTTTTAGGCACAGCCGAAGTAGACGCTGTTGACGCTCAATTACAAGAGCAGTATTTGGCGGTTTTTCCGCAAGCGAGATCATATGTGCAAGCGCATGATTTTAGGTTTTACTTAATTAGTACCGACCGCCTGCGCTATATAGGCGGGTTTGGTGAAATTTACTGGTTCAGTCTAGACGATTGGCAAAGTCATATGTTTAGCTTAGCTACAAGTGCGCCGGGTGCCATAGAACATATGCACGAAGATCATAGCGATGCTTTAGCGTTAATAGTTGCTCAGCAGTTGCAGCGGCCCGTAAGACAAGGTCAAGTAAGCATGCTTTCATGTTATCAACATGGCTTTCATTATTCGTGCACAACAGATCCAGCCACTGACAAAGAGGCTATGCACATCGGATTTACTTGTTTTAAGCAGCCGATTACCAAAGATAACAGCCTGCGTCACGCAATGGTTATTTTGACTCAAGAAGCGAAAAAAAACGCCGAGTGCAGTAACGATAAAACCGAAACCATCAGCAACAGAACTTAACATTCGCAAACAACTGACCGTTATGAGGGCATTAGCATGCAGAAATATCCACACAATCGACAGAACCTATTAAGTCCTAAACGCTCACTAGATATTATTGAAACCCGTATTCGTGTGGGGATGGAGCACGATAATCCACCCTTAGTTAATATTTATCTTTTACAAATTTCAGACTTAGCAGCCGCAAAAACAGCCTCAAGTGCTAAATTTGTCATCGCAAGAAGGGCGTTTCAACTTCTTTACGACACTATTGCCGATGAGTCGGTTGAAGTGCATTGGCGGGTGCTATGTCTAGATAAAATTAATTTACCCCTGCAGTTGATGAAAAACAGCTGCGACAGCACTTGGCTCCAGCAGCAGCATCGTCATCTACAATACAAATTGACATTGCTATTCATCAACAGTTACTTTGTATTCAATAACCCTGACTATCGCTAACCTGTTTTACTTGCGGGGGCCTGAAAATAGGCTACCAAAATCACCCGAATCTCTGCTTTAACATTATTTGCAGAATATCTTTTTCTCGGGTTAACCGGCTTAGCTGCGAATAATCAGCGGCCGTGAGCTGGGGTTTATCACTTAGTTCTTGTATTAGGTCTATAAAGCTCTGCACACTTAAGCTGGCTACCTGCGCTACAATGAGATCATTAATTTTACACGGAATATCGCAGTGCGCTTCTGCGGAAGGGATTGCAAATTTATTCTCGAATGCCTTGAGTAAGTTAGTAATCATAACTGTTCCTTATTGTCTTTAAATGAACTGTAGAGTTTTTGCAGCAGAGATTGATTTGACTGTTTTGTGCTTGAACTGTTGATTTCGCAATGATTGTTTTGTGGGATGCTATTGTGACGTAGGTGTCTAAATTTGAGCAAAGCAATATTGGCTCTGCACTTACCCCATATTAATGCCTCTTCTTGCTCGTCAGATTGCTCATTGAGCAATAGCGCATTAATGATATTGTGCGCTTTAGCTAACTCGCTTTCACTTAAGTCATGCTCGTTTTGTTGGGCATATAATTCAGCTAAATTATGAAAACTAGCGAGCAGTGCAGCGACAGCTGCTCTTCCTGAATTGACCATATTGATAAGCATAATCGCTTCGCAAATCGCGATTTCATAATGCTCAATAGAACGCACGATTTGATGTTTTTCGAAATATAAATTACCTGCTAAGGTATGGCGTTTCCAGGTTGTAAAATGCGGGTCGTGGTTAATATTTTTATCCTGTTCCATGCAATCTCTCCAATAACTATTTAGCAAAAATGAGCTATTGACATAGTAACGTAAAAGCAGATAAATGCAAATGATAATCATTTGTATTTATCTGCTTTTACTGTATTCTATAATTGTGTTTATTTATTCCCAGCACATATTTAGGCGATACACCGGCATTGCTCTTTTTTTCTTCTCAGCGCCTACGCAGGAAAATGGAGAGAGTTACTGGGGGGCTGGCGAGCGTTGTTCAAAAACGTGGTTTGACGTTCGTTATCATCCCAGATAGATATCAACTTAAGTTCGAGTTAGAGGCATATGTAGAGGTAATATTATGATATTCGACAGGCAGAATTTCTAGTTCTGCCGTCTCATCTTTCTACTCAACTATCGTGAATTTTCCTTGCATCATTGCAAAGTGTCCTACAAAGGAACAAAAGAAGGTATAGTCGCCGCCTATATTCAGATCACTAAGATTGAATGAGACACTGTCACTTTCGCCTCCTCCAATAATTTTTGTACTTGCGATTACTCTGGCGTCACCTGATTTCAAATATTGATTTTCAAGTCCAGCACTCCAGCCATCTTGCGCTGCGGCTTGAGCATTTTCGGTAGCAGAAAGCACCCAGTTATGGCCCATCGCGTTTCGAGGAAATGAGCCTGTGTGCGTTAAATTAATCGTAACTGTTTTGCAGGCCGCTGCAGATACTTCAAGTGCTGCAGGAACAAAGTTCATATTGTCACCTACTTTAACTTCAATATCGCAAGCGTTTGCATATACGTTTGCGGGAATGAGTATTAACAACAAACAACCACAGTATAAAAATTTCATTGTTCTAACCTTTATTTAAAAAAACATATTATGACATTAAAATAACGTAAATACAAATCGTAACGATTATCATTAAGATAAAAAATTTACTGCCGTTATCTGCTTTGATTGCTAACCTTGAGCTGTTTTTTTTCGTGCTTCGTCACACTCAGACTTCAATAGATCTATTCAACGTTAGGATGATTTTTAAATATAATTAAAAATAGTTTGAGTGAGAAATATGAATTTTTTATTATGTTTGTGTGTGATGGCATAACCGTCATATTTCTGCTTATAAAGAGTAGTACACTTGAAAATTGTGTTTCAATTTTTGCTGAGTCAATATTAATGAATAAACCATTGCACCAAGATCAGCTATCTTTTGTTGCACCTTACATTAAGAAAAGTGCAACTGAGTCACTTAACACACAAGCAAGTAAGAATAAACTTTCCAATAGTCAATCAATTGATACCTTGTTCAGAGACCATTGGCTTGATGTTTGTCGCTTGCTACACAAAAGTTATGGCTCGGGCCCCCCAGAGCCTGAAGATGTGGCTCAAGAAGCATTTAGTCAATTTGCGCAAATGCAAAACACGACAGCGGTTAAAAATCCTAAAGCATACATAATAAAGATAGCGATAAATATCACCCTAAAGTCCATCGGCAAACTGTGTAAAGTTCGAGAATTTATCAAAGAACAAGTAGATCTCGAAGATGGTCAATTAAACGAAATAAGCCCCGAAACCATTTTACAAGGTGAGCAACGTGTTACAGCCATGCAAAAAGGGATTGAAAAACTTAGCAGTAAACAACGTGATGTTTTGATGTACGTCCGAATTAAAGGACAAACTTACGCGCAAATATCTGCTCAAACAGGATGGAGTATCCCTGATATATGCCGTCAACTGAATGAAGCAATGGCGATTTTAGAAAGCATCGACAAACAAGTGCAAGGCACAAGCATCAGCGCTGAAGACTCCGTCAATGAACCTGACTTTTCACTCCGTGAAAACAACACAAATGAGTGGAAATTATGACCGACAAAACGAATGAATTTATGCTTGATAAGGCCGGTAAAACGAAAGATTGCCAAGAGGCTCAAGACACTCCTCACTCTCAGGCAAGAAAATGGTTAACTGATTTATATGCGGGTAAATGCGACGCTAACCAGCGCAAGAAATTTATTTTATGGATCAAAAGCAATGAGGCGAATGGAGATGCATTTAGGCATAGCCTGCAGGTTTGGAATACGATTGGCATGACGGATTCTGCGGTAGACTGGTTAGAACAACATGTGGCTCGAGATCCTGTCGTTGTGCTCATACCCAAGCCTAAACCCAAATTCAAACACCGCTTCGCAAAATCGACAATGTGGTTAAGCAGTATTGCGGCTAGTATTATCTTAATAGCGGTCACTGCTGTGTATCACAGCCCAAGGACACTTGAAATAACGCCTCCGGCAATCGCGTTTAATTCACCCATTGGGCAAAATCGTAGTATTACTTTGAGTGACGGATCGGATGTAATACTCGCAGGAAATTCAAGTATTTTAGTCGATATAAGTCAAGATACTCGGCGCATTATTCTGCAAAAAGGTGGTGCCTATTTTGACGTTAGTCATGACCCTAGTCGCTTATTCTTAGTTACCACTGAACATCTACAAGTGCGTGTGCGCGGTACCGCGTTTGCGGTAAAACATAGCGCAGACAATGCAATCAAAGTGTCGGTGCAACGAGGTTTAGTTGAGGTAGTAGATTTACCTGAACAGGGCACAGCAGATGAACAGATGTTGCAGTTGCGCGCCAACCAACAAGTACGTGCGGCCTTCAACGGAACGTTTATTACAGAGGTCACTCAATTTAACAATGAAACAGAGTTCGCTTGGCTCAGTGGGCGTCTCATTTACGATGATATCCCCTTAAAGACCGTGGTTGTTGATATAAACCGTTACGCTAAAAAGCCGGTTGTAATATTAGACGAGAGCATTAACGACTTAGCGATTACGGCCTCTTTTACCTTTGAGCAAATAGATCAAGCACTCGATGGATTGGCCGCAGCCTATCCGATTATCTTGATCGAAGAGAACGAGCGCAAGGTCCTGACTAAACAATGAGCGCTAATGTTGATGAGGATGACGTCACTGAATAAAAATAGGTTGTTGTGTGAAGGTTTTGTGAAACAGTCACGCACACTGAAAAAATTGACGCCAATATGACTCTTATGACGAACCCACATTAATCTATTGGAATATACGTTATGAAAAAATTGAGCCGTTCAATCAAATTAGCCCTGTTTGCCGGGGTATTTACTTGCCTTACGCCGCATTACGTCTTCGCACAGCAAGCCGAGGTTAATATCGCTATTCAACCGCTTGGGCAAGCTTTGAATGTACTTTCTGAGCAAACGGGTATTGTGATCATTGCTCCTAGCCGCCTTGTTGAAGGTAAAATAGCCGTGGCCACTACCGGTAAATTGTCGGCTATTGAAGCGGTGGAGCAATTAATTGAAGGTAGCGGATTGACAGCGCACAAACAGCCTAGCGGCGCGATTATTATTAAAAAAGCTGATGTTATTTCGTCAAGCATTAAACGAGCATCAGATTATCAAGCGCCTATGGATGAGGTTCTTGTGACTGGACTAAAGCGAGAAAGCAGCTTGCAAGATACGCCTGTTGCAATATCTGTCTTAGGCGGCGATGAATTAAAGGCCCTCGGGGTCAGCGATTTCACAGACTTAATTGGTAGCTTATCGGGCGTTTCAATTAACTCGGCCTTTGGTGGCCCTGAAAATAGTTTTATTACTATTCGTGGTATTGGTGGTGCGGATGACTACAAACCCAATGGTAATCCTTCGGTGGCGTTGCATGTAGATGGTGTTTACCAGACCTCTAATGCTTACTTGAGCATGCCGCTTTTTGATTTAAAGCGTATCGAGGTACTCAAAGGCCCTCAGGGTACCCTATATGGCCGCAACACAACTGCCGGCACAATTAATGCCATTACACGTGGCCCCGGTGACAGTTTAAACGGCTATGCAGATATTGAATATGGGTCTTACGATTTTGTTTCTGGTAGCGCTGCGGTTGGCGGTCCTGTCTCAGATAGCCTCGGTATTCGCGTTGCAGTATTGATAAAACAAGGTGGCGGCTTTATGGATGGTGCCGGAGCAGGTAGTTTTGCTGGATTTGTACCCGAAGGTGGCGAAGGTATCGTGCCGCCTGTAGCCGACCCAGGTAAACGCGGTGGTTTTGGTGACGCAAACTTATTTGCTTTTCGCGGCACTGGCGTTTACGACTTTACTGATTTGACGTCGCTGACATTGCGTTATTTCGTCAGCCAAGATAGGGGGGATACCCGCCAATATGATCGCGTGGCTTTTGCAGATGACAAGCCATCACGTAACGCAGGTGAAAACAGCGATCCTTATGAATTTTATGCGAGTGAATATTACTCCCATGAAATCGATGTAAGTGGATTTTCAGGCGATTTTAGCCATCAGGTGAATCTCAACTTGAACTTAGATATTCTGTTCGCATTACAAAATAGTGAGCGCAATGTTAGCGGTAATGGCGACGGTACTTCATTCCCACGTTTTCAATACAACTTTGACGATAAGCTTGATCAAACCTCATTAGAAATTCGCTTAAGTGATTCAACAGGTGGTGATTTTGATTGGATTGCGGGGGCATTTTTTATTAACGACTCAGTAGATTTTACTAGCAACTGGACGAGTTATGCCGTGTTGTCCCAATACAGTTCGCCTTATAACCAACGCAGAACCAGTGTTGCCACCTTTGGTAACCTTGACTGGAATGTCTCAAACGATTTGGTCATCACGGGTGGCCTGCGTTACACCAAAGATAGCGCTAAGTTTCGTGGTCAAAATATCGATTCCGATCCGTGGGGATTATCTGTATTTGAAACAACCTTTAATACCAAAGCAAATTTTTCGTGGGATCGTGAATTTGATGACAGTAATTTATCAGGAAAGTTAGTTCTTCAATATTTTGTGAACGATAACTTTAACGTATTTACGTCGGTGAGCAATGCTTATCGTGGCGGTGGTTTTGACGGTACTTCGATCTTTTCAGAAGAAGAAACGTTCCCGTTTGAGTCAGAACAAGTACTTGCTTATGAAGCCGGCGCACGTTTTGTTACCGACCGTCTTAACCTAACGTTTGACGTCTTTTCTTATGATTTTGAAGAGCTGCAGGCCACGGCTAGGCTATCAAATGATACCAACGGGAGAACCAACGTGGGTGAGGCGACAGTGCGCGGGGCTGAGGCATCTATTGCGCTGACCTTATATGAAACAAGTGGTCATAAAGTGACTTTTAATACAGCGGGGACGTACTTGGATACTGAAATCACCGAATTCTCTTCAAATCGGGTAAATGACGTTATCAATACAATTGGCGACCCACTGCCAGGCTCACCAGAGTGGAGCCAAACCGCGGCGTTAAACTATCAAACATCACTAAAAAACAACACCACGTTGAATGCGCGTATTAATTACAGTTATCACGGTGAAGAATCGAATCGCCTCAATGCTGGTGAAGGCAACACTGCACCATCTTATGAATTACTGGGTGCACGAGTAGATTTAACCTTGGCTAACGGTTTAAACCTATACGCCTATGGACGCAATATTACCGACCAAGTTTACTTCCTTGAACTTAACGGCGGCTCGCGTTTAGTGGGCGCACCTGCAACTTATGGAGCTGGAGTTAGTTATGCGTTCTAAGTAATAATATTTACTTATGTATGAACAAAAGCAGGGCTGAATAAAGTTACGCAAAACGTCACAGGTATATTTTGACGTTTTGCTATTATGCCTTTTATTAAACCATTTAGGAATACTCATGAAGCTAATCTGTAGCACCTTGCTTTGTTTTGCGCTGACGCTATTGAGTGCAAGCACTCATGCGAAGTCAACTCAGGAAAAAATCAGTAAAGCTAAATCACCCTACATAGCAGCATCTTCTTGGCCGGATCGTATAATAGTGACACCTACTGAATACCCCTCGACTAGCTTTTCGATTACTTGGCGCACTGACCAAACTGTTGAAGCTGCGCAAGCACAAATTGTTAAAGCCAGTCCAGATGCACGTTTTGACGTACAGGCGAAGTCGCTAACAGCAACCACTGATGGCGTGTCGTTGAGTCATGGCGAAAGTCAACAAGGTAAATTTAGCTACCCTGCAAATGCCGATATTCCCGGGGTCAATTACCACTGGGTAACCCTGACAGATTTGCTGCCTGACACTTTATATAACTACCGTGTAAGTGGCGGGCAGGGTAATTGGACATCGTGGCGGCAAATAAAAACTGCGCCGCAACAGCGAGATAGCGACGTCGAATTTTTATATTTTGGCGACGCACAAAGCGGTATTTATTCGCATTGGCCAATGATATTGCGTGGAGCTTGGCAGCAAGCTCCTAAAGCCGAATTTGCTATATACGCAGGAGACTTAGTGAACGAAGGGGCTAGTGATCGCCAGTGGTCAAATTGGCTCAACGCAGATCCTTTTGTTCTCAGTATGATCCCTTCGGTACTGGTGGTCGGTAACCACGAATACGACTGGAAAATGCAGGCTAATGATGAAAAAGATTGGGCGCTTTCAACACTTTGGCAAGACCAGTTTACTCTGCCTCTTTCTCCAACGTTACCAATTGAACTTCAAGAGACAGTGTATGTAACTCGCTTCCCAGACTTAGATATTTTTGTGCTTAATTCTGGCGCATTAGGTGATGTAGCGTTGTTAGATGCGCAAGCCCAGTGGTTGCACAAAAAACTGCAAAACAGTTCAGCAAAATGGCGTATTGTGACGATGCACCATCCCGTATTTTCTTCATGCGGTATGCCACTTAATACCGTAGGTCAGGACGAACCCGATGTGCGTGCCGCTTTTTTACCTGTATTTTTAAAGCATAATGTCGACTTAGTGCTGCAAGGGCACGATCATACTTACTCTCGCGGCAGTATAGGAACGCCAGAAGACATAAGTATAATAGCTAGTCCAACCGAGCCTAAAAAGGTTAAGTCAGTATTTTTGACCACAGTAGCCAGTCCCAAAACGTATCCTCAAAAACCCAATCGTTGGCAAGAGTATCGTCATTATGGGGTAGTTCTAGAGCGCATAGGCGAAAATACACCCACCTACCAAATCATTAAAAAAACAGGTAATAAATTGAAATATCAGTCGTTTACAACAGATGGCAAATTATACGATGGTTTTATTTTAGAAAAAAATATGAAGGGTCAAAATACCTTAAAAATTCAAGTGGATCTGCCTCTACAAAGAACTTTTGCCAACACCGGCCCTTACAGAAGTCATCATGATTTAGCGGAGTGAACGACGGAGATAATAAAAAAATAGCAATTCAGCGGGGGCTTTATCGTCGGCGTTAGAGATGGCGGCAATTTCTGATAACATCAATATGAGAAGTGTTAGCAGGGCAAGCTTATTGATGAATGGTTATTTCTGTACCAGAAGTATACAAATAGAATATCGGTATTGGAAATAGTACAAACCCGTGGTCAAAATGACTTGACCACTTCAGTTTCATTGTTGCGTCACGAGTATCAATTAAGAATGATATTGAGAGTAATTCTTTTGGCTTTTACTCACAACTCTACAAATCAATTTAATGGCGACATAGACTACGACTATAAAACTAATGACCGCTAAATCAAACAAAATGTAATATAAAAATGGGTCTATCGAATGGGTGTTTGCTGTTGTCTCATTCACCTTAAACATCCTTTATTGAAGATTAATTAAGTAACTAGTTTTTCCAGCACGGACACTAAGTGTTGCGTTCCAGCGTGATAATTTATCTCGATTGTTGTGAACGTTTTGTGGGTAGAAAGTACTTAGCAAGCGACCTTATTTTAGTAATGAGCTCACCGTATTCCTTTTCATTAAGCATTTCAAAAATAAGCGGTGTCAGTCTTTTTATAACGCGAAAGCAATGTTGTCGCCAATGCGGGCAGAGTAAATGATCACACATCGCCTCTTCAAGAGTCGAAATCACTCTAAAATAGACACGCCTCGTGTCAGCTCCTGTTTGACATTGTTGTGCTCTTTGCAATCCTAAATTTACATAACAATCGATAATATCGACGTTGTGACCGCAATTTTGTGCTCTAACAGCTCTTTCATAACTATCAAGTTGGTATTGATACATAAAGCAGTAGCCTTTTAATCTAAATAATAATCATTCGTATTTATACTAGTGTGCGATGTAGCATACGTCAAGTTTATTTTAGAAGGCAGACTGAGCTTAAAAATGCACAAACAGGTGAAGTTGTTTGTACTCCTGCTAAGGAATATATTTCAGAATACGCGGCACTTGGATTTGATGCGAAATCAAAGTCGTGCTTTTCTAAAGGCGAAATATCCAATGAACCACACCTTATTCAGATAAGTACACTTGAAAAAGTATTTTTATTTCCAGCTGAAGTCACAGAAGCTGCGAATTTATTACTGCTGATATTAGAAAATTCGCAGATAAAGAAAGTCGGCTTGGGATGGTTTGGTTTGGTTTTACTTATTTTTTAGGTGATAATTGTTGCCAGTCGCGAATTTTATGCCCCAATAATGCATAAAATAATATAAACAAATAGCATGGAAGCCCAATTAAATAAGCAATCTGCATACTATCCATTGAAAAAGATATCTTGCCAAATATTAACGGTAGGATCGCTCCACCAGATATTCCCATTATTAGTAAAGCTGATCCTTGAGCGGTAAATTTACCTAAACCATTTAAAGCTAATGGCCAAACAGCCGGCCAAACCAATGCGTGAGCCAGTCCCATTAAAGCGACAAACGTTATCGGGTCTGGCAGAGCTTGAAAGCCTGACCAACCCCATAGGAAATCGGCAATAGTTGTTGACGTTTCAGATGAAGTTACGATCCCTAAAATACATAAACTACCGGCAAGAGCCTATTAGCGCTTTTTCCTGCGAAAGGTATTTGGGAATACAAACAACACCGATTGAATAGCCGATTACCATAAAGAACATAGTGTAAGAGGTTAAGCCTGCAAAGTTATTAACATTTAGGTTTGCGCCATATAGTCCAATTGTATCTCCTGCGATAACCTCTACTCCAACATATGCAAATAGAGTCAAGGCCCCTAAAACTACTTGAGGATATTGAAGAACAGACGACTTTGCAGCCGCTTTCTCCTCTTCGCTTTCTTCCATATCAATTTCAGGCAGTGGTGAAAATTTGACTAGCGCTATCATAGCGGCCAAAACAACGGCCATTGCAAGGTACGGCGCAATTAACTTATTCGATAAGTCATTGGTTAACTGACTTAGTTCGTTAGCTCCTAAAGAAGATACATGGTTTCGTGAAATGTCACCCATGTCTGATAGTACGATTGCTGTAAATACGATAGGGACAATAACACCTGCACTTTTATTAATGATCCCCATAATACTTATGCGCATTGCCGCGCTTTTGACGGGGCCCAAATAGACTATATATGGGTTTGATGCGGTTTGTAATATGGTGAGGCCGGTCGCTAAAACGAACAACGCTATCAGAAAAAACAAGTAGTTTGCCGACATCGCTGCCGGTATGTGCAACAGCGCCCCTGCAGCCATAATAGCAAGTCCAATAGCCATGCCGTTCTTGTAACCGGTTTTCCTTAAAATAATGGACATTGGAAAAGCCATAAACGTATATGCAATATAAAATGCAAAAGTAACGAAGAGCGCTTGGAATTCAGTCAACTGGCAAATAACTTGTAAAAATGGAATGAGAGATCCATTTAGCCAAGTAACGAAGCCAAAGATAAAAAACAAAATACCGATAATGGACATGGATAGCAAAGTTTGATATTTGGAACTAGGTTGATTTGTCATTTTTGGTATGCCTTTTATTATTGGGACAAGTTAAGTTAATTGGTATCAAAAACACATTGTCCGTTAATCCAAGTGGATCTGACACTGTAGTCTTGGTTAAGCTGGACAAAATTAGCTTTGTGATCGGTGGCGAGGAATGCGGAAGGGGAAATAGATCCGCTATCGTTTACCTGAAGATCAACAAATTACCTGAAGATCAACAAAACCAGGCGCAACCAAACCATCAAGAAACACATCACAATGCGCACTATCTTTTTGTAGAGAGGCAATTACGCCGTTCTGTATCGTCATAACAATATCATGGTGATATTGTTTACCGTCAAAAAGTCGGTTTGCACGCACTCTTTTGCAATTTTTTGAAATCATGTTGTTTGTGTTACTTTTTTTAGCCCCGTCGGTTTATCCGGATTAAGTCCAAGAGCTACTGATATATTGGCTATATCGATGTAGAAGCGTTGTAATATTAATAGTGGAGCCAATCTGGGATGAATTTCCAAGCCCGCTTGATGTATAAAAATAACTCGACCGTTTCTTTTAATAATTTCATCAATTTGTTGACTATGAGACGATTCACACTCGTCTTTAACGACACAGTTTAAAATGTGTATTCCTTTCTCAACAAGCGTAATCGGCCCATGAAGAAATTCAGCACTACTGAATGCTTCCGCGTGAATGCTACAGACTTCTTTGAGCTTTAACGCCATCTCGTTTGCAATTCCAAGGCTGATACCTCGGCTCAGAACGACCATATTCTTAATGTGTTCAAAATCAGCTGGTAGCAGTTGAATATCATTAGCAATGACCTCTTTCATTACCGCAGGAAGTCGTTTCAAAGATGAATACAGTTCCTTGTTTTTAGACCATACGGAGATTAAGTGAACCATCGTTGATAGCGTCGCTAAATAGCTTTTTGTTGCGGCTACTGATACTTCTTTTCCTGCACGAACCGGCAACACTTCATCGACGATATCTTTGAGTGGGGATGTTTCATCATTCACTATTGCAATGCAATATGCACCTCCGGACTTGGCCATCTTTGCCTGTTCGATTATATCAGGGCTTCTGCCTGACTGAGATATAACGATAACGACAGCTGAATCTAATTTTAATTGTTTTTTATAGATACTGGAAACAGAGGGTGCTGCTGAACATGTTGGAATGTTCAGCTCTATTTCAATTAAATACTTGGCGAAAACACCGGCGTGATCAGATGAACCTCGGCCAATAATCATAACCATTTTGGGGTCTAATGATATAAGTTGATGAGCAATTTTCTGTACTATTTTATCATTTAATTCAATCTGTTTTTGAATCACTAGCGGTGATTGTATGGCTTCACTTTCCATTATCGTGTTGGTCATAGAATTGCGGTTCCCTTCTATACTAATTATTAATTAATATCCATTAGGCATTTGTCATGCGCTTAAAGACCTTTTTTTACTTGCAACTGTTGGAGTAAAAAATCGAGCGTGTGCACTAGCTAATCCAATCCCAGCGATGACACTACCCAAATGTAAATCACAGAGTGTTGCATATTTTTATTTCGTTTGCTCAAGCGCTATTTTCGCCGACTCTAGAATAGAATTTTTGGCTTGTTCAACGCTATAAATTGGGTTCACCTGTGTCTGGAGTAGACCATTCAAGATAATCATCTTGCATGGTCTAACTTACATCTGTGACTACAAAATTGCCATCTGCATTCATGCGTATAAATGAAAATAAGTTATTACTATTTGTTTTTTCACGACTGAAAAAACTTAAATATGGAGAGAATGTTAGATTATCTTAAATATCCCAATCAGCACTTAGCGTAAATTGATTGACGCCTTCATCTACCAGTCCTTGACTCGCGCCTATGCGTTGTTGTATGGAGATACATTTAACACTGGCTTTTCTGTTGAGAGGAGATGTTTAGATTCAGCGCACTTCCAAATCGCTGAATAATTTTTACCGCAATGGTCTTGGCGTGTTTATTTGAGGATCCAGATCGGCTTACAATTTATGTGGATATGGCGCGATGAATGACCCATTACTTTACTCAATTCATCAGGATATCTAGCCAGCAGCAGTCTCGAGCTCTAATAAACTCGGATAGAATTATCGCCTATCTAGTTGAACCAAATAATTCAATTTTTACTCCCGATAAGATGACCCGTTTTTATCCAGCATACCTTTTAACTGCTCAAAGTGAGCGTAAGACTGACCTCTAAACTCATCCCAGCTTGCAGCCGTTTGCAGAGCTAGATCATGAGGTAGAACGTTAAGAGCTTGCCCTGTTGAATAAGCTAACACCATGGTTTTGCATGCTTTTTCTAGATAATACAGATCCTCGAAAGCTTCAGCGATCGTCTCCCCAACAACGGTTATGCCGTGATTGCCCATTATCAAGGCTTTTTTACCGGATAGGGTATCCGTGATGCGTTTGCCTTCTTCATCACTAGAGGCTATACCAGCGAAATTTTTATCATAGGCGATCCGCTCATAGAAACGCGCGGTATTATTGTCGATTGGCAATAAACGCGGGTCTTTCAGCGTTGAAAGTACCGTCGCATAGGTACAATG
>Ga0307966_1000148_pt1 | contig 55993 bp, 48 predicted proteins | sample OrgLakmetagen646_FD_203141 | JGI IMG/M metagenome (GOLD analysis project Ga0307966, IMG submission 203141) | Saline water microbial communities from Organic Lake, Antarctica - #646 | ecosystem: Environmental > Aquatic > Non-marine Saline and Alkaline > Saline | place: Antarctica: Organic Lake... | reverse complement strand
CAGTCAAAAATGAGAAAAAGGGTCAATCAATTGTCTATGAATGGGTTACGCGCAAGCGAGCTCGCGCCAGAGTGGCGACGAAGTTTTTCTCATTTTATAACCACTGAGGGTTGGGAGGTCTTGCCGCCAATCCTGCGTTCCAAGCCACTTGCAGTGGTGACCACAGCTAAGAGGCTTGCGCCTTGTCTTGACGGCAAGCCTTCCCAACTGCCGGATTTGGGATCATGGCAGATCAAGTCACGCGTTGGTACAAGTCGCCGATTCGAGAATTCTAGTCTGAAAAGACTTCTGCTCGATTCATGCGATCAAAGCGCTCGTAGTGCTTGACTGGAAGTGCACTGAGAAAAGATCGACCGTAGGGTTTATGCAGAATTCTAGAGTCAAGTATCGTGATGCAGCCTATATCGCTTTGCGTGCGAATGAGGCGACCAATGCCCTGGCGGAATTTTACGAGTGCGTCAGGAATCGTCATTTCGTTGAAAGGATTTCCACCCCTGGATCGGATGTATTCGCTGCGAGCTTCGCTTACTGGGTGACCGGGGTTTTCAAAAGGTAGCCGAGTCAGGATCACTTGTGAAAGTGCCGGGCCGGGAACGTCGACACCGGTCCAAAAACTATCGGTTCCAAAGAGGATGCCGTTGCCCGCTTGCGTGAATTGTTTCGTTAGCTCGCTGCGGGGTAGGCCGGAACCTTGCGCGAAGAGCGGACGCTGGATCTTGGCGAAGAAGCTCTCACATCGCTTTTGCACTTGGCGTAAATCAAAGTGGCTAGTGAAGAGGACGAGACTGCCGCCTTCAACGCGACGAGCGCACCAGCAGATCATATTGGCTAGGTAATCGAGGTCGAGTCGTCCTTGGCCTGGTTCCGGTGCGGGTGAATCACTCGCGATGTAGACTTTGCAATTATTTGCGTAGTCGAAAGGTGAATACTCTATCTGGGTTTCGGCGGCATTGGCACCAACAGTTTCTTGAAAGGTGCGGATTGATTTACCATCTGAGAGCGTGGCGCTGGTTAGGATGGCCGCTGTTTGACGACTGAAGAGGTGTTGTCGAAGATAAGGTGCCACGTCGAGCGGTGCACTGCGCAAAGTGACAAACTGGCCTTTTTTGCCCCCGCGTTCTAGCCATTGCACATGGTCGGATTCCGCAAAGGTAATGAAGCCGTTGATCGCATCGCGATAGCCTGTGATGCGTCGGCGGTGGTCACGGATTTCGTCTTGGGCGCGTTCGTCGTCGATTTTCTGGACGATTTTACCGAGCCGTTCGGCGACTTCTTTGAGTGGCGAGGCGATGATATTCTCGCAGAAATCAGCGTCGTGAATACGTTGAATCGATTTTTTGGTGAGGAAAGTATCACCGAGATAAGCAAAGAACTCGGCGGCTGCTCCGATTGCGTTTTCGACGGCGGCTTTATCCCACACATCTGCGTATTTGGAGATGGCCCCGCGATTTCGAGTTGGATTATAGATACGTCGGAGGGCGCGGTCGATCGCGTAGGAACTGACATGGACGCCGAAGTGATCGGTAGCGATAGCGGGGACGCGGTGGGCTTCGTCAAGAACGAGGAAGTCATCGGGAAGGAGGATGCCGCGGCAGTCTTCCTCGGGCGGCATCCCGGCATTGATGAGTGCGAAAAGGAGACTGTGGTTCACGATCACGCAATTAGCCGTTTCCAATTGCTTACGAGCGCGTTGGTAAAAGCAAGTTTTCGGGTCGCAGTTTTTGCGGGAGCAGGTCGAGCTGTCCGCATTGACGCTATCCCAAACATCGGGAAGGGGTGCGGGCGAGAGTTCTTGAATGACACCGTTTTTGGCGGTGGCAGACCAAGCTGCGAGGCGTGCCAACTCATTGCGCTCGTCGCTGGGAAGTAGTTCGCCTTGCTTAGCGCCTTTGGCATCGTTTAGGGCGTGGCTGAGGCGGGTGGAACAACAGTAGTTGCCGCGCCCAACCATGAGTGCGGTATTGAAAGTGGCGTAACGTGCTAGCTCGGGAACGGCTTCGAATAGTTTTTCGCAGATTTTGAGGTCTTTATTCCGAATCTGTTCCTGTAGGGATATGGTGTGACTGGAAATAATGAAAGGGCGTTCGGAATCGATTGAGTGGATAATCCCGGGGATCAGGTAGGCGAGGCTCTTGCCGACGCCGGTACCAGCTTCGAAGAGGAGTGGTTGATCGGTTTCCAGGGCAGTGGCCGTCGCCAGCGCCATGGCGGCTTGTTGCGGTCGATAGTCGAGCTTGAGGACTGTTTGTAGGTGGCCGCCTTCCTTGAAGATCAATTCGACCAAAGTGACCAAATAACCCGTCTTGCGGGGAGGTCCGTTGTTTTCAATAAGTCCAATCATTGTGCTTTTCCAAGTTCTGTTAAATACATGAACAGGAATTCACTGGAAAGGAAAGTCCGGAAGCAGTTTTGATTGCTAAATAACTATTAGCGTGAGCCGTCTTACCCAAAAAACGCTGATCCTAGACTTCGCTGGTAGTGGCTAAAATCCCCAGTTTAGGGAGACTGCGGTGCCGAGGTTCCAGTTATTGTAGCTTTCGGTGGTGGGTTCGCTGCTGTTGCGGGCTTCATAGCTTGTGTAGAGGCGAACGGTGATTTCATCAGAAACTACGTGAACGAAGCTCAGGTTAAAGAAACGAAGCACATCTTCACGATCGCGATCACGTGATTCAAATTCTGAATGGGTGACTCCTAAGCTGGTTTGCAAAATCCATTTTTCTTTAAGCAATCGGCTGTAGGTTGCAGCGAAACCTTGTTTGATCTGGTCGTTCCAGTTTTCGGGAAGCAGGCCAAAACTTTCTGATTTGGTTGACCGATAACTACCGAAGTAGCTTAGAGTAACAATTGCTTTGGGACTGACTTCTAGATCGTAACTGGCAGACCATGAGGGTGAAATTTCTGAATAGAACTGATTCGAAGATTCGCGGTTACGCAGGGCGGAGTAGTGTATCCCTAGCTTGAGTGATAGAGGCCCACGCTCAAAAGCGAGATCGGCGAAGGGCTGCCTGTTGTTAAAATCCAAATTTTCTGCTGGGGTGCCATTTACGGTTTGGTCTGAGCCGGAGAGTGCTCCGTAAAAGAAATGTTGTTCGCGGTAGCCGACACGAGCGGTGACATCACCGCCCTTGTATTTACCAACGTAAGGTATAAAAGCGATTTGTGCAGTGGCGGCTATGATATCGGTTCCCTCAGGGTTATTCTCAAAGAGGCTGGCATTATCAGAGCTGTAGACTTGGAGGTCTGCAAAGAGTTTGAACCAGTCGCGTCTTGGCTTTTCCAATAGCAGGAATTGTGGCCCAATATCTTCGAGTTCACCTTCGTAGAGAATGGGGACTTGCTGTGCGTTTTGATTATTCTGCTTCAGCGGTTTGTTCAAAAAATTGCGATCAGTTGAGTCAACTTGATCGATTTGGCTTTGTGCGATCGCCGTATAAGATAGGGCAAGCGAGCAACATATTAGGGTAAGCGCAGCTTTCATAATGTAGTTTTATTTGGATACGTTGCTGAGGGGAGAAATCAGTATGGCATCTCTGACAAATGCGTGAGTCGTTCCTTCTGCTAAAGAAGCAGCTGCAACAAAATTTTCTGCGGGCTGGTTAGCGTAGGTCACGTTACCTAAGAAATTGACCAATCCAATGCGCTTCACCTCGCCCACGTGGAGAAGCCCCAAATCGCTTTGTAGTTCGACCTGCGCTCCATCTGCAAACGCAACATTTTGCAAGCTCACGGTCGCCGCTGACATTCGGATATCCGCCAAGCCGGTCAAATAAGCACTATTTACATCTATTGAGTTTCGGGCAATGAGCTCGAGCCCATTTGCAAGAATAGAAGTATTTTCGAGGATGATTTGTTCCGGTGTTGGGGAGCGCGGTGAGTCGTTGAGTTCGCCAATCCGAACGCGAGAGTAGTTGGCAATTATACTCGAATTATCGGAAATATCAATGATTCCACTAGCCGTTATTGTGACATCAGCTGGGTCGGAGTTTGTAATTGGAGAATTTATAAATGGGTTCTCTGAATCCATAAAGTATGGCGTCTCAAATTCAAATGAACCCGTTTCATAAGTAGGAATTCCTTGTCCGGGGGAAGGGATATACTCAGCAGAATCCACGTAGCTATTAGTCTCAGAATAGTAGTCAGGTAGGTCTATATCGAGCTCGGAAGTGTCTATCCCTACAAAGTAAGTTTCTCCGAAAGGTGATGTCTGGAGAGTCACATTCTTTAGGGTTAAATCGCCTTCTCGGACGAGTAACTCAAGTGGACCAAAGGTATTGGCAATTGAGGCATTTTCGATTTTAAAAATACCGTCACCGATAAAGTCCAGCGCTAATGCCGTTTTGTTCGTGCCTATATGGCCTAGGAAGACGCTAATCTCGTCATCAGCATTCTCGAATAATATGCCGCGTGTCGTCACGCGCAAAAAATCGATATCTTCAGTCCCGTAAATATAAAAAACATTTTCCAAGGATCGAATTCCGGCAGAGGCGACGATGTCAAATTGCCCGCTGTTTTCCTCAGTAACTAGCGGCCCGATATTGAAACTTTTAGTGTCAAAAGTGATGTTTCCTGCGATAATACCTACATATTGATTACCAAGTGGACTGGTGGCATCTCCGAGCAAGGGATCTACTTTTTTAGTGATCGTAGTTAGATTTGTTAGTAAATTGGCGGAGGGCACATCTGAGGTATTTTTTAAGGTTATAGCACGTGTCAACGCGCGGGTAACAAAAGCATCATTTCTGAAGGTATTTAAGCTATCCGGGTCGTTTTCTATATCTTCAACTTGCTTACTGACCTCGATCGCTTTTTCGACTGTTGCTGCATCGACAATGACCAGATCGCTTTCTCCGCTCGTGCCAATCACGACTACATTTGTTTCTGCCAGTTCTCCGCCGGAAATCCTAGTTTTTTGAGAGCTGGTCTCTAAGACAATTTTCTGAGTGGACGGCAGGTCGACTTCAAAGTCATTGAGAAGACCTGCGTTTGTAGTCATTTTCTCTAGGTCGAAGTTGATTACCGGGCCGGGTTGTCCAGTTGCTTGACCGGAGGAGGGCTCCTCGTTTGTGTCGCCGGATGCTGAGCTACCCCCCGTGCTCGCTGTTGCTTTCCGGGGCAAAACAAATGTCAACTGGCCTGCCTTGAGCATTTGTTCTGAACCATTTGCGAATTTTATACGAACACTGCCTTCAAGGCAGAGCACCTTAAAGCCACCATCACTAGTAGCAGCTACGATCAATGTGGTGCCTATGACGGCAGCAGTCGCGGCATCGGTCACAATTTGCCCGCCGCCCATGCCCGTCGGAGAGTGAAAGAGGACGGAACCTTGCTTGAGCTGAATTTCCCGTTTGGTTGGTTCGAAAGAGAAAAGGGTATTAGAGCCTACGCGGGTGATGGTCCCGTCTTCAGTAACTAACTCAGCGCGCGAGCGTCGCCCCGTCTCCAAGAAGTCTGGAGCCATGAATTGTTGATTTATTGTAGCGGCTCCTTTTTGGAGGCTCGTTTTTTCGATGATGGAGACATCGTTAACGACTTGTGTAATTTTAGCCTGAGCGAAGGGGATAGGCTGATTTGCTTCACTAGATAAAGACAGGCTAGTTAATGCAAATGATCCTATAGCGAGGTAATTCCATGTTTTCACAGTAGTCATAGGGTTAGGGTTTATCTAATGTTCTCTCTATTAATGAGTTAAATTAGATCTTAGCTCAAGGATTAAAGCAATGCTGAGATAAGTCTGCCGAGCTCGTTAATGTAGAGTGATTAAGCGATCTGCCAAGTCATTCAAAATGGCGCGTAAATCAGTAAATTCCTCCGCAAGTGTAGCGTAGAGCGAATCGGTTTGAGCGGCTCTGCTATAGGGATGTTCGGAGGCGGCGTAAAATGAGTTTTTAGCGACTGTTTCATAAAAATGTAAGCCAGGGGCTCCTTTTCTGACGGTCCGTCGATGGATAAACTGCGGAAATATGCCGGTAAGGAAGAGTAAGTGATTACCTGCTGCAATATATAATTCGTATCGTTCTCCCTGAGAGGTCACTTCAACTTTTTTGGCCCAATCGATTAGATAAAATATACTGCCTAGTGAATTAGGGTCTCGCCCGGATTTCAGAAAAGACTCAAGGACTCCCGAGATATAGTCGGCGAGTTCCGCGCTATCGAGTCCGTCTCTTTTAAGATTATGCCTCGTTAGTATGTAGAAATAAAGACGTGGGCTTATGCTGATCGTGGTGGGCTGGTTCAGAATTGTCTCAAACAATTTTGGCTGATCCAAAATGGAATCAACGGTATTTGGATCAGTCAGTAATTGAAAAAGCGCGTTCGATTCTGAAAGGCTATCACCGGCGAGTGTGTTGGTTATATAATGAAGATCGTTTAACGATAAGTGTTTGCGGAATTCAATGACACGCTGCGACATGTGTAACAAACAGCTTAATTGATGCCAAATTTCAATCTACACGATACTTGTTGATACTTGGCTTCTTTATCTTCAAATACGATGATAGGTAAAAATGGATAACCGAAAAAAAGAGATCGATTGGACTCAAGGACTAGCTCGTTTCTTGCAGGCCAATGACTCGGTCGAGGCCGTGCGCTTGGATGTAGACAAGCAACGGGTTGAGATAGCCACATTGGGTGTGGTCGACTTGGGCCTTTTACAGGCTCGGCTCCGTGAGACACTGTCGAGAATTGAGTCTACGAGCGGTGTTAATTCTGTGTCGGGTATTTCTGTGAAAACGGATAATGAAGGTGATCTAATGCTGCAAAAGCCGACTTGCTTGACAGCTCCACTGCTTTGGCGCTGGCGTGAATTGGAGTTGCCGAAGCCCGACGCCGAAGAGATACTTGAGTCTGGAGAGGAGTGGCGATTCCTCGCTATTTTAGCAGGGATCTGTGCATTGTTTGGGACGATTGGATTTACCCTTTCCTTCATGGCTGCGGTTCCAGCTTGGGTGACGATCGGATTTTATCTTGCGGCAATGGTTGCAGGTGGCTGGGATGCCTTTGTGGATGCGAAAGAGGGACTGCCCAAGGGGGAGTTGGATATCCACTTCTTAATGTTGGCAGTGGCAGTGGGGGCGTCTTCGATTGGCGCTTGGGCGGAGGGTGCTTTGTTACTTTTCTTATTTTCATTCTCCGGGGCACTAGAGCATTTTGCACTCTATCGGACCCGGCGGGAGATCAATAGTCTCTTTGACGCGGCACCCAAGACGGCAACTATCCGCGATGCTTCGGGGGAGACGCGGGAAGTCGACGTGGATCTGGTCGATGTGGGTGATGTTGTCGTGGTTCGACCTGGTGCCTTGTTTCCGGTCGATGGTGAAGTCCGCTCGGGGAAAACAGCTGCGGATGAATCCAATTTAACTGGGGAGGCCAATCCGATTTCGAAATACAAGGGCGATACTGTGTTTAGCGGGACGCTCAATTTATGGGGCGCGGTCGATGTATGTGCGCTGCGACCTGCCGGGGAGAGTGCGCTCCAAAAGGTGATACGCTTGATTCATGAAGCCCAGCACCTCAAAGCTCCCAGCCAGCGGTTTACCGATAAGTTTGGAACGCGCTATACAGTGGGAATACTGGGGCTGACCGCGGTCATGTTTTTTATCTGGTGGTTAGGGTTCGGAGTACCTGCCTTTGAAAATACGACAGAAGGTTTTTCCGCTTTTTATCGTGCGATGACACTGCTGGTAGTCGCGAGTCCTTGTGCGCTGGTTTTATCAATCCCCTCAGCAATCTTAGCGGCGATTGCCTGGGGTGCGCGACATGGCATTCTCTTTCGTGGGGGGGCTGCGATTGAAAAGTTGGCTGAGGTGGACTTAGTAGCGCTGGATAAGACCGGCACCTTAACCACCGGGGAGATGGAAGTCATATCGGTCGAAAGCTTTCCGCCTGGACGTGAAGCTGAAGCCGCCGAGCTGGCGTATTCACTCGAAGCGCATGGGTCGCACCCCATTGGAAGAGCGATCAAAAAGTATGCTCAATCACAAGGATTCGCTGCGCGCGAGATCGGGGATTTTCAGGCAATGAGCGGTAAAGGGGTGCAGGGAAGGGATGGAGATGTTTTATGTGTATTAGGTCGCCGGGAGCTTATCGAGGAAGGCCCACTGGCGGAGTGGATTCATACAGTTGATGAACCACCCGCGGAGTTTTCCGAGAATTGGATATTAAAAGATGATTTAATTGGGCGTATTTTGTTAAAAGATCAGATACGCACAGAGTCGCGGCCGATTTTGGAGAAACTGAAAGCAATCGGTATTCGCACAGTGATGCTTACCGGGGATCGCAGTGGCGCGGCGGAATCGGTGGGTCGTGCAATTGGAATTGAATCTGTGAGGTCGGGGTTAAAACCAGAAGATAAGGTTTCCGCGATTCGTGAGTATGCGAATGAAGGATACAAAGTCGCCATGGTTGGTGATGGAGTGAATGACGCGCCTTCTTTAGCTGCCGCCTATGTTTCTGTTGCGATGGGTGCGCGGGGTAGCGATGCGGCTTTGGAGCAGAGCGAGGTCGTGCTGATGAAAGATAAGATCGAAAATTTCCTTGAGGCGATCAACCTGAGTAGCCGAGCCCGTGTAATCATTCGTCAGAATTTAGCGATTTCACTGGGCACTGTCGTCTTAATGGCCGTGGCTGCAATCTTTGGTTGGATTCCACTGAGTATCGGCGTGTTTGCTCATGAAGGGAGCACGGTAATTGTATGCCTGAACAGTATGCGACTACTCTTTCACAGTACGCAGGTAGACACTTAAACGGTCTCTACATTTAAAGGATTAGCTTCCGTAAGTGGTCAAACTGTCCCGGTCCTCATGTCTCCGGCGCTTTTCGGCCTTTGATTCGGGGCGAGATTTTGGATTACCTATTTTAAAGATGCGATCCATACCAGTTAAGATACGGGAACCTCTTTGATAGTTGATGTAAGAATAGAACCATTGGATGATGACAAATACTTTATTGCGGAACCCAACCAGGAACAACAGGTGGATGAAGAGCCAAGCTAACCAAGCCACGAATCCAGAAAACTCTATCTTACCGACTTGGGCGATGGCCTTAGAGCGTCCAATCGTTGCCATGTTACCTTTGTCAAAATAGACAAAGGCTGGCTCGTCGGGTTTTCCACTGATCTTATTTTTAATCTGCTTGGCCACGTATTTGCCCATTTGCATGGCGGCTGGTGAGACTCCGGGGACGGCAACTCCTTTAGCGTCGGTTAGATTAACAATGTCTCCAACCGCGAAGACTTCCGGGTGCTCCGGTAGGCTGAGGTCTGGTTCCACTTTCAATCGACCGCTTCTGTCTTGGGGTGCGCCCAGATGATCGCAGAATGGACTGGCCCGAACGCCTGCCCCCCAAATGATATTTTCTGCTTCGATGGTTTCATTTTCCAATTCGATAACCCCTTCGCGTATGTCCTTAATCTTTTGATTGATGCGGACATCCACACCCAAGTCTTCGAGTTGCTTTTTGGCAGAGGCGGATAGTTTTTTGCTAAAGGGCCCAAGTATACGGTCGGCGACTTCTAAAAGTATGATTTCAGCATCTTTCGGCTGGGTGTTACGAAAGTCACCCTGAAATACTTTTCTAGTGAGTTCAGCGATCGAACCCGCCATTTCGACTCCCGTAGGTCCGCCACCAATGATGACACAACGCATTAATTTGCTGCGCTGCTCGCTGCTCGATTCGCGCTCCGCTTCCTCATATGCAAGCAATAGATTGTGCCGGATGCGAGTCGCGTCATCGAGTGACTTTAATCCGGGGGCAAAGGCTTCCCACTGATCGTTTCCGAAATAGTTAGTGCGCGCACCGAGCGCTAGAACGAGGAAGTCGTAGCTGAGTTGCCCGCTGTCTCTGAGCCCGATTTTCTTATGATGGAGATCATTGCTGATCGCTTCATCTAAAATGACCTGAACATTTTCCTGATCCCGAAAAATGGATCGGATCGGCTTGGCAATTTCCGGTTCAGAGAGTCCGGTGGTGGCTACTTGATAGAGGAGAGGCTGAAATAAATGGTGATTCTGTCGGTCAATTAAAGTAATCCTAACCGGAGCATTTTTGAGCGCTCGGACAAGTTCAAGTCCGCCGAATCCAGCGCCTATAACGATAATATGTGGTAGTTGTGTCTGGTTATTCACCGCTTACATATGGCCTAGTCTTTGATTTGATCAAGAAGGAGACAGTGTTTTACACGCTTTAATGAGCAAACTAGCGGATGAAATAACTGCTAAAAAACAGGCAGATGACGGCGATTGACAGACCGATTTTAAGTGCAAAAGCGAGCAGGCCCCCGACAACGGTGCCAAAGCCTGCGCGTCCACCATCTTTAAAAGAGCGACCCGCGACAAGTTCGCCCAAGACCGCACCAATGATCGGTCCTACGATCAGCCAGAAGAGGGGCGGTGGGATAAATAGTCCGACGAACGCACCCGCAAAAGCACCGAGTGCGCCGCGCCAAGTCGCACCAAAGCGACGGGCGCCCCATAGGCCCAAAAAGATATCGGCGAGTAGGCCGACTAGAGTAAGCAGCCCGGTGATACCGACGAGCTGCCAACTGACCGAGGCATCTCCCAGCCATAGTTTGTGAACGAGCACCCCCAGCCAAATAATGACACTTCCTGGCACTATCGGAAGGACTAGGGAGACCAGTCCGACGAGGAAAATTAGGCTGGAGACAGTCAGTGCGGCGATTTCAAGTGTGGTCATTAATGAGTGAGTCTCGGGTCGAAGGCAAACGTTCGGGCCGTGCGTATTTCGAGTTGATTAAAGTCCGGGTGATAGGGGTTGATCAAATAATTTGGCTCTTCTGCTATGAGTGCGCTGGCGACGCGCAGGGCGGGGGTTCGCCTATGCTCAATCCACTCATCTCCTGCGCGCTGGGTTCTCGGATCTATCATCGGTGAGTTTAGAGCAGCTGTGTGTTGAGCAATGTCAACTTGATCAATTAAACGATCATCCATGCAGATCTCAATCAGGGCGTATCGGATTGTGCGCGAGGCGCTCGTCAGATGAACAAGCACTTCGAGTGCCGCCAAGGCATGGCTGCCCGCACAATAGACGACTGCCTTTCCGCTCGAATTCCACCTGCCGCCGTAGAGTCGGGCACCTTCACCGTCGAATGCGGTCGTGGCTCTTTGCTCGGGCACAATACGCCATGCGCTGATCACTAGCTAAAGACTCCGTGCTCAATTCTACCGAGTAGGTTTTCGACTTCACGGGCACCTGTTTCTGTCTCCGCAAATTCCAGTGGAGCGACCATATCGAGCGCGCGTGCGGGAGCGTTTAGCCAGTTTCTTGCAGCATCGACATCACCCAGGGTTTCTACGCTGAGCCGATAAAGTCTGGCAAAGCGAAGCAAGCGATCTGACTCAGCCATGTCCAGATGCCCTGTTTTACGACGACGCATTAAGGTGCTGCGAGACATGCCCATGAGGCTGCCTAAGCGCTCTGCGCTGATTTCAAGAAGTGTATGAAGCGCTTCAAACTCAAATATTGGTAAACCGTTTCGAATGCACTGCACAGTTTCGCGAATACCCATAACCTGCCTTTGCGGGTCCACTCCATAGATCGCAGCCGGTTCTTGAACAGACTTTTCATTGCTTTGTGCTTTGTTCATATGAGTATAAATAAAGTATCATATGGAATAAAAGTCAATTCGTTTCGATCTTAACTCGCTTGAATTTGCGTTTGCCATTTTACGGTGCTGACGCATTTTGCCAGCTTCGTTTATGACAGACCAGACAGCCAACCAGGACAATTCGCATGATCTATATGCGGTCCGACTACAAAAACTAGAGAATCTTTGCAAGGAAGGGCGCAACCCCTTTCAGTCGAATTGTGCCCAGTCGCACTCATCTGCTGAGGCAATTGAATCCTACAAAGAAGGTGCTGAAGACGATGAACAGCCAAAGGTTTCGGTCGCGGGTCGTATTATGGTTTTTCGCGTAATGGGGAAGGCGAGTTTCATTAAGATTCAGGATCGCGATGGTCAGATACAAGCTTACGTGACTCGCGACGAGTTGCCGGAGGGCGAGTATAACACTTATTTCAAGAAACTCGATGTGGGTGATATTATCGGGGTCGAAGGGCACTTGTTTAAAACCAAGACCGGAGAGATCACTGTCCGCGCGCAGTCGTATACTTTAGTTAGCAAGTCACTACGACCGCTCCCTGAAAAATGGGCGGGATTGACCGACGACGATAAGATCTACCGCCAGCGTTACCTTGATCTAATAATGAACGAGGAGTCCCGTGGTCGCTTTAAACAGCGCTCCCAGATCATTAAAGAGATGCGGAAGTATCTTTGGGATCGCGATTTCTCAGAGGTGGAAACTCCGATGCTGCACAGTGTAGCGGGCGGAGCAGCGGCTCGACCTTTTATTACGCATTCCAACGCTTTGGACTGTGATTTCTATCTTCGTATTGCCCTAGAACTCCATTTAAAGCGGATGCTGGTGGGGGGCGAAGATCGCGTGTTCGAGATTGGTCGCGTATTCCGTAATGAGGGGCTCTCCCGTCGCCACAACCCGGAATTCACGATGTTGGAGCTCTACCAAGCATACACGGATTTCCGTGGTATGATGGAATTGACACAGGGCTTGATCCGGCATGTCGCGCAGACAGTGATCGGGTCGCTCGATATCTTGCGTCCAGACGGCGTAGTCATACACCTCGGAGGCGAATGGGCGGAAGTGAAATATAAGGACCTCATTTTAAAAGCGACTGAGGACAGTGAATGGTTTACCTACAATCGCGAGGAGAAGCTGGCGAAAGCGCGTGCTTTGGGCATCGAAGTCGATGGTGATTTGGAGGATTATGAAATCACAAATAATGTGTTCGAGAAAATCATCGAACCGACATTAATCCAGCCGACGTTTGTGACGCACATTCCTAAGGAACTCTGTCCGCTCGCAAAAATCACGCAGGACGATTCGACTACAATCGATGTTTTTGAGCTTTGTATCAATGGGCAAGAAATTGCGCCTGCTTACTCAGAGCAGAATGACCCGATCATCCAGCGCCAGATGTTTGAGGGGCAAGTTGGTGAAGAACAGCAAGACATGGACAGCGATTTTTTGAATGCTCTGGAGCATGGTATGCCACCTGCAGGAGGGATGGGGCTGGGCATTGACCGTTTGATTATTTTACTGACCGGAGCAAGCAGCATCCGTGATACGATTCTATTTCCCAGCTTGAAACCCTTGAAGGACTAAGCCGCTAAATTGCCAATGGCCAACTAGCTAGCTTTGCCCGATTATATTGGCGACTAGGCTGAGCAGCTTTGAGCGATTAACAGGCTTGGTAATATACGCATCCATGCCGCTATCCAGGCAGGTTTTCTGATCATCTGTTCGGGCATGCGCCGTGATGGCTATAATTGGAACTTTATTAGAAAGGGCTTCCGCGCGTCCGTCACGAATGCGTCGTGTAGCCTCCAGACCATCCATTTGAGGCATCTGCACATCCATAAATATTAAATCATACGGCTTCAATTTGACTGCTTGTATCGCCTCGACTCCATTGTTGGCAGTATCAATTTGGAAATTGTATTTCTTTAAGAGTCCTTTGATTACGATTTGATTGGCTCGATTGTCTTCAACCAGGAGAATCTTCAAATCCCGCTCTTTAAGGAAGTCGAAGTTCGTTTCGTCGATCCACCCGCGGACTTCCTTTTTCTCTGGAATCTGTGCAACTTTCACGATCGGCATCTTAAGAGTGAACCAAAAAATGGAGCCTACGCCGAGGTCACTTTTTAAGTCGATTTCGCCACCCATAGTTTCCACAAGTTGTTTTGAAATAGCGAGGCCAAGGCCGCTGCCGCCATATTGGCGCGAAGTGCTGCTGTCCGCTTGGCTGAAGTGTTGAAATAGCTTTTGTAAGCTGTCCTCTGAGATTCCGATTCCAGTGTCCGTGACAGAAAAGCGAAGTGTGACCGCCTGGTCAGTTAGCTCAATGGGTTCGACCAAAACATGCACGCTTCCCGTGTTTGTAAACTTGATCGCGTTACTCGTCAGGTTCAGAAGAACCTGACGTATGCGGTTTGGATCACCAATGAGCAGGTCAGGTGTTTCCGGTGATGCCTCACACTCAAATCTCAAGTTCTTTTCTTTTGCTCGGATCATTGAAATGGCAACACAATCCTTTAATAAATGGCGCAGGCTGAAATCAGTCGTTTCGATTTCAATCTTTCCCGCCTCGATTTTAGCTAGGTCGAGTATGTCGTTTATGAGAACGAGTAATGCGTTTCCGCTGTTTAAGATAACTTCAATATATTTGCTTTGTTCGGCAGTCGAATTAGGTATTTCCTGAAGAATTGAGGCCATTCCGATTATACCGTTCAAGGGCGTCCGGATTTCGTGGCTCATGTTGGCTAAAAACTCGCTCTTAGACTGGTTGGCAGCATTGGCTTCTTTAGCTAGTCGAGAGAGCTCCTTTTTCTGATTAACGATTTCCGTAATGTCCTGGTTAGTGCCGATCATGTGGGTGGGGTTTCCATCCGCATCGCGAATGGTTTCGCCTACTGCCCTTAAATATCTGATTTTGTTCTCCGAGAGTATTATCCTAAATTCTACTTCGTAAGCCTCTCGCCTAACCATGGCTGCTTCCAGGTCCTTGCGCAGTACGGCCTCATCCTCTGGGTGGACTCGTTGCCAAAAAGATTCGATGTTAGGGAGGCCATCTGCCTTGTTGATTTCGAAGAGTCTATACATCTGGTCATCCCAAACATAGGACCCGTTACTAATATTCCAGTCCCAAATCCCGATCTTAGATGTGTTTGTCGCCATCGACAGGCGCTCCGAAGTATTCCGTAGGTCTTCTCCGAGTTTTTGCTGCTCGGTGACATCTTCAACTTGAGACAGGAAATAGAGTGGCTTTCCCTCTTTGTCGCGGATTAGTGATGAAGTCATTCGACCTTCAAAAATATGGCCGTCTGCATGGATGTAGCGCTTATTTATTTGAAACCCGGATATCGCCCCTTCTAAACATGCTTTTCGCTGATTAATATTAGCTAACAAGTCATCTGGATGTGTGAGTTCTTTATAATTCAGGCTATTCAGGGTATTCCGATCATAACCGAAGATTTTACTGAGGGCTGTATTTGCATTAAGGATACGCCCATCTACGTCGGCGATAGCCATGCCGACGACGGATCCTTCAAACGTACCCATGAATCTACGTTCGCTATACTCCAGAGACTCTTCGATGTCTCTTAATTCGGAGATATCCTCGGCGATTCCTAAATAGCCCACGATTTGTCCCGCAGAATCAAAAGTGGGCGTGACGGTTAGCTTGATAGGGAAGATGCTCCCGTCTTTTCTACGGGCGAGCGTTTCTTGGATTTCGATCCCTTTTTCCTCGGGGACTTTAACGTAAATTTCATTATGCGGGATTCTCGCTCCGTATTTTTTTGAGAGCTCGTCCGCTCGTGCTTGAATTTTTTCTGGCTTGTGGAGTATATCAACTGTTTCTTTGCCGACTAACTCTTCCTTGGTGTAGCCATACATCTTTTCGGAGCCCGAGTTGAATGATCGGATGAGCCCTTTACTATCGGTGGTGACTAGACTGTATTCAGTGATCTCCTCTAGGACGGACTGCAGCATTAAGTCGGATTCGTTCTGATTCTCAGTAAGTAACTTCGCCTCGTTTATCTTTTGTTCGGTTATGTCTGACTGGACCGCAAAGAATTCAGTAATTTTGCCATTCTGATCGGTGACTGGAGTAATCGTCGTGTTTAGCCAGAGCGGATCACCAGCCTTAGTCTGGTGGCAGATTTGGCCCGACCAGCATTCTCCATCACAGAGGGTCTGCCAAAGCGCTTCCCAGAAGGGTTCCGGATGAAAACTACTTTTAAGGAGAAGGAAGTTGTGCTCACTTAATTCGTCGGACGTATAACCGCTGAGCTTTGAGAAATTAGCATTTGCAAAGATGAATGCCCCGGTCATGTCGAAGACGGTGAGCGCGTTCTGCCGATCAAGCGCCTCGAACATTGCCTTACCCATGTCTGCTTTAAACGAAGACAGCATACTCTTATTTGAGTTTTCTCGCTGACTTGGGTCGCTCATCGGTTCAAATTATTGAGTTTAACTCTTGTCGGGTGCCGTGATCAGGACGCGGGTTTGTAGGCCGGGTAGATATTCGGAAAATTCATCACCCTCGGGAGTATTTCTAAGCACACGCTGGACCATTCCCATTTTTGCATCGAGATTATCGATCATAGACACAAAAACAGCCTCGGGGGTGGCGGCCATGGCGGCGGCGCCCCATTCTTTTTCGCCTTGGTGACTGAGGATGATATGCTCTAGGCGTTCAGTCAGGTCGGGGTTGAGCTTGGATTGAATGGCGGCTTTGCGAGCGGTTCGGAAGCCAAGCACGACGTGCCCTTGCAGGGTGCCGATACGGGAAACTTTAGCAGAGAAATCGCCTTCGTATTCTTCGAGCTTACCGACGTCGTGCAAAATGATGCCGGCAATCGCTAGATCACCATCAACCTGTGGATAGAGCGGAAGTAGGGCACGACAGTTTCGGACCATATGGGTGGTATGCTCGAGTAGCCCGTGACGGTAAGCGTGGTGCATCGCGATGGCAGCAGGGGCGGTGCGGAAAGCCTCGCCAAGCTCGTCGAGGACTCGTTGAACGGTCTCGCGTAACTGTGGGTGCGTAATCGCCTCGACTGCGGCTTCGATATCGGCCCAGAGTTCTGCTTCCGATTCAGGCGGTGTTTCGACTAGTTGTGAAAGGACGCCCTCGTCTTCAGCTTCGCTCGCTTCGATGACTTCGACGGCCTGTAGCTTTGGAGAGAAGCGATCCTGGTAATATTCGGTTTTGCCGGAAACGCGCACGATGGAGCCCTCTGCGGCATCGACGAGCGCGTCATATGGGGCTGAGTTATCAAAGCAATTTGCGCTAAATGTACCGCCGCTATCGCCAAGTTCTACGCTGAGAAATGGATTTCCGGTGCGGGCTGTTTTTGTCGTTCTACGGCGTAAGATATAGATACCTCGAAACGGCACTGCCAAGTCTGGGGATAGCGCCTTAAGGTCTTTTATAGTTTTAAAATCGGACATGCTATTTGCATGTTAGCCTAACGGTCGCCACCGATCCAGCCTTTTCGCCAAAAATAGACTGCCAGACCCACTGTAATCGTAAAGATGACGCCCCAAAATACGAAGTATGAATATTTCCAGCCAAGTTCCGGAATATAGTCAAAATTCATTCCATATACCCCCGCAACGAAGGTCGTCGGGATGAAAAAACTAGACATGATGGTGAGCACTTTCATGATCTCATTCATCTTATTACCGACGGAAGACTGATAGAGGTCGTTCAAACCGGATGCGGTATCTCGGTAGGTTTCTAGCAGATCGATGACTTGCATGGCGTGGTCTTGAACGTCGCGAAAGAAAGTTTTCAGCTCATCGGAGATGCGCCCAGTCTCGTCGCGGTAGAGCCCATCAATGACTTCGCGCAGAGGCCAGAGTGTCCGCCGCTGCACAGAGAGATCGCGTTTCATCGAAAAGAGCTTCTGTTGACAAGATGGTGCCGGGTTTTGTGAAATTTGCTCTTCGAGGTCTTCCAGAGCGAGGCCGTAGCCTTCCAGTAACGGAAATAGATGGTCAACGATGCTATCCAGTAATGTGTAAAGGAGGTAATCGGCGTCATTGCTATGGAAGCGGGAAGTCGGGTTCTCGATCCGGCGACGCACGGGCTCAAAGACATCACCCGGTTCTTCCTGGAAGCTGATTAGTGTATCTTTAAAGAGGAAAAAACAGACTTGTTCGTTTTTCAGTTTACTATTTTCCAAGTGAATTTGGCGGACGATGATTTGAATATATTCATCAAAGAATTCGATTTTTGGACGTTGGTAGGTGTTCAGCGCATCTTCCGCCGAGAGCGTGTGAATACCGAAATGCTTACAGGTCTGTGCGACGACTTTAGGGTTCAGACCGTCGACATTTATCCAACGCACTAGCTGGTCATCTTTGCGGGGCTTATCTAATACATCCTCGATCGATGCACAGTCGGTTTTCTCAAAAAAAGTTTCCCCATAATCAATCACAGTGATCTTTACCGGGATGTTGTCATGATCCTCGTTGAGATATTGCTCAATGCCGGGGGCGGCACCTGGAGGGGGTGCTTTCGGTAGCGGTAGGGTTTTAACTATTGGGTGAAAGACGCCTTTACCAATTCCGATCAGGGTCGAGGTAAAGAAACCCGCAGTTTTGGAAATGGCATCACTTGTCGCACTAGCGACTTCTTTAGCGGAATCGAATGTTTGCTTCACAATATTTTAAATTTGATGAATTCTTTTTCGAGCGCAATGCGTATCTTCGGTTCGAGGTGGGCGCAATTAGATCAACGGGGTCATCCTGGCGTTGCTTGACCGTCGTGGTCACGCGGGAGCGTGGCGCTCCACTTCTACATCATGGAGGGACGCGCTCCGCGCGTCCGCCTCTAGACTTTCAGAAATTGAGACAATTCAGAGTAAGGTAGGGCGGTTTCGCCGAAACCGCCGTTCTCTGGTAGGCTGCCTTATTCCAAAGAACGAAATGGGTGGGCAGACGTGTTCGCCTGCAAGACGGACGCCTCGGCGATGCGCCCCTACCCCAAGAACCTACACTCAATGTATTTTCGTGACAGCCTCTCCCACGCATTAATTGAACCCGGTCGAGGTCGTCACTTTGTCTAGTTATGAATACAGTTGCCAATTGGGTCGGCTCGGAGCGAGCTTGAGTGATGAAACCAAAAGTTAAGTTAGCCGAAGCGCAGCTTCCAAAAGGAGGCGTTATGGCTTTATACGCTCATGACGGTAGTTACTCGATTAGTTTTGATGGGCAGGAGCTGATGCATTCGGATGCGTGTGCTTCTGAGCGTCTAATGGGGGATCTGGGTGTGGAGCGATTGGGGGACGTGGTGGACGCTCGGGTTTTGATTGGTGGATTGGGTCTTGGATTTACACTCCGCAAGGTGATCGCGGTATTGGGGCCGGAAGCGCACATAGAAGTGGCTGAACTTGTGCCCGAGGTCATCGAGTGGAATCAATCACACCTAAGTGAGTTAAATGGTGAGCTATTGTCTGTAGCAGGCGTCGAGGTAAAGGTGGCCGATGTTTGTGAACTGATTCGAAATGCGGATCGGGTTTATGACTCGATCATTATTGACGTGGATAACGGACCGTTTGCGATGGTAGCTGATTCCAATGCCTCCCTTTATTCGCTGACGGGACTGAGGCGTATTTGGGCCGCATTGAAGCCGCAAGGGCGCGTCGTCTTTTGGTCGGCAAAGCCGGATATTGCTTTTGAGCAAAAACTAAAGCGCATCGGTTTTGCGGTAAAGAAGGTCCCGGCGAAAGTGCACGAGCGCGCAAAGCGTGCGGCCTACATGCTGTATGTGGCGGATCGTGATTGAGCGCAGACAATTCGATTTTCAGGCGTGCATTTCCGGGGAGAGAATATTCACTGAAGCGCATGGACGAAATTCTCCGCACTATTCCGCACCGCCCGCCCTTTCTCTTTATCGATGAAATCGTCGAAGTCCGTGAAGATGGCGCTACCTGTAAGCGCACTATCCGGATGGAGGAGCCGCAATTTGAAGGCCATTACCCCGGCAACCCGATTATGCCAGGCGTTTTGCTCTGTGAAGCCTGCTTCCAAACGGGAGCGATCTATTTAGCGAAACAAATGGAAAGCGATGGACGTTCTTTAAAGGATGTGACGCCGGTGCTCTCTCGGATCAGTGATGCGCGCTTCAAGCAGATGGTGAAGCCGGGTGACGAAATCACAATCGAAGTGACGATGAAGGAGCAAGTGAGTCGTTTCTACTTTTTAAAGGGGAAGGTGCTTAAAGGTGGAAAGCCCGCGCTAACAATCGAGTTTGCACTTGCCATGATCGAGCCGGAGGAGGGGAAATGAGTTTTCTTAATTTCGAAGGGAAGCGCTTTTTGGTCATGGGGGTGGCTAATCGCAAGAGTGTGGCTTGGGCCATTACGAAGTCTTTGGAGGCGGAGGGTGCGGAAGTCATTCATAGCGTGCGTTCCGAGGCGCGGCTGGAGTCGCTTCAGAAACTGCTCGATGGGCGTAAGGCTTATTTGTGCGATGTGGAATTTCCACAGCAAATTGAAGCACTCGCAGAGGCAGTCGGTAAGGACTACGGCCAATTGGACGGGATCGTCCACTCTATCGCGTTCGCTAATTATTCGGAAGGGTTTAAACCGTTTCATGAGACCGTGCGTAAGGACTATTTGCAGGCGACCGCAATTTCATCGTTTTCGTTGGTCGAAGTCGCCCGGGCATTTAAACCGTATTTGAAGGAGGATGCCTCGGTCGTTTCGATCGGGATCTCCTCAACCGACGTGACCGCGGATAATTATGGCTACATGGCTCCAATCAAAGCGGCTCTTGAGACGTCTTCTTATAATCTAGCGAAGTCGTTCAGCGCTGATACGCGAGTTCGTTTCAATACAGTCAATGCGGGGCCGCTGAAGACAAGTGCTTCGGCAGGTATCCCCGGCTATTTGGAGAGCTATCTCTTCGCAGAGAAGCTCACCTTTCGTAAGCAAAATTTGACCACACAAGAGGTGGCGAATACGGCGGTGTATCTGCTGAGTTCGGCATCAAGTGGAATCAATGGGCAAGGGATCGTCGTAAACGCCGGAATGGATCGAAATTACTTTGATAAGGAAGTCGTGCGTTTGGCGATGCGACCTGAGAAGTAGAGGCTCGTTTGAATTAACCATGTACTTGATTCGGTGGCACGTGACGTGCTTTTATCAGGCTAAATGGAATTGTTAAGTGACCCCAAGGTTAGCAATGAGTGGCACATCGTTGCTTCGGTCAAATCAGTGTCCGAAGGCGTAGTGTTGTCGGCGAAAGTGCTGGGGCAATCTCTGGTTATCTGGCGGCACGAGGGAGCCATTCAAGTTTGGTTGGATCTGTGTATTCACCGCGGGTCCAAGCTTTCGTTGGGGCAAATAAAAGATGGCTGTCTGGAATGCCCCTATCATGGGTGGCGTTATGAGGAGAGCGGGCGTTGTGTGCATATACCGGCACAACCGGAATCGATGGCGATTTCCAAGAAGGCAAAGGCATTTCCAGTGCGTTCAATGGAGCGCTGGGGAGCGGTTTGGGTTTGTTTTGGTGATCAACCGGTTGAAATTCCTGTGGTGCCGGAGTTAGATGCGCCGACGGCCAAAATCCAGTTGTCTTCGCATCCAATTAAAGCGAAGGGGCCTCGGGTGGTCGAAAACTACTTAGACTTTTCACATCTACCCTTCATCCATAGAGGTTATTTAGGCGATCCGGATCAGCCAATGGTCGAAGATTATAAAGTGGAGCGTAACGCGGATGGATTATACGCGAAAAATTTACGTATTTTTCAACCAGACCCGGATGGTTCTGGGAAGCCGGGGATAGTGAGTTACGACTACTATTGCTACCGTCCTCTCATCGCATCGTTCAAAAAGATGCAAATGCGCTCGGTTCTAACGGTGACTCCGGTCGATGAGGAAACTTCGATTGCATGGCTCATCGGAAACAACCCCGGTTTGGATATTTCGGATGAGGAATACACAAAATGGTCAGACTTAATTATTGGGCAAGACGCGGTTATTGTGGAGTCGCAACGGCCTGAATTGTTGCCACTCGATTTACAGGAGGAGTTGCACTTTTACTTTGATCGTTTGGCGATCGCGTATCGACGTTGGTTGAAAGAATTGGGATGGACCTATGGGACACGATAAGCCAGCCATCTACTTTTTATGCGGACTCGCTTGGAGCGCACTTCTGCTGACTTTCGCCGGTTGCTCGGGCGGAACGACTGACGAGGCAGATTCGGATAAAGTCGCGGTTACATTACAGTTGGATTTTTATCCAGAGGCTTCACACGGTGGTTTTTTCCAGGCGAAACTAAAAGGGTATTTTGCTGATGTCGGTATTGATGAAGTGAATATTGTGAGTGATGGCCCAATGATTACGCCCATGCAAGGGGTTGCACTCGGCAAGGCGCAGTTCGGGATTTGCCGGATGGATGATCTGCTGATGGCGATTGAATTGGGTTTGCCCCTGAAAGCGGTGATGGCGACCTATCAGCACGATCCTTTGTCGATCATGTTTCATGCGGATCAGAATATTAAATCGTTTGAGGATATGGATGGGCGAAAACTAATGGCCATTCCCGGGGCGGGGTTTGTTAGTTGGATACAGAGGCGCTACAACTTGAACCTAAATTTAGTCCCGCTTAATTTTGATTTAAGCCACTTTGTCTCAGACTCTAAAATGCTACAGCAGGCCTATATTACAAGTCAGCCATTCTATGTAGAAAAGAAGGGCGTCGAAGTGGAATGTCTACTCCTCGCCGACTCAGGTTTTGATCCGATGCGGGTGCTCTATGTAAATGAAAAATTTGCGACAAAGCATCCAGTGGTGGTTCGTGATTTCGCCAAGGCTGCACTGAGAGGTATCGAAGACTACTACATCAAGGGTGATCGATCCGAGACCGATGCTTACCTGCAATCAATTAACGTCACCAATCAACCGGATCTAAATGATTTCACCGTAGCTACGATTGAAAAGTATAAGCTGCTGACTGGGCGCGTTGAAGGCGGCTATCCGCTGGGTGAAATCAATTTGGATCGGATGCGCGAAGTGATGCGAATCATGGTCGAGATCGACTTGCTTAAAGCGCCTATTCCAGTAGAGGAATACTTGTTTGAGCCGTGAAATAAATTTGGCCTTAGGGCAGAAACTCCGTGGTCATGACGTCAGCAGTTGTGATCGAGTTAGCTTCGATGACTTCTAAATCGACGAGTTGTTGGATTTGGTTTTGAAAGCGTTCTTCAGTGATTTCCAAGTAATCCGCAAAGAAGCCGGCACTCGGGTTTCCTCTCGATAGTTTCTCATTGATGATTTGGTTTCTCGACCAGTGCAAATATTCCTCTGAGACCTTTGCGTTGACTGTTTTCATCAGTTTATGAGCGGGTTCAGGGTCGCCTTCGATGTATTCAATATACCCTTTTTTGAGTGCGCGTAAGAGTGCTTTGAGCTCTTCCGGGTGCTCGCGTGCAAATCGCTTATTAGTGAAAATGGTCGTATACGCGTCGAAGCCCGCATCCCATGCATATAGATACTTAAGTGTGACGCCTTCTTTTTCTACAAAGTAGGGCTCTGCTATATAGAAACCCTGTTGAATAAATTCTTCGTCCTGAATGAGTCGACTCAGCTGAAAGTTTTGAGGAATGACTTCAAAAGTGATGTTATAACGATTTTCTAAGTAAGGAAGGAACGGCCATTCCGGACGTGCCATAATTGTCCTGCCATCGAGTTCTTTCCAGTCGGTAACCGGATTGCTTGCATGCAGCATAAGCACGCTGGGGTCTTGTTGGAAAATCGCACCGATATTAATGATGGGTGCTCCGTTAGCAGCGGCAAGTATGACGCTCGTGCCATCCGCTTGGCCTACTTGAGAAACATTAGCACCTACCTTATTCAGCGGATAAGCACCTGCCCCTCCTTGCACAAGAGTTACATTGAGCCCTTCGTCTTCGAAGTAGCCCAATGCTTTGGCAGTGTAAAAACCGCCGTGCTCCGATTCGGCAACCCAGTCGAGTTGCACGGAGATGGGGAAGCCCGTTGATAAATCGGTTTTGGCGCTGTCGTTACTGCAGCCGGAAAACAGAATGATTGGTAGTATTAGAAGGTATCTCATGTAATCCATAGAATCGTATAAGTTAGTATAGCAAAGAGTATGCTCGTTCCGATTTCAGGCATGATATGTGCAAACTAATATTTTATGAAGATAGCTCTATACTTATTGGCGGTTTGTTCGCTGGCTCATTTCTCCGTCTTATTTGCGAATGAGTCGAAAGCGAAGCTGATCGTGGAAAATGCAACGATAATACCCGTTGATGGGACAGGGGAATACCTTCCCATTGGTTATCTTGTGGTCGGCTCTACCGGTAAGCTTTTAGAAATAGGTTCTGGCGAAGTGCCGGACGACTATGAAGCGCTAAAACGAATTGATGCGCGCGGCAAAATTATCATGCCAGGTTTTCTCTCTGGTCATAGTCATCTTTATCAAAGTCCTTTCCGGGGGCTGGGTGTTCACCATACGCTTTTAGGTTGGATCTATTGTTACCATATGACTTATGGACCGCACTATGATCCCACCGATTTATACTGGTTTTCGAAGCATGGTGCGATGGACTATTTAGGGCATGGAATTACGACTATCTATGACTGGACTCTAAATGGTGGGTATTCGGTAGACCGCTATTTGGATCTTTATCGTGGAAGTTTGGACTCGGGTGCACGCATCCTTTTCGGCTACGGGATTGATCGTGAGCGCACGCTGGAAGAGAATCGGGCGATGCTTACCGAGTATCTTGAATTGATTAAAAAAGAGGGGATGGATGTCTCGCATCCAAGAGTGCCGGCGGTCTGGATGTCCGGACTCGGGCTACTGAACGGAGAGGAAATGTCGACGATGGAGTTTACACTCGCCAAAGAATTCGATTTGCCGATGCAGGTGCACTATCTGGAAGAACCGGAACCGGTATATACCGAGATACAACGCGGACTATTCTCGGTTTACGAGAAGACCGATATGCTTGGCCCTAATTTGAACTTTGCTCACTTCATCAATGTGACCGATGCGATTCTGAAACGCACGGGGGAAACGGGGACGACAATGGTTTGGAATCCGCTTTCAAATGGGCGCTTGGCTTCAGGTCTTGCGGACATCCCGCATTACAAAAAGTTTGGAATTGAAATCGGTATGGGCATTGATGGGCAGGCCAGTGCCGATGTTTCGGATCCTTTTGAGAATATGCGAATGGGCATGTATGCCACGCGCATGAAGTATCAGGATGCGTCGATTATGATGCCGCTCGATGTGCTGCGGATGCATACTATCGGGACGGCCCGGGTATTGGGCGTTGAGGACCAAGTCGGAAGTTTGGAAGTGGGTAAGTATGCTGACTTTATTATAATAGATCCACGAAGCATGGAGACCAGTCCGGTGATCAATCCGATCGAACATGTTGTGCTGGCCTGTAGCGTGGCCAATTTGGAAAGTGTCTATGTCGGCGGGGAGAAAGTTGTCGAGCGCGGAGCATTTCTGCAAGTGGATCACGAGGAAACTAAATCGGAAGTGACTATGCGCCTGGCGCGAGTTCAGGCGAAGGTGGAGGCGACTCGAGCTGCGGGAGAAATTGAACAGGGCTCCGTCTTTCCAAACTTAAACCAGTATCAGCAAAAGCACTTCAGCGAGGATCACGAACACCCGATGTATGGCAAACCGCGCAAAGCGGAATAGAACGTCGAATCACGCAGACGATGTTTCCCGCGTCTGCGGGATTATATGTGGCGTGCCAGCTTGCTGGCGCTTTGATTCACGCTGTTCCGAAAAAGGAAAAAGCTTCAGCAAGCTGAAACGCTACAATTTCGAGTATTGTTACTCTAGTAGTTGGAAACTCCGGGTTGAGTACTCCCAAATACTCAACTAGCGGCCATCAACCGCCTCAAGTGCCAGACTAAAGTCGGTCCATTGCTCCATCGCTGGAAGCGATTCCTCTGGATGTGTTTTTCGGAAGCTTTTCGCATTGATTATCCATGTCTCAACAGACATTGCGCTGGTATGCTTGTTTTCTGCCCAGACGAGCTCACAGATCATTTTTAGCGACTGATTTTGATAGTCGAAATTCAATTGTGGAACGTAGTTATCTATCGTGTATTGCGCAGCTATAGGCACGTCTTTCGCGGCCGTTACCCAACCTCGGTTCGCAACTGAAAGAAAGGTTACAAGGTCCGAGCGCCGTGACTTCAGCGTTTCTTGACTGACAAACATGACTTGTGAATAGGCAACATGTCCGTATTCGCGGTAGGGAATCATAGTCACTGCGTGGCCTTCTGTTTGCAGTTTGACGAACTCGTCGACGACATAGCCTTGTTTCGCATCCATCTCGCTTCGCAGCAGTGGTTCGTTCCCATATTCTGCTTTGATGATCGTCACCTCGCTTGGATTCACATCTGCGTGCGCTAGCGCAGTAAAGAGTGCTTCGCGGCCATCACTATGAATGGCGACAACCTTTCCTCGCAAATCGGCAGGTGTTTTAATGTTGCTTTCAGCCCTGCTGATGAGGCCGAGCGGAGAGGCTTGGAACATGGTCCCGATAGCTACGAGCGGCTTGCCTTCTGCGATGGCTGATAAGAAAAGTCCACTTTCGATCGATCCAATCGTTCCGGGGTTATTGGCTACTTCGGATGCTACATTACTATACTCGGGAGTCCACGAGCGGACTTCTAGGTCGAGTCCAGCTTCAGTGAACCAGCCATGTCCTTGGGCCCAGTTGATCCCCGCAAACTGGACATTTCGCACGCCTAAGTCGAGTTGAAGCGTTAGCGGCTCCGCCTGTAGTTTGGAAGTCATTGCACTGAAGAGAGCTAGTATAAGGATGAGGCGTTGGTCGAGTTTCATGTAGTTTGTATCTTTACAAGTGACGTGCCAGCTTGCTGGCACTCGATTCACGCTGTTCCGAAAAAAGAAAAAGCTTCAGCAAGCTGAAACGCCACGATCGTAGGTAAAGCTTCTATAATTTTAAAATTCGATGTTGGACGTTGAGCGTTCTCTCCCTTTCTGGCTACCGATCGGTGCTGCAGTGGATATTGTGGAAATAGGGAAGTGTCTTCATTGGATATACGCGTAGATCCATATCCACACCGGATATTTGTGGGTATGCCTTAAGGATGTCGGCGCTCATCGACTTAACGAGGGTTTCCCAGTAGTCACTTTCCACAGGGTAGTCTTCCATAAGCTTGAACAGCATAGCGTAGATGTCTTCGAAAGGAGGGTATTCACGGATGCCGAGATCTTTATTATAAGTGATCTCCGTTTTAAGGTCTATGACTTGTGGACCTTGGTGCTCGATGCCGTAAGAAGTGATCGGAAGCATGATCGACTCAACCGCTGTAATCTCGCCGGCTTTTGTGGCAGGTCGCGTCGCGACACTTTTTAGTGTGTGCGGGTATGGGTAGTGTGCATTCGGATATACGAACACGGAAAACTCAGCGACATTGATATTTGGATAGTTTTTGATCACTTCGATACTTAGGTCTTTAACCATGGTTTCCCAATAAACCGCTCGTTCACCTTCAATCGGAGTCCAGTTATATTCAGCGGTCCATTTCTCCAAGTCAGCTTTGAGTTGGATAAAGTCCGGATAGTCTTTTTGCGACATCTCGGGGCGGTAATGGATCTTGATGTGAAGGTCTACCAGATCGCCATGCCCGTATTTGACGGGCACACGCTCTGACATCATTTCGAGGAACTCCTCTTTGACCGTGGCTCCGTTGACCGGTGTTAAAGCGAGAAGTGCTGTGAATGCTGCTAAGAAGAGGGAAGCGAATGGTATTTTCATAAAGTTTGCTTAAGCAAGAAAGCTGCCGCCTTGCTAAATTGGCTCAACTAATCGGTTGGTTTGTCACTCTTTATGCTGTATTAGCATCATGATTACATTTCGCGTGGGCATTCTATCTTGTTTTATAGCAATAACGTCCTTTTGCGGGCTTTTCGCTAAGCCGCTAAAACCAATTGTCTTTCAGCCGGATTGGTTTCCGAATGCCCAGTTTTCCGGATTTTTCTGGGCAGATACTGGGGGCTTATATGAAAAGAATGGTCTGGATGTGACTTTTAATCGATTTGATTTCGGAGTCGATTTTATCGGAGCGGTCAGTTCCGGAGAAGCTGCTTTCGGCACGGTCGAAGCGTATATTTTGATGGATGCAATTGCCCGAGGTGAACCATTGGTCGCGCTCGGTGCCGTCCTCGGGGAGAGTCCAGCTGGTTATATCTATCTAGAGAAATCAGGAATAAAGTCGGGTAAAGACATGGAAGGTAAGCGTGTTGGAGTGCATAATTTTGCAGAGGAGCTCTTGCCGTTTTTTGTACAAGAAGCCGGGCTTGCAGAGGGCTCAGTCGAGCCGGTCGTGGTGAAACATAAAATTGAGAAGTTACTCGATGGTTCAGTCGATCTGCATCAAGGCTATGCGATCGATGAAATGATACGATTAAAGGGGATGACCGAGGAGCCTGTTGATATTTTGCTCTTTGAAGAACTCGGCATGCCGATGTATTCGATGGTCATCTACAGCAGTCGCGCATTTGTTGAGGCGAATCCTGAGATAGTAGAAAGCTTCATGTCAGCGAGCGCCGAAGGTTGGGAGCAAGCGATGGCTGCGCCCGAGATCACGAGTCTAATTGTCAACGGGCCCTTTCAGGATGCCGAAGTAGATAATGCGCTGATCACTCCGCAAGCGGTCGCTTTGAAGGATTTCGTTTTGATTGATGGACGCCCAACCCTTTCTATGACCCGTGCAAAATGGGAAGCGATGCAGGCGGCTTATTTAAAAAGCGGAATGATCGACGCGCCAGTTGATTTGGATGCACTTTTGGAATTCAATGTGGAATAAGTGAGCGATAGGGCGTTACCTTCTTTTCACTCACGGGCAAAGCTTAGATCGACTAGAGCGTCGACTATTTCAGGTGTAGCCCCCGGAGTTTCCAACCAATTCCGCAGCTGCATTGTGCTGATCGGATGTTCGACTGAACCAAGGGCGAGTGGTGCGATGAGCTCTAAGGACTGTGTCTGATATGCGAGCGAAAGCTCTGGTTGGAAGCGCTCCAAAACGAAGCGAGCGCTGGCTTCGATGTCTTCGGTCGCGGCGAGCCAACCTTGATTGCTCGCGCTGATGAATGCTTTCAACAATTCGCGATGTTCCTTCCACATCGACTCAGTTGTAAAATAAACCTGCGAGTAGGCGGTGTATCCATTTTCATATCCGTAGAGTGGATTCACATCGATTCCTTTTGTTTTGAGGGCGACGGCTTCGTCTACAATATAGCAAACTTGGGCATCGATTTTTCCGTCGGCGAGATCACTCACATTGTCGCCGATCACGATCACTTCGACGTCGTCAAGGATGAGACCATTGTGGCGTAGCATGATTTCAAGTTGAGGGACATTATACTTATGCAGGCCGATCCGTTTACCGCGGAGGTTTTTGATGTCTTCGAGTCCACTCGTTTTCAAAGTGATGATTCCAATTGGCGATGCCTGAAACATGGTTGCGAACGCTATGACTGGGAGTCCGTTGTGTCGTGCTTTGATTAATGCGCTACCGTCAGCGACACCAATCGCAATACCGGGTGCGTCGACAACTGGAGCAAATGGATCCATCGCTTCGGTATCGATTCCACGAATATCCACGTCGAGTCCCGCTTTTGCATAGAGCCCATCACGCTCGGCGACAAGGACACCGGCAAACTGGACATTTCGAATCCAATCGAGATGTAGCAGTACAGGAGTGTGATGATTCTGGATCGGTGCGACAACGATTCGAAAACCGGTCTCGTCGTTGCGCATATTTGGAAAGGCCGGGTTGCGCTTGCTTTGCAATAGATAGGCAGGTCGGTCGCTGCCCCAACAACCACCGCGGATCACGTAGGCCAAACTGCTCGTGGTATATTTCGTATCGACCCACTCCCATACATTGCCAGAGAGATCATAAAGTCCGAGTTGATTGGGTGCGAACGTTCCGACTGGTGAGGTGCGGGGGTAAGCATCTATGTAACCACCGGGAATGGTGCCCCACCAGGATGGCTTGCCCTCTGCGGATTCGGTGCCTGCATAGTTGCCGAAATTTTCCGGAGGTGGCCAGGAGGCTCCCCATGGATAGGCAGTTTGAGAGCTTGCCATGCGAGCTTCCGGTGTCGTGTCAGGACTCTCCGTGAGGCCCATCGCTAAGCTCCATTCCGAGTCGGTCGGCAGTCGATACTCCAACTCAGTGCCGAATCGAGGGTCTGTAGCCGACTTCGCTTCAGTGAGCCACTGACAGTAGGCGCGCGCGTCGACAAGTGAAACACCGACTACTGGATGGGCATCTGATTGCGGATATCCCGGCGCTCGCCAGGTGTCACCATTCGGCGCCCAGTCGAAGGCATTGCTTCGAAGGGAATAGACGTTTTCTGTGGCATCATATCCGGTAGCTTCGACAAACGCTGTGAATTCGGCTCTGGTTGTTTCGTGGATAGCGATACGCACATCGCTATTCGGTAGTTGCACGAAATCAGAACTGGCTGCTATTAGACAGTTGGTTAGAGCAAAAACGGTGATTGTGAGGCGGCGTATCATTTCGTTTTGAATACGAATCCTTCTGCGGTGGTTTCAATCGCAGTAGCCAGCTTGATATCGTCAGTGGTCACTTTCTGTCCAATATCGTAAGTGGTCGTTGAGAACTGAACTTTGCCGTAAACGTTGAAGATTTCGGGATGGTGATCGAGCGCTTCACAATGATAAGACATGGCGACGATGAAAGCGATGGACTTCTTAAAGCTACCGCAGTTGTAGGTCTTCACAAGCTTACCGTCAACATGCTCCCAACCGGGAAGCGTTTCAAGTGCGGTTACGATTTCGGCTTCATTTAGAATGGTGCGTTGCATAATGGTGGACTCGTATACGGGGATGAGTGATTGGCGGTCAGTTTGGCTGATTGCTTGAGAAGTTGCGCAGAGTGCCAATATCGTCAGGCAGAATATATTGCGAGCTATTGATTTCATATTTAATTTGTGAATTTGGAAAATCAGTAATGTATAGAGTCTAGTTTTTTCTAGTGACTTTAGTAAAAAAAAGGCGGACCTAAACGGTCCGCCTTTTGTATTAGATGCAATAACTTAGAACTTATACTTAACAGTCAGCGAGTAAACTGGCTCGTCGGGAGCCAGCGTTCCAATTGAACTTGAAGCAAAGCCAGGATCAGCTCCTAGGTAATTTCTTTCGCCGGTCAAATTATCAACCGATACAGTGAAATCCCATTTTTCGCCAACATAGAAAAGATTAAGTGACCAAATGAGAGTATCTTCTGCTTTGAGTGATCCTTCATAATTCACGTCAAACTCATCAGACCAGATAGGACCACCCGATACACCGAAGCCGTTGTCAAATTTGTATATACCAAATAATTTAATGACAGACTCAGGAGAACCCGGGACCCGATTGTTGGTTCCTGTTGAAGTGCCTATCGGTGTGAAAGTTCCACCCGACAGAGCAATTTCTTCAGGACTAAGAGCCGCAGCCCGATATCCAGGACCGTTCACAAGCAAGACCTCTTGCATTGTGTAAGAGCCGATAAGTGAGAAATTGTCGGTCGCAAGCCAAGTGAATTCAAGTTCAACTCCCTCTCCTTCGAAGCTTTGGGCTGCTGCTGCCCGATCATTAAAAGAAGCTTGCTCCCACTCATAATAGGCGAGTGACGCAAAGAGCTTTCCTTCAAAGAGAGACGTTTTAACGCCTAACTCAAACATCTCAGCGTCGTTGAAGTTTGTTTCTCCAGTGATGGGACCGCCTTGGCTAGGTGATACTGAAGTTCCTTCCTGCCACGAGCCGTAGGCGTTGAGTCCTTCGACGACTTCGTAGTTGAGGCCGACCGCGTAATTCAGGTAATCAGTCGATCCGGATGAGGCTTGTCTGCCTGCAATTTGCGCAGGAGTTGCTCGTTCAACCTCACTTGGCATATCTACGTCAAAGTCAGCCCAGTCATTACGGATACTCAGGTAACTGAAAAGACTTTCTGTCCAGTTAGTTTCCAAAGTAGCAAATACGCTGGCATACATAGTTTCAGATTCACTACTGCCTCCTCCGGACCAGAGGTTTGTCGGAGATCCGGCTGCTCTTTGTGGTCCAGTGTATATGATGTCGTTAGGTGTTTGACCGACCGTAATATCTGTGCGCTGAAATGGTTCAGAGTCAAAATCTTGTAGCTGCTTCGCTTCAGCGTAGCGCAGACCTGCACCGATGTTGAATGTAGAATTCTTAACGAGTGCGCGGTCTCTGTAGATGAATTTTGTAGCCAACACAGTTTGCTCTGTATCGATCGCGTAGCCGTAGGTTGAGAATTTTGATGTTTCTAGATACTCACCAAAGTTTTTCCAAATAAACTCACGGTCTGGAGTTGGTGTGAACACTACATCACCAAACCAAACTAAGTCGCTTGAATCAGCATAGTCCTGCTCGTTAGAGAGGACTGTTGAGCCTTCGATTTGTTCGGTGAAGATTTCACCATTTGAATCTATGTATGCCTGTGTGTAGCGGTATTTATTTTGCGAAACTTGGTTGGCCCCAGATGTTCCATAGGCAGTTGCCAAGTCGGCTGGATCTTCAAGGTCAAGCATGAGATCGCGCTGGGCAGATGTGATGGTACCATCCAGGACGGCTGCATCGACGATCGATTTGTCGATTGCAAGTGCCCAGAAGTCATCGACACCAAATGCTGAAGTGGTTGTGAAGTCGGGCAGCGGTGTTCCAGGAGGGCCGAACGAGCCGGCAGCACCGAAGTTCGGACCAGCCAGTGATCGGTCTGCATTGCCACCATAAGCCCCGGATGTTATATCTATGGGCGAGCCAATGATGTAGGTTCCGTTATCAATCAGATCTTGGGTTACACGATTCCAACCTGCATTCTCATTTGACTTGAAATCGAAGTATTCAATACCTGTGAAAACAGTGATATTTTTCGATGGTTGGAATTTTATAGAGCCATAAACTGAAGTATAGTCATTACTGATACGATCATGATATGAGTCGGATTGTTGACTAGTGATAGAAACTCGATAAGCGGCGGGTGTTTCACCAATCAGAATCGGGCTTCCGATATCTGCCTGGACTTTGAATAGATCGTAACTTCCGATTTCAACCTCAACCGAACCCCGTTCTTCATCAAAAAACGGGCTTTTAGGAACAAGGTTAACGAAACCGCCTATCAGGCCTGTTTCATATTCCGCGGGCGCAGGGCCTTTCACAATTTCAATAGCCTCAAGAGATCCGAACGAGAGTGGCATTTCATTACGGTTATAAGCGCGAAGCATACCATTCAAGTAGACGCTGGCAAAAACTCCTCGAACTTGTGGTGAACCCTGAACGCCATAAAAGTTCGCAGATTGTGTGCCTGCACCAAACTTCTCTAAATCGCGAAGATCATCGATATTGAATTGGTCGAGAATCTCGGGTGAGAGTAAAGTCACGGAGCGAGGAACTTCGATCACGCTGGTTGCGTCACCGAATAATCCTGATATCTGGCGATCCGTCGGCATGACGGTATCATTCAATGCTGCACCAGTCTCTTTAACGATAAATTCCTCTAAGACGACGACTGAGTCGCTGTCCGCGGAAGTTTCCTGTGCAAACAAGGCTCCTTGAGAGAGCGATGCGATGGAGAGCATTGACAAGAATGCTCTAGTTGATGATCTTTTCATAGTGGTATGGTTGTTTGTTAACTGTTGATTAGTTTAGTCACTTCAATTGTTAGCATCGACCATGCCACACTTAAAAAAGTTAACTTAATTGTTGGCTTTTTAACCCAGTCCTAGAGCGGGATACCGAGTTTTAGGCACAAAAAACCCCTAGCAAGCGAACAGCCGATTTTATCAGCATTAAGCCCGTGGCTAAGGTTACATGAGGCGCTTTTACGAACCTCTGTTAACGTTTAATTTCGTTTTTTGTATTTCAGTAATCTTATTTTTTTGTCTGTTGGAGCACTTTACAGCATATCCTGTAAGTATTTAGGCAAATAGATAGTCGGTGCGATTTCTTCGGCTTTGATCGGCTCTTTAAGAAGGCCAATATCGAGAAGCGTATCAATCTGCGCTTGCATACGGGAGGGTTCAATCAGTCCGGTTTTGTCGATTGGGCCATAACCGGAGACAAGCTGGTTCTCGAGCATGCTATTGATGCTGTATTCGATGAATTCGGGAGTCATCTTGGGGTTTAATTTACTAATCGTTGCATTGGCTTTCTCTCTAGGTCCTGCCATGTAGCTTTTCCAGCCTTTAATAGATGCCGCGACAAATGCTTTAACGACTTCAGGTTCACTTTTCGCAAAGTTAGGGTTTGTGAAAATGACCCGGTAAGGATCGAAGCCACTATCGGATAAGAGCAGTGTTTTCGGATTAGCTCCTGCCTTTTTGATATAATAGGGTTCGTTGGTGATGAAACATTGTTGGACGAAATCTTTGTTTGCGAGAAAACGGCTCATTCCATAATCCATGGGTGTGACATTAATCGTAATGTCGTAAGTTTTTTCAATATATCGAACGAGCGCTCCACCGGGTGTTGTCATAACGGTGCGTCCGTCGAGGTCTTCGAACGAATCAATTTCACTTTCTTCGTGGAGAAGGAGTGCTTGTGGGTCGTGCTGCATGAGCGCGGCTACGATGATGATCGGAACACCATTTGATTTATGAATGATAATATCGTCTGCACGGTTAATCGCAAAGTCGACTTTTCGGGTGGCTATAAGCTGCGGGGCAATGATGCCGGTGCCTCCTTGATTGATCGTTACATCCAGTCCGACCTCTTCGTAGTAGCCTTCGGCAACTGCCTGGTAAAATCCACCGTGTTCGGGTTGCGCATACCAATCGGTTTGCAGCGTAATGGGTATAAGACCGCTTTCTGTAATTTCTTTTTCTTTCTTACCGCATCCGGAAAAGACTAAAGCGGATGTGAGCATGGATAAACCTACGCAGACGGCACGGAGGTCGTTCCTCCCGTTTTTATTTTTGAGAATTATAAGGGTTTTCATAAATTAAGAAATTTCTGTTTTGCGGACGGAGTCGTGCCAGTTTTTTAGTAGATACCAATGGAGCCAGTTGACGCAGCCAACGAAGACGAAGCCCAGAAGGCAGGCTACAAAAGCAGTGGCGAAGAGTTCGGGGATTTTAAGTTGTGAATTATATAGAATGACCATGAAGCCGATACCTCCGGCGCCGCCTTGAGAGCTGCCTGCAAAGAGGTCGCCCGTGATCGCACCAATCGGGGCGAGTGTTCCTGCGATTTTCATTCCAGTTAAAAAATAGGGCATGGCGTAGGGGACACGCAGATACAAAATCTCTTGCGACTTGGTTGCGTTGGTCATTTCAAAAAGGTCTAGCAAGTTTCTGTCAGTCGAGACGAGTCCCATGGTTGTGTTGGCGACGATTGGGAAAAATCCAATCATGAAGGTAATCGCGGTTATACTGGGAAGCCCTTGGCCGATCCAGAGCACGAATATAGGAGCGAGCACCACGACAGGAGTCATTTGGAGGACAAGGACCCACGGGTAGAGAGCTTTTTTTACCCAGACGGCGGAAGCCAGCAGCATGGAAAGCGCGTAACCGACCACGACGGCAGCTACGAAACCTACCAGCGCGGCATAAGCGGTCTGTTTGGTCGCTATCCAGAGTGTAGCGCGTTCGTTGAACAGTGCGTCTAATATTTGGTGAGGAAACGGAATAATAATACGTTGTACATCAAAACCCTCATTTCGCCCGTAGATATAGCTTACCAGATACCATATGCCTAGAATGAGCACACCTGAAATTACGGGCAGGGAGGCGGAGAGAAATTTTTTCTTAAACGTAGCCATAATCTAGTGAACGGTGCGAATCGCGTGTGAGACCTCCGCTACATATTTAAGATATTCGGGGGATTCACGCAGAGGCGCATCGCGTTTCTTAGGAAGATCGATTTCAATAATTTTTGCGATACGACCTGGATTGGCCGAAAGAACGACGACGCGGTTGGAAAGAAAAACGGCTTCGGCGGCGGAGTGCGTGACGAAGAAGGCGGTCCAACCATCGCGCTCGTGAATCCGAAGCAAATCTTCGTTCAGGTTATCGCGCGTCATTTCATCGAGCGCACCGAAGGGTTCATCCAGTAAGAGGACTTTCGGTGCGAGCGTGAGTGCCCGCGCGATGGAGACCCGCATGCGCATGCCACCGGAGAGTTGCCAGGGAAAGAGACCCAAAGCGTGTGAGAGATCGACCAATTCGAGCATCTTCCTGGCCGTTTCGATGCGTTTCTCTTTGAGGACACCTCTTAACTTGAGTGGAAGTTCTGCATTTTGCTGCACTCGCCTCCAAGGCAGAAGGTTGGCCTCTTGAAAAATGAAGGCCATTTCTTCGCGCGCGTCTTTCGGAAGCATGCCGTCCACGATGACTTCGCCTTCGCTGACAGGATGGAGCCCCGCAATCATTTTTAACATGGTCGATTTCCCACAACCACTGGGGCCGACCAAACTAATGAACTCACCTTTTTGCGCGGCGAAGTTTATGTTATCCAGAACGGTAGTAGAGCCGAAGCGCTTACTCGCGTTGGTCAAAATAACTCTCGGGACAGACAGTGCGGATGCTGGCATGGTGTGTTTCGATAGTATTAGATCGCGGCCGGTTGCTTCGCTTTAGACTTCTACCTCAGCAAATGGATTTTTCGGATAGGTGGCCATCTTGCCGGGATTCATGAGCGCTTTCGGATCAACGGCATCTTTGAGCGCGTGTTTCTCGGCGATGTCGTCGTGCACGCCACCACCTTCCATCGTGTAGGTGTGCGGATTGGCAACGCCGACACCGATGGACTCGCAGTAATCAATGATTTCGTTTAGTCGCTCTTCGGTCGTGTAGCGAACCAGTGGAATGCCGCCCACGGATACGCCTGGCTTGTCGGTTTTAAATTTAGAGTTCCCTAAAGTCATTTCCAGATGGATGAGGAACTCGTCGCCGAACTTGGCTTTTAGCTTATCGAGATTTCCAGTGAAGTCTTCGCCGAAACCACATTGCAGATAGGTCATCGCGGGATCTGCTTTAATTGCCCACAGCGTGGTATGGTTCCAAGTGTAATCGGTGATGAAAGGTGGCTTGGGTGGTTCGCCGAAAGGTTTGGAAAAGACGTGATCGATCCCTGCTGCTTTAGCCGAAGCGATCACTTTGTCCGCGCAGGCGACATCGACCATGAAAAAGGTCGCGTGCTTTGCCTCAGGTATGTATTTTTTGAGTGGTTTGAAAAACTCCGGGATCGGGGTTTCGAAAACGGTAACAAGCCGTTTAGGGATGTCTGTATCGCAGGCTGTTTTGTAGGTCCAGTCGAGTAGGTGGTGCCAATCGTCATGAGTGAAAATGAGCTGTTCCCAAGGAAAAGCCTTCGCGAGTCGCATCTCGACTTCGACCATAATCCCTGTCGTTCCGTAGGTGTGCAGTGCTTTGATAGCTTCACGCTCTTCGAATTTTATGAACTTCGGTTCTTCCTCCATTGTCATGAGGGTGACCGATTTTACGTTGTCTTTGTAGGCAATCCCGCCGTTGCGAATCGAGCCAATCCCTCCGGAACCTCCGCAAAGGAAGCCGCCAATGGAGCTAATGATCCAGGTAGAAGGCATGCAGGGCATCTCGTAGCCTTTCTCGCGGGCGGCCAGTTCGATTTTACGAATGGTCGCGCCGACCTCTGCGTGCACGACACCATCTACGCTGAAAATTGTGTTCATGCCTGTCATGTCAATGACGGCACCGCCATAGAGTGGAACTAGTTGACCGTAGTTGCCGGAACCTCCGCCGCGTATGGTAACGGGCACTCCATACTTATAAAGAACAGAAATAGCCGCTTTTAATTCTTCCTTTGATTTTACGAGGAGAGCGACTTCGGCTTGCTTGTCTTCAAGCAAGGCTTTTAAAACGGGCGAATACCAATAAAAGTCCTTTGAGTATTTGTCAGTCTTTTCACCAACAATAATCTGATCTTCTGGAAGGACTGCTTTAAGATCTGAGAGTGCCTCAGGAGTAACCTTTTTAATCATACATCTAATAGAGCAAGATGGTTGCCATCAACTCTATGGTTATCTTAAAAGTCGCATGTTTCTGAATTATTTAACTATTTTTAAGTATTTCTAATGCCATGACATGCTTTTTAGCTGTGATGAATCTATAGCTCGTTGGATTGGTATAATCGATGCTTAGGCATTTTCATGTTTTATCACTTGTCTCATCGCGGGCTCTCCAAACTCAGAACCTTGAAATTTCTTATTTCGCTGATTGCCCTTGCGTCTACTTTGACCGCTGTAGAACTACAGCTGTCAAGCGAGCGTCTCTCAGAGAGTGACTTGGAAGTTGCCTTCGAGGATCCGTCCAAACCCTCAGTATTCATCGCTCGCGGCTCTTTAATTGAGGTTTCAGGTTTTACTGAGTCGGTTTACATTCCTTACATTTCGGAGGCGATCGATTGCGTTGTCGTGCCGATTGCTGATTTACTCAAGCTGCTAAATATGGATACAAGTTCTGCTGTTTTAGCGGAGAGCTACGATGGGTATTTCTCAGTCTATCCATCGGAATTCACTGAAGACTTTGCTCCCTATCTGGTTTTAACGCTCGGAAACCAACCCGTGGGTAATATGCAAATTGGGAAATCGCCCAACTTGGGTCCCTACTATATAACCTATGCCAAGCAGCCTGCGGACGGATCTCCAGAGCTGTTCGATCCGACGACTAAGCGTCCCTTCGGAGTGAACAAAGTCACGGTAGGTGACTACGAGAGTATATTTGCCAAGCTTTACTCGGGGCCCTTCGAGCACGTCACCGTCGAGCAAGCAGAGGGTCGTGATCTGTTCATTAACAATTGTATGAGCTGCCATGCATGGGAGACCGATGGGCTTGGTGGGCGTTTCTCCAACCGGACAGCCTCGATCCTTTCGGTGCATGCGAGATATAATGCAGATTATTTTAAAAAATACGTGATCAACCCTACGCAATTTATACCGGATGTCATGATGCCGGCTCACCCACACTACACAGATGAAAAAATTGAAGCCATTATCGCCTTTCTCGAAGATGTGCCTACTCCGTAGTCTCGCTCCTGCTGTTAGCATAGCGGTGCTTGCGCTGACTGGTTGCATGACGAAGCCAGTAGCTGAGCCCGAGCCGCTCACACCTGTTGTTATGCAGCTGGACTGGATCTATAATGCTCAGTTCGCAGGAATCTTTCAGGCGATGGAGCAGGGTTATTTTGCGGATGCAGGGATCGAGTTGGAGGTGCGTGGCGGGCCGACAACTGACGATGTTGTGCGGGCTACGCTTGAAGAACCTAAGATCAGTTTTGGGAGTTCAGAGAGCAATGTACTCATAGCCGAGGCGGCTGAAGGTAAAGATCTTAAGATGCTCGGCACAATGTTCCAATTCTCTCCCATGGGGTGGATGTATTTAGGCGGTGGTGACATCAATGAGTTTACCGATCTAGCCGATAAAAATGTAGGCGTGCATGTTGATGGCTGGCGGGTGATCAAGCTCCTGCTCCAAAAACAAGGAGCTGATATCAGTAATTTGAATACGTTCGAATGCGGGTATTCGCCCTCGGTCGTCATAGATGGCGAAGCTGATGCGATGCAGTGCTACTACATCGATGAATATGTCCGTTTTCAGCAATTAGAGGGCGACCGAGCTAAGGTGTTTCTAGCCAAAGACTTTGGATATGAAGCCTATTCGCAGGTTGTTTTCACGGCAAGTGACACGATTGCGGAGCATCCCGAGGTAGTCGCAAGTTTTATGAAAGCGCTTAAAATGGGTTGGGCATATGCTTTTGAAAATCCCGAGGCAACCGTCGATATGTTGATTGCCAAATACAACCCTGAGCTAGAGCGCGACTATCAGCTGCGGTCGCTGGCTAAGATTGAAGACCTGATGGTGCCAGAGCCGGGAGCCTTGTTCAGGCCGATCAAACCGGAAGTGCTTCAAGCGAGTGTCGACTATTTAATCGGCTACGACTTGATTTCAAAGTCTGTGGATGTGGATAGCCTCCTTGCCCAATCTTTCTTACCGGAATAAAAATTACCTATGTCAAAACTGATTTATATTAACGCGGCTGTGCCGACCGTGCTGACTGGCTTAAATAACGGCGATGATTTTTTAGCTTTCTGTGATATTACAGTGTCTGATGGAAAGATCGATGGAGTCTCTATTCACTCGGAGGCTGACCGTTCAGACTGTGTTGTGATTGATTTGGGAGGACGTATTGTTTTGCCTGGTTTTGCGGATGCACACGTGCACGTGGATAAGGCCTTTACTTGGGATCGCGCACCGAATGTCCGCGGGGAATTTTGGGACGCGATCGAGCTACTCGGTAAAGATAAGGACAATTGGACGGCGGAAGATTTGTATCGAAGGGGCACTTTTGCCCTGCGCTGTGCAGAGGCGCATGGGACTGTCGCGATGCGCACACACGTCGATACGGGGCTCGATTGGGGAAGCGTGAGCCACGAAACGATGCATCGTTTACGCGAAGAGTGGACTGGTCGCGTTGATCTGCAAACAGTCAGTTTGTGTAGCTTGGATGACTATATGAAACCTGCTGGTAAGAAGATGGCAGAGATCACATTGCAATTTCCAAATTCTTTACTCGGCGGGATGCCGCAGATGAATCCGGACTTGCAAAAGCACTTGGATTATTTCTTCGACTTGGCTGCGGAGATGGGGGCTGCGGTCGATCTACATGTCGATGAAAACGGAAATCCGGAAGCGGAATGCTTGCGGTTTATCGCTGAGACGGTGCTGCGCAAAGCGTTTCCACATCCTGTGACCTGTGGGCATGTTTGTAGTTTAGCTGTGCAAGACCCGGAACGCGCCGCATCGACGATTGATTTAGTGAAGCAGGCGGGCATTCAAATTATTTCACTTCCAATGTGTAATTTGTATTTGCAAGGCCGACCGGCCGAGAGCGGACTTCGTGGGACCCCGCGGTGGCGTGGGGTCACACTACTACATGAGATGATCGCATCCGGCGTGCCTACCGCTTGCGCGAGTGATAATGTGCGCGATGCTTTTTATGCCTGGGGCGATTTCGATATGTTCGAGGTGATGCTGCAAAGTCTCCGTATAGCGCATTTGGATAGTCTACCCAGCGACGCTTGCAAAATGGTTACTTCAGGAGCTGCTGCCATCATGGGGCTCGATAATTTTGGACGGATTACGACAGGTATGGATGCGCGAATGGTCGCCTTCGAAGCGAAGTCCTTTAACGAACTGTTGTCACGACCCAGTCAAAAGCGAGAATTGCTGGGCTTTCATGATGGCGCCGGCGCAGTGCCTGATTATTCGGAACTTACTTTGTAGCGTCTCAGCTTGCTGAGGAGTGAAACAGACATTCCTGTCTGTGGTTGAAAAAAATTACAGACAAGAATGTCTGTATCACTCACGGAATGCAGGTGTTTCGCTTTTGGGACTTAACTGGAAACGATAGAGGGTTTCGCTCCATTTGTTGCCGGTTGAAGCCCGTGCGAGCGTAGGCCCTATCTCTTGTTTTACGGGAAAGCGACAGGTGTGTCGCTTTTACGTTGTAAACAGATAGTTGGCTTTGAAACTGCTATCTCATCACCATGATCCTGATACGTCTTTCTAAAATTGCGTTGGTGCTTTCAGTCGCCTTCTTTTTGTTTCTGGTCGTCCTGAATAATCTGACAGATTACGGCTCCAATTTTTTATTTGTCGAAAATGTGTTGGGCATGACGACCGTTTTTGAGGGCAATGAGTTGATGTGGCGGGCAATTGAAAGCCCTCTGGTGCACACCCTTTTTTACTATTCAATTATTCTTTGGGAAGCTGCTGCGATGGCTTTGTGCGTATTTGGTGGATACCAGTTATTGATGAAACTGAAGGCTTCGAAAAAGGAATTCGAAGCGGCTAAACAAATCGCAGTGGCGGGTCTTGTTTTGAGTATGCTGCAGTGGTTTATAGCTTTCATCACGGTTGGAGGCGAGTGGTTCACTATGTGGCAATCGCAAATTTGGAATGGTCAAGATGCGGCCTTTCGAATGTTTGCTTGTATCGGTATCGTATTGATCTTCTTGTATCTTCCGGAATTCGGAGAAGAAAATGAAGAAGACAGCTAATTGATGATTCTACGTGATTGTATCGTGCTAGCGGGATCGGAGCTAGAGCCCAGGCAATGCAGTGTTTTCGAGACTGAGGGCGACTGCATTGTGCGTATGGATCTAGGTGAGCCCGTATCACGGATAACTGAAGGTGCCACCCTTGTTATGCCGGGTTTGGTCAATAGTCACACGCACATGGGGGATAGCTTTATTCCGGATGGCGCGACGGGCTTAACTTTGGAGCAGGGATTTTTTCGACCAGATGGATTCAAGTATCGCGAAATTGCCAAATTGGATGCAGCTGCGCACATTCGATACATAAGTGATGCGCTGAGATATATGGCAAACTCCGGGACGATCGCGCACTTCGATTTTAGAGAACAAGGGCCTGAAGGCGCGCGCAGACTTAAGGTTGCCTCCGAAGTGACAGGCGTGCGCTCGGTGATCTTAGGCCAGTTTGATCACGTGCCGTTTACGGAGGCCGAGTTGCTTGAAAATCAGGCGTCTCTTTCCGAGGGATCTTTGAGTGAGCTGACAGCTATGTTGGACATCGCAGATGGTTTTTCGGAGAGCACCATGAATGACTTGACGGATCCGGCATGGCAGCAGATTTGCGAGTTAACCAAATCGAAAAAGAAAGCGCGGGCCATCCACTGCCTCGAGAATGTTGGTTATCGTGACCTTTGTCTTGAGCGAACCGGGCGAGGGGATTTGATTCAAGCGATTGAGTTGTTGGAACCTGATATTATCGTGCATTTAACCGTGGCGACCGATGCGGAGATCGAACTTTTAGCCAAGCACTCGGTCACTGCAGTGCTCAACCCCAGAGCCAATGCAAATCTAGGTCTGCCCTTGCCGCCGATTGCGAAGTTACTGGATGCGGGCGTTAATTTGCTCTTGGGCACGGATAATGGGCTCTTGAATAGCCCAAGTATGTTGGCAGAGCTAGACTTTACCTACAAGGTCGCAAAGAGCCAATATGGGGATGCACTCAACCCTCCACCAGAAGCGATCTTGAAAATGGCGACCTCAAATGTGTCTAAAACACGTTGGGGCCGAGAGTTTCCCGGGCGTCTTGAAGTGGGCTTACCCGCTAATTTCACATTAATAGATTTTGACGCAATTCATCTACGTCGAAGTGCCAATCTCTTGGCCTCCGTTATTACCCGAGTGACGCCTGCAGACATCCTTCAAACGGTCCGCGAGGGCCAAATTTTATATCAAAGAGGCTAGGAAATGGAGCACCGACTATATGCCGGAGATAACGCTCATGCTTGGCACGCATTGAGCTGGCCCCAATTTGCCGAGTTTAAAAAGCCTGAGGCGGCTCTGGTCATACAACCGATCTACTCGATTTCAGATTGGGCGATGGGACGACCCATGGACGCGGAAGAAGTGACTGGATCGGCTGTATTAGATGGCGCGATCACACAGTGTTCTGAATCACTTGATGCGCTCGTATTACCGCCTATGCGCTACACGCCGAAGCAGTCAGTAGGTACAGCTTTTGGTTTAGATATCGAAGTCGCTTATCGGATCATGGTCGGGACGATCACATCGGCTGCAGAAGCTGGCTTCAAGCGGTTCGTGTTATTCAACACGAGTCCTTTTCTTGAAGAATGGATAGATGTGGCTGCACGAGACCTGCGGGTGCAAACGAATCTTCAAATGTTCTGCCTTAACTTTAGTGGAATTGGACTCGATTTTCATCCGGTCCGAGGCGGTGCACGTGCAGGTTTGCAATCTTTGCTTACTCATTTATTGGATGAAGCCCCAGAGGACGTCGCCCATGAGTCAAATACATCGCTCGACCCAATTGCTCGATCAGTGGTTCTGACGCGTAAATCCCTTGGAGAAGATCCTAGAGGTGCGGGTCGCCTACTGAGTAATGTGGCGAGCGAACTTGCGCGATTACTTAGGGAGATTGCTTCGCATCCGACACTGTGTGAAGTCGAGCCTGACAAGGAGGCCTCCGAATGATCTGGCCGAGGTATCGCAATCGCTACTTGCCCTCAATGAGTGCGGCGAAAATCCGGGCGCTTCCTGACAAGGAAAGAGCAACCGTTGTTTTGCCAACGGGTGCGATTGAGCAGCATGGCCCTCAGTTGCCCGTAGGAGTGGATGCACTCCTCGGGCAAGTATATCTTGATCGCGCCCTTCCTAAGTTGCCTGAGCAAGCACCTGTTTACGTCGCACCACCGATCCAGGCAGGTAAGAGTAACGAACACACAGGCTTCCCGGGAACGATTATCTTAAGCCGAGAGTCTCTTCGCCAAATGGTTTTGTCGGCAGGGCACCAGATTGCGAGTTGGGGATTTAAGCGTATCGGAATACTAAATACGCATGGAGGTAATATCTCCGTGGTAAAAAGTGCACTGAGAGAATTGAATATGGAACTAGGCCTGACAGTCGAAGTGATTAATTACTCATATATCGCTGAAATTTCCGCGAGAGAATCCGCTTATGGCATTCACGCAGGTGAGGTCGAGTCGTCACTGATGTATGCAGCCACTCCTGATTTGGTTGAACCTGAAAAGGCGACCAGTTGTTGGATCGGCTCGCTTGATCCATCCAAACAACTCAAACCAGAATTCGCACCTGCCACCTATGCATGGATGACCTTGGACGTTTCGCAATCGGGAGTGTGCGGCGACGCTACCATTGCGACGAAGGAAAAAGGCGAATTGTGGTTAGAGCGAGCGGCCGATGCACTGGCTAAGCGTCTGATGGAATTAGTAGAGAGCTAAAGGTTTGGAAGTTCATTGAGGGCGTAAAAATACAATCAGGATGCCTTTTATATAAAAAGATGAGTGGTCGAACGGCGCTCGAAGCTAACCTTAGTTCTTCACTTGCGAACCTACTTTTTGGTATGGAGGATGCTAATAGTTTTGTATGAACACTTACTTTATCTGGCTTCGGAGCGTCTTGTTGGTGGTTGGAACTTTAATCGCTTATTCAGGTTTTTCGGGACAGCCTGTGTCTGAGGCTGTCGATGGTGCGACGCTCTTATTATCAGGTGGCTGGGAGTCAGAAGATACTTATCTGACGCGGGAGGAGTTGGCCGCGATCGAGGGCTATAAAACAATTCGCACGCAAGTATTTCCAGGCGCTAAGGAGGCGGACTTAGGCGTGCTTCCATTGAAGCGGTTGATTGATGTCTTCGGTTTAGAAGCGGCTGCTGACGGATTAGTGCTGACCTGCACAGATAGTTGGGAAAGTTTTATGACAGTCGATTATATCAACGAGCACGATCCAGTCTTATTACTTTACTACAACGGCTTAAGTCCTGAAGAGTCGGAGTGGCCTATGTTCGGTGGTGATATTGAGGCCCTCGCTCCGTATTACGTCTTTATCGTTGGTGATAAAAGTGGCTACGTGGATGCTCCTAAGTATGGCATGATTTCGGCGACTCAAATGAAAGGTATCAAAGCAGTGAATACAGCTGAGCGTTATGCGCCTTTTTATGATGCGCCCATGGACCAGCTTTCCTTGCAGGCTAAAGAAGGTCGCGAGCTTTTTATACAACGCTGTAGCGTTTGTCATCAAGGGCCAGGAGGTGTCGGCGGTAATGTGTCCGAGCGACCCTTGGCTGTGCTCCAGGCACACGCGACTTACAATGAAGCGTATATGCGGAAGATGATTGTGAATCCGAAGCAGTTTTACCCCGACACGATCATGCCCAATCACGAAGATTTCGATGATGCCAAACTTTCTCGAATCACAGCGTATTTGAAGGAGACAATGGCGTTGATGAAGTGAATTAAGTAGAGGTAAATTTGTGGCGTTCCAGCTCGCTGGCGTTGCTCATAATTCGAGGGTTTGCATCAACCGAAAATCATGTAGTTGATCGTTCTCTCAGCTGTGAAACATCGACGGGTTTCTTGGCAAAACGTCGTCCCTAAATATATGGTCTCTTAAAGCGCCAGCGAGCTGGCACGCCACGGATTACGTGTGACCGGGCTTGCGCTGATAGATGCCGACAGAGTTGCCGTCGGGATCGCGGACAAAGGCCATGTCCGTTACTGGATAGCAGGAAAAAGCAATTTCGTTAATTTTCATAGCTCATCCGTAACCATTAACTTAAATCCGGCAGTCAAAAATGAGAAAAAGGGTCAATTAATTGTCTATGAATGGGTTACGCGCAAGCGAACTCGCGCCAGAGTGGCGACGAAGTTTTACTCATTTTATGACCACTGAGGGTTGGGAGGTCATGCCGCCAATCCTGCGTTCCAAGCCACTTGCAGTGGTGACCACAGCTAAGAGGCTTGCGCCTTGTCTTGACGGCAAGCCTTCCCAACTGCCGAATTTAAGATAAAGCCCAGTGAGTCGATGGACTTTAATCAAACATTTGGCGCGCCCTATTCTTGTGGACGTGATAGATGATGGAATCTCTCGAATGTCCGGACCAAGTTATCTTGTCGTTGGGCCGAATCTCTTGACGAATTCCACCTATCTTCTCAATTGCTCGCTGCGAGCGGAGGTTCCTGGAGTCGGTTTGCAGGGTGACCATGTCATAACCCATTTTGTTGAATGCCGTATCCAACATTAGCTGCTTAACTTGCTGGTTAAATTCAGTGCCTCGAACTTCGCGGCACATCCATGTCGATCCGATTTCGATTCCCGCGCCTTCGAACCAAAAAGAAGTCTCGCCGACGTATTTTCCTAGTGGCTTCGAATAGATGGCGAAGGGTTGTCTCTCCTGTGTGTCTCTAAGCGCTAAAGCGCGCGTGATCGCTGACTCTATTTTTTCAAGCGTCGTTGGCGGTTCATGTAGCCACCAAGTACATGTTTCTTCGTCTAATACCCATTCAGACAAAGACTGGGCATGGTCGATAGATAAATCATCGAGGCGGACGAATTGATTATCGATGTTCATTTTGATTACCCGTTAATGTGTAAGTTGTGTTTTACGATGCGCCGACTTTGTTGGCTAGCTTGTATGTAAAGAATCGCGTGTAATTTAAGGATGGGTTTAGATTCTGCTTTGTATCCTGTATGCGATTACTAATAGTTCGAAATTTCTGTCTTTTGCTCATGTTGGCCATGAGCGCTGTGAGTGCTGCGCCTTATAAGTTACTGGTTCAAGGTGGACAGATTCTGACGATGGCTCCCGGCGAGTTGGATCCTGTAGAAGGGTGGTTTGCTGTCGATTCAGATGGCCGAATCGCAGAATTTGGAGCAGGGGACGTGCCTGAAGGGATTGAGGCTGAGGTAGTTGTGAATGCTGCGGGTCAGATTATTTTACCAGGTTTCATATCAGCGCACAGTCATCTCTGGTCGGCTCCGTTTAGGGGCATCGCTTCGGAGAGCACGCTATATGGTTGGATCGCAGAGGCACATACGCCGTTTTCTCCCTATTATCAAGCAGGCGATTTCTATACGTTTACGCAATATGGAGGCTTGGATTTTCTCAGTCATGGAATCACTACGAACTATAATTGGGTCAATAATAATGGATACAATTACGATTTTTGGATGGAGCAGTTTGAAGCGCAGCTTTCGCTGAAACAGCGATTTATCTTGGGTTGGGCTATTGATGTGACGCTTTCGGAAGCCGAAAACCGTGAGCGCTTAGCTGCATTTATAGAAAAAGGCGAAGTGTTGAAGGAATCGAATAGTCACCTGCTTGAGCTTTCATTGAGTGCCTTGGGTTTGTTGCGGGGCGATTCAGAGTTTCCGTTTTGGGAAGGCCGTATGATGAAAGATTTTAACTTGGATGCGCAGACTCATTATCTGGAAGCGCCCAATGTGATTTCAATCCAGCAAAAGCAGTTTTCGATTTTGGAAGATTCGGGTATGCTTTGTGATCAGTTACACTTCGCGCATTTCATTCATACGAACGATCAGATTCTGGAAAAAACAGTATCTGCGGGGACGCGTATGGTTTGGAATCCACTGTCGAATGGTCGGCTTGCTTCGGGCTTAGCGGATATTCCGAAGTATGAGTCTTTCGGCTTGCGGATCGGTATGGGGCTGGATGGTCAAGCGAGTGCCGATATTTCCGATCCTTTTGAAAATATGCGTATGGGGATGTATGCCACACGTATGCAGTACAAGTCAGGGGAGATTATGACGCCTTACCAAATACTAGCGATGCATACACTCGGGAGTGCTGAGGTGTTGAACGTATCGGATCGGGTTGGGAGTTTGGAGGTGGGTAAGTTTGCCGATTTCCTAGTGCTCGATCCGAAAGATCCCGATGTCGGGCCGATCTTTGACATTTACGCAACGGTTGTCCTCTCGTTGAGCTCTCGTAATTTAGAGTCCGTTTACGTCGGTGGTGAAGCAGTGTTCGATCAAGGGGAAATCCTTTCGCATGATTTCCCTTCGATTCGAGATGAAGCCTATAAGCGTGTTGATCGGATGTTAGGTCAATTAAAAGCTGATGGTGAGCCAGTACCGCAACCGACTTATAAAAGTCATTACAAGATGCCGTAAACTAGGGTAGGCGCTTACTGATACTCCGAAAAAGTTATTTTATACCTAAATTTCCCACCTTGATCGGTAAGTCCTTGCGGCTAATAGAGTCGTCAATTCGACAGCTACTTGCATTGATTTTTCGAACCGGGCTTGTGCGGCCTCACACAATCGCTCTGATCCGGTCCATTGCTTTGAATGCACGTAAAGGTTGTAGGGATTTATGATGCATTTGAAGTCAAGCATGAGCGAGTTGGCGAGCCCTGTAAATGCGGTGTAGCTGTGAGGTAAGCCAGCGGAGTTCACAAACGTGACTACTTTGTCAAAGAGGGCTCCGCGCAAAGATCCGTCCTCTGGCGTTGAGCCGACATACTCTACCAACTTCTTAAGCTCGGCACAGCAGGTCAAATTGTAGGCTGGACTCGCGAATACCAGCCCATCGGTTTGGCTTATTTTAAAATGGAGCGTTCGATAAACTTCGGACTCGGACTTGTAGATAGAGGCGTTGTCGAAGTTGGGTATAGTATGATTCAAAATCAGGGACAGGCTAATATTAGTAGACAAAGAACGAATTTTGTGATTGGATTTACATTAATGAGGCAACGTAGAATGAAAGTAGGGGGTCGGGATGCGGTTTATCATGTGATGACACGCACTGTGAATGGAGAACTACTCTTTAAAGATAGGGAGAAGGAGTTGCTTCGTAAAATGATCTGGCAGGTAGCAGACTTTAGTGGGGTTGAGGTGCTGACCTATTGCATAATGGAAAACCATTTTCATGTTTTGGTTCGGGTTCCGCTCTCTTCAATTAGCTTTGGGCAAGCAGTCTCAGACGAAGAATTGCTACGGCGCTTTAAGGTGCTCTATCCCAAGCCTACAAGGCATCAAGTGGCCACCGTGGAAGTTCTGGAGCGCACGCTTGCTCGGGGTGGTGAGGAAGCAGAAGTGGTTCGACGTAGGCTACTGGCGCGGATGTCCGATGTTTCCGAATTTATGAAAGCGGTAAAGCAACGTTTTTCTGTCTGGTATAACCGTTCGCATCAGCGCTACGGCACTTTGTGGGCGGAGCGTTTTAAGTCAGTTCTGGTCGAGGGCGAGGGGAATCCGATGCAGACGATGGCGGCGTATATTGATCTTAACCCTGTTAGGGCAGGGATTGTGGAAGATCCTAAGGATTATCGTTTTTGCGGGTATGCAGAAGCTGTGGCGGGCGCTCAAAGAGCTAGGGAGGGATTGCTTGTTGTGTGGCGGGACCGTGTGGGTAAGGATCTGAAGGCTGCCTTACAGTCGTATCGCATGCTCATCTTTGGTAAGGGCTCAAGCCCTTGGACGCACAATGGTAAATTGATTGACGAAAAGAAAGCTTTGAAGGTGCTCAATGAAGAGGATGGCTTGTTACCCAAGCCGGCTGCTCTGCGTTGCCGCATCAGGTATTTTTCAGACGGGGCTATTCTTGGCTCAGCTGAGTTTGTGCGGGGATTTGCTGATGTTTGGCAAGCTGAGCGCGGGCGAAAATATCCTCCGAAAGCGAGTAAATTAAAGGGAGCCGACTGGGGTGACCTGACCACGATTCAGGGACTTAGAAAGCACGTCTTTGGGTAAGTTGTCAGTGGATTTTGGTTATCCTAGCCTAGATGTGTTCGGCCGTCATGATCGATGTTTACTCCGGGCCCGTGAAGGATTTATTGACTTAATTTGCGCGGCGTGAGCATGGAGTAGGCAGTTTTTCTTGTCTGGGGCTAGTGTAGAATATTATGTTATGGTGCCGAGATTCATGCTTCGGAATTTTCTGGCTGAAGCGTTTTCGACCAGAGTTCAACACCTCGGCGATTGAAGTGGCGCACGGTGAGGGCTTCCGTCTCGCCGTCGATTTCCATTTCGCCGAAGAATTGGAGGTCATCGGAGGGTGGGCGAAAGGCTTTCATGCCTTCAGGAATGCCGAGGAATTTTAGCTCTGGGCCAAAAGTCTGGTCGAGTGGATTGGGCCCGAAATTCCCTGAGTGGATCGGGCCGCTGACGAATTCCCAGAAGGGTTTGAAGTCTTTGAAGCTGGCTTTTTCCGGATTGTAATAGTGCGAGGCGCAGTAATGAACATCGGCAGTGATAAAGTGCGTATTAGAAATGTCATTACGTGCGATGTAGCGAAAGAGTTCGGCGAGTTCAAGTTCTCGGCCGAGTGGTGGGCCATCCTCTGCGTTGGCGACGGCTTCGTAGATTTGTTTGCCCCATTCGGTGATGACGAGTCCGATGGGCATATCGCTACAGATGATTTTCCAAGTGGCGTTGGATTCTTTAAGGGATTGCTTGAGCCAGTCAAGTTGTTCGCCGCCGAGGATGTTCGTTTCGGGGCCGTGGGTGGGTTGGTTGTTGACTGTGTTCGGTCCGCGGTAACTGCGCAGATCAATAACGAAGAGATCCAGGAGTGGGCCGCGGCTGATCTTACGATAAATACGGCGCGGGTCGGTGTCGTGTGGGCGGATTGGGTTACAATCGAAGAAGGCTGTTTTGGCGTTTTGGGCCAATTTACTGACGTCCTTTAAGGTGTAGCGATCATCATCTAGGATTTCCTGTGGATACCAGTTGTTAACGACTTCGTGATCATCCCATTGCTGGATGATAGGGACTTCTTTGAGCATGGCTCGTAGATGGCTGTCTCCAAGATTGTAATAAAAGTTATGACGAAAGTCGTCGGTGCTTTCGGCTACGCGGGTTTTAGCTTCAGTCAGTTGATTTTTCCAGAGTGTGCCGTCGTCGAGTGTGACTTCGGCTGACATTGGATTATCGGCATAGATGAGGTCTCCGGAATGAACGAAAAAGTCGGGTTTACGAGCGAGAATGGAGGCGTAGGTGAGCATGCCATCATGAGCGGGATCAATGCCGAAGCCTTGGCCTGCGGTGTCACCGGACCAACAAAACCGGATGTTGCCTGGCTCGGTCGCGGCGGTTTTAAAAGTGCCAGTGGTGTTTTGGCTTTCAGCTTTGGGGTCGCTCTGAGATTTGAATTGTATGCGGTAGAAATAGCGGGTGCCGGGCAGTAGTTGGTCGAGAAGAGCGTGTGCATTCCAGTCCCGCTCGGCAGTAGCAAGCGCGCCTTTGAGTAATTGTTTGGTTTTGAAATCGGGGCGAGTGGAGAGCTCAACCCAGAGCGTGGCAGCACGATCGGTTCGCGACCAAAGAACGGCAGTGGTTGAGGTGACGTCGCCACAGGCTGCTCCATAAGGAATGTTTAGGCGGGCGCTTGCTGCCTTTAATAAGTTAGGTGCGTAAAACGCCAGGCCTGCACCTAGGACGCTATTTTGTAAGAAGGTTCTACGGTGCATAGTATGAGTTATTGACTATTTGAGTTCGAGTGTGATTTGTATTTCGACGGTAGCATTTTTGGGTAGTCCGGCTACGGATACAGCGGCACGGGCGTGTTTGCCGGACTCGCCGAATACGGCTTCAAAGAGATCGGAGGCTCCATTTATTACGGATGGGCTTTGACCGTAGGCGGGGATAGCGCTGACGTAGCCGCCGAGGTAGAGGAATTGCTTCACTGTGCCGAGTGAGCCAGTAATTTCTTTTATGGTGGCGAGCACGTTGAGCGCGCAGACTTTAGCGGCTTCATAGCCATCTTCGAGACTGCGTTCGTCGCCGACTTGGCCGAGCCACTCTTGACCAGAGTCTGCGTTGCAGCTGATGGTGCCTGCGAGATAGAGAACTTTGCCGGCTTGGCGGTGGGTGAGGTAGTTCCCGCCGGGTGTGGGCGCTTTGGGCAGTGTGATGCCGAGTTCAGTGAGTTTGCTTTCGGGGGACATTTTCTTTAGGTGCGAGTGGTTTAGGTTTGAGTTGATGAAGACTGGTTCAAAGGTAGCAGTCGTCCGTAAATTTCGTGGTCGAGCCATTTGTCATATATTTTTTCAGCTCGTCGGATCGTTCCTTCATGCATGAATCCCAAGCGTTCGGGTATGGCACGACTTCGATAATTTTCGGTGGCACATCTGATCTCGATACGTTGAAGATTGAGCTCATCTGTGGCTAAAGCGATAAGAGCCTCCACGACTTGGGTCATAGTGCCTTTACCATTGAAAGGTTCAGCCAGCCAATAACCGAGATGTCCAATTCCGTTTGTGTGGTCTATTTTATTAAAACCTGCAACGCCGACCATTTCGCCGCAGTCAAAGATTGTGTAGTGGATTGCTTCGTTTTTAGCAAATTGCTCAAGTTGGCTCTGTATGAAAATTTTAGTATCTTTGAGCTGAGTAACTGAATCAAGCCAAGGCAACCATTGCTTTAGAAACTGACGATTCGTGTCGGTGAGAGCGAAAAGCTCATCCGCATATTCGCTGACCGAAAGTTTGATTTCGATTTCTTTATTTATCTTACGAGCATGCATTGGCTACGAGGCAATTAGTTAACGTCAAGCAATCTGCGGTTCCTGATTTTATTTGTGAGTGATTGTTATGGGGATGTATTCGATCGGTGCATCGGTGTAGGCGGCTCGGAATGTTTCGAGAGTTGAGGTGGATGATTTCGGGACGCGCCGGTAGGGGACTTGAAAGATAACTTCGGGTTCGTCGAGCGGATAGGGGTCGAGGATGTAGCGGTTGTTGCCTTGGGGAAGAAACTGTATCTCGGTGAGGGTGCCATCGCGCATGGGATGTCTGTGCTGGAGTTTGCCGGGCTGGTTGAATGCAACCCCGACGTAGAGTGAAAAGCTGTCGCAGGCTTGGAGAAAGCGGAAGCCTTTCTCGAATTGTTCGTCGGTGGCGTAGGGGGCGATGTCGGCCTCTGCTTGGAGTTGAGCTTTGAGTTCGGCTTGGCGGGTGCGTTGGCCTTGGATGAAATTAGCGTGAAGCGCGCGGTCGGCTTCATCCAGGGGCGACAAGTCGGCTTGAACGGTGAGTAGATTAACCGTGTGCATGGAGACGAGCACGGCGGAGTAAGGGTCGCGAGCGGCGGTGTCTTCCGTGGCTTGTCCGCGGACATTTAAATACGGCTCGAGATCGATTTCTTCGAAGGCTGAATAGCTACCGACGAGTTCTTTGGAAAAAGCGCTTGGGTTCATTTCCCGGGTCAGCTCTGGCTGTGCGTCGCGCGGCTTCCAGCTATCGTCATGGCGAGTGCAGGCATCGAGCACATGGGCAAATGGTTCGACGGGTGCGAACTGTTCATTTTTCCAGTGGCGGGCAAATTCACCAGCGAGCGCGGCATGATCGGGGTGACTCAAGAGTAGCCAGTATTGTTCTATTTCGATACGTATCATGAGAGGAATTCCGCAGTAATAATGCCAAGTTTGTCAGGGAGGTCCAATTACATGAATTTCTTTAATCTACCTTGTGCCTAGTGGGCGGTTCCACTAGGTTAATTGTGTTGACCAAATAGCGGAATGGGCGAACGAGCAAGCCGCGGTCTGGCAAAGGAGCCAGATTGTTGGGGCGGTCCCTCAGCTTTATGTAGGCGACGAGAAGGTAGATTTGGATACAGAGGGCGATTAAAAAGTAGAGGCTAAAGGCGGTCAGTGATATCGTTCCGGTTTCCTCACTTTTCAGGATATAACCCCACGCGCTTGAAGCGACCCCGCCAAGAAAGCCGACCAGCGAGCCTAGTAGGGTAACGGAGAGGGCCATCTCTTTTTTCTTACAGATTTGTGGCATGTATTTATTGGTGGCGGTCAGGAAGTTGGCCATGGCTACCCCGACAGAGAAGTAGGCTAAAGGGAGCAGAGGTTCCAGATGGCCGGGGAAACAGAGCATGCACAACCAAAAGGCCTGATAGCCAATGGTAATGAAGTTGGAGATGACTAAAAACGGCTTAGGTCCGATCCGATCTACCCAGTCTTTTATAATAAAGGCAGCGGCCGACATTCCGATAAATTGAAGTGCGGTGAGTCCGAGGATGTAACTTTGACTATAGCCTATACTGGAGATTAGGTAGTATGTGGTGAAAGGAACGAATGCGTATCCGGCAATGGCGTAAAGTGCCTGTAATTTGAGGAATCTGCGAAAGTGGCTGGGCTGTAAACAGAGTTGCGGTGCTTTGGAGATTAATTTTGAGAGAGGAATGACAACAGGTTTGTTTTCACTCTGAGGGAGAAAACGTAAAAATCGTATGCTCAATATGGCTGCGGTGAGCGCGATCATGAATAGTAGCGTAAATGCTGTGCTGGTAGAGAGGACACTAAAGACCAGACTGCTGAATAAGAGTGTAATGACCCCGGCACAACCGACGACAAGCGAGTCGGAAGCAAAGTAGCGGCCACGTGTAGAATCGGGGAGGATTTCGTAAAGCCACGGGAGGACAGCGCAGGCACCGATGGAGCGAAAGAAGCAAAAAGCGAGGATCGAGAAGATAAAGAGGGGCAACATCCATGGGCTGGGTGTATCTTGTAATTTCGAGCAGATGATCAAAGGGATAATGAGAAATATAGACCGAATGCCCCATCCGATCATTAATTGCTTACGATATCCGAGAATCGGCAGTAGGACAGTCGACAATACTTGAACAGGAACAAACAGAAAGACGGCTGAGTAGAGGATACCGACTTGAAATGGACTGGCTCCAAGGTGCTCGGCGAAAAGGATCATAGGTGATCCGAGGGCAATCATCCAATTCAGCGCATTCATAAAGGCGAAGTAGATGCCATAGCGAAATTGTCCCAACTCGTTAAACTTAAAGCTGCTGAGAGAAAATTTCATAACCGCTCAATCTCTTGGGCAATGGGTTTTCTCGCTCTAATCACGCTGGAATGAGTAAGTCCTCTCCCTATGAGGACAAGCACTATTCGGTTTCAGAGCATAAAAAAACGTCGCATGTTCGAACATGCGACGTTTGAAAATTATAAAACTAGCGACCCGCGCCGAAGCCGGGTGCGCCGCCTTCCCAGTCAGCAGGGCGGCTCCATGGCACAGCTTGTTCATCGACTTCAGCGTCGAAGCAGCCCGTAGTGAACGCGGCCGCGACAAATGAGAGTAGGAGAAAAGCTTTTTTGATGTCCATGTAAGTGATTGCTTCGTTTTCGATAGCGGGAATTTTAACGCATTAAGTTTGCAGTCAAGCCTTCGCTCAAGGCCTTACTGTTAGAGCCTGGTAAAATGTGAGTAACTGCAAGCCCACCTTTGATTTCTGTCACCCTAATTTTTGCAATGGCGCTAAGATCTTTGACCAAAGTGTAGTTTTGTCCGGGAGCGATCCCTGCTTCGGTTGGATTGCTGATCGTCATGACGCCATCTTTTACCCGTAAAGAAGCAATCGTGACTTCGGGACCTATAGAATTTGGTGCAAATTTGTAAGCAGGTCCAGAGCCTACATTAATGCTACTGTTTCTGCCTGTTGATGTCGAGCTGCTGGCAGTTCTGGCAACCACTAGATCTTGGGTTGTTGCTTGCAGCTCAGTTTGTAGATCTTCGTTTGCGGTTTCGAGTTCTGCGACACGCTCTTTAAGCTGCGCAATGTTACCAGCTTCACTGGTGGTTTCGCTTTGTGTAGCAATCAACTTTTGTTGTAAGCTTCTAGATCCTTGCTCGAGCTTAGTCATATCTGATTTCGCGCTGCTGAGTTCACCTTGTAATTTGCGAACTTCCTGCGAGGCAACCAACACTTCAGAACCAAGTGAGGAAACTTCTTGTTTAAGGCTGGCTTCGCTCTTTTCGAGCGTGGCTACGCTTTTTTCCAGAGCTGCGACTTCTGTTTCTGATGCGCTCAGTTCCTGCTCGGTTGCTTGCAAGCTACTCTGAGTTTGAGCAATTGTGGCTTCTGCCTCTGTGAGCGAACCCTTTGTTAAGAAGAGAAATACAGATGCTGCGACTGCTGCAATCACTGCAACGATGGTAATGATGAGGGATATGGGTTTCATTTAATTTAGGTAAGATGGGGTTTGATACATTTACTTCGCTGAACTGAAAGAGATTTCA
>Ga0307966_1000145_pt1 | contig 56699 bp, 45 predicted proteins | sample OrgLakmetagen646_FD_203141 | JGI IMG/M metagenome (GOLD analysis project Ga0307966, IMG submission 203141) | Saline water microbial communities from Organic Lake, Antarctica - #646 | ecosystem: Environmental > Aquatic > Non-marine Saline and Alkaline > Saline | place: Antarctica: Organic Lake... | reverse complement strand
AACCCACGTGGCGGGCACTCTTATCGGTTCTGATGCTGGGAATAATGGTTCTCAGGGGATGGCACCTGATGCTATGTTGGATGCTTATGATTGGAATTCAGATAATACTGAAATGGCCGCAGCTGCGGCCGATGGATTGCTAATTTCTAATCATTCTTATGGGTTAATTACGGGCTGGGCTTTTGGTTCTTGGTCAGGTAACTCTGGCTGGCATTGGTGGGGAGACGTAGATTTTTCAACTACTGAAGATAGTGATTTTGGTCGTTATAGTAGAAATTCTTGGGACCAAATTGCTTATGATGCACCTTTTTACCTTATTGTTAAATCAGCCGGGAATGATAGAGGAGACGGACCAAATTCTGGCACTTCTCATTATTATTGGGAGCCAGGAACAGGTTGGATGAGCAGCACAGCTAGTAGAGAAAAAGATGGAGGAACTGATGGATTTGATTGTATATCTTTCTATGGGATTTCAAAAAACATTCTCACCATAGGTGCTGCGGGTGACGTGCTAAACTACAATGGTCCAGGTGATGTAAGCATGAGCTCCTTCAGCGGCTGGGGACCGGCCGATGATGGACGCATTAAACCCGATGTGGTGGGAAATGGGATTGGATTATTTTCTTCAGATAATGGCAATAACTCTGATTATAGATCTTTAAGTGGCACCTCAATGTCCGGTCCCAATGTAGCGGGCTCGCTTCTCCTTCTTCAACAACTTCATTTGGACCTCTTCAGCAATACAGCCATGCTGTCGGCTACTTTGAAAGGATTGGTCATTCATACCGCTCGAGCCACGGGCGACGGACCGGCTCCGGATTACGAATATGGTTGGGGACTCTTGAGCACCCGCGATGCGGCAGATCTCATTTCCGATGCAGCGGGCAATGATAGCCTGCTTATGGAACTCAACCTGCAGAACGGCGGATCTGAATCCTACACTTTTGTTTCCGACGGAACAGAGGCGATCAAAGTGACGGTCTGCTGGACAGATCCCCCGGGTACTACGAAATCAGGGCTGAATAATCGCGAACCGGCGCTGGTCAATGACCTCGACTTGCGTATAGAACAGGACGGAACAACTTTTGAACCCTATCTGCTGGATGTGGAAAATCCATCTACTCCCGCTACTACCGGAGACGATACAGTGAATAATGTCGAACAAATCTACATCGAAGACCCCATGCCGGGAGAATATGTCGTGACCGTTTCTCACAAAGGAACTCTATCGTCCGACCAGGATTTTAGTATGATTACTTCGGGTTTTGACCTTCAACTACTACCTACTGAATGGCTCACTGTGGAGGGCTGGACGGATGCAGAAGGGCATCGAATACAATGGACGGCCGAAAGCCGTGGCGTTGAATCTATGGAGGTACAATGGTGGAACACTTCTACCTTCGAAACCGTGGGACAATTGCCGGCTCGCAATCAAAAGGGACCGCAAGACTATGAGTTCCTGCACCCTAATCCGACGGGCAGCAATCCTTTTATTTATCGCATTCGGTCCACTGATTCCGATGGCTCTATCGGCTACTCGCCGCTGATCGTGCTCTACCAGGCTCCGACGACGAAAGATCTTCGAATTTATCCCAATCCGGCAACCACGCAGTGGACGATCGAGTCTTCTACAGAGATCAAAACACTGCGCCTGCTCAATGCACAGGGTCAGTGGGTGCAAAGCTGGACGGAATGGATTCCTCAGCAGATCTCCGCGACTCCTTATGTCGCCGGGCAGTATTTTTTCCATATAGAATATAAGAACGGCGAGGAGAAAATCTATCCCGTTCAACTGATGCCGTAATGCAGAACCGTTCTCCTTGGCAGCCCAGGCGATTCCCCGCGAAGTCTATGCAAATTTCTTATGTTTGTGATAGAGCTAAAAAACGATAGAATTATGTCTTTACAGGAAAGTACAATGTTAGAACTGGGAACTCCCGCTCCCGAATTTGAGCTGATCGATGTGGTCTCGGGCAAGAAGAAAGGTCTCCAAGATGTCAAAGGACCCAAGGGCACCTTGGTCGTATTTATTTGCAATCACTGCCCCTACGTGATTCATATTCAGGAAAAATGGGTCGAATTGGTGCATCAATACGATGAGGTGGGCATTTCTACAGTGGCCATTTCTTCAAATGATGTGGAGAACTACCCCGCGGATAGGCCTGAGAAGATGAAAGAACGAGCCGAAGAGCTGGGCATGGACTTTCCCTATCTCTACGATGAGACCCAAGAGGTGGCAAAAGCCTACAAGGCAGAATGCACGCCCGACTTTTTTCTGTTTGACGAGAACATGCAGCTTGTATACCGCGGCCAATTTGATGGTTCTCGACCGGGCAATGATGTGCCGGTGACCGGTGAAGCTCTCAAAAATGCTCTGGACAAGCTCCTCGAAGGCCGCTCTATTCCCGAAGATCAACAGCGACCCAGTGCTGGATGTGGTATCAAGTGGAAGCCGCAATAAGACAGCGTACATTGCTTGTGCTGTGGTGGTGAGTTTGTTCTATTTTTTTCTGAATCCTAGGTTATAAGATACAAGAACAATCACCGCAAACTTCAGTGCCGCTTGAGCGCTAGTATTAGGATTACGCGGATTAGAAGCGGTGTTATTGAGGATAACAGTTGAAGTTGTATTGCTCTCGGTCGTTTATGCATCGGGTCTCAACAAGGGCCAGCCCACATGCATCTTTTTGTCCCTCCAATAAAAAAACATGGCGCTATCCGGCGCATTACCCGATAACGCCATGATCCCTCAGCGAAAGAGATATTTCTATATGCGACGCATTCTATTTTAAAAAATAGCCGCACTACAACTTTGCGTCCCTTGTATAGGAGCGCAAAATTGCAGCTTAGCTATCCAAACCAAAACCATAATAATATACGCCCGGACGATCATCGTAGATCCCTTCTACCAATACACCGCCTCGGACCGCTGTCAATTGTTCTATAAAATCTTCTGCAGAAGCAACCGGACGCTGATTCATGCCCGTAATGATAAATCCTTCCTGCATTTGCGTCGATTGCCGCACGACTCCAGACTCAATACGCTCAATTTTCACACCTCCGGAAATTCCGAGGTCTTCCATTTCTTCTTCCGACAAATCGCGCAGCTGGATACCCAACTTAGAGAGTTGTGGAGACTGTACCGCCGCCAATGTGCCGTCATACGCTTCTTTCAAAACCACATTGATTTCTCGACGATCACCCGCTCTTAGGATACTCAAGGTGATCTCATCCCCAGGTCGATAGCGAGCAATGCGCTCCTGCAATTCCGGGCTAGTACTAATCTCCGTCCCATTGACAGCAACCACCACATCGCGCGATTGTAAACCAGCCTCCATAGCTGCACTTTCCGCCATTACACTGTCGATATACACACCATTGATGCGCTCCATTGAGAGCTCTTCCGCCAGTTCTTCATTCAAGTCGCGGATCATCACACCGAGATAGCCTCTCTGCACAGAACCGTACTCCAAAATATCTTCCACCACTTTGCTGACGATATTCGACGGAATTGCAAAGCCATAGCCCGAATAAGTACCCGTCGGACTCATCAGCGCCGTATTGATGCCAACCAGTCCCCCTTGCAGATTCACCAGGGCACCTCCACTATTTCCGCGATTAATCGCAGCATCCGTTTGAATGAAAGACTCTATGGCAAATTTGTTTTTATTAATATTAATATTGCGCGCCGTGGCACTCACAATACCTGCCGTCACCGTAGCCGTCAGATTAAAGGGATTCCCCACGGCCATTACCCACTGCCCCACTTTCACCTGATCTGAATTGACCAGAGGGAGTGCGGTCAGGTTTTCCGCATCGATTTGCAGCAAGGCTAGATCCGTCGTCTCATCCGAGCCAATCAGACTAGCCGTGTAAGAGCGATTATCACTCAACGTCACCTCTATTTCCTCCGCTTGATTGACCACGTGATGGTTCGTTATGATATATCCCTTTTCATTAATAATCACACCCGAACCAGATCCCATGCCATACTGCGGCTCTTGAGGTTGCTGACGTTCTCGTTCAAAAAATGGCGACATATCTCGATCGAAAAACCGTCGAAAGGGATCCGACATATTCTGATGACGCCGCTCCTGTCTTATTTTCGATTGTATAAATACCGTAGCCGGCATCACCTTTTCAGCCGTTCCTTCAAAATCGACCGGAACGAAATCCCCATCAGCATTTGCCTGATAGAGCGCTTGATGCCCAGGCACCTGATCCATTTGACGGATTTCCACCTGAGGCCCCGCTTCGCCCCCTTGCCAATACGTCATCCCATAAAAGGTAAATACAGAACATAAGATGGCAATTACTGCCGTACCTAACCATTGCTTTTTCATAATTAATCTTTTGATTTCGGTACTATAACTTCAAAACTCCCTTCTTGGTGCCCACATTTCACACCTTTAACGAGGTCTTAACACTTTTTTCACATATAATATTTTAGGGCGTGCCCCTCCACAACGAGTTGGTGGAGGGTCGGGCCCCTCCGGGGTTCGCTATTCGCTCCGTACCGCCTGCGGCGGCACCTAGCCCTTCGGACCCCTCACGCTTGCGGCCTCCGGCCGCTTTCCCCAATGATGTTTTGAAACATGAAATGAAGTTGGGAATATGCCGCATGCATTGGTCTAAGATCTGAAGCCATAGTGGTCATAATACAGCAGACGCTTTCGACTCTGATCAGGGATTATATCCACCGATGTAAAGACGTTTTAGTCCCACGTTTTCGAGATGTGAAAATCGAAAACTGATCAAGTACGAAAAAACGGTGGGAGGTGAAATAATACTGGCCAATGAGCAACAGGCGGAACTGCAGCGCAGTGAACGCCATCAAAAGCACGGAAGTGAAAATGGGCCAGATTATGCCTCTATTCTTCGGATACTCCTTTATTGCACGATCAAACGATGGCTTTGTCCCTGCCATCGTAAAATATACAGACCCGGAACCCATTGAGCCACATTAATCTGCTGACTTTGCTGGGCGGCGGCTTCCCAAATGGGTTGCCCAAAGGCCGACCAAATCTCAAGCTGACCTTCTGCCGCTGGCAATCTTACCGTCAGCCGATCCTGAACAGGATTGGGGAAAAACTGAATTGACAGCCCGTTAGGTGATGGTGCAGAAAGAAGCATAACATTTATCTCTTGACAGGCCTGCCTTTCTCCACAGGCATTTTGAACTGTCAAACAGGCTTCGAACAGGCCAACATCATCATAAGTATGGGTAGGTGAAGGTTCATTAGAGGTATTTCCGTCACCAAATTCCCACAAGTATTCTGTGGCGGATTCCGACTTGTCAAAAAACATCACACGATAACCATCGGTTTCTACATCAAAGTCAGCCCGCAGTGTGTCGGGCGATGGAATGGTGAAACTCGTATCCAGCGTACACTGATTATCATCTTGCACGCGCAGGGTGTAGGTTCCTCCGGATAAAGCAGCTAAAGAATCCCCCGGATTAATTTCAGTAGTTAAGTTGCCCGTACCTCCACTTACCTGAAGGTCAATAGACCCATCTCCTGCCCCCGGGCAGCTCTCGCCTTCAATGTCGGTCCAATGGGCAACGATGGGGTCCGGAGCTGTAATAAGAAAACTATCGATCGAAGCTGTCGTACCACATATATCCGTTACTTCAGCCGAGTGCCATCCTTCAGCTAATACATTTCCACCAATACCCATAGAGCTCGTTTGATCGCCATTCGACCAACTGATCTGGTAGGGTCCGCGACCTCCAGAAATGCCAAACCCGATGCGTCCTTCTTCGTCGGCACAGTCCGCAGCGGTGATATTGGATTCTATGCCTAAAGAGTCACTGGCTGGCGCCACGATTACCGAATCTGTCAGCACCCGGTTACAGGCATCCGACAAGGTAAAAGTATGGGGTCCAATGGCAAGGTCGGACCGCTGAAACGCTGTAAGACTGTCTTCCCAATGAACGGAAAACGGTTCAGTGCCAAGAGGCTGCAGACTGACCCTGCCTAAGCTCGTATCTACACAAGAGGGCAGAAGTTCTGAAAAATTAACGGAAAGTGGTGTAGCCGAAGGTACTTCGACAGAATCGATTTTCAAACATCCTTTCGCATCGGTGATACTCACCTGATTCCAGCCCGAGGCTAAGGAAGTCGCTGCCGCCGACTGCTCACCTGAAGACCAGGCAAACTGATAGGGCAGTTGCCCGCCAGTGGCAACCGCAACCGCTTGCCCGTCTAAAGTATCTGGGCAACTCACGCGTTCGATGCGATCAAATGCTAATGCAAGCGTATCTGGGGCGGTCAATACATATTCCCGATCGTAGGTGCATCCTTGCTGATCTGTGATAGTCAGCGCATAGGTTCCCGGAGCCAGATCGGTTAAGGACTCCGTTTGATCTCCCGTACTCCAGTTAAAATCTAATATCTCATCGCCCGGTAGGCTGTAAACATGAATAAAACCATTATCAAGTCCGGCACAATTTGGGGATTCCAACTCCGGCACGGTGCCCAGACTGAGAGTTACTGTTGTGTCGGTCATAAGTGCTAATAAGTCATTTCCTTGAGACTGAGAGATCATAAATACGGGAATCGTAACATCATCTCCGTCCTCTCCCGGCGCCATAGTGATGACACCAGGAACATCATTTATGATAATACAGGCTATCGCACCAGCTTCTTCTGCCCGTAGGGCCTTAGTACCAAATTGGCAATCGCCACGCCGAACGAGAGCAATCTTGCCCTCCACCAGACTGTCATTGATATAGGAATCACACCCGAAGTTAGGATTAGCAGATCCGTCGTTTGCAACCACGATGGGTGCCCGCCACCAATTCGCATTTGGATCTGATCCCCAACCACTGCTAAATGAAGTCGAAAAAACGAATTCTGTTCGCTGAGCTCGAGGCTCATGAATCCGGGCAAGCACCCGATTGAAGTCGCCAAAGCTCAAGCCATCCGGTGAATTTATAGTTACATCTGTAGTTGCAAAACAACCTGCACTATCTAGTGCAGAAATAAATACACGTCCCGTTCGAATAGGGGATAGTAGGGAATCTAATCCTCGGTTTTCATCATCCACATAATAGGTTACGGGGCCGCTTGCTCCACTTGTGCGCAGGGTCACAGATGCCTCGTCGCCCACACATAAGGGCGCGGACAAACTATCCAACGCGAGTGTAAAACTGCAGTCTGAAACCGGTGCAGAGATCCACAGGGAGAACTTTTGCGATTCATTGTCCTGCAAGTTGTTTTTATGATGAACCTCAATGACATAATCACCGGCTGGTAGTATACCCGCATCGATCATTTCCACATTATCCAAAATATTGTCACCGAGGGTTGCCGCTGCGGACGGGTTTTCAGGATCCATCGCGAAAGGAAGATATACGGTACCTGAGTCAGCACCATTTTGTGCAATCAGTCTAAGGTCGAGATCATTAACTAAGCGCGGTGTTCGGTCGTTGAAAGCCGGAGGAAGCACCTGTGCCGCCGGGTCGGTCCAACAAAGTGTGGCTCGGATGGGCGTGCTACCATCGCTGCGTATGCTATATCTCAAGGTGTCTGCCGGATGTAATTCTTCTTCATGGAAAGGATGTCGCAACGGCTGCGCTAAGACTTCGGCAGCAGACTCTGTATTCAGTAGTCCCCAGCCATAACTATAATCAGGACCTGGATTACCCGCATCGTCTGCGGTGTGAATCGCCAAGCCTTTGAGACTACTCGATAACATAAACTCTCCGGTCATTTGCCGATGGAGCTCTTGCAATAAGACCAATGATCCAGCCACATTGGGGCCTGACATAGAAGTCCCGCTGCTTCGACCGTAAGCGTCATCGCCGGAGTTGTTGGCTGAAAGTAGCCCGGCGCCATCTCCCACGATATCGGGCTTGATTCGTCCATCGTCGGTAGGTCCATAACTACTAAATCCTAAAATATTTACGGATGACGGTCCAGAGTATCCCCCGTTCACATTGCTTACTGCACCTATCGTAAGTATATTTTTTGCTGTTGAATAAGTAGGCAGGCAATCAAATCCATTGGGATCGCCCACTCGTCGAAATGCATCAGACTCTACCCATTCCCCATCGATTTGCACCATATGCGAACCACTGTAATTGTCATTACGGTTGTTGCCTGCTGACTTCACGATAAGGTAGTGCGGGGCGTCATGTGCGATCTGATCCCATTGAGCGCTGCGCTGATCGTAATACCCAAATCTGAAGTCCTCAACACTATCGATGCTGACATCACCCCACCAATGCCAGCGGGTATTCCCTTCTTCAGACCAGTCTCCGCGAGCCCAACCGGCAATGGTCCCGTAGGAGTGATTAGAAATTAGGAGCCCTTCAGCAGCGGCCTGAGCCATTTCACTGCCATCGGAGTTCCAGTCGTGCGCCCAAAGGGTCGCTTTCGGCGCCATGCCAATGGCTTCGGGATTGACGCCACCACCTATTAGCGTGCCGGCCACGTGCGTGGCATGATTGGACGGATCAAAAGGATCATCCCGCTGAATCGCCCGACCCTCAAATTCGATATGAGAGGTCAATACTCCTCCACCGTCCCATTCGCCAACGATCATATCTGAACCCATCAGCTGGAACCCACTGCGTCCTCCTTCTTGTACGTGATTGGTTCCCGTGGAAATTGCTGCTTGCCGATTAAAGGTCATATCGTATATGGGCCGTCCATTTACAATCCGGCGCAATTCATAGGTTATTCCCTCGTCATTTACTAGCCGACGAGGTGCTCCTGTTTGGCGGATAAAAGTATTGACAGCTACGGCCTGGGCTTGCTCATCTGCTTGCAAGGTTTGAATAGTATTAGAGAGTTTTGCTTGCTGCTTTGCAGATACAGGCTGTTGAGCCTGGGCAATCCAAGGGGCAGAACACAAAAATAGAATGATCCCAAAGAATCGAGTTACAGTCTTGATAAACATAAAGTGGGCGTTTAAATAGTTCAACTAATATACGAAAGTCAAGTCTTGACCGTCGAACAATTATTAAAATGTGTGTGCACTATTTTATGGCAACAAAATTAAATTTCTTTTGGGGTGAGTTAGCCTATAATACCCAAACAAAATTCTGCCGAAAAAATCCGCAAGGCTGGCGGCTCGGCCCCGCAAGGGGTAGTAGGGGCCATCGCAGATAGGCGGTGGGTCGCCACCAGAACTGGGGGTGACCGATAGCCCCGGATGGCCCGACCGCCCACATTTTTGGGGGCGGATGCGGCCAGAAAATAAATTAAAGACTAATCCCGCGGCAATTGTCGCATGAGGCGGCGATGAACTTGATCCATAACTTCCTGAACTGGATAATCCCAATGCACTTCGCCCTCTCGAGTGTGGCTCCACAAGGTGGCGCCATCTTCTGCTCGAACGAGGTTTGCGCTGATGTTCACATCATTGGTTTGACTATTGAGCCAGACCCCCTCACCCTGTAAAAGAACATTGGCGGCATCGAGACCGAATGACGCCCAATCACTGCGGTATCGGTGTTTAACCAACACACAGGAAAAAACTAAATCCACATCTATTTTTCGAGCGAGTTCATCGGGCGAGTAGTCCGAAATTTGATCCAAATCTATCCCCGCCCCTTTCAGCCGCGCATTGGTAACAGTGGTGCTTTGAAGACGTACGGGCTGATCTCTCCATCGAGAGCCCATCCACCGAAAAAAGGACTTTTGAAAAGCTGTTTGCTCTCGAGTATCCATTCTTTGCATGTCTTCTGAAGTCATTCCCTTGGGGGGCTTTCCCTGAAAAACAATTTGATAGGGTAACACAGCGACTGTGGGATTTTTATTCAGCACCGTTTCAAAATGTGGACTGACATAAGCCTTGCTGCAACCGCCAATAAATATGAACAAAATAAATATCCCGGGAAGAAAAGTAGAGCGTTTTATATTCATGATTGATCGTGTTGTATCTCTTAAATTTACAAAAATAAACCCAGGTAAAGGGCTAACGATTCATCTGCCTGAAGGTGAAGGCGAAATCTGCTCTTTTTCTCTATATTTGATATTGCTTGATGTATTTATTTCCACCTAAGCAATACAGTCAAATAAAATGTAGTATCCTAAATAAATACAAGGCCTACAGCAGAATAATATGCTAGGTACCTTCATGTATTGGGAATCTCATTTCGAGATGACCTTTTTTATTCTTAGCGAACTTTTCAATAAGCTTAGGTTGTTGAAACGATCAGTCATCGGAGACGATGCATATTATTTATCTATCAATTGATTTTACGCCGGTTCTTTTATCATGTGATTAGATAAATTCAGTAACTTACTGACCTTATTTTAGTAGGAGTTTTCGACATGGATTCAACAGACCAAAGTACGACCCAACCGCAGCACTGCACGAATTGCAAAGCACCCTTGCCTGCGGATGCGAATTACTGTCAGGAATGTGGACAGCGAAATAAAGTAATGGTATGGAGTATTCGAGGTTTTATTGCTGATGTTTTCGAGCATTATTTGGCTCTTGACAGCAAAATTGCACATACATTAAAGCCGTTTTTATTTAATCCAGGCCAATTAACGCTGGAATACATTTCCGGAAGACGAGCCCATTACGTTCGCCCCATTCGACTTTATCTATTCAGTAGTATTGTGTTTTTCTTTCTATTAGCCATGATGGTTAAATCAATTGATCGTCCGGACTTTAATTTTTTCAATAATTCTCAGGACGCCTATGCCGTGGACACACAAGAGAGGCGCGACTCCCTGTTGAGCCAGCTACCAGGCCTTCAAAACCTAAAGCCCGCATGGTCCACCCAAAAACCCACGGTGCTGGTTGAATCGCGATTTGACAGTCTATCTTCTTCCAATATTGATATTTCATTAGATGGAAAACAGTCGACTTCGTTCGATAGTATTCTCCAATTGGCTAATGACCTGGAACTTACGGAAGAAGAAATAGTGGACCAAGTAAAAATATCCGAATCTGATCTCAGGCCGTTTGAGAGAGAACTATTCATCCGCCTGATACGGATCTACCGCTCCAACGCCGATGATATTTATCAGCTCATCATTGGAAATATTCCTTTTATGATGTTTGTTTTGGTGCCACTCTTTGCTTTGCTACTTAAGCTGGCTTACTTCAATAGAAAAAACTGGCGCTTTTTGCACCATGTAATTCACAGTCTACATTTGCACTCCTTATTGTATTCGCTGGGCATTTTGTTGGTGATTATGTATTGGGTTCCATTTCTTCCCTCACTATTTGAAAACATTGTGCTGATTTTAGCAATTGTAGGATTCATTGTGTATTGGTGGCAGTCCCTTCGCAAAGTTTACGGGCGATCTATTATAAAGACGAGCCTTACGTTCTTATTTTTAATGGGCTTATATTTCTTTTTAGTTCTGTTTTCTTTGATTGCCGAGATTCTCTTGTCTTTGTTTTTTATATAAGGGTACCTCCGGTAACAATCCTTTTGGGCGAACAGCCATTTTTTTAAAATGGCTTAGATGCAAAATATGCAGGTAGTTATCAATGGCGTTTCACCATTCAAGGCCCGGTGCATGCTGGCAATGCCATCATCGATTTGCTAGCGCGCGAGGCACACTCACTTCTGTCATCGTTACCCTTCGGCTGCGCTCAGGGCGGCGCTTTTTGTAGGCCAAGCGCGCTGGGCACGCCCACTTCTGTCATCGTTCCTTTTTGTAGGCCAAAAACGAACCCAAAAAGCCCGCCTCCTGGGTATTCAGGCGGACGTCCGCCTCGAAGGCGCTACAACTGCCAAAACTCAACCCGTGCGGTGCACGGGTCTCAAACACCTGCCAGTTGGTTTAACGCCCCTTCTCACCGGCCGTTATTACCGCCCTCATACCGCTAGGTCGGCATCTAAAAATGGCTGCGCCATTTTATGGTCCGCTCTCACAGGGCCCACGCGCAGGACAGCCTTTTCGTGGCGCTGTTTTCTTGGGTGTTTCTTCTTTGCTAGCTCGGTAAAAAAAAGAAATGCGAATCCATCGCCATTGATAACGATCCGCAGGGCGAATAACCCAGCATTATTTGGACTTAGGGAATAATTTGCTATAAAATATTCTATTGAAGTGAGGAAACATGACACCCCGAAACATATTTAATATGGTTTAAATTGATTTATATACAAAAAATACTTTTAAATTAAAAAAATGCAATTTCCACCCTTTTTTTTGATGTTTTTAAATAAATATGTATATTAGTAAGACTTTTATCATTAAAAATATTATTATGAACGCATTTCAACGCATTTCAACGCATTTCAACGCATTTCAACGCATTTCAACGCATTTCAACGCATTTCAACGCATTTCAACGCATTTCGTAATTCTGACTCTGCTCATGTTAGGGCTACAGTCTGAATTGCAAGCTCAGCCATACAGTCTTTACGATTGCGATGGTATAAATCCAATAGAGTTGGACGAGAGCGCTACCCACTGTGCCAGTTGCTCAAGTATCGAATACCCTCCATCATCTGTATGCGCTCATGAAGTCGAAAGTCGAGTGTATGCTTCTCCTCTTGCGGGTCAAGGATTTTGTTATCCGGAAATCCAAGCACAGCACTTCTATTTACATATAGAGGTGTACTTTCAGACAGGGCAACAAACCTGGACTCCAATCATGTCGGGCACTGCTTCTATTAACAACCCGTTTGAAATTCGGTTTAGAACAGGAGAGAGTGGATATTATAGGTATAAAATCACATGTAAGACGACGAATGGAAGTTCCGATCCCAAAGACCACACTACATTAGGATGCTATCAAACCGAAATATTCTCAGTAAATGTATCAGGTTTTCCTCTCCCTGCTGACTTTACGACAGAAGGGGCGAATTCTAGCCAAAGTAATTCCTTGATACCGTATGTGGCTTGTAATTCAACAGTTCTCGCTGAATGGAATCATACGATGGTTCCTTCCTATTATAATGATTGTTGGTCAGCATTTGGTTCATTTTGTCAGTATAAGTGGGTGACCTACCTTGATGGAGTCGTTTATAATGATCCGGGTTTCACATCTGGACTTCCTCCTCAACTGGGTGAAGACCTATCGCTTCCAGTGCTTCAAACATCCGGTCATATCATAACCTTAGAATTACAGCTGATGCGAGATGGATGTAGTAGTTCGTCAAGCGTTGATTTTTATTATCTGGGAGAGGATGGCACAGATGATCTACCCATCGATTTTCGTGTAAGCAGTTTTTTTGTGAATGAGTATGACTTAGATAGTGATATTGTTCCGGGAGGAGATTGCACCAGTCCGGCTTTTATTGGAGGCTCTATATCACAGCCCTATGTCTCGGCTCTACCTCATCCCAGAATGAGCATCTCTTCCTTTGATATCGAGGTCTTTGAGTTTGATGATGTACTTGATTGTCAGAATGATTTTAATTCTGTAAAAGTAGCATATCACAATGATCCCAATATGGTCTGGAACAGCTCGATTCAAAACTACTTGATTGAAGGGGCCAGTCCTCCTGGACCATATACAGGGTATTGGACGCACAACACATTCAATGGTGATGAACGTTGGAAGCTAGAACTCGACTTAGAAGTGCAATGTGAGGATAATGAGTTTATCACATTATCGTGCAGTACTATATTTAAAGTAAGGCCGGAAGACATATATATGCTGCCAGAGGACCCCTCACATTCCTCATCTTTTGCGGATAAAATGCACGCATTTAGTGCGCACAACGAAAATCTGGATGTCGTGCTGAGACAAAGGTTACCCAAAACAAAATCGGGGGAGCTACATGTATTTGACGTAAAGGGCAAACCTGTTGTGCAGCTCAAAGACATCAACACATCGTCCCTTCAACTCCACCACCAGTTTGCGCCGGGAATGTATTTTTACTATTTTTCAGATAGTAAAATTCCCAAAACGGTTAGCGGAAAAATCATTATTGTGAGATAGGAAATAAATAATCGGGGCCGCTAATGGATGTCTAGTTTCGGCCCATTTTTATGTTAAGGTATATGTATAGGTTCTTTTTTATATTCATACTGTGCACCGCAGGTCAGATTTCCTCTATGTTGGAAGGCCAAAATTTGGTGTTGAATCCAAATTTTGACTTCGGGGAGTGCGAGGTGCTGAGTTATGAAGACTCTATGCCGTTGCAAATGAGACACGACTACCCATATTGGTTAAAAAGAAGGGGAATATCCCTGTCGAGGATAATAACAAGGGGCCCAAGTGATGAGACAGGAGCACACACGGCACCAGATCCATGCGGTTTGTTTGATGAACCCGTTTACGACCCATCTTTGGAGGGCGTTATGTCTCCTTTTCGAGGACAGGATTTCGCAAGCGTAGTTTTTTACTCCAGGTCTTTATTTGGGGATTCGATTCCATTATTTCGAAACCTTTCCGGTTTTCTCAGTGAACCCTTAGAAAAGGACTCGTTCTACTATTTTTCAGCCCATTATGCGCAGCAGTACAATCGCACACATACCAGCGATCAAGTTCAAGTGGTTCTCTCTTCGGATACTGCGGGGCATACGGACTTTTACATACAACCGGAAGACTTTTCGGGCAATCACACGATATTCCGAACGGACACCGGGGATTATATGCTAAATTATGGAGAATGGAAGCAGTGGGAGGGCTGTTTTCAGGCGCGGGGTGGCGAGCGCTTTATACACTTTTTTGGTGGCGCTTTGTATGAGGCACCGGGAACTTTGTATGAAGTCCCCGACTCGATCTACCGGGAATTTGAACCCGAGTATTATAATACCAATGTACTTTGGGATAACAATTTTGTACTTTGGATGGATGCGGTGGTCATTGAGCAGCTACCATCACGGATACCGCCGGTTCGCTTGACCTTCTGCCCGGAAGAATGTCGGCAGTTGGAGCTTTCAGACTTGCCTGAAGACCCACGATTCGAGTCAGCTCAAAAGGCAGTATGGTCAGATGGTGTAGAAGGCGTTGAGCGTCTTTTTCCGGATACCGGCTTGTATGTATTATCCCTGCACACAGCCTGTGGAGTTATTGACCTAGAGGTTCAGCTTGCCTTAACCCCTTGTACCAGCTCTCCCGAGCGATACGAACTCGAGTTCTGTGCGTCTGACCCGCTGCGATTTGACTCCGGACAGTTACCCGAGAGTTTATTTCAACAAGGCAGCGAGCTTCACTGGGCCGATGGGCAGGTCGGCTTTGACCGCACATTTGCCGAGCCTGGGATCCATGACGCCTGGTTGCACGACGAGTGCTCATCTACTCCCATAGAAATCGAAGTAAACACCGTTGATTGTGACTATACCTTGTTTTTTCCCAATGTGTTCAGTCCGAATGGGGATGGGATCAATGACGTTTGGGAGTATTACGCCGAGAATATAGAGGTATTGGAGCTCCAAATTTTCGACCGCCAGGGTACGCTGGTTTTCGAAAGTCGACAAAACAATGAGTATTGGAATGGCCGACATGGCAATCAAGGTCAGCGTTTACCTGCCGGCGTATATGCTTTTTTGTTCAAATATCTCGACCGCAGGGGACAGGTAGGTACGAAGACTGGGTCTATTACCATTGTGCGGTGAGGGGCTTGCCTAGGATTGAGATGTTAGGTTTTTAGCGTTGGAGTTTTGAACCTCAACCTTCTTCGACCGACGAAGCTGCCGATCAGCGCAGGTGGCTCTTCGACCGACAAAGTAGGTGGTCGGTTTTCCATGGATACTTTTTAAACTTTCCAACCTGCCAATGCAGCAGACCGAAAAATGAGATACCTCCGCAATCAAAGGGGGGGCAGACATAATAGAGTTTGAAATCCTTCTTTCCTTTTCGAAAAACCAGTCTCACTTTCCTATCCATCTTGTTCAGGTAATTGGTCGGGCGGTTCGCTCTGCCCAATGCGATTCTATAGTTCTTCGTCAGGCTCAGGGCCCCGAAATGAGCAGCGAGAACCTACTGTTACTTCTCAAAATGAGCTCGCGACATTCGCGTCAGCGATGAGGAAGGCCAGCCGCCGCCCGGCAGCTGGGTCCAAGATCTCCCGCCAGGGAGGGCGCAGGACCGATAGCCTGTATCGTAGCGACCCCACCGTCCAATTTGGGCGGTGGGGTGACGCCCAAAAAAAGAAAAAATCAAATTACTTATGATCCGGTGCCAAGCGATGACCATACGACAACAATCCCACCAAAGCCAGGATCCAGAAAAACAAAACACCCACTTTAAAGTGTTCGATCATGTCATTCAGCAAGTTAATTACGATCAGGCCGCAAAAAACGCAAAACAGGCCGGCTAATAAGCGGCGATCTGAAGGGTGTAAACGGCCGGAGTGATAGAGTCGCTCCATGATTAAGAGGGTGCTGACGACGAGCGCTAACCAAATCAATAGGCCCGGCCAACCCTGATCTGTGAGGGTCATCAAAAAATAATTGTGCACGCCGGATTGTTCGGGATTATCGCTCATGTAAGTTAAAAAGGAGCGCACAGTATAGCTTTTGTAAGTAGGGTGGAAGGTGCCCGGGCCAGTGCCTGTCCAGGGGTAATCTACTGTCATATGCCTTGCCGCCACCCAGCGATTCACGCGCTCCATGGTGGACAAATCTTCCAAATTGTAAGTGGCTTCTAAGAGGTTGCCAAACTCATCGTGGTATATTGTTCTTTCGTAATTTGGGGCGTATTCTAAATAGCTGCGTTCGCTCAATAAGTAGCTGATGCCAAGAACGGCAGTAATTGCGCTGAGAACCAGGAGGGGACGGAGCAGGCGGTAGTGCAAAATGGCGAATATGATAGGATAGAGAAAGAGTAAGCCGATGGCGACGCGCGTAAAAGAAAAATATATGGCGATGGGTAGAAAAATCATACCCAAGAGATTTAATAGACCGGCGGTAGAGCGGAGGGGATACCATTTTCGGACAATCCAAAGGAGCGGATAGACCAAGACCATTAAACAGGCATAATCGACGTGGTTTTGGTAAAATAGCCCCACGGCTTTATTGACCTTGGAAAAGGTGAGACCTAATGTCCAGTGATGGAAAAAGACATAAATCACGCTGAGTAATAGGGCGATATAGAAAAACCACCACATGCGCTCGAATTGGTCTGGTCTCCGGATGCAGTACCAAGTGGTAAGGTAAAATGCGCCAATAAACCACAATTTCGCCAGGAAAAACTTAGTGGAAACAACAGGATCTATAGAACTAATTGTCGCTAACACAATCCAACTTAAATGTAAGGCGAGCAATAGGGTCAGGGGGTGGCGAATGATTTCTTCCCGAATTTTTTTTCCGCTGTCTATGGGTAGGAAGAGCCATGCGGTAAGCAATAGCATAATGGCTTCAAGGGGAAAGGCTAATTGGGTATCTCCTACAAAAGTCGAATCAAAGGAAAAGGGGATGAAGAAAAATAAGGCATAATAAAGGGTTTGGCGAGAAGTTAGTAGCCGGGGAATAATCAGAAGAAAAGAGGGAACGAGCAGCACCCAGAGGTTTTGGGTAGCTATGGCCACGGCGGTCAATAATAAATACAAGCCGGCTACTACGCCTTCCAGTTGGCTCAACCGATTTGTAGTTAACCACTTATGCATTTTCGTCTCTTAGTAAACGCTCCCACGGAAACTGGCGCAAGGAGTGCAGCGTCCAAACCCAAAGTATGCTGAACAAAAATGCGCCCAGTGTACTCATACTGACGATGCGCCATCGCACGGGATAGCTTTTTGTGTCGGGAATTCCTGCTTCCTCTATTAAATGGATGCCCGGTGGATCGGCGGTGTAGGCTGACCGGAAAAACTCTAGTCTACGCATTTCGTTGGATATGTCTGATTTCATACCGTCATTGAGTCTCTTGTAATACTCATATCGCGAAAGTCCCGCTGTAAACCTTTTGATATTTGAATAACTAGTAGAGGTCAGCGTGTCAGTGGTCAGGCGGTCGAGTTTAGCTTTGAAACCATCAATTCGAGTTTGTACTTTAATAATACTATCTCTGCGAGCACCCGGTGTGGACTCCAGGCGATGTAATTTGCCCATCGCTTCCGCCAAATCTGTCTCAGCGGTAGTGATAGAAGTAGCGATCAACTCAGATTGAGTTTCGGGTTCAATAATTCCATATCTCTCTTGCAAGTATTTCAAGGTGTCCGTGTATCGCTGAATCAGCTTTTCCTTGTCGCGTATAGAATGCTCAAAGGTTTCAATTACACGCTTTTGTCCCTGTTTTTGAAATTCCACAATTTGCTGTTCTGCAAAATTGCGTGCAGCTACGACAATGTCCCGGGCTGTGGTGTCAGAGGTGTGGATCATTTTTATCCGAATGGCATCGCGCTCATCTTTTAAGATGGTAAGATCGCTGGACAGAGCGGCCTGAGAATAGCTCTCGCCGGATCGGCTGCTGCTATCTATGTCGTAATACTCCATTAGTTGAAAGGAGTCAATGAGAAAATCTAGAATCATGCCCGACTCTGCTAAGCTCAAAAACCGGTCCCTATCATCTTCCGTTCCATAGTACGCCATATCATTTCCGGTTAAACCAAAAATTTTCTCCGGTTTCCCTAAATCGGGGCTGGCTATAAAAAATCGAGTTTCTGATTCGTAGTAATTCGGCAGCAGAAGGGCGATGACCACGCTGAGAATGGCTGCTGCCAGCGTGAGCCGCAAAATAAACCGTCGGGAACGGATCAGAGGTCTTAGAATGGGAAATAGGTTTGAATCCACAATTTTTATTTCATGCTTAGAACGACAAAAGTAAGAAATATAGAGACTAGTTCAACCCTTTTGAAGGGAAGACTATGACAATTAAAGGTTGTAACAGTCCGAAACTGAATGTTAGTATAGCCGCACCAATTAAAAAGGCACTGGCGGACAAGAAAAAAGCGGTATTCCACCCTTGCAGGAGGTATCCATAAAGAATTAAACTAACGAATAAACCTAACGGTCTCGCAAGGGTGCCCCAAAGAGAGGTGTGAAGCAATTGTCGGTGAGCGACAATAATGAAAACGATGGCAATCAAGCTTTGAGTGATAAGTGTTGTGTAGGCAGCGCCGGGTGCGTCAAAAAGCGGAATCATAATGAGATTGAGTCCTATATTGAGCACGACAGCGATCAAATAACTGACATTTAAAAAACGCAAATATTCGTAGGCTGTAAATAAACTTCCCAACACATAATCAGACGAACGCACGACAAAAGTCAACATGAGTACCGCAACAATCTCGCTCCACATGCTCGTTGCCTCGGTGTAGAGTCCCGTGGTAATTTCCTCGGCATACCACCAGCAAAAACCACTCAGTGGGAGGGCAATGGCCATCAGAAAAAACCAGCCGGCTCTCACTAATTCGACAGGGGGCTTTGAAGATCGGCTCGCATTTGAAAACATAGGCAGTAATAAACCGGCCACTAAAAAGCCGGCCATGTTAGCGGCGTCTAAAAGGCGCACGCCGGCGACATAGGCGCCCGACTGGTAATAGCCATCCTCCAGGAGCCATTCAATCATAATGACATCGACCCGCGTAAATATGGTCATCAAAAACACAATCGTTGCATAGGGTAAGGCCTTGCGCATAATAACCCGAAAGTTGGGGCCGGTCCATGATGGAGAAACCCGACCAATTTTTCGAATGACCCACAAGCCCACAATAATCAAGGTCAGTCCATAGGATAAGCTCTGCGCCCAGACAAATCGCATCAAAGTCAAAGCCCCTTCTTCTCCACCCCACAGCATCCAGCCGACGAGAAAAATCATCAAGACTTTATCCAAGCTGGAAAAAAGGCTATCCGTTCTGTAATATCCCAATCCACTCACCACTGTGCGGAGGAAGAGGACCCAAGAGTTAAGGAGAAAGTTGAAAGCTAAGACGGAAAACAGTAGAGGGTATTCCTGCAAATAGCCGCTGAGGGCCCCCGCTAAAAAAATAACCGGAATAAATACCAGGCTCATCGTCCCTTTAGCAGGTAGTACGCGGGCAAATAGTGTTTTTACACTACCTCTTTGACGGGAAATCCACTGCTGACTAAAATTTTGGATGCCGAGATCTGCGAAAATTTGAAATAAAAAGACGAAGTTGAAAAATACAGCAAATAAGCCATAAGATTCTGCTCCCAGATCATTTTGTACCGTTCGGTCAATGCCAAATAAATAAAACGGTTTGATCAGGGCATTGATCAGGAACAAAAGGAGGATGTTCAGCCCAAATGTTTTTACGCGCTGTTGTTCTTGTATCACTCCTCAAAGATAGAAACTCTTTGTCGCTTGAGAAGCGGAATCGCTTTCTCAAAATAGTGGGACGAACTTAAATATTACTAAAAAGTTTTATATATTTGAAATAGGTTTAGGCAAGCCCGGAAAAAATGAGAAAAAAACAACAGATTGGGTTATTTACCGGAGGGTACAGTGCAGAGCGAGAGGTCGCTTTGAAATCAGCTGCTTATGTGCAGAAGTATCTGAATTCGAAAGTCTATGACTTACATACCATAGATGTGCAGCGGGAGCGATGGACTTGTGGTACCGAGGGGTATTTTGATCTCAATTTAGGCGCATTGATTTTAGGGGAGCGGCAAATTGCATTGGATGCAGCCTATGTGATGATTCATGGACAGCCGGCCGAGGATGGGCTCATTCAGGGCTATTTCGACATGGTGGGCTTGCCGTACACCTGCTGCTCGGTGTTTACCAGTGCACTGACTTTTGACAAGCAGGCCACAAAACATTTTTTAAGGGGACTTGTTCCGATGGCTCCTTCTTGCTGTTTGCGGGCTGAGGATTCTTTAGATTATGCGAGCATTGCAGATTGGGGGTTCCCCCTATTTGTGAAGCCCAATAAGCAAGGCAGTTCTTTCGGCATTACGAAAGTGAAGCGATTAGAGGAATTAGAGCCAGCCATAGAAAAGGCGCGAACCTACGATGATGAGGTGATGGTCGAAAAGTGCATTACCGGTCGGGAATTTTCTTGTGGAGTGGTGGCGACCGAATCCGGAATAAGGGCTTTGCCGCTGACTGAAATCAAACCCTTCAACGAGTTTTTTGATTTTGCTGCGAAGTACGAAAAACAAAGTGAGGAAATCACTCCGGCTCAATTGCCACGAGAATCTTCTGAAAAAGCACAAGATTTGGCTCGCCGGATATATCACAGTTTACATTGTGACGGCTTGGTTCGGGTAGATTTTATTCTACAAGAGGATGAGTTCTATTTTTTGGAGCTGAATACCATTCCCGGCATGTCGGCGGAGAGTATTGTCCCACAGCAGGCAGCGGCGGATCACATAGCCCCGGAGCAATTTGTCGAATGGCCATTAAAGGCTTGTTTAGCACAAGCTTCGCGACACATTCCTACTTCTTCTATTCTATAGCGAATGGTGCTGCAATGCCAGCGCATTACTGTGCGCAATACATTTTCTCACCGATGAGGGTTGCGGTTGAAAAGAAATGCTGTCCAGAAGCGTTTTGGAGGCAGAGAGCTGATCAAATATTTCCATAGCGTTTTCATCACTGAGCAGCCATTCCATCAAATGGATGGACTCCGATTCTTCCATTTCGGCGTAGAGGTATTTGATAATATCTTCAGGGGTAAAATTTTGATGCATAAGTTAATTTTCTATGATTTTGCCCTTATAACGTTAGTAAAATGGGCGCTTATTGTCTACCCCTTCCAAATTTGCAGATTTATTTTACACGAGACCACTCCTGGGTGCGCCCAAACACAGAGAATCCGAGATAGCCCCGGACCTTTAGCGTATCCTTTCCGTCCAAGCTAATAGTGCAACGATAGATTTTACCTTTCACCGGATCCATGATCTCTCCTTCCGTCCATTCATCCCCACTTTTCTCTAGATCCCAAATGACGCGCAAGCCTAGTATGGGTTTTCCTTTATGTGGCTCAGGACATTTTTCGCAATGAGTTTTTCCACTCTTTTTTAGGATTTTCTCCACTTCACCATACAATTTTCCATCTTCCTTATAGATTTTGATGTGCGATTTGGCTTCACCCGATTCATCGTCTATCGTTTTCCACAAGCCTACAGGGCTTTGCGCTTGTAGGGCGATAGGGAAAATTAAACTCAGAAGGAGAAGAGCGAAAGAATTTTTCAGGATGTTAAATACAAGTTGCTTATTATCGTTCACAATATTGATTTTTTGAGATTATAATAGAATTTGAATCTGATGAAACTACGAAAAATTGTTGAAATAATCGAAAAGTCTGTTTTATGGCTTTATACCGTTAGGCTAGCCGTTCAAAAAGATACATTAGTTTACAGATGGATAAGATGATAGGGGCTGGTATTGCGCCAGCCTGTCAACGGATACTTGAGCTCCGCTTGGTTCGGCCCTTCGAATGCGCTCACCGCGACGGACCACTGCGCAGTGGCCAGGAGCTATGGATGTGGCGCTTGGATAAACTTGCTCCTTTTTTTATCTGAATCACAGTTTATAAAATACGAGAACAATGACCGCAAACTTCAGTGCCGCTTGAGCGGTAGCCGCAAAGAACGCAAAGGGATAGAATCTATGGAGGAGACATCTCGCTTCAACTTGCTTACCTCTCATTTGATTAGTGCAGGGGGTGCGTGGATCCAATGGTCTGAACATGGATTCTAGGATGAAAGGATAGACAGGATGAGAGACCTTGTTCTTGAGAAGGGAACGGTTTTTTTATTTTCTTTTCCTTGTGTATTGTTTCTAACGGGTGTCAGAATCACGGACTTTGTCCTGCAGAAGCCGGAGCCGTAGGAGGGCTCAGCATCATTCGAAAATCCCCCATAATCCCCAAGAAAAGTAAATGAGCATTAATGCCCCTGCTTACTGAGCGGAGTCGAAGGAAGCAGGGTAGAGACAGGGCGAGCTTTGTCCTGTCGTAGCCGCAGACGTAGGTGGCATTACACAGATTAAGAAGATTTCACAGACCTTGGCGGCAAGGGCGTGGCGGTTTTGGAAATTGTGAGTGTTGTCAGTATTGACTGTTTTAAGCTAGCCCGCCAACGGTCAACCCCCGCGAGCTCAACAAAATTATTATAGACCTCCTGAAAACCTCTCATGGCATGTATCTTAAAAATATTCCCTGCTTGCAACAGATATTAGGAACCCTTCCCGCCCGCTCAATGTTACCTTATTATGGGAGAGTATAAAAGCCCGGAAAATAATATTTCACCGACAGGCAGCGATTCCCGGAAAAGAAGAGTCTAAATTACAGAGTAAAGTGTTATCAGAAGAAAAAATCATAAGTGGGTGCATAGAAGGGCAAGGTGATTGCCAGAAGGCGCTCTATGATTTGTACTCAGGTAAAATGTTTGCTCTTTGCATTCGATATGCCAAGCATAAGGCCGAGGCTGAAGATATATTGCAAGAAGGGTTTATCAAAGTATTTGATAAAATTGACACTTTTCGAGGGGATGGAAGCTTCGAAGGGTGGATTCGGCGGATTATGATTCACACCGCCATCAAATACTACCACAAAGCAAGTCGGCAAAATGAATCCCTGGGCTGGGAAACTTTGCCGGATTCGCCGTTGCGGCCCGAAGTTTACGGGCAACTCGATGCAGACCAGATTATGGAGATGATCCAGGAATTGCCCAAGGGATACCGTTTGGTATTCAATTTGTACTCTTTGGAAGGGTACAAACACAAAGAAATAGCCGATATGTTAGATATCGGAGAAAGCACCTCCCGCTCTCAATTGACAAAGGCGCGGGCGATGTTACAAGAAATGATTGGAAAAATGTATAGCTTAGTCCTATGAATTCAAAAGATTTTGATCAGTTACTCAGAAAAAAACTGAACGGGCACTCGGTAACGCCGGACCCCAAAGTATGGGATGCGATTCAGCATCAGGTGCAGTCTTCAGGCCGCCGCCACTACCTCTGGTGGGGTGCTTTTGCGGTGCTCATATTAGGAGCCGCCGCTTATTTCCTTTGGCCCAAAGCATCGGAAACGGCGACCTACCCTGAAAACACCTCCACCTCAGAAGTGTTGAAAGAATCGCCGCAGGCGACGCCCAACACCAAAAATATGACAGCCTCAGCTCAGTTGATCGAAGAATCTAGAACTACTACTAGTCAGTTAGCACCTTCGAAATCAAACGCTCTCGCAGCACTCGCTGAAGAAGAGAACGAGGTGCAGAAGGAAAGATACGCAGCGTCCAAGGGAAGTCAGCCCCCAGGGCTTTCGACTTCTTCCCCAAAGAGGCAATCCTCTTTGGCGTCACCTCAGGGGGACGATGAAAGGGATAGTCCAACTGGAAATACTTTGGCAACGGTTGACCATAAGAGTATCAAAGAAAAGGCTATTGAAAATACCCAGAAAAAGAGTTCAAGCAACAACCAGCTCCTTTCTGGAGCTACTGAAAATAGTGAGTACTCGAGCGCTTCGATTGGCTCAGGATCTAAGTCTAAGATGCAAAAACTTAACACTCAGGAGCAGGAACAAGATAATAATCTATTGCGCGAAGAGAACGAGCGACGCGCTGCTACTTCGCCACTTTGGAATGCACTGTCGGAAGAAGCGTCTGCAGTAGCTGCAAGTGATGAACTATACAGTAATCAGGGCTTCAAAGGGTTTCAAAAGGAGGCGTTTCTCAAGTTAGAACGTCGCCAAAAAGAGGCATTGCAAGGGCATGATCTTTGCGACATGCTCTTCCCGTCCCTAGAAGATTGTCCTGAGTTTGGAGATCGTCGCCGACGCTATCAGGTAGATGCCTATACTCAGACCGGAGTCCTGTTTTCTCATCTGACCAATAATTTTTCCTCGGAAGAAATAAGTACTTATCTCGGGCAACGTCGATCCACCGAAACGCCACTTTGGCATATTGGCTTTGGCGTCAGACTTTCTACTCAGTGGACCAACGGCATCTCCATGCGGGGTGGCCTGCAAATCTCCCAAAGCAAAATTCGCGTCGATTATGTGGACGAAACGCAACGCCAGACAACGGTTAACGTTTCCATCGATACACTCATCGATGATCAGGGAAATACCACGGTAGTTTGGGATACGATTTCGATAATAGAAACTGGAGTCGAAGACCGGCGACATTACAATACCTTCACACAAATTGATATTCCGTTGACCGTCGGATATACCTTTTTGGGTCCGAGATACGACGTCGAAATCAACGGTGGTGTGATGTTCAATCTTCTTTTTCAGCGAGATGGAAGTGTGTTTGGGGCAGAGGATAACTTTTACGCACTGGGAGCGTCCAATCCGCCCGCCGGACAGCAGCCCTACGACCAAAAGCTCGGCTTGTCTATCATCGGATCTGTAGCGCTCAATTATCATATGAGTCAGCAGTTTTCCCTCTTTGTGGAGCCTCAGTTGCGATACTTTTTGGACCCGGTATCTCCCGGCGACTACGCTTTGCACGAGAGTTGGTTCATTGGAAGTCTCATGGTAGGTGGCCGATACTCTTTCTAAAACGAGGATATTCTGAAAATTTCCCTAGAAAAGTAAACCCTTTTCGCCTTTTCCTCGTTAAATTTGTACAAAAAAGTATAAATAATGAGCGATACAACAACGAGCAAGAAAAAAGTAATGCTCTATACAGAGCAAACTCCCAACCCAGAAGCCCTAAAATTTGTCCTAAACCGCATGCTATATAAAGGAGCAGCAGATTTCAGCGATGAAGAATTGGCTCGCGATTGGTCCCCTTTATCAGCTGCATTGCACGATTTACCCTATGTGCAGGGTGTTTTTATTTCCAACAATTTCGTCTCTGTGACCAAAGAAATGAACTACTCTTGGTCGGATATCATGTTAAAACTCAAGCAATTCATTAAGGAGTATGTCGAAGACGATCGAACCATCGTCAAAGAAGGCTTCGAAGAAGTGCGCGAGCAGATAGAAGAGGAGCGCGGCCTCGGCGTCGAATATGCAGAAGAAGATGCTGAAATTGCTAATAAAATTATTGAGCTGCTCGATCAATATGTCAAGCCCGCCGTGGAAATGGACGGAGGGAATATCGCTTTCAAGAAATTCAAGGACGGGGTCGTCACGCTGGAGTTACAAGGCGCTTGCAGTGGCTGTCCATCTTCCACGGTCACCCTCAAATCCGGTATCGAAGGCATGCTGAAACGCATGGTTCCTCAGGTCAAAGAAGTCGTAGCTCTTATGGAGTAGTATTTTTTGGGGGTGCCCCCAGCACTTTTCTTTATTTACTGCACCACTAATTGATAGCTGAACGACTCCTGTATCTATTAATAAACAGTTCTTTATAACAGTGCTGGGGTCGGGCTATGCAGGGCTATCGGTCCGCAACAAGTTGGGGACCGCTTCACCCCCAAAAATTTGGGGGTTCGCGCCCTTACTATCCCTCACTCGAAAGATTTAAGATTATTAAACAGTCTTACATTTTAACATTAATTATTTTATCTAAAGAGTAGAGATTAGTCATTTCTTTTACACGGTTCAGAGGGTTTTATTAAGATTAAATCATTGTAAATTTGTAATATCAATTATGTTACCTTAGATTTAAGCTATTCTTTTATAAAATTTTGCAAATATGAACTTCCCAACTTCCCAAGGTAGACTCAAATCATTAAAACTCGCAACATTGGCTGTTTTCCTGATAGGTATGTCTGCGTACTCTGATACTTATATGTTGCCTCTTTAACTGACCTAGATCGAAACAAAACAGATTTGTTAAAGAGCCCTAAAGAGCATTGATAGTGCTCCTCATTACTATAACACCCCTGTACTAGGCTCTTTCAGAAAAGAAAAAAGTGGCATCGTTGTTGAATACAACAATTTATCACTAGATTTTGAATGTTGCCAATAAACTCATGCCATGGATCAACCAAATAAATATTTCTTAGGTAATAACCCACTCTTGCAATTTTTGCAGCGGTGCCTTATTATTTTGTTCTTGACTCAAAGTGGACTAATTAATGCTCAAAGTCTTCACGGCTATGAATTTGCCACCTTCGAAAGGGAATATCAGCCCTTAGAAACCTACACATCCATGCAAAAGGAGACAAGGGGAGACATAAGGTGGGAGTATCAATTCGATTTAGGTTTTAGTTTGCCTCTATTTGATAAAGAGTATGATTTTCTGATCTGCACTTTTTCGTCTATTTGCAATACCTTAGATTTAGAGGTATCCGTAGGCCTTAATTGGCACGCTTATAATTACGACTTCGTAACAGATACAGTAAATATTGAATCTGATGTAAGGTTTGCCACCTTAAATGATAATGGAATAAAGGTTTTAGTTATCGAGTTTGTTAAAAATCGGCTGGCTGGTGATACTTCCGTTTCTGAGTACGATAGTCATGTAAATTTCCAACAGCGAATTTATGAAGACGGCAGATTGGAAGTACATTACGGCCCTAATAATTTGGAGAATTCTCCAAATTATGTTCCCGGTGAAGGATTTTATAATTTTGAAGGGGTTGTTATTTCTCTAGACGGACCTTATTTTGATCTTGAAAAATTAGACTGGGATTCATTGATAGTGGAGAAAAGGGTTGCGCTGAAAGGCCCATACGATAATTTAGAATTCACAGAAGAGGAATCTGAGCCAATAACCACCTACCCACCCGAGGGCTTCGTCATTCAACTTCGACCTACGACAGTTAGTGCTGAGGGACCAGCTCAGCAAAATGAGATATTGGTTTATCCCAACCCCGTTGAGGATAGGATCAATGTAAGTATAAAGGATGATCGCATTTTAGATGCTCAGGTCTATGACATGCTGGGCAATGTAATGCCAGCGGAGATTGAAGGAAATCAGGTGCAAGTTCATAGCTTAGCTTCCGGCATGTACATTCTGGAAGCGGAAACAGCTCAAGGACGACTGATTCGAGAAAAATTTGTAAAAAAATAAAAATGAAAACGGATGAGAAGTCTATTGATTCTCTTCAGTCTTATCCTATCTAGTTTTTTCTTACATGGGCAAAAAGAAGTTCCTGCAGTTAATAATACGAAAAACACCCTGGGTGTGGGCATTTATTCAGGTCCGGTGGCGGCACCCTTAAATCTTCAAATCCGATATGAACGGCAATTTGCCGATCGTTGGCATGGGTACACCAGTGTCGATCTTGGATCCACTGGAAATCCTCGATATTAGGCAGGAGTGCTTTTGATGCTCTCAGAAATAAAAAGCGGAGTGCCTTATTGCGATTAGGTGCAGGACCAGCGTATAAGATGCGTGAAAATATAATATGGGCGGATCGCAACAATGCTCTGCCGGATGATTTCAGTGCCGAATTATCTGTAGAGTTTTCATTACTACCTCAATCCCAGACATTCTCTTTTCACCCAATTTAATACTGCTCATTATGTTAGGCAAAACGGCTATAGGTTTGGCGAAAAATATTTTATTTCATCGATTTATTTGGGCTACAATTACCACTTCTAACTAAGTCCTTAGTGCTGCTTGTTGTTGACCTCACCCGCCCAATAAGAACACCACAAAAAGGGATTGAAATAGGGCAATAATTAGTAATAAAAGTAAGGTAAAAAAGCCCAAAACGAGTACGAGAATCGATAATCCGTCCCTATCTCTCACTGTACCAATGATAGCCATTACTATAGAGGCTATTAGGGCGAGGAAACCAAAGCTCGGTAAGATGGCTAAAAACAGCAAACTTCCCAGAAAGGTCATCAGCGACCAAAAGCCGAGACCCATTCCTTTTTTCTCGTCTAAGGTATTTGCAAAAATAGTGCGCGCTAAAACGGGATGCGTAGCTCCCTTCCACAGGAGCTTTTTGGTATACTGCTGCACTTTGTATTTTGCTGTTTGCACCTTCGCATTGAGGCTTTGCACTGTCTTTCCCACCTTACTTCTAAGCCAGGAGTAAAGGCGACCTTTTTTCGATTCGGAATTGACTTCCATAAATGAAGGCTGATATTTTGCATCAGCAATGGGCTCACAGCTGGTTATTATTGAACTGTTTTCTTGTCCCAGACAAGCCATCGGCAAAAAGAGCAAGAGGAATAAAAAATTAGATAATAATTTCATGATAATAAGTTTTGATAAAAAATATGATAATCTAAGATAATAAATATTGATTAAGTTGAAAAGATTGACTGTTTGTGATTGTCTGTGAGGATTGAAGGGCGGTCCACAGCTTTCTTCTCTCTAAGGAGTTTGGTGGTTTTCCCTGCTAACGAGTTGGGGTTGTGACCACATACTTCTTCCTACTTTTTGAGAGGCCAATCCCGCTGCCGCATGTTTTTGTACTTCATGGTACTCCCATCTATGGACGTTCCTTTTTGTAGGCCAACATCCCTTCAGCGTGCCATTGCACGCTGAAGGGACCAGATCGCACGGCTGCGCTCTGGAACCTCCCCAAAAAGCCCGCCTCCCGGGTATTCGGGCGGACGTTTATTTCGAAACATACCGCGTTCCGCGGCATTTCGAATCACTCTGGTGATTCTCAATTTGCGAATGGCAGGAACTAAAATATACCTGCTCGGTGCAGAAAAAGTATCCGGACCGATCACCAGTAATAGCGGCGTGATGGCGCATGTAGAGACGCAATGCATGGCGTCTCTACCCTGAATAAATAGTAATTAACCACCCCACCACCGAAGATCTCATACACTTCTCGTTAGGCTGCAAGGGATCCCACGTTGGAGCGAGGGATGAGGAATCATTTGTTAGTAGAAATGTTACAATCTTTCTATTGAGTGTTGGCTCCCCTTTAGGAGCTGGGGGCACGCGAGTGCAAAAATCTAAACAAAGACCCCGAAAACAAATATCACAAACGAAAATCATCGAATAAGGACCCATCATCCCATCCTATAAATCATGTTCTGACCATTGTCGTGCGCGTCGGACCACGACCGGCCATGTAATGAATTAAGGGCGATTTACTTGACGCTCACATAGTGTGGAATGGAGAGGTAGTTGTGTGATAGTAAACTTCTTTATACCAATCTCGGAGAAAAACAAAAATGTGGTACTCCAAAAGGAATGTTTTCAGAGCAGTTTTCGCGAAAGTTAGGTAGAAAGTCAAATCCATGTCAAATACTTCATCCACTTCTTTTTAGCAAGCATTCCGATCTTATTCTCACAGCAGATTAGTACCTTACTCTTTGTCAGTTGAACCAAATAAAAAATTTTATTTAGCAGTTTATTTTTGCAATTATTTTATTGGGGTGCACTCAATGCGGGAAAATTTGTCAGAGATTCTGAGAACTGTTTTGTTCTAATTTAGTTTATTGTGTCTAAAATAAAAGCAGATAGTATGAATTTTATAGGAAAAAAATTTCCCAGCATTGAGGTTAACGCCATGAATGAAATGGGAGATACGATTCAAGTGAATGTAGTAGAACGAGCCATCAATCAGAACAAGAAAGTATTGCTTTTTTGGTATCCGAAGGATTTCACTTTCGTTTGCCCGACGGAGTTGCATGCTTTCCAAAATGCCTTGTCGGAGTTCGAAAAGCGGGATACTATGGTTATCGGTGCTTCGTGTGATACCGCAGAGGTACATTTTGCCTGGTTGAGCACCTCGAAAGACAATGGTGGGATTGAAGGAGTAACCTACGATTTACTAGCGGATAGCAATCGCAATTTAGCAAAGGTTCTCGGTATTTTAGATACCACGAATTTTCGAGTAGATGAGAAGACCGGAGTGGAACTCTGCGATGGTGATAATGTTACCTATCGCGCGACTTATCTAATCGATGAAGAGGGGCTTGTTTTCCACGAAGGAGTGAATCATATGCCACTTGGACGCAATGTCGATGAGTATTTGAGAATCATCGATGCTTATAAGCACTTCCAGATTAAGGGTGAAGTATGTCCTGCCAACTGGGAAGAAGGAAAAGAGGCGATGGAAGCAAACTCAAAAGGTGTAGCGTCTTATCTGAGTTCGAATTAAGATAGGGTCCACCCCGGAAAATATTGATAACGAGAAAATAATTGAATGATGTTGACTGAATTAGAATCAGATAATCTAGAAGAGATTGTAAGCAATGAAGAAACTGTTGTCGTGCAATACTCTGCAGGATGGTGTGGCAATTGCCGCATCATGAAGCCAAAGTTTAAAAAATTGGCGAGAGAAAACGAGGATGCTAAGTTTATCATCGTAGATGCAGAGAAAAATCCTGCTTCACGTAAAATGGCCAATGTGGATAATTTGCCCACTTTTGCCGCTTTCAAAAATGGGAAAATTGTGAATCAGGTGCAGACAAACAAGTTTGATGTACTCAAAGACTTAGTCCATGAGGTTACCGCTAATTAAGAAACTGACGGAATTTGTAGAGGACAATCGGGACGAAGACTTTTTAATCGAAACGATTGAGACCTTAGAGGCGCTTTCCGAAGTCTCGTCGATTAAGGACGAGGAGCTAGATGTGATTGGGGAATTGCTTTCCAATCTGTATGGTGCGGTGGAAGTGCAGAAGGATATTTCCTCAGGTACTCCGAGAAAAGAGGCCCTGAATACCTTTATGAAAAGAGTGACAGGATCTATTGATCAATAAAATATCTTTTTACAATTTATATGGAGATGCGATTTGTGGTTTAGACCATGAATCGCATTTTTGTTTTTACGCGCGCTCTTCAAATGTCCGTTCAAGGTACCAAAGCTGCCGGAGTCCTCTAAAGAACAGGGCCTGTTAATACTATTCAGTTTTACAATGCAAGGGATTCTGGCACCTCGTGGAGGTGATGGGTTTCAGAGCAACGATCGAATAGAAAGGGTGCAATCTCCCGTCTCCCCAAGGTTGAAAAGGAATTAGGCCATAGGAGAAAACAGCAGGTATGTAATAACATGAAACAGTAATTTAATTTTCAAGAATCAATTTTATTAGTAATTCATACTCACTCTCAAAGTGCCATAGATGCGCGTCCGATAATATCCACTTTCTGAGGATTTATCGGTTGCGTAAGGGATGGGAAGGGTCTCGGCTCGTCAATAGACGAGGCGAGAGTCCGAGCAGCGCAGCTGTGAAGGACGGAACCCCTGGACAGCCCGACCCGGGGGTCGAAGCCTGAGCTTGCGGAAAGCGGCGAAGGAGACGACCCCCGGGTTACGCCCAATTCATTAAAAAAAAGAATATCTATAAGGGTTTAATGAAAGAAAGGGTACCAAATTTTCCCAATTGGAATGGAGGAAATACTATCTTTCCCGCATGAATCAATCGGGAATGTGGCGAAGAATGGATGCTTTGGAAGCGCTGGCATCCGGGTCTAAAATGGGACGGCTGTGGGCGCGGCCGGGGCGGTATATCTGGGCTTGGTTGTATCGTAAGGTGTTGTATCCAAGGAGGGGTGAGCAGCGGGTACAAGTGAAGACGTTTTTTGATGAGGAAATGGAGATTGCTTTGCCTTCCAGCACGGATATCTATCTGACAGGAGGGAAATCTCACAATTCGGAGATTCGCCTGGCTCGTTTTTTTGTTCATCAGCTGAAGGAAGGAGGCACGGTCCTGGATGTCGGCGCACATTACGGATACTTTTCCCTTTTGGCGGCACATTGTGTTGGAGAAAGGGGCCGAGTCGTGGCTTTTGAGGCTGCCCCCCGAACCTTTCAAACGCTACAGAAGAACCTCGCTCCTCGGCCGAATTGTAAAGCCTTACATCGGGCAGTTTCAGATCGTGAAGAGACACTGGAGTTTTACGAGTTTCCCAACTTATATTCTGAATACAACGCCATGGATATAGAGCAGTATGAGGGAGAGAGCTGGTATGCGGCGCATCCACCGCAAGCGGTAAAGGTGAATTCCGTGCTTTTGGATGCGTTTCTAGAGGGAGAGGGATTTCGACCCGAGCTCATAAAGATTGATGTTGAAGGCGCCGAGGAGCGGGTGTTATTGGGAGCCAAAGAGTTTTTGAATAATAATAGTCCTCATGTGGTGATGGAGTATGTATGTGATCAGCGGGGCAATGCGGCCCATCAGCGCGCTGAGGAATGGCTGCGAGAGTGGGGTTTTGCACCGCATATTCTGTCAAAAAAGGGGCGGCCGGAAGCTTGTGCTGACGTGCGGGGGTATTTGAGGGAGACGGGCTTGGAGTCAGATAACATTGTTTTTATCCGGAACTCGTCCTCCTGAGAGTAGTCGATGAAAGCTAAATTTTCTTATTTTCGAAATGTAAAATTAATGCTGAGCGCCGTGGATAAAAATTTGATTTTTTTCTTGTTGTTTTGTTTAGGTAGCCTGATTGTAGTTGGCTGTTATGAAGTGAATGATCCAGAGCCTGTTTTTTCGGCTGCTGAGAAGGAAATGATCGTCTCGGCGGACAGTACGACTGCTCTGCGCGTGTTAACGATTTCGGATCGGGCGGATTCTATCATATTACGCACTCCGTCAGATTCAGTGAGAAGGACGGAAGATGAGGAGGTATTGCGCCATTTCGTGCATAGATTATATCATACCGTGACAGATAGTGCTTCTCTGGGTGTTGGGATTGCTGCACCTCAAGTTGGCATTTTAAAGAATATCATCTGGGTACAGCGCTTTGATAAGGAGCAGCTGCCGTTTGAGGTCTATATCAATCCAGAGATTGTGCAGTATTCCGATAAAAAGCAAGATTGTCGGGAGGGGTGTCTTTCTATTCCCAATCGGACGGATACCCTTTCTTCGCGCTCTTATGCCATTTTATTGCAGTATGAAGATTTGGAGGGTAAATGGCATGTTGAGATGGTCGAGGGATTCACTGCTGTTATTTTTCAGCATGAGATTGACCACCTGGATGGTATATTATATACAGACCATTTGGAAGAAGAAAAGCGATCGGCTCGGCGGCGGGAAGCGGTCGAAGAATAGGTATAAGCAGAGCGAGAGCGAAATGAACAACGAAAGCCGAGAAGATTTGAATGGGTGAAATAATGAAATCGAACACATCTAGGTTTTTTGTTGGTCTCGGCTTGCTGCTATATTTGATTTTGTATTCTACCAGCCTTGATCACTCTTTTTTTTGGGATACTATTCAGTTGGGCTCTTCACATGCACATTTCTTCTATGAAAATAACTTCTCAAAAATATTATTGCCGGAGCCAATTGATAGTGGCCATATTCCCCTATTCGGTGCCTATTTAGCATTAACTTGGAAGTTCTTTGGCCAAACCCTTTTGGTCAGCCATTTAGCGATGCTTCCCTTCGTTTTGGGAATTGGATATCAAGTTATTCGATTGCCCCAAGATTATTTCGGGAATCAACAGTGGGGAATAGTGAGTTTTTTACTTTTGATAGATCCCACTCTAATGGCTCAGATTACAATGGTTTCACCTGATGTTCTTCTGATTTTCTTCTTTTTGTTGAGCCTAAGAGCTATTCTGAAAAATCACAAGAGCTGGATTATCGTAGGGATGCTATTTCTATTTCTCGTTAGCCTCCGTGGGATCATGATCGCATTTTGTTTGTTTCTATTTGATATGTATCGAAATGTAGATTTTCGACAAAACACTCAACGGATTTTGGAAGCCATGATTAGAAGAGGTTTCCTTTATGTGCCCGCGACTTTGCTTGCCGGGAGTTATTTGTTCTATCATTATGATCAAAGGGGATGGATAGGGTATCACGAGGACTCAGTTTGGTATAATTGCTTTCAACGAGTGGGTTTTCAAGGGTTTTTAAGAAATATTGGGATTTATTTTTGGCGATTATGGGATTTTGGACGAGTGGGCATTTGGGCCATTGGAATTTGGTTAGCGATTCGGAACTGGAGTCGATGGATTGGTAATAAGCGCTTAAAGCCATGGGTCCTGCTTTTTTTTATTTTTGCTTGCGTCCTGCCGTTGAATATGCTGTGGGCCAATAATTTATTGGGACATAGGTACCTCCTTCCTATTTACTTATGTTTTTCTTTGCTTGTGGCTTTTCTGTTGTTTTCCAGCCCCCTAAAACCTAAAATTCGACGGGTTCTCATTCTATTTTGGGCTCTTATTTTACTATCTGGAAATATATGGGTGTATCCAAGGCATATCTCTCAGGGATGGGATTCGAGTTTGGCTTATTTGCCATATAATTCATTGCGAAAGGAAGCCATGGCATTTTTAGATGATCAGAATATTCCCACAACTGCTGTTGGGAGTTTCTTTCCCAATATTTCGTCGATGAAGTGGACAGATTTATCAAAAACAGAGGATCGGTTTAGATCCTTTAGTTTAGAAAATAAGCCAGAGTATGTTTTTTATTCAAATGTATTCAATCTCAGCGATGTTCACAGGAAAGAGTTAGAGAAGAATTACACTGAGTATAAAAACTTCCGTAGTACAAGTGTGATAGTTATTATTTTTCAAAGGACTTCGAATTAGCTGAGCCTGAAACCCTAGGTCTAAGAAAAGATGCGACCAATCCAAGAAAACACATGAAGTTCTCAGGCATCTTTTTCCCATCTCTTGGCGGATCATTAATTGCTTGTCAGTTTGGATGATTATATTTACAGCAATGGAGTGAACCACTCGGAGGTTTAAGAATTTTACGCTTGACTTCCCGACACACTTTTTCACTCTTTAGAATGATCAAAGGAAGAAATAATGAACGCAATACGGTTTTTAGCAGGAAGTTTGCTCATACTCTTTTTTGTAGCCTGTGAGCCACCACCCGGAGAGCGAAAAAAGAAAAAAGAGGAAACGAAAGAGATAAAGGAAGAGATAGAGAAAAAAGATCCCGTTCAAGAGGTGATTGTACAACCCGAGCCCGAGCCCGAGCAGAATGCCAATGCACACATGCATGATCGGCCGGTAAGTGAGTTGATTGAGCGTTTTGAATCAGAGGCGCGCGATAATTACCAAAAGCCACAAAAGCTTTTAGGCTACCTCGGCAACTTGAAGGGAAAGAGGATTATGGATATTGGCGCCGGCAGCGGATATTTTTCTGTTAAATTAGCAGACCGGGGCGCTCAGGTGATCGCCGCAGATGTAAATGAAGAATTTCTGGCTCACGTCCGGCAGCGCATTAAAAACGAAGGCTATGGAGGCCAGATTGAGACGCGATTGATTCCAAAGGACAGTCCTGGATTGTCCGAAGGAGAGGTCGACATGGTGCTCGTAGTGAATACTTATCACCACATTATAAATCGCGTAGAGTACTTTAAAAAAGTCAGAAAAGGATTAGCCACCGATGGCGAATTGGTCGTCGTTGATTTTTTTAAGATCAAGCTACCTGTAGGGCCAAAAGTCAATCATAAAATCTCTATGGATGAAGTCATTCAGGAGCTGAAGCAAGCCGGTTTTAATCATCTTAGTGCGGAGGTCAGCTTATTGCCTTACCAATATATTATTCGCGCTCAATAAATCGTCAAGTCAAGAAAGAAAAAATTATGCTGCGATCCTGGAAGAAACCCTTTTTCCCATTGATTAAGAGATGTGGCCGCTTCAAAGAGCAGCGACGCTTTACTGAGCCTCCCATACTCATTGGTGGCTGCGGTCGGTCGGGCACAACCTTGTTGCTTTCTATACTTTCTGCGCATAAGGAAATATTTGCTTTTCCCCGGGAGCTGGGACTTTTCAACGAAGTCTATCAGGATGAAGAGGGCCGTTGGCATCCCAAGCGGGAGGATCGCCTGTACTTTAACTTATTGAAGAATAAAGTGGAAGACACGGCCAATCGATGGCTTGAAAAGTCCCCGAGTAATGTGACTCGCATTCGGGAAATCGACGACCATTTTCACGGGAGATTTAAGATGATTCAAATTCTGCGTGACGGCCGAGACGTGGTATTATCTGTGCATCCTACGGACCCCTCACGGTACTGGGTGGAGCCTAGTCGATGGGTCAATGATGTCAGTATGGGGCTGGAAATGGCCGATCACCCTCAAGTGCATACGCTGAGATATGAGGATTTAATTACCAATTTTGAAGAAACCATGGCCAAGCTCACTGAGTTTTTGGAAATCCCTTTTTCCGAAGAGCTAAAAGACTGGCATACTCACGCTACGGTTCGATCGAATAGTGCTTATTTTTCCAAAGTACAGAACATTCACTCTCAGTCGATCGAAAAATGGAAGCGCACAGAAGACCAGGACCGCGTTCGCGACTTTTTAGAGTATCCAGGCACGGTAGATTTATTGAAGCGCTGCGGTTATTCGGTATAGGGCGCTATTGAGTCTGCTCCGAAAACCTATCCCGTTCCGACGAATGGCTGTAAAATCCATTATCTTCGCTATTGAATAACACTTTTCCTCAAGAAAGCTAAAGCGACGCCTGCGGAATATTTTATTGGCTGCCTCGATCCTGATTTTTCGATCCCTCTCATGACGAAAAGCATTGTGGAGCAGACTGACAACTGGAAATACTATAGCCCAAGTGAAATGATATGTTAAGTACTTTTTTTCAGTCCTCTCCCTGGCTTTTGCCGGCCCTTCAGGTAATTTACTACATAGGCATAGGACTGTTAGCCGTGAAAATTATCATGGACACCCAGACCGTGACCAAAACCTTGGGTTATTTATTGCTCATTTTACTTTTACCGGTGCTGGGCGTTGTGATTTATCTGGTTTTTGGCGTGAATTATCGGAAAAACCGCTTCTTCAGTGCGAAATCTGAGAGCAATCAGGCGGTGAGAGAAGCCATTGATCGATTTATTTTTCAGACCCATCATCACGTATCTTCTTCTCATCGCCATATCACAGGCAAGTATCGGCACACTACAGACTTTTTGTTTCAGTCGATAGGTTCACCCATAACAGATGGAAATGCTCTGGAGATTTTAAAAAATGGCGAAGAGAAATTTAATCGACTGTTCGAGCATATTGGCAACGCGCAACACCACGTGCACCTCGAGTATTACATATGGGAGAATGATAATATTGGAAATGCACTGGCAGAACTTCTGATTAAGAAAGTGAAAGAGGGGGTATCGGTGAAAGTGGTTTTTGATGATTTTGGAAGCAGTGGTATTCGGGATAGTGTGGCTATTTGGATGCGTCAAGAGGGCGTTGAAATAGAGCCATTTAACCGCGTGAACTATCAGATTTTCGCCAATAGAATGAATTATCGAGATCATCGGAAAGTTGTCATCGTAGATGGTGAGCATGTTTTTGTAGGGGGGATCAATGTATCAGACCGATACATCAATCGAGAGGGCCAGTTGTATTGGCGCGATACCCACTTGCATATTCGCGGGCCTGGAGTTTTTTATTTTCAGTACTTATTCTTCAGTAATTGGCAATACATCACGGGGGAAATTCCCGGTATGGATCCCAATTACTTTACCAACACTGCCATGAACGACGCCCATCAATTGGTTCAGGTGGCGGCTTCAGGCCCCGATAGCAACCCCAACATAATGCTATCTACGACTTCGGCTATTTATGCCGCAGAGGACCGCATTTATATAACCACGCCCTATTTTATTCCCGTCGAGCCAATTTATAAGGCCTTAATACAGGTGGCAACTGCCGGGTTGGACGTTCGCATTTTAGTGCCACGCAAAGGGGATTCTCGATTGGTAAATGCCGCGGCCTATTCGTATTATGGCGAGCTGCTAAATGCGGGAATTAGAGTGTATTTCTACGAGCGGGGTTTTTTACACACCAAGTCGGTGATTATCGATGATGATTTTAGCATGATCGGCACGTCAAATCTCGATGTGCGAAGTCAAGAACTCAATTTTGAGGTTAATGCGCTGATTTTCGATCGGAAGATGAACTCTACACTAGAAGGGCATTTCAAAGAAGATCTAACGTATGCTACTCAAATAAATGCGAAGGAATGGAATCAGAGATCGCGGCTCAAGGTGTTTTTCGAGCATTTGGCGCGCTTATTATCCCCTATATTGTAACTGCGGGACAGCTGCCAGTGAGTTAGGCTTTTGATTTAAGATACATTCAGATTGATCTAACGTAATTATTTATTAGTTTTGTACAAATGATTATGCGCTACCACTCTATCATATTTATTCTTTTGGGGCTCGCGATGGGGTCCTGTGAGTCCTCTTCTGACCGAGGCGACAAACAGCTTGAAGATCGAGCTTATTTACATGAGAGTGTAAAAGAGTTAATGGATGTTCACGTATACGATATAACCAGCCCTCCATTGGCTAGCCGATCTATGGTCTACCCTTTATTATCCGCCTATTATTGTTATGCCTTGACAAACGAAGAGTTACCTCTCATAGCTCACCATCTGAACGATTGGAATGCCCATCCTCCAAAGCCTTCTCCAGAATCGGACGTACACGCCGAGTGGGCCGCTCTCGCAGCCTTTGCGATTACTGCAGAAAAGCATGTGTATTCTCAAGGTCTCTGGAAGAGCTGGACCGATAGTTTGCACGCGTATTATCGCACCCACTTAAGTGAGGCGATGTATGCTGATAGTTATGCTTGGGCTGAGCGATGTGCGGCCCTCGTGAATGACTATGCGGCAGCAGATGGATTGAAAGAAATTAGAACCCAACCGAAATACACCACGGGAAAAGTAACTGAAGGGCAATGGATGCCAACGCCTCCCAACTACATGGACCCGATCGAGCCTCATTGGGGCGACTTGCGCCCCTTTACCCTGGATTCTGTAGAGCAGTATGCCCCGCCACCACCTACGCCCTTTGACATGACCGAGGGTAGCCCATTTTATCGGGAAGCAGAGGAGGTTTATGAAGTCGTAAATGAATTAAGCGTTGAGGAGCGAGAGATCGCTGCTTTTTGGGATTGCAACCCATATGTCGTTCTGCACAAAGGGCATTTTATGCAGCCAGTGAAAAAAATCACTCCGGGTGGACATTGGATGGGCATAACGCGAATTGCCTGTAGAGATAACGATTTGTCCTTTGGGGCATCATTGCAAGCCTACACTTATACAGCGATCGCTTTGGCTGATGCTTTTATTTCCTGCTGGGATGAAAAGTACCGTTCGCAATACATTCGACCGGAAACAGTTATCAACACCTTCATGGATCAAAAATGGGTGCCTGTCTTGCAAACGCCCCCCTTTCCCGAATATACCAGTGGACACAGTGTTATTTCTACGGCGGCGGCGCGGGTATTGACACATTTAATTGGTGATGACTTTGATTATGTAGATAATGTGGAAGTCGAGTTTGGTCTGCCGGAACGTCAATTCCCCTCTTTTTTGGCAGCTTCACAAGAAGCGGCCGAGAGTCGTATTTACGGTGGCATTCACTTCCGCCCGGCGGTTGAACAGGGGATTCTACAGGGCCACAAAATAGCTGATCAAGTGATTCAAACCCTAGAAGATGAATAAACCTCAATTCCTCTTACTTTTGCTATGTTTTTTGGCTCTTTCCTGTGAACAATCTCCGACTGAAGAAAAGTGGGAAAGTTTAGAGGAATTGGCTTATGAAGCACCGGCCAATGCATTGTTCCAAAAATTAGAAGAGGAAGAGACCCAAATCTCTTTTAGAAATGTGCTGCGGTAAACAGAGGCATTTAACTATTATAATTATACCTATATGTATAATGGTAGCGGCGTTGCCGTGGCCGATTTTAACAATGACGGCTTGTTGGATTTGTTTTTTGTCGGTGCTATGTCCTCCAATAAGCTGTATCTCAATATGGGGGACCTCCGATTTAAAGACGTTACCGCGGCAGCCGGAGTGGCGGGTCCCAATGTGCTCAAGACCGGAGTTGCTGTGCACGATGTCAATGAAGACGGCTATATGGATATTTACGTCTGCCATTCAGGTCTGAGCTCGCCGGCCATGCGCACCAATGCCCTGTATATCAATAATCAAGATGGCACCTTTTCGGAAGAAGCGGTCACCCGGGGAGTAGATGATCAATCTCACACAAATCACGCCTTGTTTTTTGATTACGACAATGACAATGACCTGGACCTTTTCTTACTAAACCACCCGATTGATTTTACTTTGATCAATAACATGAGTCTCAAGCAGAAGGAGGATGGCACTATACTTCGCGATGGAACACCTGGAAATCAGTTCGAAGGAGATCGACTTTTTGAGAATATAGGACAGGGACAATTTAAAGAGGTGAGCGAGGAAGCCGGAATCTTTCAGAAAGCATATGGACTCAGTGTTACTCCCATGGATATCAATGAAGACGGGTGGATGGACTTGTACGTCGGCAACGATTTTATTGAGCCCGACTTCCTGTATATTAATCGCAAAGATGGGACTTTTATCGATTCTATCGATGCGTATTTTCCACACACCTCGAATAATACCATGGGCGCGGATGCCGGGGATATCAATAACGATGGGCGCTTGGATTTTATGAGTCTGGATATGCTGCCCGAAGGACACTACCGGCAAAAGACTTTGATGACCAGTATGCGCTATGATCGATACAAGCAGTTAGAAAAGTACAATTACGGGCGACAAATCATGCGCAATACTCTCTTCGTCAAGGGGAGTGATGGGAAAATGCGAGATGTCGCTTGTTTTGCCGGGGTTGATGCCACCGACTGGTCCTGGAGCCCATTAATCGCAGATTTCGATGGAGATGGTTTTAAGGACATTTTTATTACCAACGGCTATAGAAGAGACTTGACGGATCTCGATTACATGACCTATTACGATGAAAAAGTGGGCCGAACCTCCCTGCCGGAGGACAATGTTGAAGCCCTGCTCGACGAAGTGCCAATCCATCCGGTGCACAATTACATCTATCGCAATCGGGGCGACCTGACTTTTGAGTCATCCGCCAAAGAGTGGGGGCTGGGTGAACCTGTGTTTTCCAATGGAGCTCTCCATGCCGACCTGGACAATGATGGAGACCTGGATCTGGTGGTTAATAATTTTGACATGCCCACTTTTATCTATAAAAATCGCTCTAAAGAATTGACTAAGCATCGCGATCTTCGTATTCGACTGAATGGACCCAAGGGAAATATCGAAGGGATTGGAGCGCAGATACGAGTTTATGCCGGAGAGCAAATACAACATCAAAACGTGCAGCGCATCAAAGGATTCATGTCGTACTCCTCAGCCATAGCCCATTTTGGTATGGGGCAGATTCAACAGGCCGATTCTGTTGTCGTTCGATGGCCGGATGGCAAAGTACAGCGTTTACAAGAAGTGCCAACCAATCAACTCCTAACGCTCAATTATTCAGCGGCGGGCAGCGGAGTCTGGCCAAAACTCTCGAACGCCCGACCCTTTCTCATATCGGGGACTCCAGTGGATTTCACACATAACGAGAATGAATTTATTGATCTCAAGCGCGAACCGCTCTTACCTCGGGCATATTCTCGCCGTGGTCCTATTGTAGAGGTATTGGATTTTAATAGAGATGGGCGAGAAGATTTCTTTGTAGGTGGCGCCCGTGGGCAAGCTTCTGCATTATTTATTCAACAAGCCGATGGAGCTTTTCAGTCCATAGCTAAGGAGTTTTTTGCCGGGGAAGCTCAATATGAAGATGTCGCCGTCGGGCTGGGTGATTTCAATGGTGATGGATGGCCCGACTTATATGTGGGGAGCGGTGGATATTCCGAGCTGAAAGAAAGTTTTCAGTATCGGGATCGATTGTACATCAATGAAGAGGGCCGCTCTTTGCGTCGCCAACAACTGCCGCCCCGACAAGTGAACACGGGCGCAGTTACGGTAGCGGATTTTAATCAGGACGGGCAAATGGATATTATTGTTGCAGGCTATCTCACGCCCGATCAGTACCCCCACGCTCCAGCCTCTTATATTCTTATCAATAATAATGGTAAACTTGAAGATCAAACCGATCAATGGTGGCCTGATGGCCCTATGGAATCGGCGATTAGCACGGCCTTGTCTATAGATCTAAGCGGAAATGGATACGATGACTTATTGGTCGCCGGAGAGTGGATGCCACTCACCCTGTGGCCCAATTCTGGAGAGCGATTTTTGGATCCTATCAAAGTCCCTGACAGCGAGGGCTGGTGGAATACCCTGGAGGCAAGCCAACTGAATGAGAGTGGTGAAACACATATTCTCGCCGGCAATTTTGGAGAAAATACCCGATGGCGAGCGACCCCGGAAGAACCCATTGAGGTGTTTGCTGCTGATTTCGATCAAAGTGGGCGACATACTCCATTATTGACGCATTATATGCAAGGAGAACGAGTCCCGGTTGCGAGAAGAGATGCTTTGATGGAGCTCATGCCGTCCCTGCGGTCCCGGTATGTCAAATTCAGCACCTATGCAGAGGCGCGGATCGAAGACTTGGTTGATATCGAGGGCGATCAGGTCTTACACCGAAAAGCAAGCACGCTCAAGTCGGGGTATTTGCCCTGGTCAGCGGCAGGCCCCGGCAGTTGGAAAGCATTCCCCATGGAAGCACAATGGTCCAGTATTCATGCCTTTGCTACTGCCGATTTGACCGGGAATGGACTGACCGATATTATTTTTGGCGGTAATGATTTTGAATTGGAAATAGAAAGTGCGCGCATGGATGCCAACAGTATTGGCGTTTTACTACAAGTGGAGAAAAACCAATGGAAGTTCGTCCCCCAGGAAGGATTGCCAGGTCGTTTTAACCGCGAATTGCGCAGCATGAAAGTCATAGAAGTGAGTGGTGCCCCTCATCTCATCGTGGGGTGGAAAGAACACCCTGTGGAGATTTTTGCTTTACATTTATCCGAAAGGGAAGGATAATTTTGTATATTAAGTGAAAATAAACGTACTGCATGAGATTTATCATCGTCATTTTGCTGAATGGGGCGTTTGTGTACATTACCAGTGCCCTGCTCACAGGTGTTGAAGTTAAGAATTTTTGGATGGCGATACTCGTCGGATTGGTTTTAGGCGTAATTAATGCGACCATCAAACCCGTGATAACCGTTCTCACACTTCCCTTTACCATCATCACCTTTGGCCTGTTTCTTCTCGTCATCAATGCCGCCATGGTGATGTTGACGAATGCCATCGTACCCGGTTTTGCCGTAGCCGGATGGTGGAGCGCCCTGTTCTTTTCTATCATTATGTCACTGCTGAATTTAATTGTTGCCGACTTGAAGCGAAAGCCACAGTGAGTGCGATCTAGCCTTGGCTATTTTCAGACCTTTTCCTTTTTCATTGATTTTTGGGCATCACCCGCGAGGGAACTCGCGGGTCGCTACGGTACGCAGCTCATTATTCATTCGGCCCTCGCTTCACTGCATTTCGCTCGGTCTGGCTCACTGTCGCTCGCCACTGCTCCCCATCGCTGATGCAAGAAATGGATGCTTACCCCACGCATTCGAAAAGAAAGAACAAAAAATATCCCTAATTCTAGCCTCCGATTGAACTATTATTGATTTCGCAGGTATCTTATGTATGCAATTCATTCTAACAATTCTCTTTCTCATGGCACAGACAATGATATTTGACTTTTCTCCTTCCAGTGATATCTCTTCCTGGCGCATCGTAGATGACGGGGTGATGGGTGGTCGTTCTCAAGGCCAGATCCAACTCTCCGAAGCAGGTCACGGGCTGTATTCCGGTGAAATTTCGCTGAAAAATAATGGTGGCTTTTCTTCCCTACGTTATCAACCCAAGACCATTGTCCTCACTGATGAAAAGGAGATTATACTTCGCGTCAAGGGCGATGGAAAGCGATACCAATGTCGGCTAAAATCCCGGCTGAGCGATGCGCATTCCTATGTGCACTATTTTGAGACGAGTGGAGAGTGGCAAACTCTGCGGCTTCCCCTGGGGGACTTTTATCCTACCTTTCGCGGCCGCACGCTCGATCTACCCAACTACCCGGCGGAAAAGTTAGCAGAGTTTGGGCTGCTCATTGGAAATGAGACAGAAGAATCCTTTGAATTGCTTATCGATTGGGTAGGAATGGATAGCTAAGGCATTGAGACTTCCCAAACCGAGAAGGATAAGGATCGAGTAAAAAAAGCTCAAAATTTCTGTCGCATGATTGGGTTTCCTTTTCAACTCAACCTAAAAATCCAGCCCCAGCGAAATATATAAAATGGGATCCTGGATGACGCGCGTTTCAAGCCCCCAGGCATAATCCACTCGAATAAAATAACCGAATAAGTCCGCGCGAACACCGCCTCCAAAACCGACGAGCAAGGGATCGCGAAAATATTCAACATCTATGCCAATTGGAGGATTCTCAATGGTTACAGTATTCAGCGGATTCTCATCGCTAAAGGGTGATAATCCATACCAGGCGGTCCCTGCATCTAAAAAGGCGATGCATTGAAAGCTGCGCAAGAAGTCTGATCGAATGCGTCGCCGACTTAAGTAGTTGAATGGAGCTACCCGTAACTCTATATTAGAAACCATATAAGAGGCTCCATTTCGAGCATTTTGAGGAAATCCCCGCATATTCCCGGCCAGTGTTTCAAAAGCGAAATTTCCATCCATGGGAATGGACATATTATCTGAATTTTGCGCAAATAGCCAATTGTCCACGCCGCCCATAAAAAACAGGAGCTGTTCAGAACCAAATGAGGCTGCCCCCGCCAATCGACCGGCCAAAATGGCGTGCCGCCCCAGAGGAATGTAATGTCTGGCATCCAATCCTATAATGGTCATAAAACCATCATTCAGACTGAAGGTCCAGGGGGAAAACTGTACTTGATATCGGTTCATAAACTCCACCCATACTTTGTATCTCGATCCTCTGAGCATATTTTTCATCAACCAATAAGTGTTGTCAAAAATATATTCCCCTTTTAGCCCTATGCGCTGAATGTTTTCAGGGGGCGTCTCCAGGGTCGGGCGATTGGTCGATAAGATATTATAGGTATCAAAACGGGCGGTGGTCGTGATTCGAAAGGAGCGAAATATATCCAGAGGATAGCGCAATTGATAAATCCCGATTAAATCCACATTTCTAGTCTCAGTAGGCCGACCAACATCTGAGGGAAGTGTTTCTTTCTGCGCCCGGCGATACAAGGCATATCGTTTGTCCCACCGCTTTTTGTTGTCATCGAAATAAATAAAATACTCCGAGCCGTTGAAAGTGGTCGGAAACCGCACTCCGGCCGTTATTTTGTAATCTTCAAACAAGTCGGAGACCGTAAACTTACCGAGTAGACCCAAAGGTGGAAAGCTAAAGCCTTGCGGTTGTCCTGCAAAGGTGTTGAGCCCACCAAATAAAGGCTCGTTGTCCATGCGAGTGACAAATTCAGAAAATTTAAATCGCAATCGATAAGCGTTGGCTTGATTGGCATTAAATCGAGGATAATCCCTTTGCTTAGGTTCCCATCGACTTAAGATATCTGGCAGGGAGAGTGGCTCATTGTCTTTACTCAGCGTTTGCTTTCGCTTCTCTTCAATGTTCGGTGGATCCTCAAAGGGAGACTGAAAACGGTATTCTTTTGTGGGTTCTTTGGGCGGCTCCGGAGTTGAGGGAGAGGATTTAGGTTGATTTTTCCGCCGCTCTAATTCGCGTTGCTTAGCTGAATGGAAGTTGGGCACAATATCTGTTGAACTAAGGTCTGAAAGGGGTTGTAAAAAAAGCCGGTGGGTCCTTTGATGAGCAGCAGTAAAGACTATTTGATCTCCGCCCACACTAAAGCGATCCACATGAGTACCGTAATTGGTAAGATTACTGGGGTTGAGGGAAAATACAGTATCTACCCAGGGCGATTCGGATTCGATGAGCCGGGGATCAATGCGAAGTAATTTTCTTTTCTCTGCCAATCGGATGACCCGGCCAGTGCTCAACTGTACTTTTTTACCTACGGTATCAATAGTTGAAAACAGTTGAGCTCGAAATAACCGCCTCATTCCACTATGTGTGGCCAGATAATATACCCGGCCATCCTCTGCGAGCTGGGGGTGTCGTTCATCGATATTTGGAGTGCGAGTCAACCGATCGATCCTTCGAGCATCTTCCGTCAAATCCAGAAAGAAAACATCGAAATTAATGAGAGGAACAGCAGTATCCCGCCGTTGAGGTATCAATAACTCATTGTCTCGATTCGAGCTGAATAGGATACCCTCCCGACCATTGATCGTCGCTCGACGCACATCTCGATTGTCAAAATAATCCTCCGTCAATCGTTCTAAATTTCGATTGCGCAATTGGAACAAGTACAAATCCACATAACCTCGCTCTGATGCCGATAGCACCAAGTTTTGATTATCTAGAAAGTCAAATTCATAGACGCGCTCTATTCGACTGTCCAGCCGAACCCGCCCCTCTTCTTCTGTGCGTAGATTCCAATATTGGAAAAATCGCTGATCGCCTCGCTCATAAACCATTCCCAAAATCTCCCCCGAGGGGTTCCAGGCAAGCAGCGGATTGTTTGGATCCGTTGCTTGAAAAGGGTTTTGAAATCCTCGTTTGAGCAGTAATTCTCGTTCACCGTTTGCATCTCTCACAAACAACCGGTATTTCCCCATATCTTGCGTAACGTAAGCCAAAGAACCACCAGAGGGGTGCAGGGCTACCTGAGCGTAGGGGAGGTCTTTATTTTTGTCGACCTCTATTTCTCGTGGAGCTGGTAAGCTGTCCCAGTAGGACAGTTCTTCTCGAAACCGAGACAAATGAGAATCATAAGCCTGTTGGGTCAAAAGATCGAGACCCGTTCCTAAAGTATATAAAAATGTCGTTTCTAAATTGCGATTGATTCGGTTGAGGTAGAGCAAATTAGAAATGACGTCCCGGCCATAAGTTTCCTGTACATAGTGCCAGAAAATGTGTCCGGCCAACTTGGGATGATCCCTTGAAAAATCGTGAAAATCTATGTATTCACCACTGAGTAAGAGTTGGCGTAGCCGATTGTCAAGCTCAGGATACCATTCTTCGCCCATGATGGAGACGATGCCATAAGTGTACCAAAAGGGCAAATCGGAACTGACCGCATTTTGAACAAACTCTTGAATAGAAGTGCCCACCTGCATTTGGTCCAAATAGACCTGAGTGATTCCTTCACGAATCTGTCGCTTGAGATCGCGGTGATCTCCCGTGTGATAAACAAACATTTTTGAATCCACGATTTTCGTCTCTCCGGTGCTGGACTCAAAGACCTCCTCATTACCAATATTGCTTTGCTTAAAATCCACCAGGTCGGCGTAGACGATTAAGGCAATCTTTTCATTAAAGCGGTACTCCAACCGCCTGCGGATGTCATAATTATTCACTTCGGCCAATTGCGTGACCACGTCGGCAATTTCGCGGGATTTACCATAATAGTACACGATAAAACTCTGACTCTCGTATTCATTCCAATTTTTGAAATCTTCAGAATACTGTACGCGGTTTTTGCCATACTCCTGCACCGTTCCCTGACTGAGTCCCTCTGATACCAGCCCGGCGCAGAACCACAGAACCAGTAATAATCCCAATGTATTTAACGGCTGCAATGGCATTGATACGATTTTTGTATAGAAATTTGCCCTTACTAAAGAGAAATCTCCATCTACTGCAATGTAAGAAAAGTTTGTGAGTCTCACTCTACTGTAGTGCTTCCTCTCTTAGAAAGTAACGAAAGTTGATAAAAAGAAAACTCCTTGGCCGCTGCCTTTGTTTCAATTTGTATATTTGTCTTAGACGAAATGAAACCGAAGAGATGCTTCACATCAAGAGCTTTACTTTTAATCCCTTTCAAGAAAATACTTATATCCTCTATAACGACCAGAAAGAGGCGTGGATTATTGATCCCGGCAACCAAAGCCCGGTCGAAGATCAGCAATTGTTGAATTATATAGAAAATAATAATCTGCGTCCCACGCGCATAATTAATACACATGCCCATCTTGATCATATTTTTGGCAATCAGAGTCTGGTTGAGGCTTTTAGAATTCCCGTGTACATGCATTCCGGTGAAGTAGAGGTGTACAATGCCGCACCACAAGTAGCGCAAATGTATGGTCTGCCGCCTTTTGACATCCCGGAGGTCACTCATTTTATTGATGTAGACAATGATCTGAGCCTGGGAGAGATACATTTTCAAGTCTTGTTTACGCCCGGGCATTCGCCGGCTGAGATCAGTCTCTATCACTCAGATTCGGAGACCCTGATCGCCGGAGACGTATTGTTTCGCGATAGCATTGGGCGAACAGATCTTCCAGGAGGCGATCATGCGATGCTTTTACAATCCATTCGCGAGCAATTTTGGCCACTGCCCGATGCAACGCGCGTATATTCCGGCCACGGACCCGAAACGACCATAGGCTACGAAAAGAAGAATAATCCCTTTCTCTAATTATTTTGCAAACAAAGAAACTCCATATGAGGACGATAATTCCCGGTGAAATAGCCACTCGCGATTTACATCAGTTTTTGCTCGGTTGCGTAGCCCCGCGCCCCATTGCTTTTGTGAGCACTCTGGACGAAAATGGCAATAAAAATTTAGCGCCCTACAGCTTTTTCAATGCTTTTAGCTCTAATCCTCCGATTGTCGTTTTTAGTTCCAACCGAAAGGTGTCTGACAATACAACGAAAGATACCCTTCACAATATTCGCACCACTGGAGAGGCCGTAATCAATATGGTAAATTACGATATCTTACGACAGATGGCCGTGACGAGTGTAGCCTTTGATTCGGGGGTCAGCGAATTTGAAAAAAGCGGTCTTACCCCTCTGCCCGGCAAATCAGTCAAAGCGTTTCGCGTAAAAGAGTCGCCCGCCCACCTCGAAGTTAAGGTCGAAGATATCATTACACTGGGTGAACACGGTGGCGCCGGGCATCTGATTATTTGTCGGGTGGAGCAGATGCATATTCGAGAGAGTGTGATTGACGACGGCCGCATTAATCCGCATAAAATTGACCTTATGGGGCGTATGGGCCGTGCTTACTATTGTCGGGCGAGTGGCAGTGCAATTCACACGGTGATTCAACCCGTAACACAACTGACCATTGGCTATGAAGCACTGCCGGACTCGATTAAATATAGTGAAGTCCTCAATGGGAATGACATCGGCTTACTTGCAGGACTTCCCGCGGCACCCACAGAAGCAGAAATAGAAGAGGTTAGAGGACAACCCAAAACCCAGGCTTCGTTAGCTACCGAAGACCCGGCAAGTGCCCTTCACCACCTCTCAAAACTGTATTTGAGAGAAGATCAAAATCGAAAAAAAGCTGCCGCTTTGCTTTGGTTGGCTGACCAGATTTAAAATCCCCAATGTAGGTTATGTGGAATAAAGTGCCCACTTACGTATAAAATATTGCGAGAATAATAGGTATTTGCTGTAAATAATAGTACTTTATAAGCAAACGCAATATTATGGAAATTTTATGGTTGATTATTTTGGGAGGACTCGCCGGATGGATCGCGGGATTAATATTCAAAGGCTCAGGCTCTGGCATTGTGCTGAATGTTATTGTCGGCATTCTGGGTAGTATGATTGGCGGTTGGTTATTTCGCGAGATCGGAATCGCTCCACAGGGCGGCATTGGATCTTTTATAGCAGCGGTTGTCGGTGCTATAATTCTACTGCTGATCGTGCGCGCCGTCCGTTCGTGACTATTTTTAGGTAATGAATGTTTTGGGGGTGCCCCCAGCACTATTTCCAACTATATTTTTGTTCCTCCTTCGGTCACTGATGGGGGGAGGGTGCCGTTTACTAAGATCGTTTATTCGAAAATAGTGCTTGGGTCGGGCTGTTCAGGGCTATCGGTCCCACCAACAAGTTGGCGAGACGACTTTGGCCCCTTTCCATCCCTCACCCAGGCAGCGAAGAGTAGAGGCGCAATGCATTGCGCCTCTACAAAAAAGATCTCTCCTTTATCTGTGAGAAGACAAGCGCCGCGCCGCTATAACTGGTGATGGGTCCGGATTCTTTTTCTGTACCGAGAAGGTAGAGAAGCAACGGTATGGTAAAAGCCCTGATAGAATTCAGTATAATAGAGCCAACCAGCCCTGCCTGAGGGATAGAAGCGATAGGGACGGGCCGCTCGGGCATAGGGTCATTACCACAAGATTCAAACAGACCAAAGACTTGGTTTTCTCAACTCTGCCTTGCTCCTCAGTAGGAGCAACAAAGTGCCGTCAAGGCGCCATTGAAACATGCCTTGTCTCTACCAATATGCTCCTTACTCTCGCCTTGATCTGAACGAAAATTTACTGCTACTTTTCAATATGTGGATCTGGTGGTAATGACACGAGCAGCCGTAAGGCGAGGAGGTGACCGAAAGGAAACCCTACGCAGCCCAACGGATGCTGACCGAGCGGTCCGGCACTACAAGCGGATAGCCCGACCCGCGCTAAGGTCCGAAGCGCAAGCGAAGGAGCGGCGTGGGACAGGCCCAATAGACTCAACGGCAAATCCGATGATTATTCGTCATCGTCATCTTCGTCCTCGTCGGTTTCGGACTCGAGTTCTAAATAGTCAAGGTCTTCATAGCGCTCCTCGTAGACATCCTGGCGCTCCTCTTTTAGGGAGCCCTCGTCATCGAAATCCTCGTCCTCAGCTACGATCTGTCGCGCCTCGGCGACAGTCATGCGGACGAGGTAGTACTTTTCATCAGTTTCAAACGGCAGAGCACTGACTTTGGCTCCGCGCGCATCGGTAAAGGTGATGAGCTTTTTGTGATATCCGTGGGGATTGGATATTTTAATCTGCTCCTGAATCTCCAGAGGTAGTTTCTCGTAGTCTTTGATTACGCGAGGTTTGTCATTCATTCTTTTGGGTATTGTTATCCTTAGTTGATAAAGATATAATACTTTTTTGAGCTGATGAAAATAAAGTTACCACTGTCGGGTCTCATTTTGGCTCGGAGCCAGAGGAGGGCTACATGTCTTTCTTTTTAAAATTTTTCCAACTCAAGCTGTAAAACAATGTCGTATACCCAATAAAAGCCAATAGGGAGACGGTAAAGCCGAGGGTGCTTCCAAAGAAATCTTTGAAAACGGCACCTGATAAGCCAAGCATGGCTGCAGCTTCTGTTGTCATAAGCACACTCGTGCGGGCAATGACAATGGGGTTCAAAAAGGATATCGCCAGTACTGCAGATTCTATGGGGTAGGCTCCGAACTGGTACATGAAAAGTAACAACATACCATCAAAAAGAAAGGCGAAAAAGGACCATAAAAGCAATACGGCGCCCATACCTTTTGCCTTATCTGAAAGGCGAGAACTTAAAAATAGTGCTATAGCGACAAATGTGGTTGTGAGCAACAGGCCACAAAGGAGCAACATCATTCCCTGATTCGAGGGGAAATGGATCATTATGGGTATTCCCATCCCCAGGAGAAGACACAAACTGAGGGTGCCCATGAGTCCCATTGCGAATCCCCGGTAAATTTTTTTGCGATCAATGGGCTGAGCCAAAAGTAGAAGGATAAATTCAAGCGAATTATAATAGTAAATCGTGGTAAACACGAGAGTGAACAAAGGAAGGAGCAAAAGCAGGATTTGCAGTAAATTTAGAATGGCTTTGTCGGGCTCATTTTCAATGGAAAACACTCCCCAGGAAGCTACGAATAGCAGGAGTACGTATCCGATGATAATCCAACTTTTGCTTAGATCCCGCAATATATAGTTAGTGATTTTCCACATGGTGTTCCATTTGTTGAAGAAGGGTAACGATAATTTTATTAAGTCTCGTTTCGTCGGTTTCTAGACGAAGTTGTTCGATCGATTTGTGAAAGGCAATTTTGCCCTCCATGAGATAGACCACATGATTCACTATTTCATCCAGATCACTGAGTATATGTGAGGTGATGAGAACGAGTTTTTCCTTTTCGTAAGATGTACGGATTTTCTCTTTTAACCGCTCATTGGAAATAGGGTCGAGTGCTGCCGTGGGCTCATCGAGAATCAGAATGTCGGGATCGAAGAGGAAGGCAAGCGCCGCACTGACTTTTTGTTTCATTCCTCCCGAGAGAGCATACAACGGCTTTGCATTCATTGATTCAATATTGTAAGCCGAATATAAATCGAGATCGTAGGATGTCGAGGATATATCTGCCCGTAAATCTTTAACCAGGCGGAATAGTTGCCGCACGGTCATGTTCTCCGGGAATCGGGTAATCTGTGGCATATACCCAATATCTTTTCGATAGACGCCGCTCGTACTGATATCCTGCCCCAAAACGGTGATGTCTCCCTCATCCGGCTTCACCAGGCTTAAGATGATTTTAATCAATGTCGTTTTTCCCGAGCCATTAGGGCCTATCAATGCGATACTTTGACCGGATAAAAATTCCAATGAAACGGAGTCCAGTGCTTTCTGCTTGGGATAGGATTTGCTAATATTATTAATTGTGATCATAATGGTGTGGTTTCATTTTGGGTGCAGAATCAACGAGCTCCTTAGGAATGATGGTTGGCAATACTTTTTCACTCAGGTTGAGGATATCCACAAAAAAGCTATGCAATAATATAGTGGCGGATGGAATTTCATTAGTTATTTTTCCGAAAATATTGACGGGGCGATAGGGCTCATCTCCATAGCCATCCCGATCTAAATCGTATCCCCGGTATTGTCCCCAATAGTTTTTGTCATATACATTGTTGTTGCGCCTGGAGTTAGTCACGACTTCAAAAGTGTTAGACAAGTAGTCATTTTCTCGAAACTCGTTGTCCAGACAATTTCCTTTTATGTCCATAGCGATACCATTTTGTCGAAAGGTATTTCGCTCCACAATCAAGCGATTGGCTCCTTCCCCCAAGAGTCCTGTTGTATTGTGGTAAAAATAATTGTCAGAAATAACTCCGTCGGATATTTCTTTCAATAATAAACCGTAGGTAGATTGCCCCCAATTGTCTCTAAACGCATTGTGTTTCATCACAATGTTTTTAGAGAACATGACAGCCACTCCAGTACCATTATTTCTAAATTCATTTTCGATGTACTCGTCGTCATTTGAAAACATAAAGTGCAATCCGTATCGCAGGTTATTTTGACTTGTATTTCCCTCTATCAGGCTGTTATCGACAAACTCAAAATAGATGCCATCCCGATGTTTTTCTGTGTGGTTATTCATTACTATGATGTTTTCACACTTCCAGAGGTGGATGGCATTTCCAGCTTTTGATTCATCACGCGCAGCTCCCAAAACTGTATTGTTTCTTACCACTGAAAATTGGACGTCCTGGAGATAGATGGCAAAAAAACAATTCTCAATTCGATTGTTGATAATTCGAGCTCTACTAGACTCAATTACCTTTACAGCAGATAGTTCGCTTCGATAAGACACACCGACACCCCTCAAGATAAATCCATTAACCTCGACGGAGTCCGATTTGATGAGAAAGATTTCGCGCTTTTGTTGTTTAGCGTCAATAATTACTTGACCCTGTGCGATTAGCGTCAAAGGGCGATCCACGATGATGGGAACTTGAGGGTATTCTCCCGCCTCCACGAGAATCGTATCACCGGCATTGGCTGTTGCGATAGCTTCCTGGATGGTGGGAAAGTCTGAAGTTTTGCTGACAATGACTTTCTGAGCGAGGATATCTGGTCCAAGCCAGGATTGTCCCAGAAGTAGAACAAGACCAATAAACTTTATCATTGTTTTCTTTTCAGTTGATCAACGACCATTGTCCAGCGAATAGGGGGTGCATTGTGGTCATTAGCATTTTTCTTTTTATGGAAAGCCGCTAAATTTGCACCCATCGGACTGCGAATTTGGTCATCAATGACAAAGTATAGGGAGTCTACTGGTTTAAGTTTGCCGGGGCGATCTATCGGTATTGCGTATAACGAGCTGTATTCCTGCCCATCATTACCAATATCTTGCGCCATGCACTCTGCCGCATCGTACTTGAGCACCCGGCCATGGGGCGTTACCAGTTCTGCTCCAAATTTATTATCCGCGATGGTCATTTTACAATATGAACACTGATCTACGCCAAACTCGATGGGCTCGGGGTGTGATTGGCAGGCGATAAGTCCTAAAAAAGCTAAACCGCAGAAAATCAAGCTCTTCGCTTTAAGAGAATTCATTCTATTATATTTTTTTCCACAATAGCCAACCTGCAAGGAAGGCAAGAATAACAGATAAAGCCATCCCAATCGTTCCGAGTTGAGGGTAGGAGGTCACATAAAAATTGAGTAAGTCCTGTTCTCCAAACAATGGCGGCATATACGATTGCCCCGGCACTTTTATTGGTGCCTTTGGGTCTAAATCGTGCCCGTAATCATACATCCATAAATAGAAGTCATAGATGCCCAATGCGCTTAAAATAGACATGATGCCCGCCCAGGAAAAATAGTACCACATTCGATTCACTGCAATGGCAATAATCCCCAGAAATATCATGGCATAGGCTATGTAAGGAAAATACACTAGCTCTGGAATGCTATCGGGTTTGATATACTTCATCCCCACATAGTGATTCAGAATATTTATATTTTGAAGTATATCGCCCTCTTCTTCATCGCCTCCGATTTTATCTACGTAAATATACATTTTCAGAGGGTCCGGAAACTGAGCAGCTTCTAAGGTTATGCGCCAAATGGGAAATAAAAACACCATGGCTAAACCAATAACTCCTAGTCCCATGAGTATTCTGGGAAGCTTGTTTTTGTTCATGATAAGGATTTGAAAATGCGCAGGGAGGAAAGCCCTCCCTGCACAATTTTATATAAAGAAATAAATCTGGTAAAAAGCAAATCGTTGAAGGGGGACCTAGCCGGCGGCCTCTTCTTCCTTCATTGCTCTCCAGTCCTCTTTGCTTCCAAATTCGTCGCTCAATCCCCACTTCAATTCCGTATCAGAATTTTTAGGAGAAACTCGAAGGTAGCCCGACATTTCCTGGTGAAGTGCCGAACAGAAGTCGGTACAGTACATCGCTAAAACACCTACGCGATTGGGGATATACTTTAGAGTTCGCGTTTGACCCGGCATAACGAGTAACTCTGCATTTCGAGCGCCTTGAATAGCAAAGCCGTGTGGTACATCCCAATCCTGTTCCAGGTTCGTCACGTGAAAATACACGGTGTCGCCCATTTTTATACCTTCAATATTATCCGGTGCGAGGTGACTGCGTATGGCTGTCATATATACATGAACATTTTTTCCTTCTCGTTCCACTTTCGTTTTTCCTTCACCTTGTGCTCGATAAGGATGTTTGTTGTCCTCAATTCTAAAGAATTTCTTAGAATTGGGCTGTATCTTATCTGCGTGAATTGCCTGAGCGTAGTGAGGTTCTCCTTTCGTGGGAAAGTCCAGAAGCAACTTCATTTTCTCACCGGAAATATCAAAAAGTTGTGCACTGTGAGCCAATTCCGGCCCCGTTGGCAAATAGCGGTCTTTTGTGATCTTATTCATTGCAACCAAGTACTTACCATCTGGGTTTTTGGTCTCTCCCCCTGGGATTACCAAGTGACCCGGCGAATAGAATGTGGACTGACGGTCCAATACTTCCTTCGTCTCAACATCCCATTTCACTACCTCTGAAGAGATAAAAAATGTAGTATAGGCATTTCCTCGGCCATCAAATTCCGTATGCAGTGGCCCCAGTCCGGGTTTCTCGACAATACCATCTAAAGCTGCCTCGTAGTCAATAATGGGAATACCATCGAAATCTCCGTCAAAATTCTTGTTCTCAATTGCATCCTTAATCTTATCAAAAGAGTACACAGACATATCCGCAGATAGCTTTCCGTTTCCGACGATATATTCTCCGGTTGGATCTATATCACAACCATGAGGTGATTTTGGAACCGGAATGAAATATACCATATCCGGACAGTCCTTAGGATTTAGAATCTTTGTCTTTGTCATTTTCTTCGACTCGGCGATGCCCGTCTCTTCGTCCATAATATTGTGACGGTAGTTGGTCGTACGCTCCGTAAAACGCCCCTCTTCAAGGTATTCTTCTGCTTTTTTCCAGTTGATCACAGCCATCAGGTCCTTGTCCATCTGGGACGCATTTACTTCTAATAAAGTGTGCGCCTGCTCGGAGTTGTAAGTGGTAAGAAAACTCCATCCATGGGATTTCCCTTTACCGTTGCGCGCCAGGTCATAGTTAAAACCAGGCATCTCAATCTGAAATGCTAAGTTCATGTGAGCGTGCTCAGGGTCCAGAGATACATAATTAATCAACCCTTTAAAGTTCTCTTTGTAAGAATCGATGGGCACATCCTTCTGTGGAATGGGCAAGCTAAATCGCGTACCGGAAACGAGGTACTCGGAGT
>Ga0307966_1000137_pt1 | contig 58234 bp, 53 predicted proteins | sample OrgLakmetagen646_FD_203141 | JGI IMG/M metagenome (GOLD analysis project Ga0307966, IMG submission 203141) | Saline water microbial communities from Organic Lake, Antarctica - #646 | ecosystem: Environmental > Aquatic > Non-marine Saline and Alkaline > Saline | place: Antarctica: Organic Lake... | reverse complement strand
CAGGCCGTCAACGAAGCCCAAAGCGTGCCGTCCAAACCCAGTATTCCGCCTCATTCGCATCTCCCCGGTCCATGAAGACCTAACATGACCGGAAGCAACCTCATGCTTTCCCCATAGGGCCAACCCAGCATCCCACGGCTTCCTCCTTGGGAGGTTTGTCAACGCGGGCCAAGGTCAGTCCCCCGCCAAAATCGCACGCAGTGGCCCGCATCGAAAAACCTTCATTTTAGCGGCCACCTCGGATGCTGCGGCGCGGCCCGTCGAAGCGGCTGTTGGTGCATGGTGCAGTATTTTGCCGACTGAAACGTCGGTGTGCGGACTTTGCTGCCCTTGATGTCCGCAGTGGCAGGGTCCGCATGTAAGTGACATCCGATCGGCACAGCGCTACTGCTTGGCGGATGAAGCCAAAAATACTTACAACCCTGCCCGGTTACACGCGCAGTCTGCTGGTGCAGGATGCCATCGCGGGAATGACCGTTGCCATGGTGGCGCTGCCGCTGAGCCTCGCCATAGCCATTGCGTCAGGAGCTGACCCTGCCAAGGGCCTCGTGACGGCGATTGTGGCAGGATTCCTGATTTCTCTGCTGGGTGGCAGCAGGGTTCAGGTTGGCGGGCCAACAGGCGCGTTCATCGTCGTCGTCTTCAGTGTAATCGTCGAGCATGGCTATGACGGATTGGTGTTGGCGACCTTCATGGCAGGTTTGATCCTGCTGGTGGCCGGATACTTCCGCGCGGGAAATCTCATCCGGCTCATTCCCGAGCCAGTCATCAACGGCTTCACCATCGGCATCGCCTTCATCATCGCGACAAGCCAACTCAAGGATCTTCTTGGATTGACAGCTTTCGAAGTACCTGCCGAATTCGTAGCAAAAATTGAGGTGCTTTGGGCTGCACGCCCAAGCTTTTCGTGGGTGTCCACCTTGATTGGCCTGAGCACTATGGTTTTGATCGTGCTTTTTCGTCGCACCGCGCCAAAACTGCCTGGTCTGATTGTCGCTGTCGCGTGCACTTCCGCGCTCGTTGGGCTGTTGGGACTTCCTGTCGAAACGATCGGGTCGCGGTTCGGAGACCTGCCCAACACGTTGCCTTGGCCCGAGATACCCGAGATCAGCTTTGAAAGGGTCGTCGAGTTGCTGCCTTCCGCATTTGTCATTGCATTTCTCGCCGGTGTCGAATCCCTGTTGTCCGCCATGGTGGCCGACCGCATGATCTTGGGACATCACCGCCCCAACGCCGAGTTGTTGGCACAGGGTGCGGCGAACATCGGATCGGCACTTTTTGGCGGCCTGCCTGCAACTGGAGCCATTGCCCGGACAGCGACCAATATTCGCGCTGGTGGCAAAACTCCCATAGCTGGTCTGATCCATGCATTGACGATCTTACTGATCATGTCCCTCGCCTCACAGCTCGTTGGATACATGGCAATGCCCGCATTGGCGGGGCTTTTGATGCTGACGGCTTGGAATATGAGCGAGCCGCACAAGTTTCGCGGGTATCTCACAGAGCGGAAATCTGACGTTTTTCTTCTGGCGCTGACAGCTGTCCTGACTGTACTTGTCGACCTGACGGTCGCTATCGGAGTGGGTGTTGCTCTTGGCTTGGCCCTCCGCCTCCAACGGCGCAATGCCATCGCTTCTGATTGGTCAGAGCCGGACAGATAAATCGAACAGCATGCCAGCCGTATTTTCCTTCAAGCTGTCATAGTCGAAACGCGCCGCATGGGTCAGAATGGGCTCCAGGCCGCCGTGCCGAAAGAAATTGAGTTTCTCAGCAATGTGAATGGCAGTTCTCGCTGTTGACGCATTCCCACCTCGCACTTGCAGCGAAGGTCTGGAATCCACCCTAATTATATGATGACGCTACCGGCCTAGACCAGTCGTGCGACGAGGCTGGCGATTAACCATATGATCCCGAGATAGAGGATGATCGGCCGTCCGAGAGTGAAGGCCGAGACAAGCAACACTCCGTAAAGGAGGTTCGATGCCTAATAGAGCCGCGGCCACTCGGGGGAGCAGGATCGAACCGCCATCGTGCCTTTGTTCCAGCCGCCGCAGCGCGACATGATGAGGGCCGGAACGAGGATGGCGATGGCACAGGCGATGGCCGCGAAGAGGCCGCGTTTTCCAAGGGGTGTCATATGGGCGCTTCCACTGGTTTGACGGGGGAAGCGTAGCGGTTGGTGGGAATTGGCTGAAGGTTTTTTTTGCGGGGAGTGCAGGCTTATTGATGCAATCGCTGGGAAACTTGGGATCAATATTCCCTTTTTTCTGTTTGTTTCAGGTTGCCAATGGGGCGTCAGACAAGCTCACGCTTTTCGATTTACCAAGGAGGGCACGCGATGGAATGAGCGAATGCGAGAGATGGACGGGCGCAGGTTCTGAGATTCAGTCGGAGCGCCTGGTCAAATAGGTGCGGCGCTGCCTACCCGGTCGCGCGCCAACACGGTGCAGACACAGGCCGAGATCCAGCATGCATATGCGGTGTTTTCGCTGGCCTGCCCGAGGCATGGGCGCCTGGTGCCGGAATAGGCTAGCCTGGCAACAGGTGGAAAATCAATTTTTGCTAAGCGCGCAGTAGTTCATTGAACCTGCGTGAACCTGAATTCGCGGCATTGACGAAGTTATGCAACGCTTTATAAAACGTGCAATTGGGCAATTTGGCCTTATTTTCTAGGGGTCCGCATTGTTCACATCGAAGATGTCAGGGGTTCATGTCCCTTATCACCCACCATTTTTCTTTGAAGTCTTGAGTGATTTGACCTGTGCCTGACCGACATACTCCCAATTGGCCCGACATCTGGTTTCTGCGTCATGGCCAGACCGAATGGAATCTTGCTGGGCGCATTCAGGGGCGGCTGGATTCGGATTTGACAGCGCTTGGACGCGCGCAGGCGCAACAGCAAGCTGGCTTGATGTCAGACATTGCGCAGCGCGTTACGTCTTGCGGGGGGTGCATCCATGTCTCGCCCCTCGGGCGGGCACGACAAACGGCCGCTTTGGCGCTGCCGGGTAGGGCGCTTACCATAGATGCGCGCCTCGCCGAAGTGGCCACAGGCTTGTGGGAGGGGCTGCTCAAGGCTGATCTGCCACAGGGCGAGACGGACTTGGATACCTACACTTCGGCGCCTGGCGGTGAGGATCTGGAGACGTTGATCGCGCGCGTGCGCAGCTTTGCGGATGATCTGGTAACACCGTCCATCGTTGTCGCGCATGGAATGCTGGGGCAGGTTCTACGCGGATTGGCCCAAGGCATCAACCCGGATAAAATGGGCGCGCAGGACAATGGTCAAGGCTGCGTATACTACCTTAGTAGTGGACATGAGACGCGGCTGGATAAATTTTAAAAATTCAGCTAAATCAAATAGTATCAATAATTTACATATGAAAGTGAATGTGTCACATTAGCTTGGCTGCATACAAGTTCTTGCCATGCGTTCAAACCGCCGCTAGTTGAACTTCAGGGGTGGTTAGCTCAGTTGGTAGAGCGTTTCGTTTACACCGAAAATGTCGGGGGTTCGAGCCCCTCACCACCCACCATGAACCATGAACCACGCACGACGGAACACCGGGCGCGTCCCTATCTTTGCTAGACGGCGGCCCGCCGCGCGGATCTATGGCCAGTCATGTCGGGGGCGCGCCATTCATCCAGCTTTGCCACATGCAGCCCGTTGGATCGAAGCCCCTTGCTCGTCCGGTCCGCCATATCGCGGCAGCGCAACGCGCCGACCTCGAGATCATCGAAGTAGCTTTGATCGGCGGGACCGAAGAATGCGGCCATATCGCTGCGGAAGGCGCGGGCATACCCCAGAAAACGTGGCGCGCCCGTCAGCTTATACAGCTCATATTGCTGCCGAACACTGCGGGTAGGCAGGTAATCGCTGCGGTACCCGCCGTGGAGGCTATATAGATTTGCCTTGCCGGCGCGGCGGAAGTTGGGGGTATAGGCCTCAGCGGTTGTGATGCCAGCGCGGGCCATTTCGTGCAGCGCCGGGTCGGGCAGAATAGCCAAAGTTTTGTACAGTGCGAGGATAGCAAAGATATGCCCGTTCAGCACTAGCGTCGCGCGGCCATCCTCCATCGGGTACTCGTCGAACCAGACATAGCCGTTTGTGTCGACCATCGTGATCCAGCGGTCTGGACGACTTAACTGGCCCTCAACGTTTATATGGAAATAGGCGTCAGCCAGCCGCCGAATGTCCCGCATGACGCCGCTGCCGGGCAGTCGCTTGACGATTTCGCAGCATCCCAGAATGGCGAATGCGTTACTGATCGCGCTGACCCAGCCGGGGTGAACGCTGATACCCGGAGACGTGAACGCAAAGCGGTTCTCGATGAAAGAGATGTGGCTCACCTCGACCGTGTAGCTGCGCATCCGGTCCACCAGCGCCATAATAAGTGCAATCAGCCGTTCGCGGTCCGCATCGTTCGCGGAGGTCCGGTCCAGCGCCTGGCACAGGACGGCGGCATTCTTCCAGAATTTTACTGGCTGGAAATCCTGACCGAACGTGTCAGTGTAAAGCGGATCCCACGCGAACGGCAGCGCACGGTCCAGATCGGTGGCAGCACCGGGCGTCCACCCGTCGGGTGGCTCCCCACCGACGTTGATATCCATCCGGTCCTGCGCGCAAAATTTGTATGGGCTGATCAAAATGTTTGGTGCAGGTGTCATGGTGGTTCAGGCTCAACTCGCGTTTATCAAATTGAAATAGCGGGCTGGTCCCTACTTTGCCCAGCAGCCTAAGTCGTTATAGAAATTTAATGAGGTAGTTCCTGTTCAAAGGCAACCCGCGCCGAGTGCTTATCGCGCGGTCCAGTGACTTATTGTAACAGCCCGCCAGGGCGGGCAGGCACGCATGGTGAAAAATTCCAGGCTGGGTCATTTTATCCTTTCGCGCCCGTCGCGGCTGCGTTACGCAAGTCATACTTCGGTCTGGGCCGTTAAACGTCTGGATAATAGGGAACGCGGTAAGGTGCAAAAGCGCCGATGCCGCGACTGCCCCCGCAACTGTAGGCGGCGAGCGAAGCCGGAATATGTCACTGCCGCGCGCTTGCGGTGGGAAGACCCGGCCAAGCGTTGACCCGCAAGTCAGGAGACCTGCCGAGGTGTTCACCCTGTCCGGACGCGGGGCGCGTCACGGTCAACGGAGTACTCCGGTGTGGTGGCATAATCGCCGCCTGTGGCCGGACCCTTAACGTCTCTCCACATGCAAAACCCAGTTCTGCAATGCCCAGTGCGGGCATGTCCGGAGAAGATTTACATGAAACGTTTTCTGCTGACTTCCACGATTCTCACAACCAGCGCCCTGTCCGCAGGGTTGGCCGCTACCTGTGCCAGCGCGCAGCAAACCTTCGATTTGGGCACTTTGGTGCTGTCGTCCAGCCTCAGCCCAGTCGAGCTGGGCCGTACGGGTGCCACCGTCGAGGTGCTGAAGGGCTATGAGGTCGGTGTCAATGACAGCACCGTTATAGATGCGCTGACGCGCCTGCCTGGTATCAGCTCCATCTCCAACGGAGGTTTGGGCGCATTGGCTGGCATCAGCGTGCGTGGCTTGCCGTCGCGCTATGTTGGCGTGCGGATCAACGGCATCGACGTGACCGATCCGTCGGGAACGCAGAACCAGTTCAACTTTGGCGGTTTCACAGCGTCGGGCATAAGCCGGATCGAGGTGCTTAAAGGTTCGCAATCCGCACTTTACGGCTCTGAGGCGATTGGCGGCGTAATTAACATCACCACGTTCCGCCCGGAAAAGTTAGGCTTTTCAGGGGCGGCACAGGTTGAGGGCGGTACGTTCGACACATATTCTGGCTCGGTCAGCGGCGGCTACCGGTCCGAGCGCGGCTATGTGGCGCTCAGCTATGGCCGGGTCGAAACAGACGGTATTTCGGCACAGACTTTTAATACCGAGGATGACGGGTTTACGCAGGACACGGCCACGGCCAGCGGCGAATATGACGTGACCGATACAGTCACCATCGGTGGCTCGATCCTTTACCGAGACGGTGACATTGAGATTGACCGCAGCAGCTTTGCGAATGATGCTACCGGTGAAATCTCGTCCGAGGAGTTTGGCGCGCGCCTCTTCGGCACGCTGCAAACCGGCGCTTTGACACATACGCTTAGCTACAGCTACTTCGACATAGACCGCAAGGATCCCGGCGGCTTGACCACCCGCTTTCAGGGCGAGCGTCAGACGTTTTCCTATCTGGGCAACGCCGAGGTAGGCGCCCGAACGGTCCTGAATATCGGATTTGACCATACAGAAGAAGACATCAACTCCGGCGTCACGGTCGGCTCGGAAGATACTTCATCAGCCACCGCCGAACTGCTCTTCAGCCCCACCGAGCAGATCGACCTGTCGGCGGCGCTGCGCTACGACGATAACTCCAGCTTTGGCGGCGAAACCACTGGCCGTCTGGCCGCCGTCTGGCGCCCAATGGAGGATCTGGCGTTCCGCGCTGTGGTCGGGACCGGCTATCGCGCGCCCTCGCTGTTTGAGCGGTTCAGCAGTTTTGGCGATCCGGCACTGCAACCTGAAACCAGCGTCAGCTACGAGCTGGGCGTGGAGAAAACCTATGGTGACATGGGTTATATCAAGGCAACGGTCTTCTATACTGACATCGACGATCTGATTAACTTCGACGGCGCCGCGATAGCCTGTGGTAGCGGCTTTGGCTGCTACAATCAGGTGCCGGGCACCACCACCTCCAAGGGGATCGAGCTGTCGAGTGAATACGCCTTCTCGTCTGCCGTCACGGCGTTCGGCGGCTACACCTATACCGATGCCTTGACGAGCGGCGTCCGCCTAGTTCGCACGCCCAAACATGATGTGGTTGTTGGCCTGCAAAGCGATTTCAGCGAGCGTTTTTCCGGCTTTGTCGATTTGCGGCATGTCGCGGACGTGCAGCCGTCAGCCTTTGCGCCTGTGGGCCACAAGGTGGATGACTACACGCTGGTCGGCGCGGGCGTCAGCTACGCGTTGTCCAATTCCGCCGAGATCTATCTGCGTCTCGAAAACCTAACCGACGAAGATTACGAGACGGCTGGTGGCTTTAACCAACCGGGCCGCGCGGCCTATGTAGGGCTTCGTGCGAGCTTCTGATCGCATAAAATCGCTGGCAGCGTCCGCCATCATGGTGGGCGCGACAGTGCTAATTGCCGCGCCGCCTGCCGTCGCCGAGGCGCCACAGCGCGTCGTGTCGATCAACCTTTGCACTGATCAGCTGGCGATGCTGCTTGCAGGCGAGGGGCAGCTGGTATCCGTCAGCCGGATCGCGCTGGACCAGCGCGTGTCTGCGATGGCGTCCGAGGCGCTGCACTATGTCATCAACGCGGGCCGTGCCGAGGAGGTACATGTGATGCGCCCTGATCTGGTGGTCGCCGGCGTCTATACTTCGCGCGATACGATCGCGATGCTCCGCCGCCTCGGAATTGAGGTGGTGCAGTTCGATATTGTGAAATCGCTGGATCAGGTGCGCACGCGCATCCTTGAGATGGGTGACGCGCTGGAACAACAGGAGGCGGCGCGCGTGCTGGTTGCGCGGTTCGATGCGGATCTGGCCGCGCTACGCGAAGAGAAAGGTCCACTCAATGACGCGCCGCGCGCGGCGCTCTACTATGCCAATGGTTATACGTCGGGCGAAAATTCGCTGGCCACCGACATTCTCCATGCAGCCGGCCTGCGCAACGCGCCCGCCGAGGCGGGGTATGACTGGGGCAAACTGCCACTGGAAATCCTCGCGCTGATTGATCCTGATCTGGTCATCACTGCGCGCCGTTATCCCGGCGGCAGCCGTGCCGAGGAGGTGATGGACCATCCCGTCGTCGGCGCCTTGCGCGGGCGGGGCGCTGCGCTGACTGATCAGGACTGGGTCTGCGGCACGCCCTTCGTGCTGCGCGCGATCCGTGATATGGTCGATGCGCGCCGCAGTGTTGATGCCACCAAAGCAGAGATTGGCGGATGAGCCGCGTAACAATCCCTCTCACGCTGGCTGTCTGTGTCCTCTTTATGGCGTCACTGCTCATCGGTCCTGCCGGGCTGGGCCTGCGGGACAGCCTGACAGCCCTTTGGCAGGGCGGCGATGAGCCGGTCGCAATGGTGATGCGCCAGATCCGCCTGCCGCGTGCGATCCTCGCGATGATGATCGGCGCTAGCCTCGGTCTTGCCGGGGCCGCGATGCAGGGCTATCTGCGCAATCCGCTGGCAGAGCCGGGTCTGATCGGCGTGTCGGGCTCGGCTGCGCTGGGGGCTGTTCTGGCAATTCAGACGGGGCTTGCCGCCGCCTTCACGCTTGGCTTGCCACTAGCCGCACTCGCTGGCGCCCTTGGCGGAGTGGTGCTGGTCATGGGGCTTGCCGGGCCACGTGGCGGGGCGCTGACGCTAATTCTGGCGGGTATCGCGATATCGGCTCTTGCCGGCGCGTTGACATCTTTGGTACTAAACCTGTCGCCAAACCCTTTTGCGGCCAATGAAATCGTTTTCTGGATGATGGGCTCGCTGTCGGACCGATCGATGGTGCATGTGTGGCTGGCGCTGCCATTGATGGCTATAGGATGGGTGCTGCTCGGCACGCTGGGCCGGGGCCTCGATGCGCTGACGCTGGGCGAGGATGCTGCGGGTGCGATGGGGATTAGCCTGTCGCGAATGCGTCGGGTGCTGGTGATCGGGACAGCCTGTGTCGTTGGCGCTTCGACTGCGGTGGCGGGCGCCATCGGCTTTGTCGGGCTGGTCGTGCCGCACGTTCTGCGCCCGTTGGTCGGTGCGCGGCCCTCGCGGCTTTTGTGGGCGTCGGCCTTGGGCGGGGCGATCATGCTGCTGGCCGCCGATATCGCGGTGCGCCTGATCCTGCCGTCGCAGGATCTCAAGCTGGGGGTACTGACGGCCATTGTCGGCGCGCCGGTGTTTTTGCACCTGATCTTCAAGACGCGGAAGGACGGGATATGACCCTTCTGACACTCGACCATCTTGGCGTTACTTTGCGCGACCGAAGTATATTTCAGGGCGTCAGCCTTAGCATTGCGCCCGGCGAATTCATCGGGCTGATCGGACCTAATGGCGCAGGCAAGACGACGCTGATGCGCGCCGCGCTTGGCCTGATTTCCTCGACTGGCTATAGTTCTCTGGCCGAAATGGCGCCCCGCGTACGGGCGAAATGCGCCGCTTGGATGCCCCAATCCCGCGAGATCGCTTGGCCGGTCACCGTCGAGACACTGGTGATGCTGGGCCGCGTACCACATCTGGGGGCAGGCCAGCGCGCCGTGCCTGAAGATCACGCTGCGACGGAGGCTGCAATCGAGCAGATGGGCCTTGGCCCGCTGCGCCATCGCGCGGCCACGCGCCTGTCGGGTGGCGAGGCGGCACGCGCCCTGATTGCACGCGCGCTGGCGCAGGATACGCCCCTCTTGTTGGCGGACGAGCCGACAGCAGGCCTCGACCCCGCACACCAGATATCAACGATGGAGACGTTTGCCGCGCTGGCAGCCACGGGCAGATCTAGCCTCGTGTCTCTGCATGATTTGGGTCTGGCTGTGCGTCATTGCACGCGCCTGATCCTGCTGGCCCCGGAGGACGGCCTGGTCGCCGATGGCGCTCCGGAGGACGTTTTGACGCCAGAACGCCTTGATGCCGTATTTGGCATCGAGGCGGCGTATATAACGGGTGAGGATGGACCTCTCTTTCAGCCGCTGCGCGTCACCAGATGACTACCGTGACGCTGGATGCCCCGTGGTTGGAGTTCGACCTAGGTGGCGACATGCAGGTGCTAAGCTGGGCGATCAACCGGCCCGGCATGGTGACCGCGCGGCGCATACTATGGCGCGAGGTGCGCAATGCCGATCTGCCCCCTGATCTGGATGTGGAGCGGTGGCTGCACGCCGCGCTGAATGCGCGCGCCAGCTTGGATGCGGTGACGTTTTTGACCTCGCGCGACATCGCCTACCACCATGTAGTCAACGCGCAGGTGGAGGACATATCGGCCTGCGCTGTCGCTACCGTGGGCCTCTCGAACGCCGAGCGGATTGGACATCGCATGGACCGCACCGGGCAGAACTGGGGCACCATCAATGTCGCGCTGCGGCTGGTGGCCGGGCAGGGTGCTGAACCGGGGACCGCGCAGGGGGTGGGCCTGACCGAGGCCGCGATGATCGAGGCGCTCAGCATCGCTGCATCGGCGCGCACGGCGGCCGTGATGGAGGTGGGGCTGGAGCTGCCTGAGGGGCGCGCCACAGGCACCGGCACCGATTGCATCGCCGTTGCCGCGCGGCACGGCGATGTGGCCTACGCCGGGACGCACACAGCCCTTGGCGAGGCGGCAGGGCGCGTAGTTTATGACGCCGTACTCGCCGGTGCGACCGAGTGGGTGCAGACGGTGCGCCGCCGCAATCAATAAGCGGGTACGCACCACCGAAAATTTGCTGCAACTGCCGCTTGACGCCCCGTGTAGCGCCGACTAAAGACATCCTGCGCGTCATTGCTACAGAGTATGGCGCGCTTGCAGTGGGCGGTTGTAGCTCAGTTGGTTAGAGTACCGGCCTGTCACGCCGGGGGTCGCGGGTTCGAGCCCCGTCAACCGCGCCACCGCTGCATTTTACAAAGCATGTATATATAATATTGGCCTAAAAGGCCGGATGTGCTGCAGGGTCGGCAGCGCTGCGCTGCTGTGCTTGTCGTCCCCCGATAAAAACATGCAGACGCGGCTAAAACACCCCTTTTCGGCATTGACGGACCTGACCCGGTCAATTATTCCGGCACCATGCGCGGTTGTAGCTCAGTTGGTTAGAGTACCGGCCTGTCACGCCGGGGGTCGCGGGTTCGAGCCCCGTCAACCGCGCCACTTCATTCTTTAGACTTTTTAGTTACATTGAATGTGTATCACAAAACATTGATATAATTGTGCTTTGTTTATCAGGGGCGATATCCGCGCTGTAGCGCGCGATCAGGTGAAAGCGCCTCTGGCCAGCCATAAAACCTCTCGACCGCATAGAGTGCAGCACAGGCTACGACGATCGCCAGCACGAACTTAACGCGCCCCGCACTGGGTGGGTTTTGCGCCCAACGCGCCATGCGCAAGAGCCAGCGTGTATTCATTCAGACGCTCTCCCGTACGCTCCGCGGACATGCCGCGGTTTGGCTACTGTAACACTGCGACCCCTTGTCATTTGCATGTCGGTCTATGACATAGGATATCATTGCAACGTCAATACACCCCGGAGGCGGCCTTGCCTACCCATTCCGAAACCCGCCATTTACCCTACAGCGCGCAGCAGATGTACGATCTGGTCGCGGATGTTGGCAATTATCCCAAGTTTCTGCCCTGGACCGCAGCCGCGCGCGTGCGCAGCCGCGATCAGCAGCCGGACGGCAGTGAAGTGATGGAGGCAGATATGGTCGTCAGCTTCAAAGTCTTTCGTGAGAAGTTCGCAAGCCGGGTTACGCTGTTTCCCGAAGACATGAAGATCGACACCAAGTACCTAGACGGCCCGTTCAAGCATATGATTTCGAATTGGAAGTTCCGCGCTGCCGATGATGGATGCGCCGTCGATTTCCACGTCGATTTCGAGTTTCGCAACCGTATTCTGCAATCAGCGGCGGGTCTATTTTTCTATGAGGCGATGCAGCGTATAGTGCGCGCCTTTGAGCGGCGCGCGCATGATCTCTATGGCTGATCCAGCGCTGCTGCCAGTAGTGTAAGCGCGTGATCGCGTGCCGCTGCGCGCACGCCAGCGCGGCCAAGCGCGCCGAAATCCTGAACATCAACAGTAACTGCCACGCCTTGTCGCGCGACGCCAAAACAGACGCGGCCTTCGGGTTTAAAAGCTGATCCGCCGGGGCCGGCGATACCTGTGATCGACACTGCCATATCTGCGCGTGAGTTTGCCAATGCGCCTGATGCCATTTCGGACGCCACTTCGCCGCTGACCGCGCCATGCGCCTCCAGCGTTTCAGGCAATACACCCAACATCTCGATTTTTGCTTGGTTTGAATAGGTTATAAAGCCACGTTCAACTACATCCGAGCTGCCCGGCTCATCTGTCAGCGCGGCCATTAGCATCCCGCCCGTGCAGCTTTCAGCGGCGGCGATCCTGATGCCTGCGGCGCGTGCCCGGTTCAAAACGGCCTTTGGGGTCATGTGGCCATGACCCCATGCGCCAGTGCCGCCAGCAGCATCACACAGAGCGCGGCAAATACGCCGGCGATGACATCATCCAGCATCACACCGACGGGAGTGTGGCGCCGGTCGGCCCAGCCGACGGGACCGGGTTTTAGAATGTCGAAGAGGCGAAAGAGCGCAAACGCAGCGAACCAGCCGGGCCAAAGGGCAAAGATTGACGCGCCCACATGCCATGCGCCGAACGACAGGGGCAGCAGTGCAATCCACTGCCCGACAACTTCGTCGATGACCACGTGCGCGGGGTCGTGATCGTCCTCCCACCGGGTGACTTGCGTTGTGGCCCACAGCCCCTCAAAGAATGCTGCGATGATGGCGATCAAAAGCAGCCAAGGTCCGCCAATAATGTGCAGCAGTGCGGCCATCGGCAATGCAGCGAGCGAACCCCAAGTGCCGGGGGCAGGGCGCAGATATCCCACACCGCCCACGGTTGCGACGATATGCGCGATCTTCATGGCGCCACCAGCAAGGCAGAGGCGAGGGCGGCAATGCCCTCTTCGCGGCCGGTAAAGCCCAACCGCTCCGAGGTGGTCGCCTTTACCGAAATGCGTCCCGGCGCAAGGCCGGTGATCTCACTCAAGGCTGTTTGCATGGCAGGGGCGTACGGCCCAATCTTTGGCTGCTCGCAGACAAGAGTGACGTCCATATTGCTGATATTATATCCATTTTCACGTGCAAGTGCGCAGGCGTGACGCAGGAATACATGGCTCTCAGCGCCCTTCCATTGCGGATCGGAGGGCGGAAAATGCCGCCCGATATCGCCCATCGCCAGCGCGCCATAGATCGCGTCGCAAATTGCGTGTAGACCCACGTCCGCGTCCGAATGGCCCTGAAGTCCGCGATCATGCGGTACGGGCACGCCGCACAGCATCACGTGATCGCCAGGGCCAAACCGGTGGACGTCATAGCCATTGCCGATGCGAATATCCATTTTGCCTCTCAGGTGGGCCTCAGCCCGTGCGAAATCGGGGGGGTGGGTGATCTTGATATTATCCTCATCGCCCGGCACGATTACCACGTCAAGCCCGGCAGCCCGGGCCACCGCGACGTCGTCGACCGCGTCTCCGGGCGCATTTGCAGCGTACACGCGGTGCGCGGCAATAATGGACTCAAAATCAAAACCTTGTGGCGTTTGTGCGCGAAATAGGCCCGCGCGATCCTGCATTCCCGTCACGCGCTCTCCCACACCAGTCCAAAGTGCGTCGGTCACTTCTAAGGCGGGCGCTGCGGCGCAGGTATGGCTTAGCGCGGCCAGTACGCGGCGGATCAGCGCAGGTGCGGCGCAGGGGCGGGCGACATCGTGGATCAGCACGCGCGTGCACCCTGTTGGCTCTAGCGCCTCAAGCCCCGCGTGGACAGAGGCGGAGCGGGTTGTCCCTCCTGCCGTCACCATCGCGCCCGGCGGACATGAAAACTGCTCTATATCATCTGGATGCAGGACAATCATGATGTGGTTAACCTCAGGGATCACCCGAAATGCGGCCAAGGTCCAGTCAATCACGCGAGCGCCTGCTAACGGCTGCCACTGCTTGGGGCGGTCGCCGCCCGCACGGGTGCCGCGCCCGGCTGCTACAATGAGAACTGCGCATGTCATAAAATCTACGATACCGCGCCTTGCCGCGCCCCGCAATTCATTGCGAACTGCACGTGCGCCGCGTAGACGTCACAACATGCCACCCGGATTCAAACCATGACCCTGAGCCAAACTGATATGACCCTGCAGGGTATCACGCGGGCGCCGCCCGTGTTGCTGGCGCCGCTGGCGGGGATCACCGACCTCCCATTTCGCAATCTGGTTGCAGGCTTTGGCGCCGCGCTGGTGGTCAGCGAGATGATCGCAAGCCAAGAGATGGTGCAGGCCAAGTCGTCTGCGCGCGAGAAGGCAGAGCTTGGCCTTGGCGCCGTCGCCACCGCTGTTCAGATTGCGGGCTGTGAGGCGTATTGGATGGCCGAGGCCGCACGCATGGCTGAGGCTGGCGGCGCGCGCATCATCGATATCAATATGGGCTGCCCTGCAAAGAAGGTCACGCGGGCCGCAGGGTCGGGTGCCGCCGGATCAGCGCTGATGCGCGATCCCGATCATGCGCGCAGTTTAATAGAGGCCGTGGTGCGCGCGGTGGCAGTTCCCGTGACGCTCAAGATGCGGCTGGGATGGGACGATGCCACACGCAACGCAGCGCTTCTTGCACGAATGGCAGAGGACGCGGGCGCGTCGATGGTCACGGTGCATGGGCGGACCCGCTGCCAGTTTTACAAGGGCCGGGCCGATTGGGCGGCGATCCGCGCGGTCAAGGATGCGGTGCGCATCCCTGTGATCGCCAATGGCGACATCACATGCGCGGCTTCGGCGCGGCAGGCCTTGGCGGCCTCGAACGCGGATGGCGTGATGATAGGGCGCGGCGCCCAAGGTCGGCCCTGGGCGCTGGCCGATGTTGCGCACACCGTCTATGATGCGCCCGCGCCGTGCGTCCCGCAGGGCGCCGCACTGGCCGATATGATTTGCGCGCATTACGAGGCGATGTTGTCGTTCTATGGCGCGGATTTGGGACTGCGGGTCGCGCGCAAGCATCTGGGCTGGTATCTGGAGAGGGCTGATCTGGGCCTGCGCCGCGCGATCCTGACGGCGGGCGATCCTTCCACAGTTCTGCGCCAGCTGCCTACCGCCGTCGACAGTTTCACACAGGAGATGGCGGCATGAGTCCGGCTGATGCGCCGCTGTGGTCCGCGCTGCCGGTTCCTGCGCTGCTGCTGGATGCCAGCGATCACACGCTGCAGATCAACCCAGCGGCCGAGGGATTTTTCAATGCCTCCGCACGCTCGGTCATTGGGCGTAACCTTTGGGATCTGCTGCATATGGATGCCCCGCCCATAGCGGCTCTTGCGCGGGCACGGGCGGATGGCGCGCCGCTTTTCGTCGGTGCAGTGGCCATATCGGCAGGCGGGCGCGCGCCAATTGAGTGCGGCCTGCAGATCGCGCCAATGCCAAATTCAGGTTACGACATTGAGAGTGAAGCGGGGCAGGGCGTCATGCTTATGCTGATCTCACCGCGCGAAATGTTGGGCGAGATGGTGGGTGGCATGGCTGGCGGTATGGCGCAGGACGCGACGTCGCGCACCACTGCGCGCTCGGTCATTGGAATGGCCGACATGCTGGCTCATGAGATCAAAAATCCACTTGCGGGCATCACAGGTGCTGCGCAACTTTTGTCAATGAGCCTTAGTGACGAGGACCGCGAGTTGACTGATTTGATCGTCAGCGAGAGCCGCCGGATCGTTGCGCTGCTGGGCCAAGTGGAGAGCTTTGGCAACCTTGCTCCGCCGCAAAGGCGCCGCGTCAACGTCCATGATGTGCTGGTGCGGGCGCGGCGTAGTGCGCTGCTTGGCTTTGCCGCCGATATGAAGATCATCGAATCGTATGATCCATCGCTGCCTGATGCGTGGGCCGATCCCGACATGCTGCTTCAGGTGTTGCAAAACTTGTTGAAAAATGCCGCCGAAGTTGCAGCCCCCGAGGGTGGCACAATCACCTTGCGAAGCTATTTCCAACAGGGCGTGCATCTGCGCGGTGGCACAGGCGCTGCGTTGCCGCTTCAGATCGAAGTAATCGACGACGGGCCCGGAGTGCCGCCTGATTTGGCCAATAGCCTGTTCGAGCCGTTCGTATCGGGCCGCGAAAACGGCACGGGCCTCGGTCTGGCACTGGCGGCACGGATCATGGTGGCGCATGATGGATGGATCGCGGCCACGTCGCGGCCCGGACGTACTGTATTTCGCCTGTCGCTGCCGCTGGCTGCAGGCCAAGGGGAGGTAAACTGATGGATGGCACGGTTTTGGTCGCTGATGACGATCGCACGATCCGCACGGTTTTATCACAGGCGCTGACGCGCGCGGGATGCAAGGTGCATGCAACGTCCAGCCTGACAACGTTGATGCGCTGGATCGGCGAGGGGATGGGCGACGCGGTTATTTCGGACGTGATGATGCCGGATGGTAACGGTTTGGAGATGCTACCAAAAATCGCCGCTGACAGGCCTGGCCTGCCGGTGATCATCATATCCGCGCAGAACACGGTGATGACCGCCATCCGCGCTGCTGAGGCCGAGGCATGGGATTACCTGCCCAAGCCATTCGATCTGCCCGACCTGATGGCGCGGACTGCGCGCGCGCTCGATAGTCGGCGCGCAACCCGCGCGCCTGTACAGGATGTGGCACAACATCCTGAAGAGCTGCCCATTGTGGGGCAGAGCCCACCAATGCAGGATCTTTTTAGGGTGCTTGCGCGGGTTATGAACACCGATTTGCCGGTCTGGATAGTGGGCGAATCGGGGACGGGTAAATCGCTGATCGCGCGCGTGATTCACGATGTGTCTGATCGCCGCGCGCTGCCTTTCGTTGTGGTTGGTCCCGAGGGGATGATGGACCCGGGGGCTATTCCGGCGATCCTAGACCGGGCAGGCGCTGGTACGATTTTGCTGGATGGTCTGCATGATTTCAACGCGGATGCGCAGGTGCGCACGCTTCAACTTATCGACACAGGCGCTGCAGGGGCTGGCGCGCATCCGCGCATTATCGCCACAGGGCAGACCGGCAGGCACACTGGCGCGTTGACTAAGGGTCTGCGCGACGATCTCTATTATCGGCTCGCGTGTGCGGTTATCGACGTGCCGCCGTTGCGCGCGCGCCCGCAGGATATTGCGCTTTTGGTCACCCATTTTCTTTATCTTGCCGAGGAGGCGGGCGGTCATCCTCGCCGTCTTGCGCCTGATGCGCTTGAGGCGTTGCGCGCCCATGATTGGCCCGGAAACGTGCGCGAGCTGGAACATGCCGCGCGCCGGTTTGCACAGGCCAGCCGCGCACAGACGATCCCCAAGGATGAGGTTGCGGTCCTTCTGGACCACCGGGCACAGGCCGCGCCTGTGCTAATGGAGCCTGCAGAGACGTTGACCGATGCGGTTGCCGCGCATGTTCAGCGCTATTTCGACTTACACGACCAGATGCTGCCGCCGCCGGGCGTCTACCCGCGCATCCTGCGCGAGGTTGAGGCGCCGCTGTTGCGCATTGCGTTGGATGCGGTGGGCGGAAATCAGGCGAAATGTGCTCAACTTTTGGGAATTAACCGTAATACCTTGCGTAAAAAGATGACTGCGTTGGATATTGAGGTGACACGCCGCCGCAAGTTGATGTAAAAGGGCAACAGACCTGTGGCGCGTATAGGGCTATGCAAGTGCGCGCCACCACATATTGTGGGCGAATAGAGTTTTCGCCAAAGCTGTTGGGGGACGTAAGTGGCCGCAAGGACACGCAAGGCGGGCTGGGACCGTATTCTGCGCCTCCGCCGCGCGCGGCGGTTTCAGAATTTTGCCACCCTCGGTCTGGTAGTGTTGGGCCCAATCCTCACGCTTGTCACATTTCTTGTGATGGGGCCACTGGATCAAGGCGCGCAGTCCCGTGTTCTGCGCATCGTGCTGCTGGCCGATCTTGTTTATGTCATCTCCGTCGCTGCACTGGTCCTTCAAAAGGTCGTGCGCATGATCTCGGCACGGCGGTCGCATTCTGCAGGATCACGGCTCCACCTGCGACTAACTGGCGTTTTCGCGATCATGGCGCTGCTACCTACGATTACCGTCGCAGTTTTTGCGACGCTGTCGGTCAACATGGGTCTTGAGGCCTGGTTTTCCGATCGTGTTGGCCGCGTCGTCAGTAATTCTGTCGCTGCCGCAGAGGCCTATGAGGACGAGCATCGTCGCGATCTGGTCACTGATGCGCAAGCGGTCGCGGGGTTTTTGGAGGAGGTCAAGGCGCGTAACGTCTTTCTGGACGATGGCGATATCCGCCAGGTTCTGTCCGAGGGCCAGCGCGAGATTCAGCGCGGCTTGCGCGAGGCTTTTGTGATCGACGGTACTGGCGAGATCCGCGCACGCGGCGAAAGCTCGTACCTGTTCGACTATGAGGAGCCAAGCGCCGCGCAGCTGGCGGGAGCCCGAGAGGACGGGCTTTTAATCATTCAGGATTGGGACAACAACGAATTTCGCGCACTGATCCCACTTGAGGGCTTTGCCGATCGCTATCTGTATGTCAGCCGGAATGTCGATGGCGATATTCTGAACCTGTTGGACGAAACTAAGGAAACGGCGAATTTTTATCAACAGCGCGAGAGTGAACGGGGCCGCGTCCTCTTTGAATTTGGCCTGCTTTATTTGGGCTTTGCCGTCATCCTGATCCTCGCAGCCGTCTGGCTGGGCCTGTGGTTCGCGGAGCGTTTGGCGCGGCCCGTGGGCCGCCTGACCAGCGCAGCACAGCAGATAGGCGCGGGTAATCTGGACGTGCAGGTGCGAGAGGAAGAGGGCGATGATGAGATCGCGCAGCTCAGCACCTTCTTTAATCAGATGACCCGCCAGCTAAAGGGCCAGCGCGCCGCGCTTCTGTCGAATACCGAGCAGATTGAGAGGCGTCGCCGTCTTTTTGATTCGGTATTGGGGTCGGTGTCGTCGGGTGTCGTAGGCCTTGATCCCAAGGGGCGGATCACCTTCGTCAACCGCGCCGGCGAGAAATTGCTGGACTGGCAGGAGGATCGCCAATCGGTCGATCTGTCGGTGGCGGTGCCGGAGTTCGCCGAGCTGTTTAATCGGTTGCGTAAAAGCGCTGGCGGCTTTGTACAGGACGAAATCCGCGTCACGCGCGGTGGCGCGCAAGAGAGTCTTTTGGTGCGCATGTCGACCCGCCGCACCGATACAGGGCGGCGCGAGGGCTATGTTGTCGCCTTCGACGACGTGACCGATCTGGTTTCGGCACAGCGGATGGCCGCGTGGGGCGATGTCGCGCAGCGCATTGCGCATGAAATCAAGAACCCGCTGACCCCGATCAAGCTGTCGGCCGAGCGGACGAAGCGCAAGTTTACCAAGCTGCTGAACGAAGAGGACGCCGCATCGCTCGGCCAACTGACAGATGTGATCGTGCGCCAGACCGATGACCTGCGCCGCATCGTTGACGAGTTTTCGAAATTCGCCCGTATGCCCGAACCGCAACGCAAGCCTGAAAGCCTGACACGGCTGGTGCGTGAGGCCGTCTTTTTGCAGGAGGCGGGCCAACCCAATGTACGGATCGAGGTCGATCTGGAGGATGCGCCGCTGCTGGCCGATGTGGATGCGACAATGATCTCTCAGGCGCTAACAAATCTGATCAAGAACGCGGGTGAAGCCACTGAAACCTTGATTGAAAAGGGCCTCGCGCTGAATACGTTCCAACCCATTATCCGTGTAAGCAGTAGCAGTTTCGAGGGACGCGCTGAGTTAACGATTTCTGATAATGGCATTGGCCTGCCCGAAGATCGCTCGCGCCTTTTCGAGCCATATGTGACGACCCGCGATAAGGGGACTGGGCTTGGCTTGCCTATCGTAAAGAAGATTATCGAAGAACATGGCGGCACGCTGACACTTGCCGATGCCGCTGCATTCGATAACGGCGCGCATGTGGGCGCGATGGCCGTGATTCGGCTGGATTTGACCGAAACGAGCATTGATCGAGAAAGCGCCGAAAAGGCACTGGGGAGCATAGCATGAGCGATATTCTGATTGTGGACGACGAGCGGGATATCCGCGAGCTGATTTCTGATATTTTACAGGACGAAGGCTATAGCACGCGCCTTGCTGGAAACTCTGACGATGCGATGGCCGCTATCGCCGCCGAAGCGCCCGCGCTGCTGGTCCTCGATATCTGGCTGAAAGACAGCAATATGGATGGCATCGACATTCTGAAAGCGGTGAAAAGGGATTATCCCGTGGTGCCGGTCGTCATTATCTCTGGCCACGGCAACATCGAGATCGCGGTCGCCGCGATCAAGCAGGGCGCGTATGATTTCATCGAAAAGCCGTTTAATATAGACCAGCTGATGGTCGTTATTCGGCGCGGGATGGAAACTAGCCGCCTGCGCCGTGAAAACACCAGCCTGCGGCGGCGCGAGACGACGCCAGCCGATATGATGGGCGACAGCGGTGTGTTCCGCGCGTTGTTGGGTCAGCTCGAAAAGGTCACGCGCTCAAACGGCCGGGTGATGCTGAGCGGGCCTGCAGGATCCGGCAAGGAGCTGGCAGCGCGCTATATCCATATCAATTCGGCGCGCGCTGGCGCGCCTTTTGTCAGCGTTGGCTGTGCGTCGATCGACGCAGAGCGGATGGAGGAGGTTCTTTTTGGTCGCGAAAGCGAGGAAAAGGGGATTGAGCCGGGCCTTCTGGAAGAGGCCAATGGTGGCGTGATCTATTTCGACGAGGTTGCGGACATGCCGCAGGGCACTCAAGGCAAGATCCTGCGCGTGCTAGTCGATCAGCAGTTTTTGCGCGTTGGTGGATCGAACAAAGTGCAGGTTGATATGCGCGTTGTGTCGTCCACATCGCGCGATCTGGAGTATGAGATTGCCGAAGGTCGTTTTCGCCGTGAGCTGTTTCACAGGCTAAACGTCGTGCCTATCGCCGTCCCGTCACTGGAGGAGCGGCGCGATGATATTCCGCTGCTGGCAGAGTATTTCATCGAGATGCTGAACAAGACTCAAGGCTTGCCGCTACGCACTCTTGGTAGCGAGGCGCGCGCGCAGCTTCAGACGATGGGCTGGCCCGGTAACGTGCGCCAACTGCGCAATGTGATCGAGCGGGTGCTGATCTTGGGTGACGGCGCGGGCGAGATCGAGGCGCGCGAGCTGCCGGACGAGACGGACGCCGCCCCCGCCGACGGGCGTGTCGTATTGTCTGGCGCGCTGTCCACGATGCCCCTGCGCGAGGCCCGCGAGGCGTTCGAGCGTGAGTATCTGCTGACCCAGATAAACCGCTATGGCGGCAATATCAGCCGCACCGCTGAGTTTGTCGGGATGGAGCGCAGCGCGTTGCACCGCAAGCTGAAGTCGCTGGGCGTCGTGACGTCGTCCAAGGCAGGCGCGCGAACTGGGTAGGTTTTGGCGGCCAAAGGCGGGCAGCATCTGCGCGCCTTTGGTATTTTGCAGGTTACGTTCTGGCCCTAGTTGAAAACCATTTCGGTGTATTTCGCCAAAAGCAGTTTGGAACTTCTTCTTGCCGCCCATGATACGGTCGACTGACGTCAAACTATCATCTGGTTTTTTCATTCCCAGCTTGTAGCCCGAATTTTTGCAGTCGATGTTCACCTTGGTGACCTCGGCGGTTGACATTGGGCTGCCGCCAGCCGAGGCGGGACGTCCTGGTGGCAACGTGCAGGTGGCGGCGAGAGCGAGGTAGAATGCCCTCCTCTACTCTCTCTGGTTTGAAAAGAGTTCCAGCCTAGATAGATCAAAATTACAAACAAGCTTGGAAACTGGCGTCGCTCTACCGTCAGACCATTTGACCGCCCTGTCTTTGTCAGGCACATCGGGACAGCAGCTTTGAAAGGCACGCCATGAAGGTCATCATTTGCGGCGCAGGCCAGGTTGGTTGGCAGATCGCACGCCATTTGTCGGGTGAGAATAACGATGTCACCGTCGTGGACAGTAATCCCGATCTGGTGCGCCGTGCCACAGATACGCTCGATGTGCAGGGCCTTTGCGGTTTTGCCAGCTACCCCGATATTCTAGAGCGGGCAGGCGCCCGCGATGCGGACATGATCGTCGCCGCCACCCATTCAGACGAAGTGAACATGGTGACCTGCCAAGTCGCCCATTCGGTCTTTGCGATATCGCGCAAGATCGCGCGCCTGCGCAGCCAGTCCTATCTGGATGCGATCTATTCAGATCTTTACCGGCGCGATCACATGCCCATCGACGTGGTCATAAGCCCCGAAAAAGAGGTGGCCGAAGCCGCACTGCAACGCTTGGCTGCGCCCGCCGCCTTCGACACGGAAAAATTCATGGGCGGCCGCGCGCAGCTGATGGGCTTGCGGCTGGAGGATGACTGCCCCGTTGTCAACACGCCGCTACGCCAGCTGTCGGACCTTTTCTCGACGCTGCGGGTGGTCGTTCTGGCCGTGCGCCGCGAGGGTCGGCTGTTCGCGCCCGAGGCGGCAGACCAGCTGTTCGTCGGGGACGAATGTTATGTTTTCGCCCCGAACGAGGATATTCCCCGCACGCTAGAGGTGTTCGGCAAGAAAGTGCACAAGCAAGAGCGGGTTGTCATCCTTGGTGGCGGCAACGTAGGTTTGTCGGTTGCCAAGGCACTTGATGCTAAGGGCCGCGGCATCCGCGCCAAGGTGATCGAGCGGGACCGCCGCATCGCGGAGCGGGCCGCTGACGCGCTGGAGCGTACCATCGTGCTGAACGGCGATGCTCTGGACCGCGCGATCTTGCAAGAGGCAGGCATTGGCAAGGCTGATGCAGTCCTGTGCGTCACCGACGATGACAAGACGAACCTTCTGGCCGCGGTGCGTGCCAAATCCGAAGGATGCCCGTTTGCCATCGCACTTATCAACGACCCCACGTTGATCCCGCTGCTGGAGCCGATGGGCGTGGACGCCTACATCAATCCGCGCGCCACCACCGTCAGCAGCATCCTGCGCCATATCCGTCACGGGCGCGTGCGCGGCGTCTATTCCATCGGTGATGCCGAGGCAGAGGTGATCGAGGCGCAGGTCATGTCGACCTCCTCCATTGCGGGCACCATGATCCGCGATATCGACTTTCCCGAAGGGGTGCTGGTGGGCGCAGTGCAGAAGGGCGACAAGATCCTGAAACCGTCCGGTGCCATGCGCATCGAGGAGGGCGACGTTATCGTGATCTTTGCTATGGCATCGGATGTGGAGCGGGTCGAACAGCTGCTTCAGGTCTCGATCGACTTTTTCTAGGAGATGGGCAGCCCGCGCACACTGCGGCAATCGCCACTGGCTCGAATGCCGCTGATCTTGCTGCTGGCCGCGCTGGCTTCGGCGGCGATGTTCTTGCCCGCCATCCATGCGCTGGTGCAGGGCGAGCATACGGTGTCGCGGGCGTTCGGCTATTCGGGTGCGTTGGGGCTGATCGTGATCGGGCTGATCACGGTGGCGATGGGCAGTAACACGCGCCGCGAGCTCAGCGATCTGGATAACCTGATGTCGCTCAGCCTGGCGTTCATCGCGCTACCCGTTTTTCTGGCAATCCCGTTCTACGAAGGGCTGCGCACCACCACTTTTTTGAACGCTTATTTCGAGATGGTATCGTCCTTTACCACCACCGGCGCGACATTGTTCGATAAGCCGGGCAGGCTGGTGGACAGCCTGCATTTATGGCGCGGCATCGTCGGTTGGCTGGGCGGGCTCTTGATGTGGATTGCTGCCTCGTCGATCCTTGCGCCGCTCAATCTAGGCGGATTCGAGGTAACGGCTACGGCCGAGCCGGGGCAGAGCGATGGCCAACAGGGCCGGTTCGAGAGGGCCGCGTCGGGCCGCCGCGTGTGGCAGGTGACATCGGCGCTTGCGCCGCTCTATGCCGGATTGACGGGTGCGCTGTGGCTTTTCCTCGTCATAGGCGGTGATCAACCGCTGGTCGCGCTGATCCACGCGATGTCAACGCTGGCGACCAGCGGCATATCGTCCATCGGCGGGGTGGAGCGTGCAGGCTCGGGCGTGGGCGGCGAGGTGGTGATTTTCTTCTTTATGATGTTTGCGCTGTCGCGGCTGACGTTTTCTGCCGACACTGTCACGTCCGCGCGGCCCGGCCTGCACAACGACCCTGAATTTCGCCTTGGTATGCTGATCGTGTTGGGCGTACCCCTCTTGCTGTTTTCGCGCCACTGGATTGGGGCGGCCAGCGCTGATGAGGTCGAGGATATCCCCTCGGCGCTCAGCGCGCTTTGGGGGGGCATGTTCAGCGTGCTGTCCTTTCTGTCGACCACGGGGTTCGAGAGCGCGCATTGGGATTCTGCGCGCAGCTGGTCAGGCCTTGGCACGCCGGGATTAATCCTGATGGGCGCGGCGCTGATAGGGGGCGGCGTCGCCACCACGGCAGGCGGGGTCAAGCTGCTACGCGTCTACGCGCTCTACCTGAACGGACAGCGCGAGATGGAGCGTCTGGTGCATCCCTCGTCGGTGGGCCGCGCTGGCGCGCGCAGTCGCCGGATGCGGCGGCAGGGAGCCTTTGTCGCGTGGATCTTCTTCATGCTTTTTGCGATGTCGCTAGCGCTGGTCACGGTCGTTCTGGCCGCGCTCGGAATTGAGTTCGAACAGGCGATCATTCTGGCCATAGCGGCGCTGTCGACGACCGGCCCACTGACGCAAATCGCGGGCGAAGCGCCCATCGCGCTGAACCTGATGGCGCCAGCGGCCAAGTTGGTGGTCTGTGCTGCGATGGTGTTGGGGCGGCTGGAAACGCTGGCGATCATCGCACTCATCAGTCCCAGCATCTGGCGCGATTGAGGCAGTCCGGCCCTCATCCTGCTGCACCCTTATCAAGGTTCCAATTTCTTCAGCATCGGCAAGCAACGGCAGTCATGTGATTTTAGGGCTGGAAACTCCATTCGCGGCGCTCCATATTGGTTTAACATAATATTACCGTACCCGAATGCCGATCCGCGGCAAATAACAAGAATAATGGATTTGAGGACCAACTTATGGCAAGTGAACGTCAAAACCTTCAGGATGTTTTCCTGAACGAAGTACGAAAGACCAAAACGCCCGTAACAGTTTTTTTGATCAACGGTGTGAAGCTGCAGGGCGTCATCACATGGTTTGATAATTTCTGTATTCTTCTGCGCCGCGACGGGCAATCTCAGTTGGTGTATAAACATGCCGTGTCCACTATCATGCCGTCGCAGCCGATCAGCCTATACGACGGTGGCGATGCAGCCTGATCTACACGGCCCGGTGGTTAAATCATGATAGATGACGACGAATTCGAACTGCGTCCTGATGCGGACGGCACGTTCAATACGCGCGTGCGTAACACCCGCGCATGGGTTCTGCACCCCGATACCTACAAATCCGGCGGCAATGCCCGCAAGCCTGACATGGCACTGGCTGAAGCGGTCTCGCTTGGCCATGCGCTGCCCGGTCTTGAAGTTGTGAGCAGCATGGTCGTGCGTCTGCCCAAGATCAATCCTGGTAAGCTGTTTGGTAAAGGTAAAATTGAGGAACTGCGCATCCGCTTCGAGGCGGAGGAGATTGAACTGGTCCTGATCGATGGCCCGGTCACGCCCGTGCAGCAGCGCAATCTGGAGAAGGCGTGGGGGGTCAAGATCCTTGATCGTACCGGCCTGATCCTAGAGATATTCAGCGACCGGGCTGCCACGCGCGAAGGCGTGTTGCAGGTGGAAATGGCCGCATTGTCATACCAACGCACGCGCCTCGTGCGTGCTTGGACACACCTTGAGCGGCAGCGCGGTGGTCTTGGTTTTGTTGGTGGACCCGGTGAGACTCAGATTGAGGCGGACCGCCGCGCTATCGACCTGCAGCTATTACGCTTGCGCCGCCAGTTGGACAAGGTTGCCAAGACGCGCACGCTGCACCGCGCCGCGCGTGCCAAGGTACCGTTCCCAATCGTCGCGCTGGTAGGTTACACCAACGCTGGAAAATCGACGCTTTTCAACTTCCTGACCGGGGCCGAAGTGATGGCCAAGGACATGCTCTTTGCCACGCTGGACCCTACCATGCGGCGCATCGCGCTGCCCGGTGGCGGGCCCGAAGTTATCATGAGCGATACAGTTGGTTTCATCTCTGATCTGCCGACCGAGCTGGTCGCCGCCTTCCGCGCTACGCTGGAGGAAGTGCTGAGCGCTGATCTGATCTGCCACGTGCGCGACATCTCGCATCCCGAAACGGATTCGCAAAAGGCCGACGTCGAGGCAATTCTGGAGAGCCTCAAGGTGGGCGCGGATGTGCCCCGTATCGAGGTCTGGAACAAGATCGATTTGATGGACGAGGAGGGCCGCGCCGCGCTCCTCACCCGCGCCGAGCGGACAGAGGATGTGCAGGCCCTGTCATCGATTACTGGTGAGGGCATGCAGGCCTTGATCGACCGGGTTGGCGGCATATTGGCCGCGGACACCCGCAGCGAAGAGATTGCACTGCCCTATGTTGAGGGTCGCAAGCACGCGTGGCTCCATGCCCAAGGCGTGGTTGAGGCCGAAGCACAGGGTGATGACGGGCATGCCATTCAGGTGCGCTGGACAGCCCGCCAGCGCGCTGAGTTCGACGCCCTGAAGTGAGACTTGCGGGGCGGTAGACACGACATGGCACTTCTCATCAAGCTAACAGGCTAGGTCCGTATCGCGTCACTCGTTCTTTGGCAGCAGCACCGTCACGCCCACCGCACCTGCGCGCGCCAGTTCGGGATCCAGTGACATCGGAATATATTCACCCCGCCGCCATAGCTGCGCCAGATCGTCGTAATGCCGGCTCAGGAAATGGCCTGACTGGCCCGTCGAGATCACAAAGACGCTACTGCCCGGATCGGCGAAATCATAGACGCCGCGATAACCCGCCGCGTGGACGTTTTGAAACGGATCAGCGCCAGTGCCAGACGTGCGCCCGCGTTGCAGCGTGTGATCGCCGCCGCCCGTCGATTGGCGAATGTTCACGAAATACCGCAGGCCCGGCATGGTCCCCAGCACCGGGTGATCCTGCGTCGCTTGATGTGCGTCACCCCAGCGCAGCGATTCCAGCGCGGTGCCATACCTGTCCGTGATCCAGACCAGCGCGTCGTCCAGTGCCAGACGCGCGATGTCTGGGCACGTTTCAAGCGGGCCAGACTGTTTGACGTCACACCATGCCGCCGCACCATCAACGTTGCGAAACACGCGCTCGACGAAAACTGGATCGGTATGCGTAAACGCGTCCGCCAATGGCCCCAGCTCGTCTTGGCTGAGGCGCTGGCCGAGGGCGCGCAACCATGCGGCGTAAATCAGCGGCTCAGGGCGATGCTCGTTCATCTCGCCGTTCCATTCGGCCAGCAACTCCAGTGCGCGCTGGCGTAGCCACTGGGGCGTGCCTTCAGCTGCGCTCTCACCGGTGAACCACAGGTCGGCGCCAATCAGCGGCAGCAGCGAGCGGGCAGTAAAGCTGACAGTATCCAGCTGCGCTTCGACAAAGCTGTCGCGGGTGTGGACCTCGCGGCCCTGCATCAGGCGCTGCCAGCGATGGATGCGCTGTGTATCGCCCCACAGATGGCTGATATGCAAGGGAAAGGGGCGGTCCACGATCTTGTTGTTGGTATTGCCCAGAATGCCGCCGGGTGGGTTTGCAAACTCGGGATTGGCCGAATAGGGATAGCGCCCCTGCCAGCGGTTATGCGTGATCCAGCCCTGGCTGGGCAGGCGTCCCAGAGTGTCATGTTCGGCGCTGCGGCGGGGCATGGCGCCGACCAGCTTCATCGCGATGTGGCTTTGGTCCACTACGGTCAGGATCTGTGCGGGGGCGACGAAATCTTCGCCTGCCGACAGCGCCTCGTCCACGCTGCGCGCGCGCATCAGGGCGATGCCCGCGCTCATCGTGGTGTCGCGGGGGGTCAGCGCGGTCCAAGCCAGGGACGCGACATGCCCCGGCGGTGTAATGCTGCCTAGATCGTATTGCGATCCGGGCAGGACCGGCCCGTTTTCAGTATGGCGCAGTGTCAGTGTGACTGGCGCCTCGCCCTTGATATTGATGATCGAGCGGCGCGTGACAAATTCGGCAAAACCGTCCGGCGTGCGGTACTGGTTGTGGTTCTTGGGGTTCAACTGCTCGATATGGACGTCCTGATCGTCCAGATAAGCCGATGTGATACCCCATCCCAAATGGTCGCTGCGGCCCGATAGAACCAGAGGCACGCCGGGGATCGTAGCGCCGATGACGCCGCCCGAGGCCAGCTCGAGCCGGGCTAGGTACCAGATCGACGGCGCGGTCAGGCCCAGATGCGGGTCGTTGGCCAGTAGCGTGCCGCCCGCGGCCGACCGCGCGGGTGCGGCGGCAAAGGCGTTGGATGCACCCGCTAGGTTAGGAGGGGAGATCGGCGACAGTGGATCGCGCGGCGCAGGTATGCCCCCGGCGAAGCGTGGCAATGTATCTGGCGCAAAAAAGCTGGCATATTTTGGCAGCGCTGCAATGCCGCTGCCGGGCGCGTCTGGCAGGATATCCAGCAGCCGCTCGGGATCGTCTAGGATCAGCGACGTGCGCGCTCGCAGCACCTCGTTTTGCATATGCGGCGAGAGTTGCACGGCCAGCAATTTGATGATGGAGATGGAATCGGCGGGTACCCATGGCGAAATTGGTGCGTTGAACAGAAACATCTCAGGCGCGCCGCGCCCCAGCGCGCTATCGTTGATTTCGGCCAGGCGGGCGTTGACGCCGCGTGCATAGGCCTCCAACGCGGCGCGCGTCGCGCCATCCTGCCACTGAACCGATTGTCGCGCAGCGCCATAAATATCAAAGCGCCGCAGCAGTTTGTCTATCGCCAGGCTGCGCGAGCCGAACACCTCAGACAGGCGGCCCTGCGCACTACGGCGAAGGATCGTCATCTGCCACAGCCGGTCCTGCGCATGGGCGTATCCCAGCGCTTGAAATACATCGACCTCTGATTGGCCAAAGATATGTGGCACATTTGCATTGTCGCGCACGATTTCCACGGGGCCGCTGAGGCCCGTGATTTCAAGCGTCTTGTCGTAGTCGGGTAGGGACCGGGACAGTAGGAAGTAGAGGCAAAGAACGGTCAGGACCGCCAGCGCTATCGCGGCGCCTGCGATCCGCATCAGCCATTTGAAAACCCCTGCCATCGTGTCCTGTCCTGCCTTGTCGTCTTGCCTTGTTTGGTCGCCATGGGATAGTCAGAAAGGGAGCTAAGGACAATGGTCGCAGACGGCAATTTGAACAAGGAGCAGTGTATGGCGAAGCTAGCATTTCTGGGGTTGGGGGTCATGGGGTATCCGATGGCGGGGCATTTGATCGCGTCTGGCCATGAAGTATGCGTCTACAATCGCAGTAGTGCAAAGGCAGAGGCGTGGGTCGCGCAGCATGGTGGCGGGTCCGCGCGCACCCCGCGCGAGGCGGCGATTGGCGTAGATTTCGTTATGACTTGCGTCGGAAACGACGATGACCTGCGCAGCGTCTGCCTTGGCGAGGACGGTGCGTTTGCCGGGATGTCCGCTGGCGCGACGCTCATCGATCATACGACGGTGTCGGCTGCTGTGACAGCCGAGCTGTATGAGACGGCCAAGGCCGCAGGACTGCATTTCATCGACGCGCCGATTTCAGGCGGTCAGGCGGGCGCTGAAAATGGCCAATTGTCGATCATGTGCGGCGGCGAACAACCGGCTTATGATGCGGCAGAACCGGTGATGGCCATCTATGCCAAGCTGTGCCGCCGGATTGGCGCATCCGGCGCAGGCCAGATGACCAAGATGTGCAACCAGATCGCCATCGCCGGGCTGGTTCAGGGCCTAAGCGAGGCGCTGCATTTTGCCGATAAGGCGGGTCTAGACGGTGCTGCCGTGATCGAGGTGCTTTCGCAGGGCGCCGCCAGTAGCTGGCAGATGGCAAACAGGTCTGGCACGATGTTGGCCGATGATTTTGATCATGGCTTTGCTGTTGACTGGATGCGCAAGGATCTGGGGATCTGCCTGAGTACAGCGGATAAAAATGGTGCGTCGCTGCCAGTCACAGCGCTGGTCGATCAGTTCTACAAGGATGTGCAGAAGATGGGCGGCGGGCGATGGGATACGTCCAGCTTGGTCAAGCGACTGCGCGATATTGGCTGATGTTGCGCGGCGCGGCCATTGCGGTGCCGTGAGTGTTTTTGGAACAGTGAAATACTGAAGACCGGGGCGCGCAGCGAAATGCGGCGCGCCCCGTAGTGATTATTCGGTCAGGTAGGGGATGGGATCAAGGCTGTCGAAGCCGTTGCGCACCTGGAAATGGACCGCGGCAATGCCAGTCGACGGGATCTTGGCCAAAGTCTGACCGCGGCTGACCTTGTCGCCTGTTTTGACCGCCACGTTGTCGACATTTGAATAGACCGTCAGCAAGTTGTTCGCGTGTTTAACCACGATGATCGGCGTACCCTTGGTGTCTTTGGTAATCGCGGCCACGGTGCCGTTATCGGCGGCCTTGACGGGCGTGCCGGGGCTGGCCGCGATATCGATTCCATCGTTTTTGCCCTTGGAGTAGGGGCGGATGATATCGCCGCGCACCGGATAGCTCATCCGGGCTTTGGGCGCCGAGTTGGCCGTCTGCTGCGCGCCAAGATCTGGGGCTTCCTTGGGCTCTTCCTGTGCTTTGGCTGCGGTTATGGTGTCCTCGGGCGGTAGCGGCTTGGCCGCGCTTGGAGGCTCGGGCGTGAGTGATCCGGCGCCGGGGGGCTGTATGGCTGGCACGTCCGAGGCGTCGAAGGTGGCAGTCTTCTGGCCCGGCAGGGCGACGGGGATGATAAGATACTGGCCTTCGCGCACCGCAAAATCGGCACTGAGGCCATTCCATTCCGCAAGACTCCGGATCGACACGTTGTAAAGACGCGCGATGGTATAGGCGGTCTCGCCGCGCTCGACCTTGTGGCGCACAGGCTCCACCCCGTTCTGACTAGGGGCGGGGCTCAGTGTGCTGGTCTGGATCTGGCTGGCTGATGCGTTGTCGATGGCGGCACCAGCAATCTGGGTGATGTCGCGGCCTTGCGGCACGATTGGGCCGCCCATAGGCTCGGCCACGCGGCCGGGTAGGGCGATCACCTCGCCAGTGCGCAGGGGGTCGCCAATTTGAATGCCATTATAGCGCGCAAGAGTGTTCGCATCCACGCCGATGCGTGTGGCAAGCGAGCCCAGCGTGTCGCCGCGCTGCGCGACCGCGACCTGATAGCCGGGATAGGAGATGATGCCGCGTGCGTCAGGGCGGGGCCGGTCGGCAGTGGCGCCGCGCGCCGCGTCGGCCGTATCAAGCCCGCCGATGGGGCCGCGCATGTCGAGATCCATATTGCCGCCGCACCCGGCCAGTGCCAGCGCGCAGGTGCCCGCCAAAAGGGTGGCAAGGCGTGGGCGCCGGATGGAGTTTTGCGTGCTGCTCATATCAGTCTTGTCCTCATGCTTGGCCCCATATGCACCGGGACCCATCTCAAATTCTGCTGGATCGCGATACCGTGTTCACGCGGTATCGCGGCCTAGCCCTTCAATCAGCGGAACGAACCGCACGGGGCGCAATTCGTCATAGTCAAATCCAGTTTCATGCCGGGTCACGCGGATCAGTCTTTGCACTGTATCGGACTGGCCCACCGGCACCACCATGATACCGCCGATCTTGAGTTGGGCCAACAGGGGGCCGGGTGGATCCTCGGCCGCGGCGGTTACGAGGATGCGGTCGAACGGCGCCTGATCGGGCAAGCCGAAACTGCCATCTGCCGTAATCGCCGTAATATTGGTCAGGTCCAGCTGAATGAAGATCGAGTTAGCCTCTTGTACCAGGCGGCGATGCCGATCGACCGTATATACGCGGCGCGCCAGTTGGCTAAGGATAGCGGCCTGGTAGCCTGACCCGGTGCCAACCTCCAGCACCTTGTCGCGTGCGCTGAGTTTCAATGCCTGTGTCATCAGGCCCACGATCGAGGGCTGGCTGATCGTCTGCCCGCAGGCGATGGGCAGCGGCATATCCTCATATGCGCGGCCTGAGAAGTAGCCCCGGATGAAAGGCCCGCGGTCGATCTTTTCCATCGCCGACAATACGCGCGTGTCCGTGACGCCCTTGGAGCGGAGCGCATAGAGGAACTGCATTTTGCGTTCTGCGGTATCTGGCAACTCTTCGCTCATTCGATGGCCTTCAGCTGCTCCAGAATATCGTGCGCCGTCAGGTCCGCGCGCATCGGCGTGACCGAGATGTAGCCTTCGAGGTTCACGGCGGCATCCGAGCCGGGGGATGTCGGCTCTTGCTGCGGTGCGCCCGTGACCCAAAGGAAACGGCGACCCGAGGGTGATGTGTGCGGCTGCACGCCAAATCCGATGTCGCGGCGAAAGCCCTGCGGCGCGGCACGTAGTCCCTTTACGCCGCTGGCGGGGACGGGTGGAAAATTGACGTTGTAGAAGATGCCGTAATCGTCATTCGTCCACACGCCCTTGTCCAGCAAGCGCTGCACTGTGGCGAGGCCATGTTCGCGCGAAGCGTCGAATGTATCGTCTAGATCCTTGTTCGCGGGCCCGTAGAACTGGCTGAGTGCGATTGCCCGTACGCCCTGCAAGGCCGCCTCCATCGCGGCGCCCAGGGTGCCGGAATAAACGGCGTTTTCAGCGGCATTGTTGCCCCGATTGACCCCGGACAGGACCAGATCAGGCCGCAGCCCACCCATGATGTCATGCAGGCCTGCCAGTACGCAATCGGCCGGGCTGCCTTGCACGGCAAAGCGGCGCGGGCCCATCTGGCTGACCATCATCGGCTGCGTGTAAGAAATCGCGTGACCAACGCCCGATTGCTCAAATGCGGGCGCGACGCACCACACCTCGCCATCATGGCCCGCCAACGCCTCTGCGATTTCGGTCAGGACCGCGAGTCCCGGCGCGTTTATCCCGTCGTCATTTGTAATCAAGATGCGCAAAAAATCCGCCCTCCAGCCTTTGTTCTCAGCCTCTGATACATATCTAAAGCGTTTCATGATCGAGTTGAAACCCAACTTGGTCCTGAATTGCTCGGAACAGTCATTTATCTTGCGGTATCACGAAAAAATGCATGCCGGGTAGCTCCCCTCGCGCAAGCGTCTAGCCCAGAAGGGCCAGCAGTCGGCGCGCTTCGCCTTGTGTGCTTGCCAATGTCTCGCGGTCCTCGCCGGGATAAAATCGGGCGCGCGTTGCCGTGGCCATCGGGGCAGGGCTGACGATATGCACTCTGGGGCCGTGCCGTGCGCTTTCGGCCTGCCACGAGCGGGCAAGTGCGATCTGCGCCGCCTTTGTCGCGCCATAGGCGCCGGCGAATTTCTCGCCGGCTTTGAAATCCTCAAAGAACATCGCCTGACCGTCCTCACCCAGAAGCGGCGCAATGAAAGGGATCAAGTACCCTGTTGCGGTCACGTTGGTGGCGACGGACTTGTCCCAATCGCGGGCGTCCAGATGTATTGCAGGACTAAGCGGCGCCGTGTGAACGGCTGTATGTGCCCAAATGTGGACGGCGCCCCAGCGATCATGGATGCTGCGGCACAACTGGCGCATGGCATCGACGTTATTGATGTCCATCGGCGCAAGCGTGGCGGAATGACCGGCTGCCTGAATGCGGTCGTCCAGTTCCTCCAGCGCGCCGGTGGTGCGGGCAACCGCGACTATATGATGCGAGGCTGCCAGCTCTTCTGCGATGGCCGCGCCAAGGCCGCGCGAGGCGCCAGTGATAAGGGCAGTTTGTGTCATGCAAGCCGTTTGCCTGCAGGGCGCGGCGGCGTCAAGGGTAGGCGGACCGCATGCAAGGGGCGCCCGCCGCAGGAGTCTTGATCCTGCACTGGCGGGCACGTGGCGTCATGCGTCCACAGCCCAAATTGTGCGCGAAAATCATCGATGGCCAAAGTATCGTTTTTTGGTTAGCGTGATGATAATAATTGCTACGCCCGGCGTGAACGTCGATTTTAGGCGAATATATATCACTATGCTCTTGTATTTTGCCGCAGATATGGCCATCTACATCTCGCGGCGTTACCTTTTTCGACATCACTGCTCCTCCCGGAATAGTTTTGCGATCTTGCACTGACTTGCCGGATCTGCTGCATCATGCAGGCAGTCTATTACAGGAGTACAGACGATGGCCAATGGCACCGTCAAATGGTTCAACACAACTAAAGGCTTCGGCTTTATCGCGCCCGATGGTGGCGGCAAGGATGTGTTTGTGCACATTTCCGCCGTTGAGCAGGCTGGCCTTACCGGTCTGAATGACGACCAGAAAGTGACTTTCGACATCGAAGCAGGCCGTGACGGCCGCGAGTCGGCGACGAGCATCGCACTGGTCTAAGCCGCTTTCGTAATTGAGACTTAGCTTTAGATTTTTGAAAGGGCGCACCCAAGACGGTGCGCCCTTTTTTGTGTCTAATCGCACTGCCTGTAGGTGCATGACGTCAGAAGATATGCTTTGGGGTTTAAGGTATCCGCATCGCTCATCGCGCGCTTTCTGTGCATGTTGATTGACATAGCAGCGTCAGGCTCGCTCACCGCTTTGGCGAAGTGGGGTGATCCCTATCTACGCTGCAGGTATGCAAACGGACGCATATTCTTGGATGCGGGACCTGCACCGATGGGTTAGGTCGTCTATCCGCTTTTCCTCGCATGATGCGGACGCCGCGGAAGGTTGGCATAGACCCTATCGGTGTCATTATAGAGCGGATCGGTGTCAACGTGCTGAAGGATCACTTCGCGATCCTCAACGCCGTTGAAGGATGTCGCGACGCGCCAGTATTTCGATGCGATCCGATCAGTGTCTGTATCCAGCGGTTTGCCCCGTTTCAGGGCGGCGATATTATAGATTAAACCGTCGCACCCGCCAAAATCTTTGGTGAGGCTACTCAGCGCTTGGGCGTGTCTCCAAAGCGCTGAGTTCTGATTATGGACGTGCCGCGTCACCAGCGTGGCCTATTCTGCTGCCTTCATCTCGAATCCTTGTTCGATCTGATCCGTTGGTCGCACTGGATACTCGCCTGAGAAGCACGCATCGCAATATTGCGGACTGGCCGCGTTGCGCCCATTCTCCTCGCCCACGGCGCGGTAGAGGCCATCAAGCGAGATGAACTTGAGGCTGTCGACGTCTAAATGCTGGCGCATTTCCTCGCTTGTCATGTTCGCGGCCAGTAGTTTGTCGCGTTGGGGCGTGTCGACACCATAGAAGCACGGCCATTCAGTGGGCGGGCTGGCGATGCGGAAATGCACTTCGGCAGCGCCGGCCTCCAGAATCATCTCACGAATCTTGCGGCTTGTCGTGCCGCGCACGAGGCTGTCATCAACGAGAATGACGCGCTTACCCTTTATCAAAGCGCGATTGACGTTCAGCTTGAGGCGCACGCCCATGTTGCGGATCTGCTCGGTCGGTTCAATGAAAGTGCGGCCCATATACTGATTGCGGATGATCCCCATCGCGTAGGGGATGCCAGATTCCTGACTAAACCCGATTGCAGCAGGCACGCCAGAATCTGGCACAGGACAGACCAGATCAGCATCGACCGGGCTTTCCTTGGCCAACTCCACCCCGATCTGACGGCGCGTCTCATAGACGCTGCGGTCGCCGATGATGCTGTCGGGGCGGCTGAAATAGACATGTTCGAAGATGCAAAAACGCGACTTTTGCTTGCGGAACGGCATATGGCTCTCTACGCCATCCTTAGTGATGACGACAAGCTCGCCCGGCGCGATCTCGCGAACGTATTTTGCGCCGATAATGTCCAGCGCGCAGGTCTCGCTGCTCAGAACCCAGCCGTCACCAACTTGGCCCAAAACAAGCGGGCGCACGCCCAATGGGTCGCGGACGCCGATCAACTTGGTCCGGGTCATAGCGACGATTGAAAACGCGCCCTCAACCCGGCGCAGCGCGTCCTCCATCCGCTCGGGGATGGTCTGCTGCAAACTGCGCGCCATCAGGTGGATGATGCATTCACTGTCAGAGCTCGACTGAAAGATGCTGCCGCGCTCGATCAGTTCCTTGCGCAGGGCCACGGCGTTGGTGATGTTACCATTGTGCGCGATGGCCGCACCGCCCATCGAGAATTCACCAAAAAACGGCTGCACGTCGCGGATCACCGGCGTTTTGCCGCCCGATGTGGAGTATCGAACATGCCCAATAGACAGCTCGCCCGGCAGCGTTTCCATAAGACTCTGTTTGGTGAAATTGTCGCGGACATAGCCAAAGCGGCGCGCGCTGTTGAAACCCTCATCGGCGCCGTAGCTGACGATGCCGCCAGCCTCCTGTCCCCGGTGTTGCAATGCGTGCAGGCCAAGTGCGACGAAATTGGCGGCTTCTGGCACGCCGATAACGCCGAATACACCACATTCCTCCCGTAGTTTGTCACCATCCGCGTCATCGCGCAAATAAGTGGTGTCGAACGGGTGGGCGGGCGGCATGATTTTGGTCAAAAGGGGCGCTCCAAATCCGGTTTTCACAGATGTGTCACACATAGGGGTTGCGGGCGCTGGTGTCACTGCATCATCTCAGCGAATTGAATGGCTACCACCGCAACGGGATCATGCTGCCAATCAGGGGCCAGATCGGTATCTGTGTGACGCGCAAAACTCTGTGAACCGCGCCGATCGCGATTGCGAGGAACCCGAATCCGAATGATGCGGTCACTGCTCCGCCTAGGCTCGCCAATATCACCAGCTAAGCGGCGTGTTGGTCGGTGCCTGCGAGGCGCGTCCTTGCGCTCGAAACCGCCGCCACCATCGTTGTGAATACGATTTGGTTTGGGAGATGACCTACTCGGTCGTGGCGGGGGTGATCGCGACTCCACCCTCTACGGTGGGCACTGCAACCGCTGTATCGCACGCGCCGACCAGCGCCTCGTATTGCGCCGTGATCCATCCCAGCGCCTGTTCGGGATTGCCGTCGTCGATCTTGCCGGTCATCTGGCCGAACACGCGGGCCGAGCGGCTGTCGTCGATCATGGCTATCTGCTGCGCTGAGGCGACGGTGTCATAGACAAAATACGCTATGGCGATCAGCAGCACCCCGCGCGCCACGCCAAAAACGAATCCTAGGCCCTGATCCAGGCCCCCAAGTGCCGAGCGCTGCACCAGCGACGCAAAGAGCGGCGTGATAACCGATGCGATAATCAGCGCAATGGCAAAGACGATAGCAAAGGCGCCGATCATGCTTAACTCGCAGCTGTCGGCGATGAATTCGCCGATCATAGGGATTTCCTTAACCAGTGGTTCGAGCTGCGGGGCAAAGATGAAGGCGACGATGCCGGCTACGACCCAGCCCGCAATCGCCAATGCTTCACGGACGAAGCCGCGGCTATAGGCCAGCAGCGCCGACAGTATGATAACCAACGCCACAACGCCGTCGATAATGGTAAATCCGTCCATGTCGCCTATATCCCGCTAATGTCTCTATGCGCTAACCTGCGCCAAACGTATCGCCCACAAAGCCGATCAAATCTGCCGCACGCGTCAGGTTGAGACCAGTTTTTCCACCGGGTTTGCCACCCTCGGGAATGATTGCAGATGTGAAACCAAGTTTTTCAGCTTCTTTCAACCTGTTTTCGGTCTGACTGACCGGACGCAGCGCACCTGATAGGCTTATTTCTCCAAAAACCACAGTATCGGCGGGCAGAGCGGTGTCTTCTCGCGCAGACATTAGTGCGGCGGCGACGGCCAGATCTGCGGCGGGCTCGGTGATTTTCATGCCGCCTGCGACGTTCAGATAGACGTCGAGGCCCGCAAACGGGATGCCGACCCGCGATTCGAGGACGGCAAGGATCATGGCGAGGCGTGATCCGTCCCAGCCGACGACCGCACGGCGCGGCTGGCTGTGCGGTGACGGTGCGACCAGCGCCTGCAATTCGCAGAGCACGGGGCGCGTTCCCTCGATCCCGGAAAAAACGACCGATCCTGGCGACGGCTTGCCCCGCTCAGACAAGAACAGAGCGGAGGGGTTCGTGACTTGACTGAGCCCGGCGCCAGTCATTTCGAACACGCCGATCTCGTCGGCGGGGCCGAAGCGGTTCTTAACCGCGCGCAGGATGCGAAACTGATGCCCGCGCTCGCCCTCGAAATAAAGGACCGTGTCGACCATATGTTCGACCACGCGTGGCCCCGCGATCTGGCCATCCTTGGTGACGTGGCCGACGAGGACCACACTGACCCCGCGGCGTTTGGCAAAGCTGGTCAATTCATGCGCGGCGGCGCGCACTTGGGACACGCTGCCCGGCGCGCTGCCGATGGTATCTAGCCACATGGTCTGGATGGAATCTATTATCACCAGATCAGGCTTTTCAGCCTCCATCGTGGTCAGGATGTCGCGCAGGTTGGTTTCTGCCGCCAGCTGCACATTAGCGCCCGACAGGCCCAACCGCTCGGCCCGCATGCGGACCTGCGCGGGGGCTTCCTCGCCTGAGACGTAGATGGTCCTGAGTCCCTGTCCGGCAAAGCTGGCGGCCGCTTGTAGCAGTAATGTCGATTTGCCGATTCCCGGATCGCCGCCGACGAGGATGGCCGAGGCCCGCACGAGGCCGCCGCCCAGCACGCGGTCCAGCTCGTCCATGCCCGATGAGGTGCGCGGCGGCGGCGCCTCTTTGGTCGACAGATCTGTCAGCTTCATGCCGGCGCCCCGCTTGGCCCCCAGCGAATTGGTGGTGGGCCCGGCGGACAGGCCGGTATCCTCCTGAATGGTGTTCCAATCGCCGCACGCATCGCAGCGCCCGGACCATTTATTATGCACCGCGGCGCAGGCCGTACAGGTAAAAGTGGGTTGATTTTTCGCCATGGAATGCGTGATGCCCGATGCGGGCAGGGGCGTCAACGCTATGTGAACATTATGGCAATGGCGTGATAGGATCGCCGGGCCGGATCTGGCCGCTCTCGATGATGCGGCAATTCAGGCCCGTGCGATGCTCCAGCACATCGCAGACTGATTTTCTCGTCACCAGGTCCAGAAAAAAGCAGGACGTGTTCAGGCACCCGCGCTCCAGTAGGGCGCCGCCCACGCGAAAACGCCGACCGACAAAGTGGTTCAGCGGTACTGCGCGCGTCGTCAGGTTGCGGCGATGTTCGTCGGGATTCAATGTGATGCCATGGTCGCTCACCAAGGCTATCAGTGTTTCTTCTTTGATCAGGGGGACGTCACGAATATCGAGAAACTGCGAATAATAACCTCGTCCCGTGGCATAGCGGTCGCACTCGATGCCTTGGCCTGCGGTCAACTGCGCGGTATCCAGCGCCTGCATCGGCGCGCGGCCTTCTGGTGCGATGTGAATGTGCAAAAGCGATCATTGCCACACGGTCGGTTCCCTTCAGCGGACAGCCTCAATCGGCCCCGTTGCGCGGCCATGAATGAACTGGTCCAGATAGGGGTCACCGGAGGCATCCATGTCTGCGATCGGCCCTGTCCATTTGATTACTCCGTCATGCAGCATCGCCACATTGTCGGCAATGGCGCGCACCGATGTCATGTCATGTGTGATCGTCATGGCGGTCACGCCCATCTCGACGACGATTTCGCGGATCAGATCGTTGATGACGCCCGACATGATCGGATCGAGGCCGGTCGTCGGCTCGTCAAAGAAGATGATCTCAGGCTCGGCCGCGATCGCGCGGGCGAGCCCAACACGCTTTTGCATACCGCCCGACAGCTCGGCCGGGAATTTGTCGGCGACATCGGGCGTTAGGCCGACGCGGCGCAGCTTCTCGATGGCGATCTCGCGCGCCTCTGTGCCGGGCAGCTTGCCCCTGCCGCGTTGCAGGCGGAATGCGACGTTCTGCCAGACGGGCAGCGAATCGAACAGCGCACCACCTTGAAACAGCATCCCGAACCGCGCGAGGAACGCGTCGCGGTCGCCATGCGTCACGTCCAGGTCCTCTAGCGTGATGGTGCCAGAATCGGGCGTTACCAGCCCCAAGACAGACTTCAGCAGAATCGATTTTCCCGTACCCGACCCACCGATGACGACCATTGACGTACCTTGCCGGATCGTTAGGTCGACGCCCCGCAGAACGTGGTTGGACCCAAAGGATTTATAGACGTTCGACAGGGTAATCATGCTGAGAAGAATACCTCTGTCAGGATGTAGTTGCTAGCCAGGATCAGGACTGATGCGGTGACGACCGCCGCCTTGGTCGCGCGGCCTACGCCCTGCGCGCCGCGCTCCGAATTTATGCCATAATAGCAGCCCATCAGCGCGACAATGAAGCCAAAGACGGACCCCTTTATCATCCCGCTCAGGACGTCCCAACCCTCAAGGAAGTTCAGTGTGTTGTGCATATAGGTCGCGGCGTTGAAATCCAGTCGGCCCACGCCAACCAGAAAACCGCCCATTATGCCGATCACATCTCCCACGCCCACAAGCAGCGGCACGGCCAGCGTAGCGGCCAGAACGCGGGGCAGGGTGAGGTATTTCATCGGATTGGTGCTGAGGGTGGTCAGCGCGTCGATTTGCTCGGTCACTTTCATCGTGCCTATTTCGGCGGCAATCGACGACGCCACCCGCGCGGCCACCATCAGACCGCCCAGAACGGGCCCAAGCTCTCGCGTCAGGCCGATCGCGACGATGGACGGCACCACTGTCTCGGCGTTGAAGCGCGCGCCGCCTGCGTAGATCTGAAGCGCCAACGCGCCCCCGGTAAAGAGCGCAGTCAGCCCCACGACCGGTAGCGACAGCCAACCGATTTGCACCAAGGCGTGGGCAAATTCGCGCCCGTAGAACGGCGGACGCAAGAGGTGCGACAGAGTGTCCGCAGCAAAGAGCGCGACACGGCCAACGCTTGCTAGCGCGGCGAAAGTGCTTCGCCCAAGAGCGGCCAAAAGCCCGAAGATAATGTTCATCCGCCCAAGTAACGCCTTGTGTAGCGCGCGCCCAGCGCTGTGAGAATTTCATAGCCTATCGTGCCTGCGCAGGCGGCCAGCGCGTCTATGCCCTGATGCGGGCCCAGCAGTTGCACGTTTTTGGGGTCTGCGGTGGTATCCGTTACGTCGATCCCGATCAGGTCCATTGAAACGCGGCCAACCACTGGGCAGCGCACATCGTCCGCCCAGACGGCGGCCTTACCGCCGATGCTGCGAAATATGCCATCGGCATATCCGGCGCTGAGCGTGGCGATGCGGCTGGGGCGCTGCGCCATCCACGTGCCGTTATAACCCACCGTCTCTCCGCGATCCACGTTGCGGCACTGGATCACTGGTAAATCCAGCGTGACCGCAGGCAGCGCATCGGCATAAGGCATCCCGCCATAGAGGCCGATACCAGGCCGCGTGACGTCGAAATGAAACGCTGTGTCCAGTAAAATACCACCCGTATTGGCTAGGCTCAACGGACAGTCGAGGCCGGCCGTCATGTGGCGAAACTGAGTCAGTTGGTGACGGTTCATATCATCGTTGCGAATCTCGGATGCGGCCAAATGGCTGATAATCAGCTGCGGACCCTGCGCCACCGCCACATCGCGTACGGCGGCCCATTCGCTTGGCTCCATCCCGAGCCGGTTCATCCCAGTGTCCAGTTGCAGGCCAAACTCATGGCCCGGCAGCGCCTCCACATGGCGGATCATCTGGTCCAGCGAATTTAAGATCGGCGTCAGACCCATATCACTCAGCATATCCGTATCGCCCGCCATGTGGCCGGACAGGATGTAGATGACCGGCCCATGCCCTAGGGCCGCGCGCAGGGCCGCGCCCTCCTCGGCAATAGCGACGAAAAAGGTGCGCGCGCCAGCCTTCGCCAGCGCCCTGCCGACCCGGGCGGCGCCCAGTCCGTAGGCGTCCGCCTTGACTACGGCGCCCGCCTCGGCCCGGCCGAGGGCCGACAAGGCAGACCAGTTGGCCATTATGGCATTCAGGTCGATGGTAAGGGTCGCTGTGCTCATACCCGGGGTTGTGACACGGGCGGGCGCGGCGTCAAGCCAAAAGAAGGGTGCTGCGCATCGGCCGCTAGCATCAGAATTCCTGGTCGCCACCGCCGTTTTGCCACGGCTGCACCAAGTTGCCAAACCGGGTAAAGCGCCCCTCGAAGCTCAGCTCGATGGTGCCAATGGGGCCGTGGCGCTGCTTGCCGATGATGACTTCTGCCTTGCCGTGCAGGCGCTCCATCCGGTCCTGCCATGCGGCCATCTCCTCTAGTTTTTCGTCACCCGGCTTCTCGCGTTCGGCGTAATATTCCTCGCGAAAGACGAACATCACGACGTCGGCGTCCTGCTCGATCGACCCAGATTCGCGTAGGTCCGACAATTGCGGACGCTTGTCCTCGCGGCTCTCCACTTGGCGGCTTAGCTGCGACAGCGCGATCACGGGGATGTCTAGTTCCTTGGCGATTGCCTTAAGGCCCATCGTGATTTCGGAGATTTCATTCACGCGGTTTTCACTACGCCCGGTGCCGCGCACCAGTTGCAGGTAGTCTACGATCAGCACGTCAAGGCCATGCGTCCGTTTCAGCCGCCGCGCACGCGCCGCCAGTTGGCTGATCGGCAGGGCGGGTGTGTCATCAATATAAAGCGGGCACGATTCCAACTGCTTGGCCGCATCGACAAAACGGCGGAACTCGCCCTCGGTCATGTCGCCGCGCCGGATCTGCTCTGACGGCACCTCGGACGCCTCTGACAGGACGCGCGCGGCCAGCTGCTCGGCGCTCATCTCTAACGAATAAAACCCCACGACGCCGCCCTCTACCGCCCCTTCGGTACCGTCGGGCATCGTGCCGCGGCGATATGCCTTGGCGATGTTGAACGCGAGGTTGGTGGCCAGCGAGGTTTTGCCCATCGAGGGGCGCCCTGCGATGATCAGAAGGTCGGATTTGTGCAAGCCGCCCAGTTTTTTGTCCATATCGACAAGGCCGGTGGAAATGCCGGCCATTCCGCCCTCGCGCTGATAGGCGGCGTTAGCCATGTTAACAGCGTCTGATACCGCTTTGAGAAAGCTTTGGAATCCGCTTTCGGTCTGGCCCTGCTCGCTGAGTTTGTAGAGCATTTGCTCGGCCTCGACGATCTGGTCCCTTGGCTCGCTGTCCACGTCCATGCGCGCGGCTTTTCCTGCGATTTCGTGGCCAAGGCTTATCAACTCGCGGCGAATCGCCAGATCATAGATCATCTGGGCGTAATCGCGCACGGCATAGGTGCTGATCGCGGCGCCGGCGAGGTTGACCAGATAGGCCGGGCCGCCCAGTTCCTTGAGGCCCTCGTCCTCTTCCATGAACGCCTTGATCGTGACTGGTGAGGCAAGGTTGTTCTTGGCGATGCGGGCTGACGCGGTCTCGTAGATGCGCGAATGGACCGGGTCGTAGAAGTGCTGCGGCCCGATGATGCTGGCGATGCGGTCGAACACGTCGTTGTTGGTCAGGATCGCGCCTAGCAGCTGCTGCTCGGCCTCGATCGAATGGGGCATGGTATCGGGGCTCGAAACCTCGGCGCCAGCGGCGCCTCCGGTAGCGTTGAATGTTGTGATCTCGTTCATGTGGTGTCCCCGGCTGATCGGCCTTCGGGTCATACAATCAAGGGCACGGCGGGGGCAAATTGTATGTTTTTGTGGATAGAACGCCGCACATCTTGACGACGCGTATAATGCGCCAAACACCTCGTGCGCGTCAACATATGGTATTTCGCGTCAGGATCGGACCAGAAATTTTTTGCCGACTACTTGCGCGCATCCTGCCAGGCGCGCGGTGCTTTCAGAAATGCCTCGACCTCGCGCAAGGTGGCGTCATCGAAGGTGCCTTGTGCGCGTGCCTCGGCCAGAACATCCCACCATGTGCAGAGATGATGCAGCGCAACCCCGTGATCGGCCAGCGTCTGGACCGTGTCCGGAAAGATACCGTAATAGAATATCACAGCCGTATGTGCGCAACTCGCGCCCGTCTCGCGAATCGCATTGACAAACCCAATCTTGGAGCCGCCATCGGTGGTCAAATCCTCGACCAGAAGCACGCGCTGCCCCTCAAGCATAGTACCCTCGATGCGCGCGCCGCGCCCGTGGCCTTTGGGCTTTTTGCGCACATAGGTCATCGGCAGCGCCATCCGCTCGGCCATCAATGCGGCGAAGGGGATACCTGCCGTCTCGCCGCCGGCGATGTTGTCAAACGCCTCGAACCCCGCGTTTCGCATGACAGTGATCGTCAGGAAATCCATCAGGGTGCTGCGGATACGCGGATACGAGATCAGCTTGCGGCAGTCGATATAGGTCGGTCCAGGCAGGCCGGACGAATAAATATACGGCTCGTCTCCGTTGAAATGCACAGCCCCAATTTCCAGCAGCATCCGCGCGGTAAGGCGGGCGATCTCGTCGGCGGGCGGGTAGGTGCTGGGGATCATGGGGGCGGTCCTTGTGGCAGTATGCAAGCGGGAGGTCGTTTGGCCTTTGGCGGGGTTATTTCTAGCGATAAGACCGGGCAGAGACGTGCCAATCCGGGGTAAAGCCGGGGTCGAAAACGGTCACGGGGCCTTCGTCGGTGTCGATATGGTTGGGTGTGGCGCCTGCGCCCTTGCTCAGCGTTATCGTGCCGTCATTCGGCGGCAAGCCGTAGAAGGCGGGACCACTCAGCGAGGTGAACGCCTCAAGCCGGTCCAGCGCGCCATCCTCCTCAAATATATGTGCGAGGATCGGCATGGTGTTTGGTGCGGTAAAACAGCCGGCGCAGCCGCAGGGCTGAAGTTTTGCCGGGTCCGTATGCGGCGCGCTGTCAGTGCCAAGGAAGAAGCGCGCATCGCCAGATGTCGCAGCAGCACGCAAGGCGAGGCGATGCTCTTCGCGCTTGGCCACGGGCAGGCAATAGTAATGCGGGCGGATACCACCTGCGAGGATATGGTTCCGGTTGATCACCAAATGATGCGTGGTAATCGTAGCGGCGAGGTTTTTGGCGTGCGCCTTTACATACTCCACGCCCTGCGATGTCGTAATATGCTCCATCACCACCCTGAGGCCTGGCACCCGTTTGCGCAGCGGGTCCAGCACGCGGTCGATAAAGACTGCCTCGCGGTCAAAGATATCGACGTCTGGATCCGTCACCTCGCCGTGTACGCAAAGCGGCAGGCCGATTTCGGCCATCGTCTCCAACACACCTTGAACGCGCGAAAAGTCGGCGACGCCGCTGGCCGAATTGGTGGTGGCGCCTGCGGGGTATAGCTTTACCGCCGTGATGACGCCCGCCGCATAGGCAGCTGCGACATCGGCGGCATCCGTATCCTCGGTGAGATAGAGCGTCATCAGCGGTGCAAAATCGCTTTCCTCCGGCAGGGCGGCCAAGATGCGCGCGCGGTAGGCTGCGGCATCGGCGCCGGTCACGACGGGTGGCAAGAGATTTGGCATGATGATCGCGCGCGCGAAATGCGCGGCTGTCCAAGGCAGCACAGCGCGGAGCATCGCGCCATCTCGCAGGTGCAGATGCCAGTCGTCGGGGGTTCGAAGGGTCAGTTCTTGGGTCATGAGGCGCGGGATACACGACGCGGCGGCGCCGCGCCAGAGTTTGCTTTGCCTCCGACTAACCCATCCTTGGGTTAATCCGCGTCGTCGTCCTGATTTATGTTGCTGGGGGATGGAGGCGGCAACCGCGTGCCATTTTCTGTGGCGGACTTTATAGCCTTATCCATTGCCTTTCGAAACGGGCGCGCATTGCGCTGCTCCAGCACCTTGCGTGCCAGCAGAACGGTCAGGTAGGGGCGTGCGTCGTGTTTCAGCTTTTGCAAAAGGGTGAACTGATAGCCGCCGTCGCGCCGCCGGGCGCGGAAAAGGCGCGCTAGCGCCGTGCGGTCCAGCTTGCCGGCGCTGATCTGCGCGAGGATGCGAAAGAGAATCTGGAGGCGCATCAGGCCTTTCTCCAGCTCTGGCCCCATGAACCGCATCCGGAACAGCGTGACACCCTTGCGGGCGAAAAGGGCGGCGTGCATCGCGTCAAGATCATCCTCAGGGTCGTAGAGAATGACGGCCTCGCTCGCTGCGTCTAGCATATCGGGCGCATAGCCATAGCGATCGTCAAAGGACGTGCGGAGCATGTGCAGATAGCGGTGGTCCCATTCGGTCATGCGCGGATCGAGCGTCGCCTGCGGCGCCAGCGCTACGACGCGCGCACCTGGCGCGGCGACGGAGAACGCGGCCGCTGCATAGCCGCAGGGCCCCGCGCCGTAAAAAATCACCTGATCGAATTCTTCGAAGAAACCGTCATCGACCAGCCGGTCGAAATAGGCATAGACGGCCTTATCACGAAACCATGTATCGCCGTCGGATACGAGACACAGATGCGACCATCCCAGCGCCTTGACCATGTCCCAACCCATCGGCTGCGCGTCGCGCGACAGCGCGGCGATGCCCTGATGCGTCTCAAAGCTGACCAGCAGCGTTTTCTTGTCCTCGATAAAGATCGCCGCGTGCCGGTCTCCCAGCCGCTCGACATATCCGTCGTCATCGGCAAGCTCGGCCACCTTGTTAAGCCATGCTTCGCGGTCTTTTAGGCCCGAGAGCGACATGTCGAAGGTATTGGTCGCATCCTGCATCGTATCCGTCCTTCACATTCCAATCGTCGCCAAAACGCGAGGCGACACGTCATAGGTAGACGGCAATTCAGGCAAAACTTTGAAAAATCCGTGGGGTTTACTGGACAGAACAATGGCGGCGCGGCACGGTAGCCCCAATGATGTGCCGCGATGGCGGCGTTCTGAAGGGTACAGTGCGATGGCGCAGATTGGCGATATTGGTGAGGTCCAGACCATGCTGGCGGCGGAGGGGTACGTTTGCGGCCGCGCCTTAGCTACCGCGTTATTCCTCTCTCTGCGGTTGGGCCGGCCCCTGTTTCTGGAGGGCGAGCCCGGCACGGGCAAGACCGAAATCGCCAAGGCTATCGCCGCTACACTCGGTCGCCGTCTGATCCGCCTGCAATGCTACGAGGGGCTGGATGCCTCCAGCGCGGTGGCCGAATGGAACTTTGCCGCGCAGATGATCGCATTGCGCGCTGCCGAGGTCGGCGGCCAGAAGGACAGCAGCGCGCTTAAGGATCATCTCTTTACAAAAGAGTTTCTGATCGAGCGGCCACTCTTGCAGGCAATGCGTCCCCAGTCCGGTGGCGCGCCGGTCCTTTTGATCGATGAAGTGGACCGCACAGATGCGCCGTTCGAGGCGTTCCTTCTGGAGGCGCTCAGCGACTATCAGGTCACTATCCCAGAGCTGGGCACGATCAAGGCCGAAGAGCCGCCTATCGTGATCCTGACGTCAAACCGCACGCGCGAGGTGCATGATGCGCTCAAACGGCGCTGCCTCTACGCTTGGGTAGACTACCCCGGTTTCGAGCTTGAGGCACAAATCCTTGCAGCCCGTGTGCCCGATCTGCCGGGCCAGCTCAGCCAGGATGTTGTTGCCTTCGTCCAGGCGCTGCGCACCGAGGATCTGTTCAAAAAACCCGGCGTCGCGGAAACCATCGACTGGGCCAAATGCCTGCTGGCGCTGGATGCGGTCGCGCTAAGTCCGCAGGTCATCGCCGACACGCTCGGCGCGCTGCTGAAATATCAGGACGATATCGCCAAACTGAACGGGAGCGAGGCTGCCCGTATTCTGGAGCGCGCGCGCGCCGGTATAGGTCCCGCATGACATTTCACCGCTCCCTAACGACTCCGGGGGTCCGGGGGTAGATCCCCCGGTGCTGCGCTATGCCCGAATATCCAGACCTCGAATTGCCGGACAACCCCAAGCTGGCGTTGAACATCACCCATTTCGCCCGCGCCCTTCGCCGGGCCGGGATGCCCGTTGGCACGGGCCGCATCATTGATGCGGTGCGCGCCGTGGCCGCAGCCGGTTTCACCTCGCGCACCGATTTTTATTGGACACTGCACGCCGTCTGCGTTACGCGCCCCGAACATCGCGCCGTCTTTGGTCAGATCTTTCGCCTCTATTGGCGTGATCCAAAGTTTCTTGAACATATGATGGCCCTGCTCATACCCGCCATGCGCGGTCTAAATGAGGACCGCACAGCCGAGGCCGCTGAGAAACGTGCGGCTGAGGCGCTGCTGGACGGCGCGCAGGCTCCCGAACGCGACACGCAAGAGGACGAGGGCGATGCCCTGATCGAAATTGACGCCAGCGCCACACAGTCTGCGCGCGAGCGTTTGCGGACTTTGGATTTTGAGCAGATGGGCGCCGATGAAATTGCTCAGGCGCGCCGCATGCTAGCGCAGCTCAGCCTGCCAGTGCCGCCCTTGCCCTCACGCCGCATGAGCAGTGATGCGCGCGGCCGCGTGATAGATGCCGCACGTACCATGCGGCTGGCCATGCGCCGGGGCGGCGAGATTACGCAGATCGTCCGCCGCGCGCCGCGCCGGAAGCCGCCTGATTTGGTGGTGCTGTGCGACATATCCGGCTCCATGAGCCAATATAGCCGAATGGTGCTGCATTTCGTCCATGCCGTCGCCAACACCCGCGCAGACATTCACCCGGGTGCGCGCAGCGGCTGGGGGCAGGTCCATGCCTTTACCTTCGGCACACAGCTGAGCAACATCACGCGCTACATGGCGAGGCGCGATGTGGACGCGGCGCTTGCAGCTGCGGGTCGCGAGGTGCAGGACTGGGAAGGCGGTACGCGCATTGGCGAATGCATCGCCGCCTTCAACCGCGACTGGTCGCGCCGGGTGCTGGGGCAGGGCGCGCTGGTGCTGTTGATTACCGATGGGCTGGACCGGGGTGCGCCTGATGCGCTGGCCGCACAGATCCAGCGCCTGCATCTGACCGCGCGACGCTTAGTTTGGCTCAACCCGCTGCTGCGCTGGGACGGGTTTGCGCCCAAGGCGCAGGGAATCGCCGCGATGCTGCCGCATGTGGACGCCATTCTTCCCTGCCATTCGGTCGCCTCCTTGACCGATCTGGCAGCCGTTCTGGGCAAGCCAGGGGATGCGGGCGAAAAGCGGCGGCTGATGCGCGCCCGATGACGGATGGGCGTGCGTGCCATCGCTGAACGCATGTCCTGATGCCGAAAGTGTGAAGGAACGATCCTGCGCCACAGGTAGTTGCACCCGAAATTATCTAGTGGCGGTCCAGTTTAGCATGGTATCCGGCGCTTTTTCTTTCAGGAGGATAGAATACATGACACGTCATTGGCATACATCGACGACGGTGCTCGCGCTGGTTCTGAACGCTGCGTCCGTGCTACCATCAAGCGCCTATGATTCTGCAGATCCGGTGCGCAGTATCGCACCCTCAGGGGCGGAGCTGCGCCTTGCCGAGAATGAAAATAACCGAGCGGCGCAAGAGCTGATGTCGGACGTCTTGGGCGATGCGCCCGTCGCCGAATCGGGCGAGCAGGGCGGCCAAGTAAACGCCGCCGCCGCCGTTCAAGCGCAAGCGGAGGCAGGAGCCGCTGCCGCACAGGCCACAGCGGATGCCGCCGCCGCCGAGGCGACTGCTGCAGTTGAGGCGAACGCGGCAGCAGAATCCGAAGCCGCGCAGGCGCAGGCCGAAGAAAACGCGGCCGAAGAAAACGAAGCCGTCCGTCAGCAATCCGAGGCCGACGCCGCCGCCGAGCAACAGGCCGAGGCTGCCGCCGCGCAGGCACAGGCGGACCATCAGGCCGAGCAGGCGCTGGCCGACGCCGAGGGCGCTGCCGCCGCACGAGCCAAAGCAGATGCCGCCGTTCAGGCTGCGGCAGAGGCGGAGGCAACGGCTGCGGCAGAGGCAACGGCTGCGGCAGAGGCTGAGCTGAACGCAGCCTCCAAAGCGCAAACCGGCGCCGAAACCGCCCCGGCACAATCGGGCGAAAACGCCGTACCTAGCGCGATTGGTGAGGTGCCGCGCAGCACGTCCACCGAAGATACAGCGCTGGATGTCCTGCCCGAAGTGAGTGCCGAAGCTCAGGCCAACGCTGCCGAACAGGGGGATGAAAACGCTGTTGCCACCGCCGCCGCATCGGGTGAGGGCGAGGTTCTGAATACTCAGCAAGGCACGATCAGCGAGGGCCAGACCCGGTCCTCCGGTGAGGAGTTCGAGACAACGGCAAGCGGCAAGGCAACCGCCCCCGTTGTCAAGTCCAAGAACAATGATGTGTTGAAGACGGTCGGCATCGTGGCTGCCGCAGGCCTTGGCGCATATGCCGTTGGCAAGCTGTTACAAGGCGGCGGCGAGGTCGTGTCAAACACTGGTGACCGTGCTGTGGTCCGAGAGCCGTCCGGAGAATATCGCATCATCAAGGACGACGACACGCTGCTGCGCCGCCCCGGCAGCTCGGTGCAAACCCAAACTTACGATGATGGCTCCACCCGCAGCGAAGTGACCGAGGCCGATGGCAGTTCTACCGTTACCATCCGCGCGGCAGATGGCCGAGTCTTGCGCCGCACGCGTGTTTTGGGCGATGGACGGCGCGTGACGCTGTTTGATGATACGCGCACCTATGCGCGCGTCGATGTGAGCGAGCTGGAGAATGCGAACCGTGCCGCTGCGGCGCGCGACTATGACTACAGCACGTCTGACGTCGACCAGTTGCGCACTGCGCTCAGCGCAGCCAACGGCACGGTGCAGAATCGCACCTATTCGTTGAACCAGATCCGCCGGATCGACGCAGTGCGCCATCTGGTGCCGGTTATCGCGTTGGATGCGATTAACTTCCAAACAGGCTCTGCCGTGATCGGCGCGGATGAGGCGCAGGATTTGTCCGATCTGGGCCGTGCAATGGCCGCGACCATCACCGACGATCCCGGCCAAGTGTTTCTGATTGAGGGGCATACGGATACGGTCGGCGACGCCAGCTACAACCTCGCGCTGTCAGACCGGCGCGCCGAATCGGTCGCGCTGGCGCTGACCGAGTATTTTCAGGTGCCGCCGGCGAACATGATTGTGCAAGGCTATGGCGAGGCCGATCTGCGCATCCGGCAGGCGGGTGATATCCGGGCCAACCGGCGCGGTGCGGTGCGCAACATCACGCCGCTGCTTGGTGGGGGTAGCTAAAGAACTGGTTGCCGAAGCAAGTGTGTGCGCCTGACTGGCATTTTGCGTTTTGAAGCATCGCAGGCGCACATGCATTTTGCTCGATACTGGCGCGGAGCCAAGATGGCCCCGCGCCGATCCGAAACCTTTACCAAACCCTGATTGTGTGTTTCGGCCCTGCGCCCCATATTGAGGGCGGAGGTTTTTTCATGGATGATATCGACGATATTCCGCGCATTGCGCTGGATTGGCACCGCACCGGTGCGGGCGCCGCAATCGCTACTGTTGTGCAAACCTGGGGCAGCGCGCCGCGCCGCGTGGGTGCGATGCTAGCGGTATCGGGCGCAGGTGACATGGCCGGCTCCGTATCGGGGGGCTGCGTCGAGGGCGCTGTCGTGTCCGAAGCGATCGATGCGATTGCGGATGGCGGCGAGCGGATGCTGGAATACGGTGTCGCTGATGGCGATGCCTTTGCCGTGGGTCTGGCCTGCGGCGGCACGATCCGTGTGCTGGTGCAGCCTGTCGGTGCGGCCCTGCCCGTGGCAGTTCTGGCGGATCTGGTCGAAGCGCGCCGCGCCCGGCGCGCCACCGCGCTGGTCAGTCCAGCGAAAGGCGCGCCGCGTCTGGAATTTACGGGCCACGAGAACCGCTTTCGCTTGGACCGCTCGGGCTTTGACGAGGAGGGCGGCGCGTTTGTTGCTGTTCGTAACCCTCCTTTGCGCCTGATCGTGGTTGGTGCGGTTCATATCGCGCAGGCGTTGGTGCCGATGGCGCGTGCTGTGGGCTATGACCCGGTCATCATCGATCCGCGCAGCGCGTTTGCCAGCCCCGAGCGGTTTCCCGGCGACACGCTGCTGGACGACTGGCCAGATGAGGCGGTGCAAGCGCTGGGGCTGGATGCGCGCACCGCGCTGGTCCTGCTGACGCATGATCCCAAGCTGGACGATCCGGCACTGATATCTGCGCTGCGCTCGGACGTGTTCTACATTGGTGCGCTGGGATCAACGCGCACCCATGCCAAGCGGCTGGAGCGGATGAGCGAAGCCGGTTTCACACCCACTGAACTGGCACGAATCCACGGTCCTGTCGGCCTTGATATCGGCGCGGCCGGACCGGCGGAAATCGCGCTGAGCATTCTGGCGCAGATGACCCAAGTGCTCAGGCGCGGCGCATGAAGTTCGGCCCTATTCGAGTGGCTGATGCGTTGGGCGCAATCCTCGCGCACGGCGTGCAGGCCGCGGCGACGGGTGCAGGCGCCAGCCGCATCTACAAGATCGCCAAGGGCACCGCGTTGACAGCACTGCACCTACGCGATCTGGCCGCAAACGGTGTGGAACAGGTGGTGGTCGCCCGGCTGGGGCCCGGCGACGTGCATGAAAATGACGCTGCCACGCAATTGGCAGCGGCCATTCTGGCACAGTGGACGGGCCTGAGCGCGCGGCCCGCCAGCACCGGACGGGTCAATCTGGTTGCCGATCATGCGGGCATCGTATCGGTCGATGCGGATGCCATACTGGCGGCCAACATGGTCAATCCGGGTATTACAATTGCCACGGTGCCGCGCTGGCAGAAAATCGGGGCAGGCGGGCTGGTCGCGACCATCAAGATTATTCCCTACGCTGTGAGCGGAGATTTCTTGGCGGGGGCATGCACTGCCGCGCGCGGTGCGATGTGCCTGCACGGCGCGCAGATTAATTCCCTGTCACTGATCGAGACGCGCATAGGGCCGGATACCCCGCCCGATAAAGGCCGCCGCGCCATGTTGGCGCGCGCGGCGCATTTTGGCGCAGATTTGTCCCAAAGATGCGTCGTCGGGCATGACGCGGCTGCCATCGCGGCGGCGCTGGTGGATGCGCCCGGCGAAATCCTGCTGATTCTCACCGGATCGGCAACCTCCGATATACGCGATGTTGCGCCCGAAGGCGTGCGCGCGGCCGGCGGACAAGTAGATCATTACGGAATGCCGGTTGATCCTGGAAACCTGCTATTTCTAGGCCAATTAGCGGGCAAACCTGTAATAGGGCTGCCTGGCTGCGCCCGGTCGCCGGCGTTGAATGGCGCCGATTGGGTGCTAGAACGTATGATCTGCGGCATCCCCGTCACCCCGGAAGATATCGCCGCAATGGGCGTGGGTGGCCTGCTTAAGGAAATCCCCAGCCGCCCGATGCCGCGCCGCAGCAAAAAAATGGTGTAGAAACAGGCTTCTCAACTTCGCATCTGCGTGCTTAACTCCGGATAGATTTTCATAGCGTTGGGAGGCGCCCATGTCCGAAGTCAGCATGACCGTAAACGGCAAGGCCGCAACCGGCGCCATCGAGGGGCGCACCTTGCTCGTTGATTTTCTGCGCGAAACACTGGGCCTGACGGGCACGCATGTGGGCTGCGATACCAGCCAATGCGGCGCTTGTGTGGTCCATGTTGACGGCAAGGCGATCAAATCTTGCACCATGTTCGCCGCCGAGGCGGAGGGCGCGCAGATCGACACGATAGAGGGTCAGGCCGCACCCGATGGCACGCTGAACACCATTCAGCAGGCGTTCCAGAACTATCACGGCCTGCAATGCGGCTTCTGCACGCCAGGCATGGTGATGAGTGCCGCAGCGCTGCTGAAGGACAACCCCAATCCGAGCGAGGCAGAGGTGCGCAGCTACCTGAGCGGCAACATCTGCCGCTGCACCGGATATCACAACATAGTGAAGGCCATCATGGCCGCCAGCGGGCAGGACGTCAGCGCCATTCCGGGCGGAATCGCCGCCGAGTAGTAACGCCTGACACAACGCATACCCCAGGGAGAGACATAATGCCCAAGGACAACGCACCCCATCATGGCGGCATCGGCGCCAGCCCCAAGCGGCGCGAGGACGTGCGCTTCTTGTCGGGCACCGGGAATTACACCGACGACATCAATCTGCGTGGGCAAGCCTATGTGCATTTCCTGCGCTCCGACGTGGCCCACGGCAAGATCAACGGTCTCGACCTGAGTGAGGCCGAGAAGATGCCGGGCGTCCTGCGTATTTTCACTGGCGCTGATTTCAACGACGCAGGCAGCATCCCCTGTGGCTGGCAAGTCACCGACCGGTTTGGCCAGCCCATGCAAGAGCCGCGCCACCCGGTACTGGCTGAAACGCATGTACGCCATGTCGGTGACCCCATCGCCGCCATCGTGGCTGAAACGCGGGATCAGGCGCGCGATGCCGCTGAGGCGATTGTGCTGGATATCGCGGAACTGCCCGCCGTCGTCGACATGAGGGCGGCGTTAGAGCACGGATCGACTAAAGTACATGAAGGTCTGACCAGTAACCTTTGTTTTGATTGGGGTTTTGTTGAAGAAAACAAGCAGGCCGTTGATGATGCGATCAAAAGTGCCGCGCATGTCACCACGGTCGAATTGATAAACAACCGCCTTGTGCCAAACGCGATGGAGCCACGCGTCGCAATTGGCGACTTCAACCGGGGTACAGGCGACTCTACACTTTATACGACGTCTCAAAATCCGCATGTCATTCGCCTGCTGATGGGCGCCTTCGTTCTTAACATTCCCGAACATAAGTTGCGCGTCGTCGCGCCTGACGTGGGCGGCGGATTTGGCTCAAAAATCTATCACTACGCCGAAGAGGCATTCTGTACCTATGCCGCCAAGGCCCTGAATAGGCCCGTTAAATGGACCTGCACCCGGTCCGAGGCATTCCTGAGCGATGCTCAGGCGCGCGATCACGTCACCAAAATTGAGCTGGCGCTGGACAAGGATAACAATTTTACCGCTGTGCGCACGGACACGCTGGCCAACATGGGTGCTTATCTATCGACCTTCGCGCCGTCGATCCCGACATGGCTGCACGGCACGCTGATGGCCGGCAATTACAAGACGCCGCTGGTCTACGTCAACGTGCGCGCAGTGTTCACCAATACGGTGCCCGTCGACGCCTATCGCGGCGCTGGCCGCCCCGAGGCCACGTATCAGCTGGAGCGCGTCATCGACAAGGCAGCGCGCGAACTGGACGTTGATCCCATCGCGTTGCGCAAGCAGAATTTCATCACTGAATTCCCCTACCAAACACCTGTGGCTGTCGAGTATGATTCGGGCGATTTCAATCGGTTGGTTGACAAGCTTGAAGCAAAAGCGGATTTGGGCGGGTTCGAGGGTCGGCGCAAGGCAAGCGAGGCCAAGGGCAAACTGCGCGGGCTCGGTGTAAACTGCTTTATCGAAGCATGCGGCATCGCGCCTTCGAACCTCGTGGGCCAACTCGGTGCCCGCGCCGGCCTGTATGAGAGCGCGACCGTGCGTGTCAACGCAACCGGCGGATTGGTTGTGATGACCGGCAGCCATAGCCACGGACAGGGCCACGAGACGGTGTTTCCGCAGGTCGTGGCGGATATGATCGGCATCGACGCCTCGATGATCGAAATCGTGCATGGCGACACTGCCAATACGCCGATGGGCATGGGCACCTACGGCTCCCGCTCGATCGCCGTCGGGGGTAGCGCAATGGTGCGCGCAACTGAGAAGATCATTGCAAAGGCCAAGAAGATCGCGGCGCATATCATGGAAGCCTCGGACGGCGATATCGAGCTGAAGGATGGTAAGTTTACCGTCGCTGGCACAGATAAATCGCTGGCGTGGGGTGACGTGACACTGGCCGCTTATGTGCCGCATAATTACCCGCTGGACGAGGTGGAGCCGGGGCTGGAGGAGACGGCGTTCTACGATCCGAACAACTTTACCTATCCGTCCGGTGCCTACGCTTGTGAGGTGGAGGTGGACCCGGAAACTGGCAAGGTTACGATTGAGAAATTCACGACGGCCGATGATTTCGGCAAGGTGGTGAATCCGATGATCGTCGACGGCCAAGTGCATGGCGGACTGGCACAAGGCATCGGCCAAGCGCTGATGGAAAATTGCACATATGATGCCGACGGCCAGCTGTTGTCGGCCAGCTACATGGATTACTGCATGCCACGCGCCGACGATATGCCGTTCTTTGTCGTCGATCATTCAAATGGCACGCCCTGCACGCACAATCCCTTAGGGGTGAAAGGCTGCGGCGAGGCTGGTGCCATCGGCTCGACGCCGACTGTGGTGAATGCGGTCGTTGATGCGCTGCAATCGGGCGGGCACAAGGTGGATCATGTGGACATGCCCGTTACGCCTAGCCGCGTCTGGGCGGCAATGCAGGGCTGAGCAGCACGGGGGGGGATTTCGGGGCTCTGCCCCGGACCCCGGGATATTTAGGGCCAGAAGATGCAATTCGGGCCGATGTGGGAAGGGATGATATGTACGCGTTTGAAATTGAGCGGCCGACGAGCATCGCGGATGCGGTGAAGGCATTGGCGGCGGATGAGGCGCAGCCTCTGGGAGGCGGGCAGACGCTGATTCCGACGCTGAAACAGCGGCTAGCGATGCCATCTGTGTTGATTAGCCTCGCGGGTATTGATGAGATGCGCGGGATCTGCACAGACGATACCGGGCGTTTGTGCATTGGTGGCAGCACTCGGCATGACGAGGTCGCAGCTGGCGCATTTGCCGGGCTTGCGGGCATGGCGGGCAAGATTGGTGATCCGGCCGTGCGCAATCGTGGCACGCTGGGCGGATCGTTGGCAAATAACGATCCCTCCGCGTGCTATCCGGCGGCGGCGCTGGGGCTGGGAGCGATGATCGTGACGGACAAGCGCGAGATTGCTGCCGATGATTTCTTTTTGGGAATGTTTGAGACCGCACTGGACGAGGGTGAGATCATCACGCAGGTGAAATTTCCGGTGCCGTCAAAATCGGCATATGCAAAGTTTGAGCAACCGGCTTCGCGGTTTGCGCTGGTTGGAGTGTTCGTGGCGCAATTGGTCGATGGTGTACGCGTGGCCGTCACCGGCGCATCAGAAAGTGGTGTGTTCCGCTGGAGCGAGGCTGAAGCGGCGCTGAGCGGTAACTTCAACGTGGACGCGCTAAGCGGGTTGAGCGTGGCAGCGGACGGAATGATCGGCGATCTTCACGGCACGCCCGCCTATCGCGCGCATCTGGTGGGCGTGATGAGTAGGCGGGCGGTTGCGGCGGCACGCTGAACCTTAATACGAAAACGGCCCGGATATTCTCCGGGCCGCGTCGATACAAACATAGAGACAGCCCCACGTGGCAACCCCTTTAGCGAGGCATTGGGCCGATGATCATAATCATCTGGCGGCCTTCCATTTTAGGCATACTTTCGACCTTGCCAAAACCTTCGACATCCGCAGCGACCCGCTGAAGCAGCTCGCGCCCCAGATCCTGGTGGGCCATCTCGCGACCGCGAAAGCGTAGTGTGATCTTCGCCTTGTCACCGTTCTCAAGAAACTTGAAGACGTTGCGCATTTTGACGTCATAATCATTCGTATCGGTGTTGGGGCGGAATTTGACTTCCTTCACCTCGATTATTTTTTGCTTCTTGCGCGCTTCGGCTTCCCGCTTTTGCGTCTCATATTTATACTTGCCGAAATCCATAATCTTGCAGACAGGCGGCTTGGCGTTGGGCGAAATCTCGACCAAGTCAAGACCGGCCTCCTCGGCCATTTCCATGGCGCGGGCGCCGGAAACGACACCGACATTGTCGCCATCGGCACCGATCAGCCGGATTTCCGCATCACGGATGCGGTCGTTGACGCGGGGGCCTGTATCGCGCTGTGGCGGCGCGTTGTGTGGTCTGCGGGCTATGGCTTTGATCCTCGAATGATTGATGTATGTCTTTCAGGGGATAACGTAGCCACCGACACCCCATGTTTCAAGCCGCAAAATAGGCCGTTCTGTGCCGAAAACAGGGGAATCATCCTTGCGCCTTGTAGGGGCGGCGGGCATGAGGTCTGTTGCTATCAGGCGCCCGCCCGTTAAGTTTGCGCGGGGTTGCACGTGAATTTTTATAGACACATGGGAATGACAGTATGAAGAATCTTCTTTGGATCGTGCTGGCCGCGATCGTTCTGATTGGCGGCTACGTGCTGGTCACAGGCAGATCGCCGACCGAGATGATCGAGACGGAGAGCAGTGAACAGATCGACGCTCCCACCGAGTTGGAAGAAGCCGTGGACGATGCTGCCGCCGAAGTTGGCACCGCCGCAGAAGAGACTGGCGACGCAGTCGAGACAGCGGCAGACGAGTTTCTGGAGAACTTGGACGGCACGCTGAACGCTGTCGAGGGCGCGGCAGATGATGCGGCGGATGTTGCGACGGATGCTGCGAACAATGCGGTTGAGGGTGTTGAGAACGCCATCGACATAATGTCCGAAGAGGGCAGCGATGCGATGCAAGCCGTCGACGATGCTGCTACAGATGGTGCAGAGGCCGCAGGCGATGTAGCCACCACAGCGGGAGAGACTGCCGAAGAGGCCTTAGAAGGCGCGGCAGATACCGGAAGTGATGCCGTCACTGATACGGCAGCGGACGGCGCTGAGGCTGCGACCGATGCAGTCACAGATGCAGTCACAGATACCGCGCCAGAGGCCCCAGCGCCGCTGACCGTCAAGAATTTTGATTTAGATGCCGCCGCCCAGATGATCGACAGTTCGGACGTGAACGCGATGCAGAAGACGTTGCTGAAGGCGACGCTGCAAAAGACGCAGGACAATCCTGAACTGCTGAAAGCCGCGCTGGAGCAGGTCCGCGCCGCCTTGGGGATGTAAGCCGCCCTGAGCAAAACAAACAAAAGCCCGCGCCGGGATAACTG
>Ga0307966_1000134_pt1 | contig 58826 bp, 55 predicted proteins | sample OrgLakmetagen646_FD_203141 | JGI IMG/M metagenome (GOLD analysis project Ga0307966, IMG submission 203141) | Saline water microbial communities from Organic Lake, Antarctica - #646 | ecosystem: Environmental > Aquatic > Non-marine Saline and Alkaline > Saline | place: Antarctica: Organic Lake... | reverse complement strand
TCCAGGCTCGCGTAGCGGTCTGAAAGATCGAAGAAACCCATCTGCGCCATCGCTGCACCCCCCGTTCCAGTTTATCGCCTCAATGATACCGCAGCGCCGGGGTCGGGGCAATTTTTAGAGGTGCCCAATAGTTCAAAAACTCAAAAACGTGTTGGACAACAAAAAAAGCGGCTGCATCGCGGGCCGAAAGAAACGCAAGACGACCGTTAAGTATTACAAGCCCCGTTCAAACGACGCGACCGTGTCGAGATCATGTTCGACGTGCTGAAGAATCTGCGACATATGGAGACGCGCTATGACCGCTGTCTAAAAGTCTTCTTATTGGCAATTACACTCGCACCAACCGTCATCCATTGACTATGATTACTGACCCTAAGGAGATCATCATGCAAAAAACTCCTACTTTCTCGGTTTGCTCGGTCATGCGAGAGCCTGTTTTCGTGGTGGACTGTTTTATTCAACACTACCTCGCACTTGGCGCTGAAAGGATCATAATTGTGTGGGATGGCCTGCCTGACGAAGATCAACGCGCGCAATTAGAGTCAATTGCTCCAGCTACGATTCTGAAACTGGTCTATTGCGATGATGATTTTTTGAATGCCCGCGGCTTGGAAAGAGATAAAGCGGCGCTTGAGGACATCCAACATGCAGGCTACCACTATGCCTATCAAAAATGCGACAGTGACTGGATGCTATTTTGCGACGCGGATGAATTTCTTCATACCACTAGCTCATTGACTGAGCTTCTTGAACCGATCCCTTCGGATGTGCCGTCGATACACATTCGTAACTTGGAAGCCGTTTGGGGTTTGGAAGATGACCTGTCTCAACCCTTCGGGAGCAGCTATTTCCGAGGGCCGATAAAAGTACATCGGCTAACGCGTATACTGACTTGGATGACCTTAGGGCGGTATGCCGAGTTCACTCGGGGTGGCATGATGGGGCATTCCTCCGGCAAACACCTTTTGCGCAATGGGCTTAACAACGCCTCCATCAAATCTCACAGAACCTCGATCGACGGCCAACGCGTTGGTGAGTGGCTGCATGAGATCTTGCCTGAACACTCCGAATGCTTCTTCGCTCATTTTGATGCGATAAGCGAGCAAAGGTGGGTTGAGAAATGGCGGCGCCGATTTTCAAAAGAACGCAGTGCGGACAAAATGCATGCCAAACGGGCAGCCCAGCAGAACTTGGTGAAGGTTGCCTTTTTGGAGAACAAAACAAGTGAGCTCTTTTCACGCCTCTATGGACTTACCAGACTTCAAACTTTCACCCTAAGCCGACTAGGCGTCCTGACTCGCGCAAGGCCTATTCTTGGCAAGGCGCGATGGACCAGCCCGGAGTACTCGCCCGCACATCGGTCACTCAACTGAAACCGAGCCAGAGCGCGCTCTCGCCAGCTCGGTGACGTTTACGCCCGAGCATCTCTGTCTAGGTTCGGGACTGCTAGCCCATAGATGACAGTTGCGGCGAGTGCGAGTGCCGAAAGGAAGACCTTTGGGCAGCGGTCGTCGCGTGTCGCTGAGCGCGCGGCAACAAATGCGTTAGGACGGTTAAAGAAATTGAAACATACGTCCTGAAGCAGGCGAGGGCTGATACTTTCCGCACAGGCGTAAGAATGCCACAAGGTCAGTGACAGGTCTCAAGCCTTTTCTTAGCTTGAAGAAAAGGTGCTTACCTGTTCATGATGGAACCTGAAGTTCGTCGGGCATTGGAAACGGCGGCCCTAGATATCAAGTCCGAAAAGGTGATCTCGTGTCCATTGAACGACTTAAGATCAACGGGGTGACCTTTGCGCATCACGCGAAACCGAAAGTGCCCAACATCGGGGACAAGCTTTGCGCGCCTTACCTCTACTTCCATTTCAAGCTGACGCCGCAGTCCCGCTTCACCGGGAGGTGTCTCGTGGTCGGTGGCGGCGCGATCGCCGGAGCGAGGGATCTTTACCGCGATGCGGGCTACCGCGCTCGGATCGTCTGGGCCGCGGGCATATCCAGAGCCTATGGTGCCCGACCTTCGCAGCCATCTCCGAGTTTGCTGCGCAGAGTGCGATGCAAGTTGGGCCAGATCAAAAGATCGGCGATTCGGCGGATCGTTCGCTTGCGGGAGGGTCGAGAAATCGTCGTCGTCTCTTCACGCGACCCTGATGTGTCGACGCCGGACATGTTCGTGCCGTGCGTCAGCTGCTTTCACGATGTGTGCGACACCGCCCGCGGACACGGCGTGGCCGTCATCATCAATGAAAACCCGGACGTGTCCGGAGAGGCGGGCGACCTTCTGGAGGCATTGCGGGCGCGCTACCCGGATGTCGTGTTTGCCACGAATGCAATGACGGAAGACCAACTGCTGGAGATCTTTGCCAAGACCGATCGCATCATCACGAATTCCTATCACATGACCTATTGGAGCCTGTTGAGCGGTGGCAAGGTCCGGGTGATAGGCTATTCGTCGAAGCTGGAGAGCGTTCTCGAGATTATCGGCTTCGAAACGGATCACATTCTTCGGTACACCCGCGGCGATCAGGGCGCACTCGAAGGGGCGTTGCGCAAAGCACTGGATTCGGAAGACTGGCTGTCACTGCCCGATCCGGACGCGATACGCGCGCATTTTCGGGGTCTGAACCGCGATTTCGCCGAACGTGTCATGACGGCGATTCCTGATCTGACGATCACGCCCGCGGCCCGGGATCGAAGACTGCCCTTCGTTCAAAGCAATGAAAATGACGCATTTATCGAAAAAGCTTGAAAAGCCGTGATCCGACAAGCGCAACGGCGTTTGATCCATGTGGTGTCCCGTTTTCAACTTGTGTAATCTCGATCTGTGAAGTTTCTTGTCGAATGTCGAAAGGCTGTCTTTCAGAATGACAGATGGTGCGGGCCGATGAGACTGCGCGCGATCACGGCCTTCGGGCTTTGCCTGTTTCTGGCGCTGACCAGCGTGACGCTGGCCGTGGCGCGGGGGACAGCGGAGCCGGCGGGCGTGATGGTGCTGTGCACCGGCGGGGACATCCGGACCGTGCCCGTCGATTCGCAGGGCCGGCCGACGGGTGTGCCGCATGTCTGCCCCGATTGCCTGCTGGCGCTCTACGCCGAGCCTCCGCAAGATCTGATGCGCGCGCCGCGCATTGCCGTTGTGACGGCGCGGCACCCGTTTGCCGATGCGCAGCATCCCATTCCGCTGGCGCGGCCCGCGATGCTGGCGCGCGCGCCCCCTGCCCCGGCCTGAACCCCGTCTCACCAGTTTCAGCCCGAAAGGAGCGACGCGATGTCCCTCAAATCCAGCCTGCTTGCGGCTTGTGCAAGCCTCGCCCTCGTGGCCCCGGCCCTCGGGCAGGAGATCGAGATCCACGACCCATATGCCCGCAGCGCCAGCCCGATGGCCAAGACCGGCGCCGCTTTCATGGTGATCCACAACCACGGCGATACGGGCGATCATCTGACCGGCGTCGAGTCGCCCGTCGCCCAGAGGGTGGAGCTGCACACCCACAGCGAGAAGGACGGCGTAATGCGGATGGGCGAGGTCGAGGACGGCTTTGCCCTGCCCGCAGATGGCGAGATCGTCATGGAGCGTGGCGGCCACCACGTGATGTTCATGGGGCTAACGGCGCCGTTCGAACAGGGTGACACGATCCCGCTGACCCTGATCTTCGAGACCTCGGGCGAGGTGACGCTAGACGTGCCCGTCGATCTGGAGAGGACGCCCGAGGAGGGGCACGGGCATTAGGGCCTGATCCTTGGCGCAAGAGACCCGGTCGCAAGGGGATGGGCACGGGCCGGTTCTGGCCTTTTGCTGACATTGAGGCGAGGTCCCTTGCGCGGAATCAAGGCGCGGCACGCGCCGCCGCGCAGCGCCCGACCGCCCCCTCGGGCGGGCGCTTTCGCAACGGTGCAACCCCATGAAACTGTTACGGTATTTGGCACCATAAAGTGCATCGCGACAAGCGTTATAGCGCCCACCCGGCGGTCTGGCGCACGCGGCTACACTGCGGTTCTCCCAAGGTCCCCTTAGGCCATTCTCCACACCTGCGCCCCTGCAACCCACCAGCATGGCGGGCCGGCTCATCATCGGTTCACTCGTGTCGGGCCCGGACCGCTATCCGCGCAGGATCTGGTCCACCCACACGGGCACAACCTCCGAGGCGCGGCCCTGTCGCGTCTCGGCGAAAGCGCGGGCGACGGCGCTTGGCTCCAGATTGATTTCGACGCACTGCGCCCCGGCCTCGGCGGCCTCCTGCGCGAAGCCGGCGGCGGGATAGACCTGCCCCGAGGTGCCGATCGCGGTGAAGATATCCGCGCCCGACAGATGGCCGAAGATCTCGTCCATGCGGTAGGGAATCTCGCCGAACCAGACCACGTCGGGGCGGCACGCGCGCGCGGCACAGGACGGACAGGTATCGGCGGGCGACATCTCGGGCGGCGAGGCCCAGCGCGTGCCGCAGGCATTGCAGAGCGCGCGCGACAGTTCGCCGTGCATGTGGATCACGTCAGCTGCGCCCGCCGCCTCGTGCAGCGCGTCAACGTTTTGCGTCACGATCACGACCTCGCCGGGATGCCCGGTCTGAAGCCGAGCCAGCGCCTCATGCGCGGCATTGGGACGCACCCCGGATGCCTGCGCGCGCCGGGCATTGTAGAACCTGTGCACCAACTCGGGGTTGCGCACGAAGCCTTCGGGCGTCGCTACATCCTCGATCCTGTGCTGAGCCCAGAGCCCGTCCTCGTCGCGGAAGGTGCCCAGCCCGCTTTCCGCCGAAATACCGGCACCCGTGAGTATGACGATCTTTTGCATCGCGTCCTCCTGCGCCTTAAGGTGCCTGAAAGGAGATTTCATGACCACCCGGATCCTGTTCGTCTGCCTTGGCAATATCTGCCGGTCGCCCAGCGCCGAGGGCGTGTTTCGCACGCTCGTCCCCGATGTCGCGACCGACAGCGCCGGCACGGGTGACTGGCATATCGGCGCCCCGCCCTACGGCCCGATGCAGAACGCGGCCCGCAGGCGCGGCTACGACCTGTCGGATCTGCGGGCGCGCCAGATCACGGCAAGCGATTTCACCCGCTTCGATCTGATCCTCGCGATGGATGACGCCAACCTGCGGGCGATCGAGGCGCTGCGCCCGGCCGGCAACGACACCCCAGTGCGTCTTTTCACCGCTTACGCACCGGAGTGGGGCATGGACCACGTCCCCGATCCGTACAATACGCGGGATTTCGACCGTACGCTGGAACTGATCGAGGCCTGCGCGCGCGGCCTCGCCGCTACGATGTGACCTGGGGGCAGGTCAGCGGGAAGACTCGCGCGCGTCGTTCATCTGTTCGGCGATCTGGGCGGCAAACTCGCCGATGATCGGCAGGAATTCGATCTGGCTGAGCGCCCAGACGACCATCGACAGCAATACCGAGGCGCCCAGAAGCGTGCCGAGGCCCACCGCGAGTCCGCGCGCGAAGTTGAACATCAGAAGGCGCGGCATGCTGTTGTGGATCCGCACGAAGCGGTGGCTGTTCAGCAGTTTCACCTCGTCCCGCAGCGCGCGGACCTCTCCGGCCAGATCGTCGGTCTCGCGCTTGTTCTCGGTCATCGGAAACTCTCCACCACATCGTACATAACGGGCTCGAATGTCTTGCACAGCGCGTTGATCTCGCGATTGCGCGCGCGCATCTCGTCGGTGCGCAGCATCGCCTGGAAATCCTCGCGGGCGCGCCATTGCGAATAGATCGCGATGCGGGTCCGGGCATCGTTGACATGCACCGCGGCGGCGATGAACCCGGGCTGATGCGGAATCACCTCGCGATAGGCCGCACTCAGAAGATCGGTCAGGTCCTCGCAGGTGCCCGGCGTCACCTCGAAGGTAGTTATTACGGTCTGATGTCCGCTTTCTTTGGCGATCTGCGGCATGGCACGCTCCTTTTGTTCGAGCGTTTATTAGCACCGCCGCGGTACATGGTAAATTCCGCACGGGATTAACCAGCTGTTTACCCTTTCTTAAGCAGGGTTTCCGCGGAGGTAACCATGGTGCGATGCCTGACGCTTGCGGTCGTTCTCCTGCTCTGGCCTGCGGCGGATGCGATGGCCGGCGCATGGTTGCGGCAGGCGGGCACGGCATTTGTCGAACTGTCAGGCCAGGTCACCGAGCCGGACGAATACGGCTTTTACGGTTTGGACGCGGGGCTTTATGCCGAATACGGGGTGAACGAGCGTTTGACGCTCGGTGTCGATGCGGGCCATGACATGCTGCGCGTCTCCAAGGCGCTGGTGTTCATACGCCTGCCGCTCGGCGGCGAGGCGCGCAAGACGAAGCTGGCCATGGAGTTCGGCGCGGGCCAGATCGGCGAGGAAACCGCGCTGCGCCCCGGCCTGTCCGTCGGGCGGGGTATAAGGCTGTGGGATCGGAACGGATGGCTGAACGCGGACGGGCGCGTGGTGCTGGCGGGCGGCACAAGGACGCTGGAAACCGATCTGACCTTCGGGCTGTCGGTCACCGGCCGCGCCAAGGTTATCCTGCAACTTCAGGCCGGCCAACCCGATACGGGGACGGGCTATGCCAAGTTTGCGCCGTCATTCGTATACGAGACGAAGCCCGGCACGCATCTGGAGATCGGGGTGACACAGCCCTTGGCCGGCGACGACCGGCGTGGGCTGTCCCTTGATCTCTGGCGGCTGTTCTGAGCGCGCGTCAGGCGCTGAAGCCCGGCGCCTCGCGGACCCGCACGCCGTTGATGCGCCACGCGCCGTCGACCTCGACCATCTCGTAATCGACGATCCAGGATTTGCCGCGCGGCCCGCGCATCCGGACGCTTTGCATCGTGCGCCCGTCGACCGTTTCGAGATCGAGGAACGTGACATCCGACGGCTGCCAGACCATCGGGTAGGCGTCGCGCACCATGTCGCCGAAGGTTTCGGGCGTGCCGAACTTGCGCTGGATGAACGGGCTGGCATGCTCGAAGGCGCGGGTTGGGTTTTCGTTGAGAAAGGCCTCGATCTGGTCGGAAATCACAGATCGCACCGCCGCATCGTCGGCGCGCGCCGCCCCTGTAAGGCCAGCCATGAGGATGAGTGATAGTATGACATGTCGCATGAACGTACCTCCATGCGGAAGTGAATTAGGCCGGCATCCCGGCAATGCAAGCGTGGCGCGCGGCGCGCAAGTCCGGGGTTCAAGCGGCCTCAGCCCGCGACGATCCGGCCCTGATCGAGCTTGAGGATCCGGTCCATGCGCGCGGCAAGCCCGAGATTGTGCGTCGCGATCAGCGCCGACAGGCCAGTGTCGCGCACCAGCCCGGTCAGCGTGTCGAACACCGTGTCGGCGGTCTCGGGATCGAGATTGCCGGTCGGCTCGTCGGCCAAGAGGACACGCGGGCTGTTGGCCAGCGCGCGACAGAACGCCACGCGCTGCTGTTCGCCGCCCGAGAGCGCCGAGGGGCGGTGCCCGGCGCGCGCGCCCACACCCACCTGCTCCAGCAGCTGCATCGCGCGATCCTCGGCCGTGCGGCGCGCCACGCCGTTGGCGCGTTGTGGCAGCGCGATATTCTCCAACGCCGTGAACTCTGGCAGGAGGTGGTGGAACTGGTAGACGAACCCCACCTGTTGCCGCCGCACGCGGGTCCGGTGTCGATCCCCCAGCCCGGTCATGTCGTCGCCGCCGATCTCGACACGTCCCGCATCGGCCACATCGAGAAGCCCGGCGATATGCAGCAGCGTGGATTTGCCCGCGCCGGAAGGAGCCACAAGCGCCACCATCTCCCCCGGCATCAGCGCCAGATCGACCCTGGCCAGCACGCGCACCTCGCCGGGGCGGCCCGTGTTATAGGTCTTGTCGACGCCCGACAGGCGCAGCACCGGATCACTCATAGCGCAACGCCTCCACCGGGTTCATCCGCGCGGCACGCCGCGCCGGAAAGATGGTGACCACGAAACTCAGCCCCAGCGACAGCGCCACCGCCGTCAGCACATCGCCCAGCTGCAACTGCGCGGGCAACTGGTAGATGCCCCGGATCGACGGATCCCAGACCTGCCCGCCCATCATCAAGTTCACCGTCGAAAAGATCGGGTCGATATAGATCGCAAAGAGACAGCCCAGGATCACGCCGGCCGCCGTGCCGATCAACCCGGTGAACGCGCCGCAGATAAAGAAGATCCGCAGCACGGAGCCTTCGCTCAGCCCCATCGTGCGCAGGATGCCGATGTCGCGGCCTTTGTTCTTGACCAGCATGATGAGCCCGCTGGTGATGTTCATCGCCGCGATCAGCACGAGGATCGACAGGATCACGAACATCACGTTGTCCTCGATCTCGAGCGCGCGCAGGAAGGATCCGCTGGAATCCTGCCATGTCCAGACCTGCGCGCGATCACCTGCCGCGCTCACGAGCTGCGGGACCAGGGCATCCACGTTTTCGGGGGCCCTGACCGTCACCTCCAGCTCGTCGGCGCGTTCATCGCGATTGAAGAAACTTTGCGCCTCGGCAAAGGGCAGATAAACACGCACCCGGTCGATATCGTAGCGCCCGACGCTGAAGATATAGGTCACATCGTAGGAGTTGATCCGCGGTGTGGTGCCAAGCGGCGTCTTGGCCCCGTCGGGCGAGATCAGCCTGATCCGGTCGCCCAGTGTCACGCCCAGTTCCTGCGCCACGCCGGAGCCGATGGCGATGCCCTCCTCAAAACGGTCGAGATCGCCGCGCCCGGTCTCGGGATCGGCGACGCGGGGAATGGCCTTGAGATCATCCGTCTTGATGCCGAAGACCTGCACGCCGGCGTTGCGGCCCTCGGCATTGGCCATCACCTGCCCCTTCACGAGCGGGGCGACACGGGTGACGCCCGGCACGGCCCGCACCCTGTCCGCCATCGCCTCGTAATCGGCGATGGTCCGGTCGACGCGGCCGGTTGCCGCGTCCACTTCCCCACCCGAGTAGAGCGTGGCATGGGCATTCGCGCCAAGGATCGTGTCAACGAATTCTGCCCGAAAGCCCGAACGCACGGAAAGTGTGGCGATCAGCGCGAAGACGGCCAGCGTGATGCCGATCAGGCTGATCCACGTCATGACGCTGACGCCGCCCTCGGCGCGCTTGGCGCGCAGGTAACGCCAGGCGATCAGCCACTCGAACGCGGCAAAGGGGGCGGGGGATCTGGCCATTGCGGCCTCCTGATGACTACGCGGGCTCAGTGCGGTGTTCGGAGGGCGGCGTCAAGGTGACGGCGCGGGGTCTGGATTGGAACGGTCCCCGATGCTACGGCCCCGGCGCGGTACGCGACCGCAGGTCGCAGCGCCATCGCCTGTCCGCCCCCCGGACAGGCGATGGCGCTGCGCGCACGGACGGCAGCCAACGGCCATTCTCAACATGGGCACACCCTCAGAATGCCGGTTTCAGGATATGCGCCATGTAGATTTCCCCGATCCGGTCCACCACGGCCTCGGGCGACAGCTCTTCGCTTTCGCCGGTGCGGCGGCTGGTCAGTTCCAGCACGCCGTTCTTGAGGCCGCGCGGCCCGACTGTGATCCGCCATGGCAGGCCGATCAGGTCCATCGTGGCGAACTTGTTGCCCGCGCGCTCGTCGCGGTCGTCGTAAAGCGGCTCCAGCCCCAGCAGGCTCAGCGACTGGTAAAGCGCCTCGCAGGCCGCGTCGGCCTCCGCATCGCCCTGCTTGAGATTGACGATCCCGACATGGAAGGGCGTCACGCCCTCCGGCCAGATGATGCCGTTGTCGTCGTGACTGGCCTCGATGATCGCGCCCACGAGGCGGCTGACGCCGATGCCGTGGCTGCCCATGTGCACCGGCACGGTCTTGCCGTCCGGGCCCTGCACGGTGGCGCCCATCGGTTCGGAATACTTGGTGCCGAAATAGAAGATCTGCCCTACCTCGATGCCGCGCCGCGAGCGCCGCCGATCCTCGGGGATGGCGTTGAACTTCGCCTCGTCATGGGTCTCGTCGGTGCGGGCATAGGGCGTCGTCCACTCGTCGACGATGGCCGCGCAATCGGCGTGGCTGTCGTAATCGACGACCCGGTCGCCCAGCTTCAGATCGGTGATCGCGCTGTCATAGAACACCTCCGATTCGCCGGTATCGGCAAGCACAAGGAATTCATGCGTGTCGTCGCCGCCGATCGGGCCACTGTCCGCGCGCATCGGGATGGCCTGCAGGCCCATCCGCTCGTAGGTGCGCAGGTAGCTGACCATGTGGCGGTTATAGGCGTGCAGCGCGTCTTCCTTGGTCAGGTCGAAATTGTAGCCGTCCTTCATGAAGAACTCGCGGCCCCGCATCACACCGAAGCGCGGGCGCACCTCGTCGCGAAACTTCCACTGGATGTGATACAGCGTCAGCGGCAGATCCTTGTAGCTGCCGACATGGCTGCGGAAGATGTCGGTGATCAGTTCCTCGTTGGTGGGACCGTAGAGCATGTCGCGCCCGTGCCGGTCGGTGATGCGCAGCATTTCGGCACCGTAATCGTCGTAGCGCCCCGACTCTCGCCACAGATCGGCCGATTGCAGCGTCGGCATGAGCATCGGGACATGGCCCGCCCGCACCTGTTCCTCGTGCACGATGTTCTCGATCTTGCGCAGCACCTTGAAGCCCAAGGGCAGCCACGAGTAGATTCCGGCGCTGGCCTGCTTGATCATGCCCGCCCGCAGCATCAGCCGGTGGCTGGCGATCTGCGCTTCGGCGGGGGTTTCCTTGAGGACGGGCAGGAAATAACGGCTCAGGCGCATGGCGACCCTCCGGAGTTAGGCTTCGGCCCCTCGTCTATGGCCTTGCACCGCGCCAGACAAGGGAGGATCGGCGGCTTTCGCGGGGCGCCCTCTTGATTCCGGCACGCGCACGGGTGAGATACCGTGCAACGGATAGGAGCGCGGCAATGGCATTACCGGTCAGGCAGCAAGCGAAGTACTGGGGCATCGCCGTGGTGGTCTTCGTCCTTGCCATGTGGTTTCTGGGCAACGTGATCCTGCCCTTCATCCTTGGCGGGGCGATCGCGTATTTCCTCGATCCGGTCGCCGACAGGCTGCAGCGGCTGGGGCTGAGCCGCATGTCGGCGGTCATCGTCATCACGCTGTCGGTCATCCTGGTGTTCGCGCTGGTGTTGGTGCTGGTCGTGCCGACGCTGGTCAACCAGGCGATGGCGTTGTTCGAGATCGCGCCGCAGCTTGCCCGTGACCTTCAGGGTTTCTTCACCGAGCGATTCCCCTCGCTGTTCGACGCCGACTCGCCGGCGCGCCAGACCCTCATCGGGCTGGGCGAGACCATCCGCGAGCGCGGCGCGGCGATGGTCGAGACCCTCGTCACCTCGGCGGCGTCGCTTGTCAACGTCGTGGTGTTACTGGTGGTGGCGCCGGTGGTGGCGGTCTACCTGCTGTATGACTGGGACCACATGATCGAGGAGATCGATAAACTGCTGCCGCGCGATCACGCGCCGGTGGTACGCCGCCTGGCGCGGGATATCGACGCGACGCTGGCCAGCTTCATCCGCGGCATGGGCACGGTCTGCCTGATCCTCGGCACCTATTACGCGGTGGCACTGATGCTGGTGGGGCTGGAATTCGGGCTGGTCGTGGGCGCGGTCGCGGGGCTGCTGACCTTCATTCCTTACGTCGGCGCGATCATCGGGGGCGCGCTGGCGATCGGGCTGGCGCTGTTCCAGTTCTGGGGCGATTGGCTCTATATCATCCTTGTTGCCGCCATCTTCGTCTCGGGTCAGGTGATCGAGGGCAACATCCTGACACCCAAGCTGGTGGGCTCGTCGGTCGGGCTGCACCCGGTCTGGCTGATCTTCGCGCTGTCGGCCTTCGGCACGCTGTTCGGCTTCGTCGGATTGCTGGTCGCGGTGCCGGTTGCCGCGGCAATCGGGGTGATCGCGCGCTTCACGATCGCACAATACCAGGCCAGCCGCCTCTATCGCGGGCTCGACAACGCACCGGATGGCGGGAGCGAGGGGTGATGGCGCGGCAGCTCAGCTTCGATCTGCCAGTGCGCGCCGCCCTCGGCCGCGAGGATTTCTTCGTGTCTCCGGCCAATGCAGAGGCCGTGACGATGATCGAGGGCTGGCAGGACTGGCCGTCGCACAAGCTGGTCCTGACCGGGCCAGCCGGCGCGGGAAAGACGCATCTGGCGCATGTCTGGGCAGGCCTTTCCGGCGCCGAGATCATCGCCGCGCGCGATCTGCCGGGCCGTGACATCGCAAGTTTGGCCCAAGGACGCGTCGTGGTCGAGGACGCGGGACGCATCGCCGGGGACAGCGCAGCCGAAACCGCGCTTTTCCACCTTCACAACCAGGTCCTGGCCGAGGGGCACGCCCTGCTGGTCACCGCCCGCACGCCGCCGCACCTGTGGGGCGTTACATTGCCCGATCTGGCCAGCCGGCTGCAGGGCACGCTGCACAGCACCCTAGGCGCGCCCGACGACGCATTGCTGTCGGCGGTGCTCATGAAGCTTTTCACGGATCGCCAGTTGATGCCCAGCCCCGACGTCATCCCGTATCTCGCGCGGCGCATTGAACGGTCGTTCCGCGCCGCCGAAGCGGTGGTGACGGATCTCGACGCGACCGCCCTTGCGCAGCGCCGCCCCATCACCCGGCAGCTGGCCGCGCAAGTGCTGGACAAACAGGGCGAATGACGCCACGCTCCGTCACCGGATCGTTACACGCAAACGCCACAAGGTCGTCATGACAAACGCAGATTTCCTGAAATCACCGCGGCCCGATCCGGTGGACCGTCCCGATCTCGACCTGTCCGGGCCGGGCCGGTTTTTCAACCGCGAGCTGAGCTGGCTGGGCTTCAACTGGCGGGTGCTGGAAGAGGCGCAGAACCCCCGCGTGCCGCTTCTGGAACGGCTGCGGTTCCTGTCGATCTCGGCCACGAACCTCGACGAATTCTACAACGTACGCGTGGCGGGTCTGCGCGAACTGGCCAAGGCCGGCAACACCACGCCGGCCGCCGACGGGCTGAGCCCGCTGGAACAGCTGGTGCTGATCAACGAAAACGCCCGCCGCCTGCTCGACCAGCAGCACGAGACATTCCAGGCGCTGCGCGCCGAGATGCAAGGCGAGAACATCACGATCCTGGACCACCGCTCGCTGGCCAAGGCGGATCGCGAGATGCTGGGCGAGTTCTTCCTGCACGAGGTCTTTCCCATCCTGTCGCCGCTGGCCGTCGATCCCGCGCATCCCTTTCCGTTCATTCCCAATCTCGGCTTCAGCCTTGCCCTGCAGATGGAGCGCAAGTCCGACAAGCGCCCGTTGCAAGCCCTGCTGCCGATCCCGCACCAGATCGACCGCTTCATCTCGCTGCCGGCGCCCGAGGGCGGTCACCGCTTCCTGCCGCTGGAGGAATTGCTGCTGCTGCATCTCGACAGCCTGTTTCCGGGATACCGCTACATCGGGCATTGCGGCTTTCGCGTGCTGCGCGACAGCGATCTGGAGGTCGAGGACGAGGCCGAGGACCTTGTGCGCGAATTCGAGGTGGCGCTGAAACGCCGCCGCCGCGGCGAAGTGGTGCGCATGAACATCACGACCGATGCGCCCGAGGCGCTGCGCCGCGTCATAATGGAGGAATTGCACGTCACCTCCGACGAGGTCGTCGAAGTTACCGGCATGATCGGGCTGGCCGATCTCAAGGAGCTGGTGCTGGACGCGCGGTACGATCTTCTGTGGCCGTCGTTCACCCCGCGCGTGCCCGAACGCGTGCAGGACCATGACGGCGACATGTTCGCGGCGATCCGGCAGAAGGACATGCTGCTGCACCACCCCTACGAGACCTTCGACATGGTCGTGCGCTTCCTTCAGCAGGCCGCGCGCGACCCGAACGTGCTGGCGATCAAGCAGACGCTCTACCGCACCTCGCGCAACTCGCCCATCGTCGAGGCGCTGTGCGAGGCCGCCGAAGAGGGCAAGTCGGTGACAGCACTGGTGGAGCTCAAGGCGCGCTTCGACGAGGCCGCCAACATCCGCCAGTCACGGCGGCTGGAACGCGCGGGCGCGCATGTGGTCTACGGCTTTCTGGATCTCAAGACCCACGCCAAGATCTCGACCGTCGTGCGGCGCGAAGGGTCGTCGCTGGTGACCTACACCCATTACGGCACCGGCAACTACCACCCGATCACGGCGCGCATTTATACTGATCTGAGCTTTTTCACCTGCGACGCGTCGCTGGGGCGCGACGCCACGAAGGTGTTCAACTACCTGTCGGGCTATGCCCAGCCCGAGGGGCTGGAAAATCTCGCGATCTCGCCGCTGACGCTGAAGGACCGCCTGATCGAGCTGATCGAGGCCGAGGCCACGCATGCGCGCGCCGGAAAACCCGCCGCGATCTGGGCCAAGATGAATTCGCTGGTCGATCCCGACGTCATCGACGCGCTTTACGCCGCCTCCGAGGCCGGCGTGCGGATCGACCTTGTGGTGCGTGGCATCTGCGGTCTGCGCCCAGGCATCACCGGGCTGTCGTCGAACATCCGGGTGAAATCCATCGTCGGGCGCTTCCTGGAACATTCGCGAATCGTGTGTTTCGGCAATGGCGCGGGGCTGCCGTCGAAAAAGGCGCGGGTCTTCATTTCCTCGGCCGACTGGATGGGGCGCAACCTGATCCGCCGCGTCGAAACGCTGGTCGAGATCGAGAACCCCACCGTCAAGGCGCAGATCGTGTCACAGGTCATGGCGGCCAACATGGCCGATGTCGCGCAAAGCTGGGTGATGGCCCCCGATGGCAGCTTTACCCGGGCGGAACGGCCCGAGGGCGAGTTCGCGTTCAACTGCCACCGCTTCTTCATGGAGAACCCGTCGCTGTCGGGGCGCGGGTCGGCCGGCGCGTCGGATGTGCCCAAGCTGACCCATACCGGCGACTGATCCGGCTGGTTCCTGCCGGGATCTTGTGTCGCAGACGCGCGGGATGGAACCGGAATGCCCATCTCTGCGTTGACGGCGTTGTAGGTTATGAAATCAAGGAGGCATCATGCTTGGATGGGCACTGACATTTCTCATCGTCGCACTCATCGCGGCGGTTCTCGGGTTCGGCGGGATCGCGTCGGCATCTGCGGGGATCGCACAGGTGATCTTCGTCATCTTCCTGGCGCTCTTCGTCATCGCGATGCTCGTGCGGGCGTTCAAGGGACGGCCGCCGATGTGACGCGCGCCCCCGAAATGCATGCCGGGTGATTGACCCCGCATGGCCCCTGTCGCATAGACAGGGGATATGCGACCCGGGGGGCAAATGGACGGCACGCACGATTCTGCGGACGAGGGTGGCGGACCGTTTGGTCGGCCGCTTTTCGACAGCCCCACGGCACGCGCGCTCAGCCGGGTCGGCGTCGTCGATATCGGCTCGAACTCCGTCCGGCTCGTGGTGTTCGATGGCGCGGCGCGCAGCCCGGCCTATTTCTACAACGAAAAGATCATGTGCGCGCTCGGCTCCGGCATGTCCGAGACCGGGCGCCTCAATCCCAAGGGGCGCGAACGCGCCCTGGCCGCGCTGGAACGGTTCGAGATGCTGGCCCGCGGCATGGATACCGGGCCGCTCGTCACGGTGGCCACGGCGGCGGTGCGCGATGCGACCGACGGGCCGGATTTTTGCGCCGAGGTCGAACGCCGGACCGGGCTGCGCCTGTGGGTGATCAACGGGGCGCAGGAGGCGCGGCTGGCGGCGCAGGGCGTGCTTTTGGGCTGGCCGGGCGCCTATGGGCTGGTCTGCGATATCGGCGGCTCGTCGATGGAGCTGGCGGCGATAGACGGCGGCACGGTCGGCACCTGCCTGTCGTCGTCGCTCGGGCCGTTCAAGCTGTCCGATATCAAGGGCGGAAAGAAGGGGCGCAAGGCGCATATCCAGCGCACCCTCGCGGATATGAGCGCCGAGCTGGGCGAGCAGAAGAACCGGCTTTTCCTTGTTGGCGGCTCGTGGCGGGCCATCGCCAAGATCGACATGGCGCGGCGCAACTACCCGCTGTCGGTGCTGCATGAATACCGAATGACGCCCGCCGATCTGCGCGCGACCATCAAGCAGATCGAGACGACCGATCCCGACAAGCTGCGCTCCGCATCGGGTGTCTCGTCCAGCCGTATGGCGCTTGTGCCGCTTGCGGCAGAGGTGCTGCGCGAGGTGGTCAAGACCTTCCATCCCCGCGATATCGCCATTTCCAGCTATGGCATCCGCGAGGGTCTTCTATACCAGCAGATGCCGCAGCTTCTGCGCGACCGCGACCCATTGATCGAGGCCTGCCGCTTTGCCGAGCACAAGGATGCGCGTCTGCCCGGTTTCGGCAAGGTGATCTATCACTTCCTGCAACCGATCTTCAAATCCGCCAGCCCGGACCGGCGGCGCATCATCCGCGCGGCGTGCCTTCTGCACGATGTCAGCTGGCGCGCGCATCCAGATTACCGTGCCGAGGTCTGTTTCGACAACGCCACGCGCGCCAATCTCGGCGGGCTGAAACATTCCGAACGAGTGTTTCTCGGGCTTTGCCTGCTGCACCGCTACGCCAACAAGCGCGACAATACCCGGTTCTCGGATCTGGGCAGCCTGCTGTCGGAGCGTGAGTGCCACGACGCGGAGGTAGTGGGCAAGGCCATGCGCTTTGCTGCGATGCTCTGGCTGAAGAAGGACGCGCGCCTGGGCGAACTGCGCTGGCATCCCCGCAAGAAGGTCTTGGATCTGTACTTGTCACAGGAAGCCACCCCGCTCTTCGGAGAGGTGGCCGAGACCAGGTTCAAGGCACTGGCCTCGGCCCTCAACGCTGAAGCGGTGGTGCATTGACCAAAGGCAAGGCTCAGATCTCGATCTCGCCCTGCGACGCGGGTTCATCCGGCGCCTCCTCGGTCTCTTGCGGGGTCTTGCGGCGCAGGATGATATCGCCGTTCGGCAGAACCTCGGGCGCGTGATAGGCGCTCAGATCGCCGGCCTTGTCCATCAGGTCGCGCAGGGCCGGTCCCATCTCCTCGACGAAGTCGCGCAAGGCGGGCTCGACCTCTTCGGCCTGATCGCGCAGAGTGTCGAGCGCCGGGCCCATCTCGCGCCGGATGCCTTCCCAGAACATCCGCGCGCCCTCCTGCATCAGGGATCTACCCTCGTCTTCGGCGGGGCTTTCCGGGCTGTCTTGGGCCGCCGCCGGGGTGGCGGCCAGCATCACGGCGACCGGCAGGGCGAATATCAGGTGATTGCGTATCATAGCGCGAATGTAGGCGCGCAACCCCCGAATTTTAAGACCCCGGCCCGGTTAATCCGCGTGTTTGCCCGCGTATTTGCCAGTGCCGCGCGCCGCGTTGATCTCGTCCCATGCGTGGTTGATGTCGGTAAGCCGCTTTTCGGCCAGCTTCACGGCCTCTTGCGGGACGCCGCGCGCCTGCATCCGGTCGGGGTGACAGTCGCGCACGAGCTTGCGCCAGACCTTGCGGATCTCGTCGGTCGGCGTGTCGGAGGTCACCCCCAGCACCGACCACGGATCGGGGCGCGCATCCGCCACGAAGCGCGCACGCACCGCGCGGAACTGCGACTCGTCGACCCCGAAGATCTCTGCCACCCGCGCGAGGAACCGGTCCTCGTCGGGATGGTAATCGCCGTCGGCCAGCGCGATGTAGAACAGCCCGTCCAGCAGATCGCACAGCGTGTCACGCTCGCCGTCGAACATGCGCCGAATGCGCGCGGCGTATTCCTCGAACCCCGCCACATCCTGCCGCGCAAGGTTGAAGACCCGCGCCGCGTTCTTCTCCTCGCCGCGGTCGATCACAAACACTTCGCGAAACGCGGTCACCTCGTCGCGGGTCACCAGACCGTCGGCCTTGGCCATCTTGGCCGACAGCGCGATCACCGCGATGGTGAAGGCCACGCTGCGCTCGGGCGGGGTGCGCAGACGGTCGAAGACACTGGTCAGGCTCTCGCCCTTGGCCAGCGCCTGCAACGCGTCGGATATGCGGCTCCAGATCGTCATGAAGCGATCTTATCGGCGATCGCCGAAGATGTCAGCGCCAACCGTCACACCCGCTTGTGCAAAAACACCAGGTCCATCCAGCGGTCGAACTTCCGGCCCACGTCGGGCAGTCGCGCGGCCTCTTGAAAGCCGATGGCGCGATGAAAGGCGATGGCCGAAAGGTTCTCGCCACTCACCCCGGCGACGAGCACATGGATACCGTCGGTACGCGCGCGATCCTGCAACCGCTGCATCAGCGCCCGGCCCGCACCGCGCCCCTGCGCCGATGGGGCGAGGATCACGGTATGCTCTGCGGTATGCACGTAGCCCGGCCCGCCGCGAAACGCGCCGTAGCTGGCAAAGCCGAGGATCGCACCCGCGTCTTCGACCACCAGGAACGCGGCCCCGCGCGCGCCGATGTCGCTCTCCAGCGCATCGGGCGTCTTCTCGACCGTGGTGAAAGTGACCGAAGTATGCCGAATCAGCGGGTTCCAGATCCCGAGGATCTGCGGGATATCCCCCGTTTCGGCCGGGCGGATCCTCATTCCAGCGTCCGCGCCCCGTGCGGGGTGGCGATCTCTGCCCGCAGGGCGGGCGCGCCCGGCTCGAACACCACGCGGGACGCATCGAGATCGCACAGCTCCGCCCGCAGGACATGGGCCTGCGGATGCGCCACCACCAGCCGCTCCAGCCGCGCGCCGGACACGGGCAGGCGCTCGGACGGATGACCACCCGCCTGCCACTCGATCAGCGCGGGAAAGCGGTTGTCGAACGGCAGGATGCCGTCCTCGGGCACCGCCATGCGCCACCGAAGATCCCCGCGCGCCAGATCGACGGGCGCGCCCGCCGACGGATGCCACGCAATGGCCGCGTCAAGATCGTCGACCGCGCAGATCCAGTTCGACAGGCGCGGGGCACCGGTGAAGCGATCCAGATCGAACCAGCGCGGATACGCGGGCGCGGGCGCGGCCGGGTCCACCGCGATCACCTCAAGGTAAAGGTCGTCTTCCAGCCCCAGAAGCAGGTTTTGCGTGCCGAAATGCGCGTGCCGCCCGCCGTTCTGCAGGCGCAGCCCCAACTGCTTTTCGACAGCCGCGCGCCCGGCCTCCAGGTTTTCGGCGGCCACCGCCAGATGATCAAGCCACACAGTTTCTCTCCTTCTTCTGGCCAGAAATATCCCGGGGGGTGCGGGGGGCTGGCCCCCCGCTTTTATCAGGGAGCGCGGGGGCTGGCCCCCGCCCGGATCAGCCGCGCGCCGCGCGGATGAGTTTCAGGATATCCTGCGCCGCGTCAGGGATGTTGGTGCCCGGCCCAAAGATCGCCTTGACCCCGGCCCTTTGCAGGAATTCGTAATCCTGCTGCGGGATGACGCCGCCGCAGATCACGATGATATCGCCCGCGTCACGCTCCTTCAGCGCCTCGATCAGCCGCGGCGCGAGGAACTTGTGGCCGGCAGCCTGCGAACTGATGCCCACGACATGCACGTCGTTGTCTATGGCGTCCTGCGCGGCCTCTTCCGGCGTCTGGAAGAGCGGCCCGACATCGACATCAAAGCCGATATCGGCGAAAGCGGTGGCGATCACCTTGGCGCCGCGATCATGCCCGTCCTGTCCCATCTTGACGACCAGCATGCGCGGCCTGCGGCCCTCGTCCTCGGCGAAATCCTCGACCGATTTCTGGATCGCGGCAAAGCCCTCGTCCCCCTCGTAGGCGGCGCCATAGACGCCGGCCAGCGTGCGGACCTCGGCGCGGTGGCGACCGAATTCCTTTTCCAGCGCAGTGCTGATCTCGCCCACCGTGGCGCGGGCGCGCGCGGCCTCGACCGCCGCTTCAAGGATATTGCCGCCCTCGTGCGCACGCCGCGTCACCTCGTCCAGCGCGGCGTCACAGACGGCCTGATCGCGGCTGGCGCGGATGCTGTCGAGCTTGGCGATCTGCGCCTCGCGGACAGTCTCGGTATCGACGTCGAGGATTTCGATCGGATCCTCGTGATCCTTGCGATACTTGTTGACCCCGACGATCACCTCCTCGCCGCGATCGATCATCGCCTGCCTTGTCGCCGCCGTCTCTTCGATGCGCAGCTTGGGCATGCCGCTCTCGACAGCACGGGTCATGCCGCCCATCTCCTCGACCTCGTCCATCAGCTCCCACGCCTTTTCCGCAAGGTCATGCGTCAGCTTCTCGACGTAATAGGATCCGGCCAATGGGTCGACCACGTTGGTCACGCCGGTTTCCTCCTGCAGGATCAGCTGCGTGTTGCGCGCGATCCGGGCCGAGAAATCGGTGGGCAGCGCCATCGCCTCGTCGAGAGCGTTGGTGTGCAGGGACTGCGTGCCGCCCAGAACCGCGCTCATCGCCTCGTAGGCGGTGCGCACCACGTTGTTGTAGGGGTCCTGTTCCTGCAGGCTGACACCGGATGTCTGGCAATGCGTGCGGAGCATCTTCGATTTCTCGTCCTTTGCACCGAACTCGGTCATGATGCGGTGCCACAGAAGGCGCGCCGCGCGCAGCTTGGCGGCCTCCATGAAGAAGTTCATGCCGATGGCAAAGAAGAACGACAGCCGCGGCGCGAAGCTGTCGACATCCATCCCGGCCTCGATCGCGGCCTTCACGTATTCGCGCCCGTCGGCCAGCGTGTAGGCCAGCTCCTGCACGAGGTTCGCGCCGGCCTCCTGCATGTGGTAGCCGGAAATCGAGATCGAGTTGAAGCGCGGCATGTGCTCGGCGGTATAGGCGATGATGTCGCTGATGATGCGCATCGAGGGCGCGGGAGGATAGATATAGGTGTTGCGCACCATGAATTCCTTGAGGATGTCATTCTGGATGGTGCCCGCCAGCACCGACTTGTCGTGGCCCTGCTCCTCGCCCGCGACGATGAAGCTGGCCAGAACCGGGATCACCGCGCCGTTCATGGTCATCGACACCGACACCTTGTCGAGCGGGATCCCGTCGAACAGCACCTTCATGTCCTCGACCGAATCGATGGCTACACCCGCCTTGCCGACATCGCCCTCGACGCGGGGATGGTCGCTGTCATAGCCGCGATGCGTAGCCAGATCGAAGGCCACGGAAACGCCCTGCTGGCCTGCCGCGAGGTTGCGGCGGTAGAAGGCGTTGGATTCCTCGGCCGTGGAAAAGCCGGCATATTGCCGGATCGTCCAAGGGCGCCCGGCATACATCGTCGCCTTCACGCCGCGCGTGAACGGCGCGGCCCCGGGGATGGAGCCCATATGCGGCACATCCGCCACGTCCTCTTCGGTGTAAAGCGGCTGAACCTCGATCCCTTCGAGGGTCTGCCATGTCAGATCCTCCAGCGGGCGCCCGCGCAGTTCCCTTTCGGCGATCTTGCGCCAGTCGTCTTTCTTGGATGCCATGTCCTTGTCCTCTTGTCGTGCGACCGGTGGGGCGGATCCATCTCCAGCCTTTTCCGGCGCAGGTACCGATGTCAAATGCGCCGGTCGATGCGCCCGGCGCGCCCTTCCGCGTCCTGCGCACCGCCGGGCAGTTCGGGCGGGGGCCTGCCCGCCCCCGGGTCCGTAGCGCGGACCGTGTTGCCGGCTCGACATTTTTTCGCGCCCGCAGGTATTCTTTCCTTCGCAATCAGACCTGCAGAGCCTATATGCCCGCCTACAGGAGAAATCATGAAATACGCCTTGTCACTTGTTTTCGCGGCATTCGCCGCCGTCGCCGCGATCGCGCAGGACGCGGACGAGAGATCGACCGACGACATGATCGTCAGCGCGCAGGACGTCGATCTCGACGCGCTCCGCTGGGAAAAGCGGGCGCTGGTCGTGTTCGCGGACTCGCCCAACAACCCGAATTTCATCGAGCAGATGGACCTCATCGAGGACGATCTGTCTGCGCTCGAAAGGCGCGACGTCATCGTGATCATCGATACCGATCCGGCAGATCGGACGGATATACGCCGCGAGTTGCGACCACGCGGTTTCGGCATTGTTATCGTCGGCAAGGATGGCAGCATACAGTTGCGCAAGACAACGCCTTGGTCGATTCGCGAGCTCACCCGGACGATCGACAAGAGCTGATCGCCGCGGGCCAAGAGGCGGTCCGTTTTATCGCGTGCTTGTCCGGGCGCCCATTGGCGCCAAGCATTCGTGCATATGGGTGCCCTCGTCCCGGCGACTGGCCAAGCGATATGTCGCATGCGCCGGCGCATCCGCTCACTCGAACTCCATGATCACGTCGTCGACGGCCAGGCTGTCGCCGGGGCCGGCATTGATGCGGGCCACCGTGCCCTTGCGCTCAGCGCGGAGGATGTTTTCCATCTTCATCGCCTCGACGGTACACAAGGCTTGGCCTTCCTGCACCTCTTCGCCGGCTTCGACATTCACGTTGACGATCAGCCCCGGCATCGGACAGAGCAGCATCTTCGAGGTGTCGGGCGGCAGCTTCTCGGGCATCAGGGCTGCGAGTTCCGCCTGTCGCGGGCGGCGCACATGCACCTTCAGATCGGCCCCGCGCGACCGGATGCGGAAGCCTTGGGTGATCTTGCCGACCTTGAGCACGAGCGGGCTGCCATCCACCTCGATCCGTGCCAGTTGATCGCCGGGGGTCCAGTCGCTCGTGACCCGCAGCTTCGTGCCATCCTCGAACGAGACGCTCGCACCCTCGCGGTCGGCATCCACGGTGACGGCGTGGCGTTCGCCCTGCAGATTGACTACCCAGTCGGCGCCCACGTGGCGCTCGTGATTGTCCATGCGCCCCGATATGCGCGTGCGCCGGATCTCGGCCACGCGGTGCATCGCGGCACAGCTTGCCGCGATCCGGCGCAGCACGTCGCCGGGCAGCGCCACGCCGTGAAAGCCTTCGGGATATTCCTCGGCAATGAAGGCGGTGGTGATGTCACCCGCCACGAATTTCGGGTGGTCCATCACCGCGCTCAGAAACGGCAGGTTGTGCCCGATGCCCTCAACCTCGAAGGCATCCAGCGCGTTGCGCATCCCCTCGATGGCGGCGGGCCGCGTCGGCCCCCATGTGCAGAGCTTGGCGATCATCGGGTCGTAATACATGCTGATCTCGCCGCCCTCGAAGACGCCGGTATCGTTGCGCACCACCGCGCCCTCGACATTCACCTCATCGGGCGGGCGATACCGCGTCAGCCGCCCGATCGATGGCAGGAACCCGCGAAAGGGATCCTCGGCGTAAAGCCGGCTTTCCATCGCCCAGCCGTTCAGGGTCACGTCGCCTTGCCTGATCGACAGCGCCTCACCAGCGGCCACGCGGATCATCTGCTCGACCAGGTCGACGCCGGTGATCAGTTCGGTTACAGGGTGCTCGACCTGAAGCCGGGTGTTCATTTCGAGGAAATAGAAGTTGCGGTCGCCATCGACGATGAATTCCACCGTGCCGGCGCTGGTGTAATCCACGGCCTGCGCGAGCGCCACCGCCTGCTCGCCCATGGCGCGGCGGGTGTCCTCGTCGAGAAACGGACTCGGGGCCTCTTCGATGACCTTCTGGTTGCGGCGCTGGATCGAACATTCTCGCTCGCCCAGGTAGATGCCGGTGCCGTGGCCGTCGCACAGCACCTGGATCTCGATATGGCGTGGCTGGGTGACGAATTTCTCGATGAAGATCCGGTCGTCGCCGAAACTGCTGGCCGCCTCGTTCTTGGAGCTTTGGAAGCCTTCGCGCGCCTCGTCGTCGTTCCAGGCGACGCGCATGCCCTTGCCACCGCCACCGGCAGAGGCCTTGAGCATCACCGGATAGCCGATTTCGCGGCTGATCTTCACCGCCTCGTCGGCATCCTCGATCAGTCCGGCGACGCCCGGCACGGTGTTCACGCCGGCCTCCTTGGCGATCTTTTTCGAGGTGATCTTGTCGCCCATCGCCTCGATCGCCTTTACGGGCGGGCCGATGAAGGCCACGCCTTCGGCCTGCAGTGCCTTCGCGAATTTCGGGTTTTCGCTGAGAAAGCCGTAGCCAGGATGCACCGCCTCGGCGCGGGTCTCGCGGATCGCACCCATCACCTTGTCGATGACGATGTAGCTCTCATTGGCAGCCGGCGGACCGATGCGCACCGCCTCGTCGGCCATCCGCACATGCAGCGCCTCGCGATCCGCGTCCGAATAGACAGCGACCGTCGCGATCCCCATCTTGCGCGCCGTCTTGATGACGCGACAGGCGATCTCGCCGCGATTGGCGATTAGGATCTTGTTGAACATGCTTGCAGTCCCTCTTGTATCATGGTGCCCGGCGCCGGCACGCGGCGGCGTGACCGAGGGTCGGTCCGGCCGGACACCCTCATCCGTCCTCGCCCTCGAAAATCTCGGGAAAGCTCGCGCGGGCGACAGCCGGATCCAGCACCAGTAGCGCCTCGTAGCTTTCGGGATCGAAGGGATCTTCGGCGGGCTTGATCTCGCGCCCGAAGAACCAGCTCAGGCGTCCGGCGTCGAGATTGCCGCGCTCGAACGGTGCGTCGCCGAAACAGGTCCGGATGGCGCGCAGGAACTCGACATCGGCGCGTTTGTCCGCCGGACGCCGGTCGCGGTAGCGCGTGCGGGCGACAAGCGGCGTGGCACCCTTGGGATTGGCGCGGCGGATGGTAAATTGAAAATCGGTACCGGACAGTCGGCCCGGAAAGCCGCGATGCTTCAGCATGGCTGACCCCGCATATCAGCGGGACGTGCCGCGCATCGGGATGCCGGGGCAGGCAAGACGGCCCGCCCCGGCACAGACCCTAGAAGGTCTTCAGTACTTGCCGGTCGGCTCTTCTTCGACGATCGGCTCGGGCTCGACGACCACGAACTCTTCTTCCTGCTGTTGGGCACAAGCTGCAACAAAGGCCGCAAGACCAATCGCGATAACGCTCTTGATGGTGTTTGACATGTAGTACTCCTGTCTCTCGTTCTTTTGACATGAATCGCGCGAGGGCATAATGCCGGCGCGCTCCGTTTCGGCGAGTCTAAGGTCACCTGAACGTGACCGTCGTGCACGCTAGCCGAATTTACAAGCCTTGAACACAGGTTATGCGCAATCGCGCCGTCCTGTGTCCGCAAAGCCGCAGTCTGCACTGCCTTTGAAAGCCATGGTGAAAGATCGTGTCGTCGCATCAGAACATTTCCCAGTCACAGGTGCCGCCTGCGGGGCGAAACGCCTCGAAGACCTGCACGATTTCGGGGTGATGGATCCCGAAATCCGATGGCCGATCCGCCAGCGAGATCACCACGCGCCCCGGGCGCGGGCCGATCTCGGCGATCCGCGGCAGGGCATACTCGGTACACAGCCAGTGCAGATCCCGTGTCACCCGGTCGAAGGCCGACTCGCCGCCTTCGAACCCGTCGGCGACAAAGCGGAACCGGTAGATCAGGCCGCTGCCCATGCGCCGGTCGGTCCGCATTTCCTGCAACCGGGCGTCCAGCCCCGAGGGCAGCCGCAGCGCCTCCTCCTGCGCTGCGGCCACGGGCGCGAGGGCCAGCAGCGCGAGACATATCCCCGCCGCCGGCCTCACTGCGCGCCTTTCGTCCAGCGCGCGACGCGCGCTGGATCTTGCAACAGCGCGGCGATCCGCGCCTCGGCCGCCGCGCGGGCAAACCTGCCCGCCACGGCCCCACCCGCGCGCACGTGCAGTCCGCCCGGCACCCGCCAGACCTGCACGGCGGGCGCAAAGCCGCGCAGATCCTGCAATTCGCGCCACATGTCCTGACGCACCCGGTGCGCAACGCGGGCCCGCGACGCTTCGGGCAGCCAGCCCTCGACGGCCAGATCGAAGCACACGGGCAGCCGCCGCGTCAACGTCAGCATCCCGTCCTCTTCAATCTCATGCCAGCGGCCGCGGCCCATACATATCTCCATCTCGGTTTCTTCTGGCCCGAAATATCCCGGGGGAGTCGCCCTGCAAGGGCGACGGGGGCAGCGCCCCCGACGACGCCCGATACATGCCTTACAGCGGGATATTATCGTGCTTTTTCCACGGTGTGTTCTTCTTCTTGCCCCGCAAGGACGCGAAGGCGCGGCTGACGCGCACCCTCGTGCTGCGCGGCTGGATCACCTCGTCGATAAAGCCGCGCTCGGCGGCGACGAAGGGATTGGCGAAACGGTCCTCGTAGCTCTTGGTATGCGCGGCGATTTTCTCGGCATCCCCCAGATCGGAGCGGTAGATGATCTCGGTCGCGCCCTTGGCCCCCATCACCGCGATCTCGGCGGTGGGCCAGGCGTAGTTGAAATCGCCGCGCAGATGTTTGGAGGACATCACCACGTAGGCTCCGCCATAGGCTTTGCGGGTGATCACGGTGACCTTGGGCACCGTCGCCTCGCCATAAGCAAACAGCAGTTTCGCGCCATGCTTGATGACGCCGCCATATTCCTGCCCCGTCCCCGGCAGGAAGCCGGGCACATCCACCAGTGTCAGAATGGGGATCTCGAACGCGTCGCAGAACCGCACAAAGCGCGCCGCCTTGCGGGCGCTGTCGATATCCAGGCATCCTGCCAGCACCATCGGTTGATTGGCCACGACCCCCACGGTCTGGCCCTCCAGTCGCATGAAGCCGGTGATCATGTTCTTGGCGAATTCGGCCTGAATCTCGTAGAAATCGGCCTCGTCCGCCATTTTGTAGATCAATTCCTTCATGTCGTAAGGCATGTTGGGATTGTCGGGGATCAGCGTGTCGAGGCTTTCTTCGACACGCCCCGGCTTATCGAAAAACGGGCGTTTGGGCGGTTTCTCGCGGTTATTGAGCGGCAGGAAATCCACCAGCCGCCGAACCTCTGCCAGCGCCTCGACATCGTTCTCGAAGGCCGCGTCGGCGACAGAGCTTTTGCGGGTGTGGGTCAGCGCGCCGCCCAGTTCCTCGGCAGTCACCTGTTCATTGGTCACGGTGCGCACCACGTCGGGGCCGGTGACAAACATGTACGAGCTGTCCTTCACCATGAAGATGAAATCGGTCATCGCCGGCGAATAGACCGCCCCCCCGGCGCAGGGCCCCATGATGACGCTGATCTGCGGCACCACGCCAGAGGCCTCGATGTTGCGCTGGAACACCTCGCCGTAACCCGCAAGGCTGTCGACGCCCTCCTGAATGCGCGCGCCGCCCGAGTCGTTGATGCCGATCACCGGCGCACCGTTCTCGACGGCCATATCCATGATCTTGCAGATCTTGCCTGCATGGGTCGCGCTGACAGAGCCGCCGAGCACAGTGAAGTCCTGGCTGAAGACATAGACCTGCCGCCCGTTGATCGTGCCCCAGCCGGTCACCACCCCGTCGCCATAAGGTCGGTTCTGTTCCATACCGAAATCGTTGCAGCGATGCGCAACGAACATGTCGAATTCCTCGAAGCTGCTCTCGTCGAGCAAAAGCTCGATGCGCTCGCGCGCGGTCAGCTTGCCGCGCCCGTGCTGCGCCTCGATCCGTGCCGCGCCGCCGCCCAGCCGTGCATCGGTGCGGCGGCTTTCGAGCTCTCCGAGAATATCCTTCATGGGCTCCCCCTGTCCTTGATTGGGGCAGCATAGTGGCTGCACCCTTTGAGGCCAAACACAATTCGGCAAATTTGCAAACTACTGCGAAGGCAGGGATGAATAACGGCAAATCCGCAAACGACTGGCGGGTTTGCAAATTGCGCAACCCCGACTGATGGACACTCTTGCGGCACGCGCCTATCGTCGCCGACATGAGTTCCGCACCGGATGTCCGCTACCTGGACCAGACCACACCGCCACATATTTCGACGCTGATCCTGCTTGCGGGGCTGTCGGCGCTGGCAATGAACATCTTCCTGCCCTCGCTGCCCGGCATGGTGGCGCATTTCAACACAAGCTACGGGCTTATCCAGCTTTCCGTGGCGCTTTATCTCGGGGTGAATGCCGCGCTGCAGGTGTTGATGGGGCCGATCTCGGACCGGTGGGGACGCCGCCCGGTGATCCTGTGGGGGATCGGCATCTTCCTCGTGGCGACGCTCGGCTGCTTGGCTGCCCCGAATGTCTACGTGTTCCTGACCTTCCGCATGCTGCAGGCCAGCGTCATCGTGGCGATGGTTCTGTCGCGCGCCATCGTGCGGGACATGGTGCCGCAGGATCGCGCCGCGTCCATGATCGGCTACGTCACGATGGGCATGGCGGTGGTGCCGATGATCGGCCCGGCCTTTGGCGGCCTGCTGGACGAAGCGTTCGGCTGGAAGGCGAATTTCTGGGCGCTGTTCGTCCTCGGGGCGATGCTCTTCGCGGTCTGCTGGCGCGATCTGGGCGAGACCGCGCCGCTGTCGGGACGCACGCTGATGCAGCAGTTCCGCGACTACCCCGCGCTGCTGACCTCGCGCCGCTTCTGGGGCTATTCTCTGTCCGCGGGCCTGTCGTCGGGGTCGTTCTTTGCCTATCTCGGCGGCGCGCCCTTTGTCGGCGATCAGGTCTTCGGGCTGTCGCCTTCGGTTCTGGGGGTGCTGTTCGGCGCACCCGCCATCGGGTATTTCCTCGGCAACTTCGCGTCGGGGCGTTTCTCGACCCGGTTCGGCGTCAATCGCATGGTGCTGTGGGGGGCGCTGTTCAACGCGTCCGGGATTGGGCTCAACGTGGCGCTCTTCCATTCTGGGTTCGGCTCGCCACTGGTGTTCTTCGGACTGATGACCTTCATGGGGCTCGGCAACGGCATGGTGATCCCCAACGCCACCGCGGGCGCGCTGTCGATCCGGCCCGACCTTGCAGGCACGGCGAGCGGTCTGTCGGGGGCGATGATGATCGGGTTCGGCGCGGCGCTTTCGGCGCTGGCCGGCGCCTTGCTGACACCGGGGTCCGGGGCGCTGACGCTGCTCTGGATCATGTTCGCCACGGCGGTGGCGGCGGTGATCACCATCGCGCTGGTCATCCGTCGAGAACGGCGGCTGGCCCTTTTGGCCTGACACTGGCCTGACATGGGGCGACACCGACAGACGAGAAAGGACGGCCGATGACCGCGACACTGGATCGGCGTAACCTGATCACCGACGTGGCGGGGCTGCGCGTCGGCAACGCCTCCGATGCACGTTTGCGCAGCGGCGTTACGGTCCTGACCGCAGATGCGCCCTTCACCGCCGGGGTGCACCTGATGGGCGGCGCGCCCGGCACGCGCGAGACCGATCTGCTGGCCCCCGACCGGGTCGTGGGCGGCGTCGATGCGCTGGTGCTGTCGGGCGGATCGGCCTTCGGGCTCGACGCGGCGTCGGGCGTGGCCGAGGGGCTGCGCGCCGCCGGGCGCGGTTTTGCCGTGGGCGAGGTGCGGGTGCCCATCGTGCCAGCGGCGATCCTGTTCGATCTGCTGAATGGCGGGGATCAGGGCTGGACGGACAATCCGTGGAAGGCGCTTGGCCATTCGGCGTTGTCGAATGCAGCGGCGGATTTCGCCATCGGCAGCACCGGCGCGGGCACTGGGGCCACCACAGCAAATCTGCTCGGCGGGCTCGGCTCCGCCTCGGCACTGCTGCCCGACGGGTCCACCATCGGCGCGCTGGTGGCGGTCAATGCTTTGGGGTCAGCCACGGTAGGTGACGGCCCGCATTTCTGGGCGGCCCCGTTCGAGGTGGGCGTTGAATTTGGCGGGCTTGGCCCGGCCCCGCATGTCCCCGACCCGATAAAGGCGCCCACCAAGCTTACGCAACACGCCAATACCACCATCGGCATCGTCGCCACCGATGCCACCTTGACCAAGGCACACTGCACGCGGCTGGCCACCGCCGCGCATGATGGGTTTGCCCGCGCGCTCGTACCGGCGCACACACTCATGGACGGCGACCTGATCTTTGCCGCCGCAACAGGCCAACGCCCTGCCCCGGATCTTGCCGGCCAGATCACGCTGGGGCACGTGGCCGCCTGCGTGATGGCCCGCGCGATTGCCCGCGCGATCTTCGCGGCCGCGCCGGCCCCCGGCGACGGTTTGCCGGCGTGGCAGACGCGCTTCGGCTAACCGACGAATCCCCTTGCGGACCTGCGCCACAAGGCGTATATCGCATTCATCAGCGGCGCTTTCGGGTCCACTCCGAAAGTCCCACCGGAGAGTGTGACGGGCCGCGCGCCCGTTTTTTTGTGTCTGGAACCCATGACCAACGACCTGATCGCCAAGGCAGCCATGGATCGCCGCATTGCCGAGATCATCACCCCGGTGATCGAGGACATGGGGTTCGAACTGGTGCGCGTGCGGCTGATGGGCGGCAAGACGCCGCTGTTGCAGATCATGGCCGACAAGCCCGACGGCGGCATCGAGGTGGATGATTGCGGCGATATCAGCACCGCGGTCAGCGCGATCCTTGATGTCGAGGAACCGATCACCGACCAGTATACGCTCGAAGTATCCAGCCCCGGCATCGACCGGCCGCTCACGCGGCTGAAGGATTTCGAGATGTTCGAGGGCTACGAGGCCAAGCTGGAAACCGCAGAGCAGGTCGGCGGACGCAAGCGCTTCAAGGGTATGCTCGCCGGGATCGACGACACCGAGGTGCTGATCAATGTCGATGAGGGCACGATCGGGCTGGACTTCGACTGGCTGAGCGACGCCAAGCTGGTGCTGACCGAAGATCTGATCCGCGAGATGCTGCGGCAGCGCAAGGCCGCGGGTGTCATCGATGATGGCACCTTTGACGAGATAGAAACCGAACGCGGTTCCGAGGAGGACTGAAATCATGGCTATCACATCGGCCAACCAGCTGGAGCTGCTGCAGACCGCGGAAGCGGTGGCGCGCGAGAAGATGATCGACCCGTCCCTCGTGGTCGAGGCGATGGAGGAAAGCCTCGCCCGCGCCGCCAAGAGCCGCTACGGATCCGAGATGGACATCCGCGTCAGTATCGACCGCAAGACCGGGCGTGCCACCTTCACCCGCGTGCGCACCGTGGTCGAGGATGAAGAATTCGAGAACCACCAGTCGGAACTGACGGTCGAGCAGGCGCGGCAGTACCTTGAAAACCCCAGTGTCGGCGATGTCGTGACCGAAGAGGTGCCGCCCGTCGAAATGGGCCGGATCGCAGCCCAAAGCGCCAAGCAGGTCATCCTGCAGCGCGTCCGCGAGGCCGAACGCGACCGCCAGTACGAGGAATTCAAGGATCGCGCGGGCACCATCATCAACGGCATCGTGCGCCGCGAGGAATACGGCAACGTGATCGTCGACGTGGGCGCCGGCGAAGGCATCCTGCGCCGCAACGAGAAGATCGGACGCGAGGCCTACCGCCCCAACGACCGCATCCGCTGCTACGTGAAGGATGTGCGCCGCGAACAGCGCGGCCCGCAGATCTTCCTGTCGCGCACAGAGCCGCAATTCATGGCCGAGCTGTTCCGCATGGAAGTGCCCGAGATCTACGACGGTATCATCGACATCAAGGCCGTGGCCCGCGATCCCGGCAGCCGCGCCAAGATCGCGGTGATCAGCCATGACAGTTCGATCGATCCGGTGGGCGCCTGCGTCGGGATGCGCGGCAGCCGCGTACAGGCAGTTGTCAACGAGCTTCAGGGCGAGAAGGTCGATATCATCCCGTGGAACGAGGACCAGGCAACGTTCCTCGTCAACGCGCTGCAACCCGCCGAGGTCGCCAAGGTGGTGATCGACGAGGAAGCGCAGAGCATCGAGGTGGTGGTCCCCGAGGATCAGCTATCGCTGGCCATCGGGCGACGCGGGCAGAACGTGCGCCTGGCCAGCCAGCTGACCGGGCTCGACATCGACATCATGACCGAGGCCGAGGACAGCGAACGCCGCCAGAAGGAATTCGAAGAGCGCACGCAGCTCTTCATGGATACGCTCGATCTGGACGAATTTTTTGCGCAGCTTCTGGTCGCCGAGGGTTTCACGACGCTCGAAGAGGTCGCATATGTAGAATTGAGCGAGCTTCTGGTGATCGACGGGGTCGATGACGAGACGGCCGCCGAGTTGCAGGCCCGGGCACGCGACGTGCTCGACGCGCAGACCGCATCGGCGCTGGCCAAGGCGCGCGAGCTTGGCGCCGAGGACAGCCTGATCGAGTTCGAGGGGCTGACCCCGCAGATGGTGCAGGCGCTGGCCGAGGACGACGTGAAGACGCTGGAGGATTTCGCGACCTGTGCCGACTGGGAACTGGCCGGTGGCTGGACGACCGTGAATGGCGAGCGGGTCAAGGATGACGGGCTGCTGGAGAAATTCGACGTCTCTCTGGAAGAGGCGCAGACCATGGTGATGACGGCGCGCGTGATGCTGGGCTGGGTGGATCCCGATGACCTCGCCGGCGATGACGCGGCCTCGGACGAGACCGAAACCACGGAGGTCGAGGCCTGATTTATCAGGCCTCGGAGGCACCTGATGGGGCGCGGCGGGCAACCCAAGGACCGAGATGACGGTCCAGAGCGTAAATGCATCGCCACGGGCGAGGTGCAGCCCAAGAACGGGCTGATCCGCTTCGTGATCGGTCCCGAAGGCCAGATCGCGCCCGACATTGCCGAAAAGCTGCCGGGACGCGGCATCTGGGTTTCGGCGGATCGGGCCGCGCTGGACAAGGCAGCAAGCAAGCGCCTGTTCTCGCGCGCCGCGAAACAGGCGGTCAGTGTGACCGAGGGGCTGACGGATCATGTCGAGACGCTGCTGGCGGCGCGTGTGGTCAACCTGATCAGCCTGGCGCGCAAGGGCGGAGGTGCGACCTGCGGCTATGAAAAGGTGAAGTCGAAGCTCGCCGGCGAAGACGCGCATGTCCTGATCCAGGCCAGCGACGGCTCCGAGCGGGGAAAATCGAAGCTGAGCACGCCTTACAGGGGCGATTTCATTGGCTGGCTGACCGCCGCGGAACTGGGTCAGGCCTTTGGAAGACAAACCGTGATCCACGCCGCACTGGACGCTGGCGGTTTGTCGAAACGTATTGTAGAGGACGCTGCAAGACTGAAAGGTCTGCGCGTCTCGGACGGCGAGATGGCGCGCCGGAAAGGAAAGTAGAAGCATGAGCGACAACGACGGAAAAAAACCTTTGGGCGTACGTGGCAGCGGATCCCGGCCGGGAAACGTGAAGCAGAGCTTCAGCCATGGCCGGACGAAGAACGTCGTGGTGGAAACCAAGCGCAAGCGCGTCGTCGCGCCCAAGCCCGCCGCGCCTGCGTCGGGTGGCACGGGCACGGGCGGCGCCGGGAAATCCGGCGCCCAGTCCAGCTCTTCCAAGCGTCCCGCGGGCATTTCAGATGCGGAGATGGAGCGCCGGATGAAGGCGCTTCAGGCGGCCAAGGCGCGCGAGTCCGACGAGGCCGCGCAGCGCGAGGCCGACGAGAAGGCCCGCGAGGAAGAACGCCAACGCCGCCGTGAAGAGACCGAGGCCAAGGAACGCGAACAACGCGACGCCGAAGAGCGCGCCCGTGCCAAGGCCGAAGAGGATGTCCGTCAGAAGAAAGCGGCCGAAAAGGCCGCCTCCGCCCCGACCGAGCCGACGCCCGCGTCAGAGCCCGAGCAGGCCCGTCAGGCACCGTCCAAGCAGGCCCCGACCCCGCGCAAGCGCGAAGATGACGCCAAGACCAAGGGCAAGGGCAAGGGCCGTGGCGGCGACGATGCACGCCGCGGTGGCAAGCTGACGCTGAACCAGGCGCTGTCGGGCGGCGAAGGCGGCCGACACAAATCAATGGCCGCCATGAAACGCAAGCAGGAGCGTGCGCGCCAAAAGGCCATGGGCGGCGCGCAGGACCGCGAGAAGGTCGTCCGCGACGTGCAACTGCCGGAAACCATCGTGGTCTCGGAACTGGCCGGCCGCATGGCCGAGCGCGTGGGCGACGTCGTCAAGGCGCTGATGCAGAACGGCATGATGGTCACGCAGAACCAGTCGGTCGATGCCGACACCGCCCAGCTCATCATCGAGGAATTCGGTCACCGCGTCGTGCGCGTCAGTGACGCGGATGTCGAGCAGGTGATCGAGGCGGTCGAAGACACGCCCGAGACGCTGAAACCGCGTCCGCCGGTGATCACCATCATGGGCCACGTGGACCACGGCAAGACCTCGCTTCTGGACGCGATCCGCGACGCCAAGGTCGTGGCGGGCGAAGCCGGCGGCATCACCCAGCATATCGGGGCCTACCAGGTCACCACCGATAGCGGGTCCGTGCTGAGCTTCCTCGACACGCCGGGCCACGCCGCCTTTACCTCGATGCGCTCGCGCGGGGCGCATGTGACCGATATCGTGGTGCTCGTGGTGGCCGCCGATGACGCAGTGATGCCGCAGACCATCGAGGCGATCAATCACGCCAAGGCCGCGAAGGTCCCGATGATCGTAGCGATCAACAAGGTCGACTTGCCGTCGGCCGATCCCGACCACGTGCGCGCCGACCTGCTGCGCCAGGAAGTCGTCGTCGAGGCGATGTCGGGCGACGTGCAGGATGTCGAGGTATCTGCGGTCTCCGGTCAGGGGCTCGACGAGCTGCTCGAAGCGATCGCGCTGCAGGCCGAGATACTCGAACTGAAAGCTAATCCTGATCGCGCAGCCGAAGGCGCCGTGATCGAGGCGCAGCTGGATGTGGGCCGCGGCCCCGTGGCTACCGTTCTGGTCCAGAAGGGTACGTTGCGCCGTGGCGACATCTTCGTCGTCGGCGAGCAGTACGGCAAGGTGCGCGCGCTCATCAACGACCGTGGCGAGCGTGTGAACGAGGCCGGGCCGTCGGTGCCGGTCGAGGTTCTGGGTCTCAACGGCACGCCAGAGGCTGGCGACGTTCTCAACGTCGTCGATACCGAGGCGCAGGCCCGCGAGATCGCCGAGTACCGCGCCGATGCCGCCAAGGAAAAACGCGCCGCCGCCGGCGCAGGCACCTCGCTGGAACAGCTTCTTGCCAATGCCAAGGCGACCGAGAACCTCAAGGAGCTGCCGATCGTCGTCAAGGCCGACGTGCAGGGCTCTGCCGAGGCGATCGTGCAGGCGGTCGAGAAGATCGGCAATGACGAGGTGCGCGTGCGCGTGCTGCATTCCGGGGTCGGCGCGATCACCGAATCGGATATCAACCTCGCCGAAGCCTCCGGTGCCCCGGTCATCGGCTTCAACGTCCGCGCCAACGCGCCGGCACGCAACAGCGCCAACCAGAAGGGCGTGGAGATCCGCTACTACTCGGTGATCTACGACCTTGTGGACGACGTCAAAGCCGCCGCAAGCGGCCTTCTGGGCGCGGAAATCCGCGAGAAGTTCATCGGCTATGCGAAGATCATGGAGGTCTTCAGGGTCACCAAGGTGGGCAAGGTCGCCGGTTGCCTCGTGACCGAGGGCGTCGCACGCCGCTCGGCCGGCGTGCGCCTGCTGCGTGACGACGTGGTGATCCACGAGGGCACGCTGAAGACGCTCAAGCGCTTCAAGGACGAAGTGTCCGAGGTGATCTCGGGTCAGGAATGCGGCATGGCGTTCGAGAATTACGAGGACATCCGCCAAGGCGACGTCATCGAGATCTTCGAGCGCGAGGAATTCACCCGCACCCTCGCCTGACACCAGCGCAACGACGAAAACCAACGAAAAGGGCAGCCCGCGCGGGTGACGCATTTCGCGCCGTGGGACACAGTTCGTAGGAGCTGGCTCTGATAAGAATGGCCGCGATGAGAACCATCGCGGCCGTTTCTTGTGGTGAGAGATGCGCTTCTTGCAAGATGATGGGTTCTCGCAGCATCAGGTCCGGGCCGCCGTCATCTCCTCGTCGGACGACAAGTCGGCTGAAATTCCCAAAAACTCGGGAACCGGCACGACTTGCGTCTCCTGGCTGCCGTCTTCGGGCGGGTCTATTGGTTGGGCGACGGCCTGGGCGGCAGGAGCTTTCCACGACCGGTCCAGCTTGGCGCCCACCTTCGTGCCGGCATAGAGCCACGGCCGATAGAGCACGCGGTAGAGATCAGGCACATCTTCGCCTCCGCCCTTCCGGAGCTTGCGCGCATCCAGACCGTGGCGCATCGCCGGCGTGCGCTTCTGCGGCGAGCGGCGGGCGCGCAGCGGTAGCTGGACAAACTCGTCTGTCCCCGGGATGCGGAGGGCCCGTGGCATCAGCTTTCCTGCCTTCGCGAAGTCGTCGATTTCTTCGTATGGCGGCGTATAGACCCTTGGCGCGAAGAAGTTGTAGTTGATCCGGAAGATGTTGATGATCGAGATCAGCATCGCAGGATTGAAGATCGCTCCCTGGACATAGGAACCGCCGATCCGTGCGCCTCCGCTGCCAGCTCTGTCCGCCAGACTGAGGCGCTCTCGGAGCGAGTTCATGAAGGTGCTCGCCGGTTGCAGGGTTGCCTTGTAGACCCAAGGCGCCAGCTCCCCGCGGACATCGGCATCGAGTGGGCCGTCGAACGGGATGTTCTTCACCTCCCGACGCAAATGCCGCGGAAGGATCGGGAATCCGACCATCTTGTCGAGCTCTCCGCTCGCTTGCGTCGGCGCGGACACCCAGAGCTTCGGAAATACGGGGATCTGGTAGTTCGATCCGGGATACGGGCCGGTTCCGCGCAGCGCAGGCGCCATATGGTCCGCGATATAGGCTTCCGTGACGGTGCGGGAATCGGTCTCCAGGGAGAAGCGACCGGCATACATGCCGTCGTTGTGGAACTGACGGCGGTCCTTCTTGTATGCCTTCACCTTTCCGAGCTTCTCCGGCTTGGTCGTCTTCTTCTTGAACTTCATCGCCTACCAAACGAAGCGGTCCGCCCGGATCTCCTCATCGAATACATGCGGAATGACATTGGGGAGGGTGGCTTCCATTTCGGTTGTCAGGACAATCCGCCCCTTCGGAAGCATCTCCTTGAGAAGGACGAAGTGCGCGGCCTTCGTGTAGAAGTCGTCCGTCGTCATCCCCTTGAAGGAGCCGCGTTCGGCATCAATATCCGCAGGAAATCCGAACCAGTCTTCGGCGATAACGCGGATGTCCTTCGTCATTCCATTCACTCGGGCGGTCAGATCATTTCTGGCCTTGGCGTCGGCCTTGGATTTCTTCGGCATCCGGCGCCGCGCCCGCACACGGAAGGCCTCCAGTTCATTGACGCACGCCGCGAAGAACTGTGGTTCATGCAGGCGCCCGGTCGGCCGTTGCCAGGAGAACTTCGGCGCAGATCCAAACTTGCTGCCGGGGTAGCTCTGCGAGAGGTTTCTCGGGCCTCCCTGGCCGTCGGTGTAGGTCTCGTTGAAGAGGTCGAGAGGTTTGACGCGTGGGTCAAAATCGACATCCATTCGATAGACATATCCGCTCTTCGCGTCCGCCGTGATGGCGCAGTTGAGCTGCGTGTTGCGCTGATCGGTCGCCGTCTCCCAGTTCACGGTGAGGACCATATCGTCGTGGCTGAGGCAGTGCTCTACCCGCTGATCGCTGCGTTCCACCTTTTCCCGCCAACGGCGGAGCATCTCTCGCTCGTAGGCGAGGAACACACCCTCTAACCAGGCGATGCAATCATAGATCCGGGAGAAGCCGATGGTCTTGCCGGTGGCCGCTGTGCCCAGCACGCGCTGCATGTCGGTGATGCCGGCGCTGTTCAGCACCGCCCCGAGAATGCGCAGGTTGTCCGCGGTCGTCTTTTGCCCCGCGTGCGGCAGCGAGATTGAGAACCGGGCGCCCTTCTTGCCTTTGCAGGGCTTGTGCAAGACCCGGACAGCCTTCGGTGTGGCCTTCTTCTTCGTGGCCTTGCCCTTGCTGTCGTGGGTCCGCTGATGTGCGCCGTTCATTGAGAACTCGTCCGGAGCGGCAAGAAAGGGGGTGCCACATGCGCCACAGCCGGGACCGTCCAAGATGCCGTTGTGATTGCGCAGGCGGGCAACCTCCTCATCGAGATGCGCCGGCGATTTGATGGAGAAGGCGCTGTTGCAGACTTTTCCGTCGTAGGTGTGCCCTTGGCAGCGCACCGTGCGCTGGTCGGCCCATAAATGAGGCGCTCGGCGATACTGGAACGCGCAACTGACCCGCCGATGCTTCTTGTCCGCTCCCGAGAGCTTGTATGCGCCCGGGCCGTGCTTTGCGACGATGTCCAGTTGCTCCTCAGTGAGCTCAGGGTGGCTCTCTGCCCAAGCCTTCCTCCGCACTGCCGAGTCCGTGAGAGGCTGTCCAAAGTTGGAGCAGTCCCGATTGGCGCAGGTGTTGAGATGATACTTGCCCGCGCCCGGATAGAGCTGGGAGAGCTTGAAGTTGAAAGTCGCCAAACTTGCCATTCGGAACCTCATTTTACGCGGTTCCGCCTTGAGTCGTTTAGCCGACCAAAGAACAGATTTCCCGCGGGGTTGGGAGTCTCACGATGCGGAAATCTCCGCCTGTTCTCCGGAGAGAATGGTCAAGCTTGCAGCACAAGAACATTGGCTCTATGTCCAAAAACAGAAGGAAAAAGAGCCGAAAGGGCCCGATTTTCTGCTGGCAGGGGGCTGCCAGATGCGTGCGAGACTATTTTCTCGCACATATTTCGCCTGATGCAGCTCAGGCGGCGTTCAAATCTCTAAGTGAATCAAGAGCCTGCCGCGTTTCCGCGACAGGCTTGGTAATGGCTATGTCCCACCAGGCGGAATGCGTCACCGCGCGGGTCGCCCTTTTTCATGCGCGCTGTCGCCAGAAAAACGGCGCGGCCAGCATCATGTATCCGGTGAAATATAGGGAAAAGCGCGCCGCGTATCGCGGCCGCACCAGGTCCGGGACGCCGCGCAGGCACCCCGGGACCGTTGGTCAGGCGGCGGGGATCGAGATTGCCCGCGCCGCAGCGCCATCGCGGGCGCCGTAATGGCCCAGGACGCGCGCCGCGCAGTCCGCGCCCATGCGTCCGGCCTCGTCTACCGGCCGGCCCAGGGCCAGCCCGCCGAGAAAGCCGCTTGCGAACGCATCGCCCGCGCCGGTGGTGTCGAGCACCCGTGGCACCGTGACCGCATGGACACGGTGGCGCCCGGCCTCGTCGGCCACAAGCGAGCCCTTGTCATGCTCGGTCACGGCGGCGATGCCGACATGGCAGAGCGCCCAGTCCATCGCGGCGTCGGCGTCTTCCTGGCCCGCCAGCGCACCGATCTCGACGTGGTTGCCGATCAGGATGTCGGCATGCTGCGCGATGAAGTTCAGCATCACGTCGCGGTTGCGCTCGACGCACCCGGCATCGGACGGCGTCATCGCCACCTTCGCGCCGGCGGCCTTCGCGGCCTGCGCGGCGGTTTCGATCACCGCCGCACCATGCGGCGCGTCCCACAGATACCCTTCGACGAAAAGGATATCGAAACTTGCCGGCATCACATCGGTCAGATCCGTCGGCTTCAGCGTCACGGCGGCACCCAGGTAGGTGCTCATTGTGCGCTCGCCATCGGGAGTGACCAGCACGACGCAGCGCCCCGTCCCAGTCTCGCTTGACGGGCCGGGCGCGATCGGGGCGTCGATGCCCATGCCGCGCATTTCCTCGGCGAAGCTGCGGCCGAGGTCATCCTCGGCCGTCTTTCCGAGATACGTGCCCGCCACGCCCAGATCGGCGAGGTGCGCGATGGAATTGGCCACCGACCCCCCCGATTGACGCACGCCGGGCCCGACCTCTTCGAAGAGCGACTGCGCGGCGGCGGCATCGACGAGGTACATGCCACCGGTCTGGAGACCGTGGCGTGCGATCACCTCTGGGGTGACCGCGGCGACCACATCGACCAGCGCATTGCCGACACCCACGATATGCGGTGTTTTCGTGTTCATCACATGCCTCTCAATATCTGTAATGCTCAGGCTTGAAGGGGCCCTCGGGTTTGACACCGATATAGGCGGCCTGCTCGGGGTCGAGCTCTGTCAGGCGGACGCCGATACGCTCCAGATGCAGGCGGGCAACCTTCTCGTCGAGGTGCTTGGGCAGGACGTAGACCTTGTTGTCGTATTCCGCGCCCTTGGTCCAGAGTTCCATCTGCGCCAGCACCTGGTTGGTGAACGACGCCGACATCACGAAGCTGGGATGCCCGGTCGCATTGCCGAGGTTCAGCAAGCGGCCTTCGCTGAGCAGTATGATGCGGTTGCCCGAGGGCAGCTCGATCATGTCCACCTGGTCCTTGATGTTGGTCCATTTGTGGTTCTTCAGGTTGGCCACCTGGATCTCGTTGTCGAAGTGGCCGATATTCCCGACGATCGCCATGTCCTTCATCTCGCGCATATGCTCGATGCGGATCACGTCCTTGTTGCCGGTCGTGGTGATGAAGATATCAGCCTTGCTGATCACGTCCTCCAGACGCACGACCTCGAACCCGTCCATCGCCGCCTGCAGCGCACAGATCGGGTCGACCTCGGTCACCTTGACGCGCGCGCCGGCACCGCGAAGGCTGGCGGCCGAGCCCTTGCCGACATCGCCGTAACCCATCACGACGGCGACCTTGCCGGCCATCATCGTGTCGGTGGCGCGGCGGATGCCGTCGACGAGGCTTTCCTTGCAGCCGTACTTGTTGTCGAACTTGGACTTGGTCACGCTGTCATTGACATTGATCGCCGGGAACGGCAACTCGCCCTTCTCGACCATCTGGTAGAGGCGGTGCACGCCGGTCGTGGTCTCTTCGGAAACACCTTTCAGCATGTCGCGCTGCTTAGCGAACCAGCCGGGGCTTTCCGCGATCCGCTTGCGGATCTGCGCGAACAGCGCCTCTTCCTCTTCCGAGGTGGGCACGGCGATCAGGTCGTCCTCGCCGGCCTCGACGCGGGCGCCGATCAGGATGTACATCGTGGCATCGCCACCATCATCGAGGATCAGGTTCGCCCCACCCTCGGGGAAGTGGAAAATGCGGTCGCAATAGTCCCAGTAATCCACCAGCGTCTCGCCCTTGATGGCGAAGACCGGCGTGCCACCCTCGGCGACGACGGCCGCGGCGTGGTCCTGCGTCGAGAAGATGTTGCACGACGCCCAGCGGACATCCGCGCCCAGTTCGACCAGCGTCTCGATCAGCACGGCGGTCTGGATGGTCATGTGCAGCGAGCCCGCGATGCGCGCGCCCTTCAAGGGCTTCGCATCGCCGTATTCCGCGCGCAGCGCCATCAGCCCCGGCATCTCGGTCTCGGCGATATCGATCTCCTTGCGGCCATAGGCGGCCAGACCGATATCCTTGATGATGTAATCCGTGGGGTCGATCTTTTCCGATTTATTCATGTCGTTCGTCCTTTTGTAATCTTTGTTGACGCGCGGTTATTCTGCGGCTTTTGTGGCCCCGAACACGCTGGCCAGTTCTTGGGCCAGGTCGGTCTTTTCCCAGGAAAATCCACCGTCTTCTGTCGGCGCGCGGCCGAAGTGGCCATAAGCCGAGGTGCGTGCATAGATCGGGCGCAGCAGGTCCAGATGCTCGCGAATACCGCGCGGGGTCAGCCGCACCATTTCGCGCAGCGTGCGGCCGAGCTTGTCCTCGTCGACGCGACCGGTGCCCAGAGTGTCGACATAAACCGCGACGGGTTCCGGCACGCCGATGGCATAGGCCAGCTGGATCTGGCACTTGGTGGCGAGGCCAGCGGCCACGACGTTCTTGGCGAGATAGCGCGCGGCATAGGCGGCCGAGCGGTCCACCTTGGTCGGATCCTTGCCGGAAAACGCGCCGCCGCCATGCGGGGCCGCGCCACCATAGGTGTCGACGATGATCTTGCGCCCGGTCAGGCCCGCGTCGCCGTCAGGGCCGCCGATGATGAACTGCCCGGTGGGGTTCACGATCAGGCGGTCATCGGGCAGGTTCCAGTCGTTGGGGAAAGCCCGCTTGATGTAAGGCTTCACCAGCTCGCGGATGTCGTCTTGCGTGACGCCTTCCTTGTGCTGGGTCGAGACCACCACCGTGTCGACACCGACCGGCACGCCGTTCTGGTATTTGAGCGTGACCTGGCTCTTGGCATCGGGGCCGAAGGCCGGCTGCGCGCCGGATTTGCGATCCTCGGCCATGTGCCGCAGGATACGGTGGGAAAACTGGATCGGCGCGGGCATCAATTCGTCGGTCTCGTTGCAGGCGTAACCGAACATGATGCCCTGATCGCCGGCACCTTCCTCGCCCTTCTCGCCTTCATCCACGCCCATGGCGATGTCGGCGGATTGCTCGTGCAGCAGGTTCTCGACCGCGCAGGTCTTCCAGGAAAAGCCGTCCTGCTCATACCCGATGTCGCGGATCGCCTCGCGGGCCAGCTCCTCGACATGCTGGCGCACGTTGCCGGGTCCGCGCACCTCGCCTGCGATGACGACGCGGTCGGTGGTCGCAAGCGTTTCGCAGGCGACACGCGAAAGCGGGTCAGCGCTGAGATACGCGTCCAGAACCGCATCCGAAATCCGGTCACACACCTTGTCGGGGTGGCCCTCGGATACCGATTCACTTGTGAAAAGCCATGTCTTGTCGGTCATCTCGTTCCTCTCCTTCTGAGTTTGTCTTCGCTTTGCGCCCGGCCTTTCGGACGGGCTGTTCGGGGATCAGGCCGCATCCTCGCGTGCCGAAGCGCCCGGCGTGTAGCCAAGGCTGGGTGCGAGCCACTTCTCCATCTCGGCCAGGTCCATCTCCTTGCGCCGCGCATAGTCACCGACCTGGTCGGGACCAAGCCGGCCAATTCCGAAATACTGCGCCTCGGGATGCGCAAAGTACATGCCCGACACGGCCGCAGCCGGCCACATCGCGAAGGATTCCGTCAGCCGCAGGCCGGTATGCTCGGGCGCCTGCAACAGATCGAAGATCTTCGGCTTCTCGGTATGGTCGGGACACGCGGGATAGCCAGGCGCAGGCCGGATGCCGCGATACTTTTCGGCAATCAGATCGTCATTCTCAAGCCGCTCATCCGGTGCATAGCCCCAGAGCGAGCGGCGCACGCGGGCGTGCAGCGCCTCGGCAAACGCCTCGGCGATACGGTCGCCAAGCGACTGGACCATGATCGAGTCGTAATCATTGCCCTCCGCCTTCCAGCGATCGGCGATCTCGTGCACCTCGGGCCCGGTCGTGACGGCAAAGCCGCCCACCCAGTCCGGCGTGCCTTTGGGCGCCACGAAATCGGCCAGGCTCATATGCGGCTTGTTGCCGGATTTCTTGCCCTGCTGGCGCAGTTGCGGCATCCGCGCGGCGATCTCCTGCCGCTCTTCGTCCTTCCAGACGAGGATGTCGTCACCCTCAGCATTCGCGGGCCACAGCCCGACCACGCCACGCGGGTTGAACCAGCCTTCGGTCTCGATCCGGTCCAGCATCTTCTGCGCGTTGTCGTAAAGCTCGCGCGCCGTTGGCCCCATCTCGGGATGATCGAGGATATCCGGGAAACGGCCGCGCATCTGCCAGGTATCAAAAAACGGACCCCAGTCGATATACTCGCGCAGCGTCTTGACCGGCATGTCGTCGATCACCGTCACCCCCGGCGATTGCGGCGCGGGCGGCTGGTAGTCGGACCAGCCGCCGTCAAAGGCATTGGCGCGCGCGGTCTCGATCGGCGTGGTTGCCCGATCGCCGGTCTTGGCGGAGCTTTCGCGCATCTTTTCCTGCCCCTCCAGCACGTCGGCCAGGTAGGCCGGGCGGGCCGTCTTGGACAGCAGCTTCGAGACCACGCCCACGGCCTTGGAGGCATCGTCGACATGGACCACGCCGTGCTCGTATTCGGGCGCGATCTTCAGCGCGGTGTGTTTTTTCGACGTGGTCGCCCCCCCAAGGATCAGCGGAAGATCGAAACCCTGCCGCTTCATCTCGGCGGCCACATCGACCATCCGGTCGAGCGACGGCGTGATCAGGCCGGAAAGCCCGATGATATCGGCATTCTCTTCCTTCGCGCGGGCGAGGATATCCTCGGCCGGCACCATCACGCCCATGTCCACGACATCATAGTTGTTGCATTGCAGCACGACGCCGACGATGTTCTTGCCGATATCGTGCACATCGCCCTTCACCGTGGCCATCAGCACCTTGCCCTTGGCCGAAGTGTCGCCCTGAAGCCGCTTTTCCTCTTCCATGTAGGGCAGCAGGTGGGCCACGGCGGTCTTCATGACCCGCGCCGATTTCACCACCTGCGGCAGGAACATCTTGCCCGCCCCGAAAAGATCGCCGACCACGTTCATGCCGTCCATCAGCGGCCCTTCAATCACATGAAGCGGCTTCTCGGCGCGTTGGCGGCATTCCTCGGTGTCTTCGACGACGAAATCCGTGATGCCATGCACCAGCGCGTGTTCAAGCCGCTTCTCGACGGCCTGCTCGCGCCACTTGGGATCTTCCTTCTTGGTGGCCTCACCCGATCCGCGATACTTGTCGGCGATGTCCAGCAGGCGTTCAGTCGCATCGTCGCGACGATTGAACAGCACATCCTCGACACAGTCGCGCAATTCGTCGGGGATATCGTCATAGACGGTGATCTGCCCGGCATTGACGATCGCCATGTCCATGCCAAGCGGGATCGCATGGTAAAGGAACGCCGAGTGCATCGCCTCGCGCACGGGATTGTTGCCGCGAAACGAAAACGACACGTTCGACAGCCCGCCCGAGATGTGGGTGTGAGGCATGTCCGCCTTGATCAGCTTGATCGCGTCGAAGAACGCGTTGGCGTAATCGTTGTGCTCCTCGATGCCGGTGGCCACCGCGAAGATGTTCGGGTCAAAGATGATGTCCCACGGCTCGAACCCGGCCTTCTGGGTCAGCAGGTCATAGGACCGGCGGCAGATCTCGTACTTGTGCTGCGCGGTTTCGGCCTGTCCGCCCTCGTCAAAGGCCATGACCACGACCGCGGCACCGTAGCGGCGCACGGTGCGCGCCTGCTCCAGAAACGCTTCTTCGCCCTCTTTCAGCGAAATCGAATTGACCACCGACCGGCCCTGAACACATTTCAGACCCGCCTCGATCACCTCGAACTTGGAACTGTCCAGCATCACAGGGACGCGGCTGATATCCGGCTCCGACGCGATCAGGTTGAGGAAGGTGGTCATCGCCTCTTTGGAATCGAGCAGCCCCTCGTCCATGTTCACGTCGATGATCTGCGCGCCGTTCTCGACCTGGTTGCGCGCCACGTCGAGGGCGGCGTCGTAATCGCCCTCCATGACCAGTTTCTTGAAGCGGGCCGATCCGGTGACGTTCGTGCGTTCACCGATATTGATGAAATTGGCAACGCCTGTAGTCATGCTGCGTCCTCCTCGGTCGCCGCGCCTTGCGCTTCGAACATCTCCAGCCCGCTGAGGCGCATGCGGCGCACGCTACTGGGAATCTTGCGCGGTGTCTTGCCCTCGACCGACTGGGCGATGGCGCGAATGTGATCAGGCGTCGTGCCGCAGCAGCCGCCCACGATGTTGACGAGGCCCGTGTCGGCCCATTCACCGATATGCTTTGCGGTTTCCTCGGGCTGTTCGTCATAGCCGCCCATCTCGTTGGGCAAGCCGGCATTGGGATAGGCGCTGATGCGGGTATCGGCCACCTCGGACAAGGTGCGCACATGCTGGCGCATCTCGCCCGCGCCCAACGCGCAGTTGAGCCCGACCGAGAACGGCTTTGCATGGCTCATCGACACCCAGAATGCCTCTGGCGTCTGGCCGGTCAGGGTGCGGCCCGAGCGGTCGGTGATGGTTCCCGATATCATCAGCGGCGGCACCGTCAGCCCTTCATCGGCAAGGCTGTCGATAGCGAACAGCGCGGCCTTGGCGTTGAGCGTGTCGAAGATCGTCTCGACAAGGATCAGGTCGCAGCCCGCCTCGATCAGCGCGCGCGCGGCGTCGCCGTAAGCCTTGGCCAGATCGTCGAAGGTGACCGCGCGAAAGCCGGGATCGTTGACGTCCGGGCTGATCGACGCGGTGCGGTTGGTCGGCCCGATGCCGCCGGCGACCCAGCGGGGGCGATCCGGCGTCGATGCGGCCTCTGCGGCTTCGCGGGCCAAGCGTACACTTTCCGCGTTCATCTCGTACACAAGGTCCTCCATGCCGTAATCGGCCTGGCTGATCTCGTTGGCCCCGAAGGTGTTGGTGCACAGGATATCCGCCCCGGCCTCAAGGAAATCCGCGTGGATGCGACGGATCATGTCCGGCTGCGTCAGGCTCAGCAATTCGTTGTTGCCACCCAAATCATGCGGGTGATCCGAAAAGCGGTCACCACGATATGTAGCCTCGTTCGGGCTTTCATTCTGGATCATGGTTCCCATGGCGCCGTCTAGCACAAGGATGCGCTGACTTGCATGGTCTCTTATATCGGATGTCATTGTGATTTTGATCCTCTCGTCGCGCCGATCAGGCCGCGAAGGCTTTCGCGTGTCCAACCGGAATACCAAGCGCCCGACAAACCGCAAGCGACAGATCGGGCTTATTCAAGGTATAGAAGTGAAACGCATTAATACCAGCGTCGATCATCCGCTGACATTGCTGCGCGGCCAAATACGTTGACACCATCGCGTGCATGTCCGGGGCATCTTCGAGCCCGGCGAACATGTCTTCCATCCAGTCCGGAATCGACGCACCGCAACCTTGGGAAAATCTCTTGATGGTGGTAAAGTTGGCGACCGGCATGATGCCCGGCACGATCGGCGCGGTGATGCCCGCCGCACGCGCCCGGTCGACGAAGCGCAGCACCGTGTCGGTCTCGAAGGCATATTGCGTGATCGCGCAGGACGCCCCGGCATCGAGCTTGCGCTTGAGGTGATCAAGATCGCTCTGCGCGCTCGCAGCCTCGGGATGTACCTCTGGATAGGCCGCGACAGCGATATCAAAATCCCCGACGCGGCGCAGCCCCGCCACCAGTTCGGCAGCGTCGTGATAGCCGTCCTCGGCCAACGTTTCGCCCTTCGGAAGGTCGCCGCGCAAGGCGACGATGCGGCGCGTGCCGTTGTTCCAAAGCTCCTGCGCCTGCGCATCGATCTCGGCACGCGAGGCACCGACGCAGGTCAGATGGTGCGCCACCGGCAAGCCGGTGCTTTTCGCCACCATCCGCACGACCTCGGCCGTGCGCGCCCGGGTGCTGCCGCCGGCGCCGTAGGTGACCGAGAAGTATTCCGGCCCGACCTCGGCAAGCCGGCCTGCGGCCTTGTTCACGGTCTCAAGGCCCGCCTCAGTCTTGGGCGGGAACAACTCGAACGATACGTCGATCTGGTGATCGGGAAGTGGCCCGGTCATCGATAACACTCCATTTATGGGAAATCCGCAACAGCCGGGCACGACCCGCATAGCGGGCCGGCCCGGCGCTGCCTTGTCAAGCGGGCTTGCGGAAGGTCTGGATGCCCCAGGACAGATGCCCGGCATCCGCCGCCTTGACCCAGTTTTCAAGCCCAACCGCCATCTTGTCGAGATATTCGGCAGAGCTGCCATTCTCGCGCAGGCGCTCGTAATTGGCCAGCAACTCCTCGCGGACACGCGCATAGTGGTTGCGCAGCTGGGCGGTCATGTCATCCTGTTCGACGATCTCGAACCCGAGCGTCTCGGCCGCTTCGCGGTAGAACCGCATCGACCCCAGGCTATTGAGTTGCAGCCGGTCATAGACGGGTTGCAGCACGCCGGGCGGCACGTCGTCGGCCTGCATCGGATCGGTGAAGATCAGGTGCCCGCCGGGCTTGAGGACGCGGAACGCCTCGGCAATGACCTTGTCTCGCTGGTCGGAATGCAGGAAGCTGTCTTGGCTCCAGACGACATCGAAGGTGTCGTCCTGCTCCGGGACATCCTCGAACACGCCGTGGCGGACGTTGATCTTGTTGCCCAGCTTGGCCGCGCGGATCTTGCCGAGATTGTACTCGTTCTGCGTCTCGGAAATGTTGAGGCAGACGGCATTGCAGCCTGTGTCGCGCACCAGCGTGCGCATCGCCCCACCATAGCCGGCGCCCATGTCAAGGACACGCGACTCGGTGCTCAGCTTGGGCAGACGCTTCACCATCTCGGCGATGGTCAGATCGCTGGCGGTGCGGATGTCGTCGGTCGTGTCGTAAAGACCGATATGCAGATCTTCGCCGCCCCAGATGGTCGAGTAGAACGTGTCGGCGTCGTCGCTGTCGTAGTAATCCTCGGTGACGTCGCGGATATCGGACTTGCCGTCCTCTTGAACGCCGCCCCAACGCACGAGATGCAGCGACGATTTCTCGGCCACGTGGATGAAGAAATCGGGCTCTTCCTCGGCATAGGTTTCCTGGAAATCGCCATAGGTGCGCACCCGCTCGAATCCGGCCTCGTTCAGCAGGCGGCGGACATAGTTCTTGCGGATCGGGCACATGTTCAGCGTGAACTGCTCGCCATCGGGAAAGCTGTAGACCATGCGGCACAGGCCCTCGTCCACATGGCTCGGCTCGGCCGTCACCTTGTCGCCGCAATAATAGAACTTGTGTTTGGTGGAAAAGCCGTCGTCGAGCATCGAATCGTAGTTGCGCTGATCCAGGATCAGGATGCCGTCATGCTTGAGGGCCGCGTAGAACTCGGCCAGCGCGCGGCGGCGGTCCTTTTCCTCGTGCAGGTGCGTAAAGGAATTGCCGAGGCAGATGATCGCGTCATACTTGCCGTGAATGTCGCGGTTCAGCCAGCGCCAGTCAGCATGCGCCGTCTTCAGGATCAGCCCGCGTTCCTGACCGTTCTGAAACGCCTTGGCGACCATGTTGGCCGACCCGTCGGCGGCGGTGACGTCAAACCCGGCCTCGGTCAGGCGAACGGAATGGAAGCCCGTGCCACAGGCGACGTCGAGGATACGCTCCTTGCCACGAGCGCGCAGGATGTCGATGAAGAACTGCCCCTCACTTTGGGCGCGGGCGCGCCAGTCGATAAGCTCGTCCCACTTGTCGACGAAGGTCTTGACGTATTCCTTGCGGTAGTGATCGGTTTCCCGATCGGCTGTCGGATCATCCCCGTAAACCTGTTCGGTCCGTGCAAGCTCTGCGCTGTTGGCGTTTCGATCAGTCATGCGTCTCGTCGCTCCTTTTGACACTCAATCCGGCGACGTCCCTGCATAGAGGACCGCCGCAACACCCACCGGCCAAACGCATCCTGCTTGGATGGCACCGGGCCGATCGTCGAATTGTTTTTATCTTGGCCCATCCATTCGGGCGGACTCGTGGCGCGGCCGGATTGTCTCCGTTTCGTTCTTGAGGCAGCAAACTGATTATTCGTTTCGACTAAGCGTAGGTTGCTGCCAACGCCTTACTTCGAGATAGATTACACAGTCGGAACGACATTTCAAGTTCTGTATGCGACATATTGCAAGTCACCCGGATACAATGATGATTTGCAAAACAAACCATCAGGATGGCCGGGGTGTGATGCAGATTGCCGCAGCTTGAAAAGCGATTCGGACGATTCGACATGGATCCGGCCACGACGGAAACACCGGCCATGGCCACCCTAGAGGTTGGAAATTGGACCGGGAAAGCGCCACCGCGCTGCTGCGCGGGCCTACCGGGTCAGGAGGATGCGCGCTCGACCCCTTCGGTGATCGCCGCGCGCAGCTTGCGTTCCAGCGCGGCCCGCTTGGACTCGGCGTGGAACTTCAGGCCGAACATGTCCTTGACGTAGAAGGTGTCGACCACCTTCTCGCCGAACGTGGCGATCACCGCGGACGCGATGTACACGTTGGACGCGGCAAGCGTACGCGTCAGGTCGTATAACAGGCCGGGCCGGTCGCGCGTATCGACCTCGATGATCGTGTAGACCTCCGACCCTTCGTTGTCGAAGGTGATATGCGTGGGCACGCGGAACGCCCGCTCGCGCTTTTTCAGCTTGTCGCGCGACTTGATCGCCTCGCGCGGGATCACCTCGCCCTGCAGCGTCTTGTGGATCATCTGGCGCAGGCGCGGCAGGCGATCGGACTCGAACGGGTGGCCGTCATTGTCCTGGATCCAGAACACGGCGGTCGCGAAGCCGTCCTTGGTCGTGTAGGTCCGCGCATCCACGACATTCGCCCCGACCAGCGCAAGCGCACCGGCCAGCCGCGAGAATATGCCCGGATGATCGGCCAGCGCGAAACAGGCGCGGGTGGCGTCGCGATCCTCGTCGATGGCCAGGTCGATGCCGATCTCGTCGGGGTGCAGCGACCACAAGAGCCGCGCGAAGATGACATGCGCGGTGACATGCAGCCCCTGCCAATAGGGTGGGTAATGCCGGTTGGTCTCCTGCTTGAGATGGCGCGCATCCCAGTCCGAAAGCGCCTGGCGCAGGTTGCGCTTGGCGTCGGCGCCGCGCTGTTCGCGGGTGAACTCCTCGAACCCGTCTTCCAGCACACGCCGTGTCTGTCGGTAAAGCGCACGAAACAGCGATGCCTTCCAGTTATTCCACGTGCCCGGGCCGACGCCGCGAATGTCGCACACCGTCAGCAGCAACAGCAGGTCCAGACGCTCGCGCGTCTTCACCGCCTTGGCAAAGTCGCGCACCGTGCGCGGATCGGCGATGTCGCGTTTCTGCGCCATGTCCGACATCAACAGATGATAGCGCACCAGCCATTCGGCAGTGTCCACCTCGCGCGGCTTGAGACCGAGCCGCCGGGCAAGACGTCGGGTGATGCGCGCCCCGAGGATCGAATGGTCCTCGTCGCGCCCCTTGCCGACATCGTGCATCAACAGCGCGACGTAAAGAACCCTGCGATTGACCCCCTCTTTCAGGATCGAGGACGAGACGGGCAATTCCTCGATCAACTCGCAGCGTTCGATCTGTGCCAGATGCGAGATGCACTGGATGATATGCTCGTCGACCGTGTACTGATGATACATGTTGAATTGCATCATCGCGACGACGGGCTGAAATTCCGGCAGGAAGGCCGACAGGACGCCAAGCTCGTTCATGCGCCGCAGCGCGCGCTCGGGGTTGCCGTGCTTCAGCAGCAGATCGAGAAACAGCCGCGCTGCGCGCGGATCATTGCGCATCTTCGCATCGATCAGGTGCAGGTTACCGGTGACCAGCAGCATCGCGTCGGGATGGATCAGCAGACCCGTGCGCAGCCCCTCCTCGAACAGCCGCAGCAGGTTCAGCGGATCAGAAAGAAACGCGGCCTGGTCTTCGACGGCGAGGCGCCCGTTGATCTCGACATAGCCAGACTTGAGCTTCTTGCGGCGCTTCAGGAGGCGTTGCAGCAGCGGTTCAGATTTCAGATGCGACGCCTCTAACTTGGTCAGGAACATCCGCGTCAGATCGCCGACGGCGGTGGCGTGACGAAAGTAATCCTGCATGAAGATCTCGACCCCGCGCCGCGCCGAGCTGTCCTTGTAGCCCATGCGGTCGGCCACCTCGACCTGCATGTCGAAGGTCAGCTGTTCGTTGGGCCGGCCGGCGATCAGGTGCAGGTGACAGCGCACCGCCCACAAGAAGGTCTCAGCCCGCAGGAATGTGCCGAACTCGTCGCGGCTGAACACGCCGAGCGCCATCAGTTCGCTCACGTCCTTGACCCTGTGCTGGTATTTCGCGATCCAGAACAGCGACTGCAGATCGCGCAGCCCGCCCTTGCCCTCCTTGACGTTGGGCTCGACCATGTACCTTACGCCCAGCTTTTCGTGGCGCGCATCGCGTTCCTCCAGCTTGGCCTCGATGAAGGCGCGCTCGCTGCCCTTGAAAAGCTCGTCCTGCAGGCGCTGGTTCAGCGTTTCGGCAAGGGGTGCGTCGCCGGCCAGAAAGCGGTTTTCCAGAAGCGCCGTGCGGATCGTGAAATCCTCGGCCCCGAGGCGCAGGCAATCGCGGATGGTGCGGCTTGCATGGCCCACCTTCAGGCGCAAGTCCCAAAGGATGTAAAGCATCGATTCGATGACGCTCTCGGCCCAAGGTGTGATCTTGTAGGGCGTCAGGAACAGCAGATCAACATCCGATTGCGGGGCCATCTCGCCGCGCCCGTACCCGCCCACGGCACAGACCGCGAGGCGTTCAGACTCGGTGGGATTGTGCAGCGGGTGCATCACCCGCGTCGCAAGATCCAAGGCGGTCAGGATCATGCGATCGGTCAGCCAGCAATAGGCGCGTGTGACCGGGCGCGCATCGAACGGTCGGTCCTCGAACGCATCGGCGATGGCCGCGCGACCGCGCTTCATGCGGCGCGACAGGATCGCGACAATCGCGTTGCGTAGCGCCGCCCCGTCGCGGCCCGCTGCGGAGACGGCCTCGGCGAGTTCGGCATCCGCGGCCGCTTGGTCGAATATGTCATCGGCCGGGCAAATGAGGTCGTCCGGCAGAGCCACTGGCCGGGTCGTTTCAGGATATGCGAGCAGACTCAAAACCCGGCGCCACCAAAGCTCTGCGGGGCGGGGGACAGGATTTCCACCTGCTCGTCGGTGATGGTGGCCACGGCCAGGCTGCGCTCGTTAGTGCCGTCCAGGCGCAGGCGGAAGACGCCGTTCACGCCCTTGAACCCCGCCGATTGCGTGAGGTCGCCGCGCCCGAGGCCCTGACCGGCTTGCACCAGCGCCCCGACCGCCGCGATGCCGTCATAGGCCAGTCCCGCGAGCGGATGCGGCGTATTGCCATTGGCGCTCCTGAATCGGCTTTCAAACCGTGCGGACCGGTTCGGATCCGGCATCGCGAACCAGCCGCCCTGGACGCCGCTCAACTGAAGCGTTTGAGGCGGCGTGTCCCAACGGGACAGGCCGATATATTGCAGCCGGTCCGAGCCGAGACCATTCTCGGGCAGCATCTGCGAAAAGAGCGGCAACGCCCCGGCAGCATTCGCTGTCAGGAAGATCGCATCGGCCGATTCGATTTCGACCATATCGCGGATGTCCGGAACGGCATCAAGAACACCCTCCTGAGAGAAGTCATACGCGACACTGCCAGCCAGCGTCCCGCCATTGTTGCGCAAGCCCGTCTCGATCGCGGCGCGGCCCAGTCGACCGGCGAGATTGTCGGAATGGACGGCAACGATGCGCGACGTGCCCTGGCCCACCGCGTAGCCCGCCAGCCGGTCGGCCGTGTTCTCGAAGGTCTGGCCCAGCACGAAGAGATTGCCGCCCGCGATCGTCGAGTTGTTGGAAAATGTCAGCACGTTGATATCACGCGACGCCATGGCCACGCCAACGGCGTTGGCCGATTCGGCATGGAGCGGCCCGATGATGATCCGCGCGCCATCATCGGCGGCATTGATCGCCGCCTCCCGGGCCTGCGACGTATCGCCGGCGGTGCCATAGACCCGCAAATCGATGTCCACCCCCGAAAGATCCGCAACGGCCATGCGTGCCGCATTCTCGAGATCGCGGGCAAGCTGTTGTTCCTGCTCGTTGGACGTGCCATGCGGCACCAGAAGCGCGACCGGCACCTCATCGCGGGCAGGCGGCGCGCCGCCTCCGCCAGTCTGGACCATCTGGACCGGCTCGCACGCGGCAAGCCAGAGAATCGCGATGCCTGCAAGGGCCCGGCCAAACGGCTTGCGGATCAGGTGGGGAATGGCAAACATGAGATCGACAACTCCTTTATTGCGCAGCCTCGGTGTCTGGCCCTTGTTCTGCCTCGGTACAACCGAAACCTTTCACGATCATAAACGTCAAAAAGGGCGGGTCCAGTCATGATTCCCGACACGCAGAAACTGGCCGGGGGATTGTACCTGATCGCCACGCCGATCGGCGCGGCGCGGGACATCACCCTGCGCGCCCTCGACATCCTCGCGGCGGCGGATGTCCTCGTGGCCGAGGACACGCGCAGCCTGCGGCGCCTGATGGATATTCACGGGATCAGCGTCGCAAACAGGCCGGTCTGGCCCTATCACGATCACAATGGCGCGCGCATGCGGCCAAGGATCATGGCCGCGCTCGCCGAGGGCAAATCCGTTGTCTATGCCTCGGAGGCCGGCACGCCGATGGTGGCCGATCCGGGCTTCGATCTGGGGCGTGCCGCGGTGGCGGACGGGCATGCGCTGTTCTCTGCGCCGGGGCCATCGGCGGCGATCACCGCACTGACGCTTTCAGGACTTCCGACCGACAGATTCCTGTTTGCAGGATTCCTTCCCAGCGCGTCGGCCAAGCGAAAGACCGCGCTGTCAGAGCTCGCGCAGGCTCCCGCGACGCTGGTGCTCTACGAATCACCCAAGCGGATCGAGGCGATGCTGCGTGACGCGGTCGCCGTCCTTGGGGCAGAGCATCCGGCCGCGCTTTGCCGCGAGCTGACCAAGAAATTCGAGGAGGTGCGGCGCGGCACGCTGGCCGAACTGGCCGAAAGCTGCGCGCCGCAGCCGCCGAGGGGAGAGATCGTGGTCGTGCTGGGACGCGGGGATTCGGCAAATGTTAACGAAATCGATCTAGACGGGGCGTTGCACGAGGCGTTGAAGACCCTCTCGGTGCGGGATGCAGCGGATCAGGTGGCGGCACGATTGAGGCTGCCGCGGCGCAGTGTCTATCAGCGCGCGCTTCAATTGGCGGCGAAGGACGAAAACGAATGACGCAACTGAGTTTGGATTTCGAGGCTCCGCAGAGGCATGACGGGATGGCGTCGACACCAGTCACGCGGCGCCGCGTCCGCGGGCAGAGGGCTTATCTCTCGGGGCTCGCTGCCGAAGACATCGCACTGCGCGGCTATGCGGCGCGGGGTGCGCAATTGCTGACACGTCGCTGGCGCGGGACGGGGGGCGAGATCGATCTCGTTCTGTGGCACGGCGAGTCGTACGTGTTTTGCGAGGTTAAGAAGGCCGCGACATTCGATCTGGCGCTGAACCGGGTCCGGCCGGGACAGATGCAACGGATTTTCAACACCGCCTCGGAATATCTCGGGCATACGCCGGAAGGGCAGCTTGCGCCGATGCGATTCGATCTGGCGCTGGTCGACGTGACAGGGGAATTGCGCATTGTGGAAAACGCGTTCTGTGATTTCTGAATTGCACCTTGCCGGCCCATGCCGCATGTAAATGATGGCAACCAACAGAGGCCGCGCATGAAAATCGCCTTTCAGATGGACCCGATCGGGCCGATCGACATAAATGCTGACAGCACCTTTCGCCTCGCCGAGGAGGCGCAGGCGCGCGGGCATGATCTATTTTATTACCTGCCCGAGCGGCTGGCCTATGACGACGGTCGCGTGACGGCTCGTGGCTGGCCCCTGCAAGTGCAACGCGTTGCAGGAGATCATTTCAAACTCGGTGACGCGCAGACCGTCGATCTGTCGGACTTCGATGTCGTATGGCTCCGGCAGGACCCGCCATTCGACATGTTCTACATCACGACCACGCATCTGCTGGAGCGGCTGCGCCCCGGGACGCTGGTGGTGAACGATCCGTTCTGGGTGCGTAACTATCCCGAGAAGCTTCTGATTCTGGATTTTCCCGATCTCATGCCGCCCACGACCATCGCGCGCGATATCGAAACGCTGCGCGCGTTTCGGGCGCGTCACGGCGACATCATCCTCAAACCCCTCTACGGCAATGGCGGGGCGGGCGTGTTTCACCTGCCCCAATCCGATCGCAATCTCGCCAGCCTGCATGAGATGTTCACCGGGCTCAGCCGCGAGCCGCTGATCGCGCAAAAATACCTCCCCGCCGTGAGCCGCGGCGACAAGCGTGTGATTCTCGTGGATGGCGACCCCATCGGGGCCATCAACAGGGTGCCTGCAGAGGGCGAGACACGCTCGAACATGCATGTTGGCGGGCGCGCGGAGAAGGTCGAGATGACCAAGCGTGATCTCGAGATCTGCGCCCGGATCGGACCAAGACTGCGCGAGAAGGGCCAGATTTTCGTCGGCATCGACGTGATCGGCGACTATCTGACCGAGATCAACGTGACATCGCCCACGGGTCTGCAGGAGCTGGAACGCTTCGACGGCACTAACGGTGCCGGGTTGATCTGGGACGCGATCGAAGCACGGCGGGCATGAGCCTGCGCCGCAGCGCCCTGAACCTCGCGCTGCGGCTGATGGAGAAACCCTACCTGGCGCGGGTGCGCGATCCGGCGCAGCTTCGCGACGGGTTCGAGCGAAAGGCGCGCGTCTGGTTCCGGCCGCCCCGGGGCAGCCGCTTTGAGATGGACAGGTGCGGCGGCGTGCCGGTCGTGTGGGCCCTTGGGCCGGGTGTCACGCGGGATGACGGTCCTGCCGTCCTCTATTTCCACGGCGGTGGCTATATCTTCGGCTCGCCAAAAACTCACCGGGCGATGCTGGCGCGCCTTTCCGAGCTGACCGGACTGCCCGCGTGTCTGCCGGATTACAGCCTCGCGCCCGAGCATCCCTTTCCCCGGGCCGTCGATGACGGGCTGGAGGTGTTCGAGGCCCTTCGCAACCATCCCGGCGGGGTTATCCTTGGCGGGGATAGCGCGGGCGGCGGGCTGGCCCTCGCGATCTTGGGCGAGGCGCTGCGGCAAGGCGAGCCCCGGCCCCGCGGCCTGTTCGCCTTTTCGCCGCTCACGGATTTCACGTTCTCCGGTGAGAGCCTGCGCCGCAATGCACGCGCCGATGTCATGCTGCCCGCAATCCGCACCAGAGAGATGGCAAGGATGTATCTGCAGGACGCCGATCCGACCGACCCGCGCGCCTCGCCACTCTTTGCGGAGCTTGCGGGGACCGGGCCAATCTGGCTGGCCGCCAGTGACACAGAGATCCTTTGCGACGATACGCGACGGATGACGGCGCGGCTGCGCACGGATGGCGTCGCGGTGACCGAGCTGCTGCGCCCCGGTCTGCCGCATGTCTGGCCGTTGTTTCACGGTCTTCTGCCCGAGGGAGACGAGACCCTGCGCGATCTTGCGGATTGGATCAGATCTCTTTCATCCCGTTCAGACGAAAGCTGACCGCTTCGGCCACATGCGGGTGCCGCATCTCTTCGGACCCGTCGAGATCGGCAATGGTGCGCGCGACACGCAGGATGCGGTGATAGCCGCGTGCGGTCAGCCCGAATCGGTCGGCCACGCGGCTGATGAGCGCGCGGCTTTCATCATCGGGTTTTGCTATTTCCTCGAGCGCAGCGCCTTCGGCATCCGCATTGAGCCGCATATCGGAGGATGGCGCAAAACGCGCCCCTTGGGTGGCCCGCGCGGCCGCAACACGCGCTGCCACCTGCGCCGAGGTGTCGCCCGTGGCGGGCAGGTCGAGATCGGTGAAGGCAACGGGTGGCACCTCGACCCGCAAATCGAAGCGATCCATCAGCGGCCCCGAAATGCGGCCCATATAGTCGTTGCCGCACTCGGGCGCGCGCGAACAAGCCCGCGCAGGATCGCTCATGTAGCCGCATTTACAGGGATTCGCCGCCGCGACCAGCATGAAGCGACAGGGATATTTCACATGCGCATTGGCGCGCGCGACGATGACCTCGCCAGTTTCGACCGGCTGGCGCAGGGTTTCGAGCACAGGGCGCGGAAACTCCGGTATTATGGAGCAAACTCACCAAATAAGGTTATTGAATAACCTTAAATGGTGATATAGTCTGCTTTAATGACAGATGAACCAGATTACGAACGCCCGAACACGGTATCGGGCCTTGTCGCGAAGCACGCTGAGTTATCCGCGCTGCGCGACCGTTACAAAGCCGAAATCAAGAAGCTGACGGTAGACATAGATCACTTGGACGCTGCCATTCGACTATTTGACCCCAATGCGGACACCTACGCCATAAAGCAGTATGTGACCAAGCACCGGGCGCAGAAAGGAAGTGTGAAGCGGTTTGTGCTGGATTGCTTGCGCGAAGCTACGGAACCGCTTACATCGCGACAGATCACAGAGGCTTGGGCGGCTGATCGCGGCTTGGTTTGTGATGATGCGACCTATGCCACGCTGCGCAAACGGGTCGGAGCTTGCATAAAGGGTTGCGTCAATCAGGGTCTAGTCGAGGATCAGGGATGGACGCGCGATCATGATGGCAACGGGCCATACAAGCGGTGGAGACTGAAAGAGGGCGGCATGTGAGCCGCCCTCTTCATCTTTTATACCGACTTCGGGAAGTCGGGCGGCAAACTCGCAGCAGGCGGGATGTTGGGAAACATGCGCCCCTTCATCACGTCAGCGATACGACCGAAGTTCAAACCCGTGTAGTATCCCGTGATCCACGAGTAGGGGATGCGCTTTGCTCTTGCCAGTTTGATTACGGACGCCATGGCGGGCGTCACTTTGCAGTCGTGCATCTATTACCTTTCCAGATGCTGCGACCGAACGTCAGGCTTGACGAGACGACCCAAATGAATCATCTCTACTGTGTGGAGTTGACTGACGCACGGTCAATTTGAAAGGTGGACCGGGGCAACGCCCCGGCCCGGTAGGTCCCACATGCACAGCGTTGGTGCGCTTTGCATGTGGGCGCTTCTATATCTGTCTCATCTTCTTAACCTCCTTTTCACTGATCGCTAACTTGGTGCTCGATAAACCGGGTTGGCTTCCGAGTTTTCAAGAACGTAATGATGGTGATTATTGCACCCATTACGTCGTCGTCGTCTGTCGCCTCGCTCATCAGATCTACAAGGCGATACTCAAGGGCCTTCTCTTTCGAGATTTGATCGGCGCTAACCCCAGTCTTGGGCGCTTGAGCCGAAGACGGAGAGATATTTTTTTTGTCGTTTTCAGCAATCGGCGCCCGTGGTGAGCGGCGCTTAGGTTTCACGGATCGGGTGCGCTGCGCGTTCTCCGGCCAAACCCCCGCTTCCGCATAGAGGTCAATAAACAGCTTGACCATCCGATCCGCCATGCTTTTCGGTCCGTATGGCCTGAACGCATCGCGCACCGACACTTCATCCCCCTTGGACGGGTCAACAAATGGGAACAGTTCGCTGTATGCTGCGTTCAGCCACTCTGCCATCTTGCCTTTGTACTCCGGTTCAGGCGAGAGGCGAAGCGACTTCAAAGTGTTGGTGTGCGCGCCACCTTCATCTACAAGATCAAGAATGCAAAGAGATTGAAGCGTTCTCGGCGCAAGGCTTTCAGGGACGCCTAATCTCACCAAATTTTCTTTGGTAACAGGTTCCGGCAAACCGGTACTTCTGTTTTTTTCCAACAAGTTAAGCAGCGCCGAAGCCGGCGCATACGGAGCGGGTGCGTCATGAGATAGGGCCATCATTGCCTCCATAGTTCGTAAATGCTGTGTACGATATTTTGTAATACCGTACAAGGATTTGTTTTGGGTGATCCGTATTTTGTTTATCTTATTGAAATACAACGATAAAAAGTGTAGTCTTTTATCTGAAATTCAGGCATGGAGGTAACGAAGAAATGCGCTCACCTAGATTGATTCAGTGTACATCCGGGGGCTGGCTGGCAATGTCTGGACCAGAAGATTCGGTCCAAATTGGCGTTCTGGCCGAAACTCGATCAGCCGCTGAGCAAAAGCTCGAGAC
>Ga0307966_1000133_pt1 | contig 60227 bp, 52 predicted proteins | sample OrgLakmetagen646_FD_203141 | JGI IMG/M metagenome (GOLD analysis project Ga0307966, IMG submission 203141) | Saline water microbial communities from Organic Lake, Antarctica - #646 | ecosystem: Environmental > Aquatic > Non-marine Saline and Alkaline > Saline | place: Antarctica: Organic Lake... | reverse complement strand
GCTGATCACCATCCCGGCCCGCGGCTTCTGGAAATGCCGCACACCGAGGCCTGACAGAAGTTCGCACTCGATCACACGCCAATAGGGTCAAAAACTTCTTGCACTACGGGCGGCAACCACAGAAGGGAAGCGTCTTGCGCATGATCCCCAATGCCGTCGAAATCGAAAAATCCCACATGATATGTTGTCCTCTAAATCCAGTGATTGGAGGACCCTAACAAATATCATGGAAAATCAAAGGTCAGGTTTACCTTAAGGCAACCAAATGACCGGAAGTGCGAAATGGAGCGGGCGAAGAGATTCGAACTCTCGACCCTAACCTTGGCAAGGTTATGCTCTACCCCTGAGCTACGCCCGCGCTTCATTTCGTGAGCCGTGATCTAGAGGGCTGGCGCAGCCGGTGCAAGAGGGAAATTGGGATAACGTGGCAGTTTTTTGACACGTGGGCTGTATGTTCAGCGGGCTCTGACGCAGATCGTGATTTGCGACCTCGCAAGCGTGTGTATGAGCACCGCGAAAGCAAAAAAGGCACCGCCCCATGAAAGGCGGTGCCAATGCCTGCCACGATTCTTCAGTCGCGCAGAACGTTTCCGAGGGGGCTGCTATTCCAGTTCGACCAGCAGATCCTTCGCGTCGATCTGCGCGCCGGCGGTGACGTGGACTGCCTTGACCGTCGCGTCGCGTTCGGCGTGCAGGCCTGTTTCCATCTTCATCGCCTCGATAGTGAGAAGGAGATCGCCCTTCTTGATGGTCTTGCCTGCCTGGGCCACGACCGAGGCCACGACGCCCGGCATCGGCGCGCCGATGTGGTCCGGGTTGCCCAGTTCCGCCTTGGGGCGCTGCATCTTGTCCGAGGCAGCCGCGCGGTTCAGGACGCGGATCGTGCGGGGCTGGCCGTTCAACTCGAAGAAGACCTTGACCTCACCGTCCTCGTTGATCTCGGACACGGCCTGCAGGCGGATTTCCAATGTCTTGCCGGCTGCGATCTCGGCTGCGATCTCGTCCCCCGGTTCCATACCGTAGAAGAAGGTATTGGTGGGCAGGGTCCGCACCGGACCGTAAGTCTGGTGGCGCAGGGCGTAGTCGGTAAAGACCTTGGGATACATCAGGTATCCGTTCAGATCCTCGTCGTCGATCTCGACCCCCAGTTTATCGGCGATTTCCTTTCGGGTCGCTTCCATGTCGACGGGCTTGAGGTGCTTGCCGGGGCGTTCGGTCTTGGGCTTTTCACCTTTCAGAACCTTCTTCTGGATCGCGGTGGGCCAGCCGCCGGGGGGCTGGCCCAGATCGCCGCGCATCATCTCGACCACGCTGTCGGGAAAGGACACGTCCGTCTTGGGGTCTTCGACCTGTGCGCGGGTCAGGCCCTGGCTGACCATCATCAGCGCCATGTCGCCCACGACCTTGGACGATGGCGTCACCTTCACGATATCGCCGAACATCCGGTTCACGTCGGCATAGGTCTGCGCGACCTGATGCCAGCGGTCTTCCAGCCCCAGGGACCGCGCCTGCGCCTTGAGGTTGGTGAATTGGCCACCGGGCATCTCGTGCAGGTAAACCTCGGAGGCTGGGGCCTGCATCCCGCTTTCGAACGGCAGGTATTGCGCGCGCACGCTTTCCCAATAATTCGAGATCTCGCGGATGGCCGTGATGTCGAGACCGGTGTTGCGGTCATCCCACTTGAGCGACTCGACGATGGACCCCAGCGTCGGCTGCGAGGTATTGCCGGACAGGGCGTCCATCGCGGCATCGACGCAATCGACACCCGCAGCCGTGGCCGCCAGGATCGTCGAGATCGCGGCACCCGAGGTGTCGTGCGTGTGGAAGTGGACCGGCAGGCCGATCTCGTTCTTCAGGGCGGTGACAAGCTGGGACGCGGCGGCGGGTTTCATCAGGCCCGCCATGTCCTTGAGTCCCAGCACATGCGCACCGGCCTTTTCCAGTTCCTTGGCCATGTCGACGTAGTATTTCACGTCGTATTTGGACCGGTCGGGGTCCAGCATGTCGCCGGTGTAGCAGATCGTGCCTTCGCAGACCTTTTGCGCGTCGATCACGGCATCCATGGCGACGCGCATGTTCTCGACCCAGTTGAGGCTGTCGAAGACGCGGAAGACATCGACACCGCTGGCAGCGGCTTGAGTGACGAAGCTTTGCACCACGTTGTCGGGGTAGTTGGTGTAGCCCACGCCGTTGCTGGCCCGCAGCAGCATCTGCGTCATGATGTTGGGCATGTTCGCGCGGATGTCGCGCAGGCGTTGCCACGGACATTCCTGCAGGAACCGATAGGCCACATCGAAGGTGGCCCCGCCCCAGCACTCGACGCTGAAAAGATCCGACATGCGGGTGGCATAGGCTGGCGCCACCTTGACCATGTCGATCGATCGCATCCGCGTCGCCAGAAGCGACTGGTGGCCGTCGCGCATGGTCGTGTCGGTGATCAGAAGCCGGGTCTGGTCGCGCATCCAGTCGGCCACGGCCTCGGGGCCATGATCGTCAAGGATGTTGCGGGTGCCGTAGGGCACTTCGCTGGTGGGCTGGACCGGCGGGCGGGGCAGCTTTGCCACGGCAGGGGGGCGGGGGCGACCGGCGGTTTCGGGATGCCCGTTCACGGTGATATCCGCGATATAGGTCAGGATCTTGGTCGCCCGGTCGCGGCGCGATGCAAAGTGGAAAAGCTCGGATGTATCGTCGATGAAGGTCGTGCTGTATTCGTTGTTCAGAAAGGTCGGGTGCTTCAGCAGGTTGATGACGAAGTCGATATTAGTACTGACACCGCGAATCCGGAATTCACGCAGGGCGCGGTCCATCCGGCGGATCGCCATTTCAGGGGTGGGGGCGCGGGCGGTTACCTTGGTCAGAAGGCTGTCGTAATAGCGTGTGATGACCGCGCCGGAATAGGCGGTGCCGCCGTCAAGCCGGATGCCGGGGCCGGTGGCGCTGCGATACATCTGGATGCGACCGTAGTCGGGAATGAAGTTGTTGAGCGGGTCCTCGGTTGTGACGCGGCACTGCAGCGCGTGACCGTCCAGCTTGACGTCGTACTGGCTGGCGCAGCCCGTGGCCTCGACGATGCTCTTGCCCTCGGCGATCAGGATCTGGGCGCGCACGATGTCGATGCCCGTGACCTCTTCCGTGACGGTATGTTCGACCTGCACGCGGGGGTTTACCTCGATGAAGTAGAATTCGCCCGAATCCATATCCATCAGGAATTCGACCGTGCCTGCACATTCGTAGTTCACATGTTCGCAGATCTTCTTGCCAAGGCTGCAGATCCGCTCGCGCTGGGTTTCGGACAGGTAGGGTGCGGGGGCACGTTCCACGACCTTCTGGTTGCGGCGCTGAACGGAACAGTCGCGTTCCCACAGGTGGTAGATCTGCCCCTCGCGGTCGCCAAGGATCTGGACCTCGACGTGGCGGGCGCGGGTGATCATCTTTTCCAGATAGCCTTCGCCGTTGCCAAAGGCGGATTCGGCCTCGCGCCGGCCTTCCAGCACCTTTTCCTCAAGCTCGTCCTCGGTCTGGATCGGGCGCATGCCGCGCCCGCCGCCGCCCCATGACGCCTTGAGCATCAGGGGATAGCCGACCTCGGCGGCGGCCTTGCGTGTCTCGGCCATGTCGTCGCCCAGCACCTCGGTCGCGGGAATGACGGGGACGCCCGCTTCGATGGCCACGCGACGGGCGCTGGCCTTGTCGCCCAGTTCGCGCATGGTCTTGGCCTTGGGGCCGATGAAGGTGATGCCGTTTTCGGTGCAGGCATCCACGAAATCGGGGTTTTCCGACAGCAGGCCATAGCCGGGGTGAATGGCGTCCGCGCCCGCCATCTTGGCCACGCGGATGATTTCCTCGATTGACAGGTAAGCGGCGACGGGGCCAAGCCCTTCGCCGATCCGGTAGGCTTCGTCGGCCTTGAAGCGGTGCAGACCCAGCTTGTCCTCTTCCGCGAAGACCGCAACGGTCTTTTTCCCCATCTCGTTGGCGGCCCGCATGATGCGGATGGCGATCTCGCCCCGGTTTGCCACGAGAATTTTCTTGAAGTCGGCCATGAAGCTACCCCTGTCTTTGCAAGTGCAGCATTAGTAGAACCCCTGTGACTAATGGTCCACAAGCATTTGTCGCGGGCGCGCGGTCAGGCCAGCAGGGCGCTGATTGTGCGTTCGGGAAACATATCAGGCGGCGGTGGCAAATGGTCCGTGCGGGGAAGGCTGCGCCGCATATCGTCCATGACGTGATCCAGACTGCGCATCAGCCCCGTGATCATGATCGCCTTTTGCCGTGTATCCAGAGGGATGTCAGAGCGGTTTTCAAGACTGTCGAGGAAGGCGCGGACCTTGGCCAGTTGCATCTGTGCGACGGCCGCGAAGTAGGCAGGATCGCCCGCAGCAGCGCAGGGCGGGCGGGGTTCGAAAGTCAGCGCCGTGCCGACGACCCGGTCGATGCCGCTGTCGAGTCTTACCGGTTGAAGCGTGGTGCGCCACATCAGTTTGCGCCCGTTGATGTGCAGCGTTTCGCTATAGTGAATGACGTCACCGGGTGCGATGCATGCATCATAGCGTGCCTTGACCTCGGCGGCCTCCTGCGGTGGCAGCAAATCCGAAATGCGGGCATTGCGCACATCGGTCGTTGCGACGCCGGACAGTTTGGTGTGCTGCCCGTTGACGCATTGCAACCGCCATTCGGACCCGGGCGATCGGTCCGCCGCGAACATCGGGATGGGGTAAAGATCAAGCCGCTCCGCAAGGCGATCGGCGTCGTCCAACTGAAACATCGGGGTCTCTTTCGCGCGGGGTCAGTGGACCGACGATAGGGACGATGTGTTAACGAGACGTTAAGAAACGTTAACGGAAAAAGGGGATCAATCCGGTCACGGATCCGTCAATGCGATATGAGACGCCCCGGAAGATCGGTCAGCCGCCGCGCACCCAACTGGCCCATGTTGCTGATCATGTCCTGACGCAACAGATCTGTCAGGTGGTCCGGACCGGGCTCGCCCAATGCACCCAGCGCGTAGTGCCATGCCCGCCCAAGCATGACGAAGTCAGCGCCAAGCGCGATCATGCGCAGGATATCCAGACCACCTTCGATCCCGCTGTCGCAGATCAGGGGCAGGTCCGTTGCGGCGCGAATCCGTGGCAGAACGTCGGCTGTTGCGGGGGCGGCAGCGCTTTGCCGGCCCGCGTGGTTCGACACCCAGAGCGCATCGACACCCGCACCGATCAGCGCCGGAACGTCCAGAGGGTCAAGCACCCCCTTCACGATCAGCGGCCCGTCCCACCTGTCGCGGAGCATCTTCAGATAGGCCCAGTCGGGTGACGTGCGCATCAGATATCCGATGTGCTGGTTCGACGGCAGGGCGCGGCGGTCTTCAGAGTAGCTTTCGATCATCCGGGGGCGTGGCATCCCGGTCCTGCGGATGCCGTTGACCCATGCGGGGCAGCGGGCGAGATTGGCGAGCATTCCGGGCTTGATTGTCGGGGGGTTGGTCAGGCCGCCCCGCGTCTGCCTTTCGCGCCGTGAGGCGACGGGCACGTCGACGGTCAGAACCAGAGTCGTGAACCCCGCGCCCCTTGCGCGGGCCAGCATGTCGTCGAGGATGCTTTCGTCGCGGGGCGGGTAAAGCTGGAACCAGGCATGATCACCAAGATCACCGGACACGTCCTCGGGCGTTTGTGTGGCCATGGTCGAAAGGGTATAGGGGATGACCGTGCGGGCGGCGGCGCGGGCAAGGGACTGTTCCGCCCCCGGCCAGATCAGCCCGGACATTCCGACGGGTCCGATCCCGAACGGCAGCGGAAAGGTTTCTCCCAGAAAACTGGTAGAGAGGTCGGGATCGAATTCGCCGTGCAGGATCGAGGGTTGCAGCAAAACCGCATCGAGTGCTTCGCGGTTGCGGCTTGGCGTCGCCTCATCCCCCGTCGCGCTGTCGAGGTATTCCCAGACGAAATGCGGAATGCGCTTGCGGGCGCGGGACTTGAGATCGGCGATGGCAGGATATCTGGCGTGCAATGTCATTGTGGGAACCTATCCTTGTGATGCGCTATGGAAAAGACGCCGTGCGGCGCCCGGGTCGGATAAATCCGCCCCGACGCCCCGCCCACCGTCCCGCGGCGCGCCGCGCGGGGATATTTGGAGCAAGATGATGTGAGGGAACAGAATGTGAACAAGGCTTTTCGGCGCCAGTCTTTCGCGCTATGCTCCATCCCCATGAGCAGTATGACAGAAGACGATGCCTTCGAGGCCGCCAGCGTTCCCTTGTCCCAGCGCGCGATGGGACGTCGGTCTTCGTCCTATCTGGAGGGGTTGAACCCCGCCCAGCGGGAAGCCGTCGAGGTGCTGGACGGGCCGGTTCTGATGCTGGCAGGTGCGGGGACGGGCAAGACCAAGGCGCTGACCGCGCGGATTGCCCATGTGCTGACGACAGGCACCGCGCGCCCGAACGAGGTTCTGGCCGTCACCTTCACCAACAAGGCCGCGCGCGAGATGAAGACCCGCATCGGGCGCTTGCTGGGCGAAGCGGTCGAGGGGATGCCTTGGCTGGGCACGTTCCATGCGATCTGCGTAAAGCTGCTGCGCCGTCATGCCGAACTGGTGGGGTTGAAGTCGAATTTCACGATTCTGGACAGCGACGACCAGCAAAGGCTGATGAAGCAGTTGATCGTTGCGGCGGGGATCGATGAAAAAAGATGGCCACCGCGGATGCTGGCGGGGATCATCGATGACTGGAAGAACCGGGCGCTGACGCCCGAGAACGTACCTGTGGCCGATTCGAGCGCGTTCGACGGCAAGGGGGTTGCGCTTTATGCGGCGTATCAGGCCCGGTTGAAGGATCTGAACGCCTGTGACTTCGGTGACCTTCTGTTGCACGTGGTCACGATCTTTCAGACACATGACGACGTGCTGGATCAATACCAGCGCTGGTTCCGCTATATCCTTGTGGACGAGTATCAGGACACCAACGTCGCTCAGTACCTGTGGTTGCGGCTTCTGGCGCAAAAGCACAAGAACATCTGCTGCGTCGGTGACGACGACCAGTCGATCTACGGTTGGCGTGGTGCCGAGGTGGGCAATATCCTGCGGTTCGAAAAGGACTTTCCTGGCGCCAAGGTCGTGCGGCTGGAGCAGAACTACCGCTCGACACCGCATATCCTGTCCGCGGCCTCGGGCGTGATCGCCGCGAACAAGGGGCGGTTGGGAAAGACGCTGTTCACCGATCTGGACGAGGGTGAGAAGGTCCGCCTGATCGGGCACTGGGACGGCGAGGAGGAAGCCCGCTGGATCGGCGAAGAGGTTGAAGCGATGCAGCGTGGCACACGGGGCATGGATCAAGTGGGGCTGGACAGCATGGCCATTCTCGTCCGCGCCTCGCACCAGATGCGCGCTTTCGAGGACCGGTTTCTGACCATCGGGTTGCCTTACCGCGTCATCGGCGGCCCCCGCTTTTACGAGCGGATGGAGATCAGGGACGCGATGGCCTATTTCCGTCTGGCTGTCAGTCAGGATGACGATCTGGCCTTCGAGCGGATCGTGAACACGCCCAAGCGCGGTTTGGGTGACAAGGCGGTGCAGACGATCCAGCGCGCGGCGCGGAGCAATGGCGTCAGCCTTGTCGAAGGTGCGCGCATTGTGGTGCAGGGCAAGCTTCTGGGTGGCAAGGGATTGAAAGAGCTAGGTATTCTGGTCGACGGGCTGGATCGCTGGCACGCGCAGGTACGGTCCGAGGCGGATACCCACGTTGAACTGGCCGAGATGATTCTCGACGAATCCGGCTACACGGGCTTTTGGCAGAACGACAAGACACCCGAAGCGCCGGGGCGGCTGGAGAACCTCAAGGAACTGGTCAAGGCGCTGGATAATTTCGAGAACCTGCAAGGGTTTCTCGAACATGTCAGCCTGATCATGGACAACGAGACGGAAGAGCAGGGCGAGAAGGTCAGCATCATGACACTGCATGCCGCCAAGGGGCTGGAGTTCCCCGCCGTTTTCCTGCCGGGATGGGAAGACGGGCTGTTTCCCAGCCAGCGGTCGATGGACGAAAGCGGGATGAAGGGTCTGGAGGAAGAACGCCGACTGGCCTACGTCGGAATTACACGGGCCGAGCGCGTCTGCACGATATCCTTTGCCGCGAACCGGCGTGTTTACGGTCAATGGCAGTCGGCCATGCCGTCCCGCTTTATCGACGAGTTGCCTGAAGAAAACGTTGAGGTGCTGACGCCGCCGGGTCTTTACGGTGGCAGCTACGGTGCGGCAGGCATGTCGGCCAGCGCCAGCCCCAAGATGCAAGAAATGATGGGCAGCGACCTGCACGATAAGGCCAGCCGCGCGGATGTCTACAACTCGCCTGGCTGGCGGCGATTGCAGTCGCGCAGCCAGCAGCGCGGGATGAGCCAGCCGGCCGAGGCGCGGAACATGACCATCGATCTTGATGCGGTCAGCGCCTTTACGACCGGCGATCGCGTGTTTCACCAGAAGTTCGGCTATGGCGAGGTGATGGCGATCGAGGGTGACAAGCTGGAGATTGCTTTCGACAAGGCTGGATCGAAGAAGGTTGTGGCGCGGTTCGTCGTCGCAGCCGGTGAGGCGGGGGACGTGCCGTTCTGACCGGGATCAGCCCAACCACACCGGCCACAACGTCAGCACCAGAAGCCCTGCCATCGTCCAGTTGAAGGCCCGCAAGAGGGCTGGACGCGTCAGAAGCCGTTTGACCTGTGTGCCCATTGCAGCCCAGACGGACACGGACGGCAGATTGGTCGCGGCAAAGACCAGGGCGACCAGCGCAGGGCCCATGAACCGTGCATCGGTGGCAGCAAAGTTGGTGACCGCATAGATTGCCATGTACCATGCCTTGGGGTTGACCCATTGGAAGGCGGCGGCTTGCAGAAAGGTGAACGGCTTGCCTGCCTTGTCCCCCTTGCGGGGCGGGGCTGCATTGGCGATTTTCCAAGCCAGCCAGAGCAGGTAGGCCGTGCTGAGAATTTGCAGGGTCAGCCGCGCGGGCGGATAGAGCGCGAAGACCTGCCCCAGACCCAATCCGACGAGAAGCACCATGAGCGCGTGCCCGAGGCTGATGCCCAGCATATGCGGCACCGTGCGGCGAAATCCGAAATTGGCACCCGATGCCATAAGCATGACGTTGTTCGGCCCCGGCGTGATCGATGACACGAGGGCAAACAGAATCAAGGCGATGAGGATCTCGAACGTCATGCGTCTCTTTACGGGAAACCAACCCTTTGGACACAAAAAAGGCGCTGCCCGGGAGGAGGTGGACAGCGCCTTTCTATTACGGGCGATCAGGATCGGGAGGAGGATTGATCCGACCGCCAAACTGGTCCGTCGCCCGGGAGGAGGTAGGCTTGGGACCGTATGCGACACGCCAAAGGGAGGAGGAGGCGCGCCGTATTCTGTGTCTTCAAAGTGGCGGCACCGGGAGGAGGTGATGCCGCCACCTTGGAATTTGCAGCAACCTCAGGGAGGAGGAGGAGAGGCTGCCGCGGAACGGACCGACTAAAGGGAGGAGGACGTCGGTCCGAAAGGAATTCTTATTTGCCGTAAGCCGCTTCGTATGCGATCGACTGGATATCAGACCGGCTGATACCAAGGTCGTTCAGCTCACGCTTGCTGAGCATATCGAGCTCACGCAGCGTGGTGTGGTAGACGCGGCGCTTTGTCTTGTATTCGGAGATGCGGGACATCACGGTGCCGAAACGTTCGGCGAGGGATGTGCCTGCGGTACGTGTGTTTGCATATGCCATGTTCGGTCTCTCGTCTTTTGATGCGGCGCTGTTTTCGTCTCTGACGCCTCGTTTGCTTGTGACTAGCATGTATGATGATGCTGCACTTGCACAATGGCTGAATACTCAATGCTGCTATGCAGCAAATGCAACGATACGTTTGGTTCGTTTTTGGACTGCCCTGTTCTTGTGCAGGCTGCGGCTATCGCTTGCACTGGCGCGGGGAAACCATGATGGTGCCCCCGATTTAAAGGTAAGGGGGCCAGAATGAGCCTGACAAAAGACGACATCCTGACCGCTTTGTCCGGGGTCTCATTGCCCGATGGCGGCAGTCTTGCCGACGCGGACATGATCCGGGCCGTCCAGATCGAAGAGGGAATGGTGCGGTTCGTGATCGAAGCACCCGATGCCGGAACGGCGGCAAAGCTTGCCCCGGTGCGGGATGCCGCCGAAGCGGCTGTGCGCGGGCTGGCAGGCGTGTCGGCGGTGTCGGTCGTCCTGACGGCGCACGGACCTGCCGCTCAGCCCAAAGAGCCGCCTTCGCTCAAGGTCGGGCGTCACCCGACACCGCAGGCAGGACCGGCTTCGGTTCCCGGCGTGGACCGCATCATCGCTATCGGCTCGGGCAAGGGGGGTGTGGGCAAATCGACCGTTTCGTCAAACCTTGCCGTGGCTCTGGCGCGCAAGGGGCGGCGTGTGGGATTGCTGGACGCCGATATCTACGGGCCCAGCCAGCCGCGCATGATGGGAGTCAGCAAGCGACCCGGATCGCCCGATGGCAAGACGATCATCCCCCTTCAGGCGCATGGCGTCACGATGATGTCGATCGGTCTGATGGTCGATCCCGACAAGGCCGTGGTTTGGCGCGGGCCGATGCTGATGGGCGCCTTGCAGCAGATGCTGGGGCAGGTGGCCTGGGGCGAACTGGATATCCTGATCGTCGATCTGCCGCCGGGGACGGGCGACGTGCAGCTGACGCTGTGCCAGAAGACTCAGCTGACCGGTGCTGTCGTGGTCAGCACGCCACAGGACGTGGCACTTCTGGATGCGCGCAAGGCGCTGGATATGTTCAACAGCCTCAAAACGCCGGTTCTGGGCCTGATCGAGAACATGAGCACCTATATCTGTCCCAAATGCGGGCACGAGGCGCATCTTTTCGGACATGGCGGCGTCGCGGCCGAGGCCAAGCGCATCGATGTGCCGTTTCTGGGATCTTTGCCCATTGATCTGGACACCCGGCTTGCCGGGGATGCCGGAACGCCCATCGCGGCAGGTGACGGGCCGATGGCGGATGCCTACGCGGATCTGGCGCAGCGCTTCATCGACGGTGGCATGGCCTGAGAGCCGATCGACAGCCGACCTGCCGAAAAGGGCGCTCTGATCAGAGCGCCCTTTTTCGTGTTTTGGGATTTCATGGAATCTTGCCGGGACTCACGAGTGGGGATGGAATCGGGCGGGCTGCGACTCGGCCAGATCCAGCCGATTCTGTGGATACATGTGGATAACCCTGTGGAATGTTCTTAAACTTGGGTGACAAAGTCGGACTGGAGTTTCGATTTGAGACTGGGCGTCGCTTTTTCCCAAGGTTTTTTAGTTCAGCCAGGTGGCCACCATATATAGTGGCTAATAGCTGAAATTGGACGATATTGTCCAATTTCGCGTGACTTTTCTGCCACCTCACACCGCCGTGATTCACCAGATTTACCCATGAAGTTCCATGCAGTCCCAAAAAACTGTTGCCCGAAGCTGTTCCATCATGCACAAAGTATTCACGGTAACGACGAGCAACAAACAAGGGGCGCAAAGAACCCCACCGGCAAAAACCAGTCAGGTTTCATACAGGCCTCTGACTTACCGCAACGAAGAGATCCGGTGTGTGAGCGAGCAGACATCCCCCCAGGTGGCACGCACAACTGGACCAGCCCGAAAGGGCAGAAGGCGGCGGATCGAGCAGTGGCAGCAGCTCGGTTCGCCGTTTTCACATCTAAAGCAGATTTTGGGGGACGGGACAGAATAGGGGCCAGCATTGGTCTTAGGGTTCACAGGCGAACACATCCAGAAAGTGGATGCCAAGGGGCGGATGTCTATTCCCGCGGCCTTTCGTCGTGTGCTTGAAGCGGAAGATCCCGATTATCCCACCACCAACGCCCCACGCATGATGCTGGTCTATGGCGACCACCTTCAGAACCGTCTCGAAGGCTATTCCATGAAGGAATTCGGTGACATCATGGCCGAGATCAAGGCGATGAAACGCACCTCCAAGCGCACAAGACTGATGGAAAACTTCATCGGGATGTCCGTCACTCTGGATGTGGACAAGGACGGGCGCACCGTGATGCCTCTGGCACAGCGCGAGAAACTGGGAATCGAGTCGGGTGATCTTTATTTCAAAGGCCTTGGTGAACGCTTTGAAATCTGGCGCAAGGATATCCATCAGGAAACCAAGGCCCAGACCAACCGCGCTTGGCTGGAAGAGCAGGGTGACGACTTCGATCTTCTCAGCCTTCTGGACGAAGAGGAATAGGATCCTCTGATGCCAGCGGACGCAGACGACAAACCCCATGTTCCGGTCCTGATCGACGCGATTCTGGATGCAGTGGCCCCGGTGCGGGGCATCTGGCTGGACGGCACTTTTGGTGCGGGCGGTTATACCCGTGCGTTGCTCGAGGCGGGGGCTGACAAGGTCATCGCCGTCGATCGTGACCCACTGGCCTTCGAGATGGCGGCGGACTGGGCCAAGGACTACGGCGACCGGATCGAAATGGTCGAAGGCACGTTTTCGGACCTCGACGACTATGGCACCGACCTCGATGGCGTGGTGCTTGATCTTGGTGTCAGCTCCATGCAGCTCGATCTGGCGGAACGCGGGTTTTCCTTCATGCGCAATGGCCCGCTGGATATGCGGATGAGCCAGAAAGGCCGCAGTGCGGCCGATATCGTCAACGAGGCAAGCGAAGGTGAGCTTGCTGACATCATTTACCTTTACGGGGAAGAGCGGGCATCGCGCCGGATCGCGCGCGCCATTGTCGCGGCCCGTCCGCTGACCCAGACGCTGGAACTGGCCAAGGTCGTCGAAAACTGCCTGCCGCGTCCCAAACCGAACCAGTCGCACCCGGCCACGCGGACGTTTCAGGCGCTGCGCATCGCTGTGAACAACGAATACGGCGAACTGGCCGAAGGGATGGCCGCCGCCGAAAGGGCCTTGAAGACCGGCGGGCAACTGGCCGTCGTGACCTTCCACTCGGTCGAGGACCGGATGGTCAAACGTTTTTTGCAACATCGGTCGGGCGGGGTCGCCAATGCGAACCGCTTCGCACCCGAAACCGAAGACATCGAGGCCGGGTTCCGCGTGGACAAGCGCAAGGCGATCGTGGCGGATGCGGATGAAGTCAAAGGCAACCCGCGCAGCCGGTCGGCCAAGCTGCGGGTGGCGGTGCGGACGGACGGCGCGGCCAAGCCCGTCGATCCGCGCGATCTCGGCATGCCGATGAAGAAGGAAAGGCGCTGATGCGGTCCTTGATGGTGATTCTGGCGGCGTTGAGTGTGATGGGGCTTGGCTTTTGGGCTTATCAGGAAAACTACAAGACGCAGGCCAGCATGCGTGAGGTGCGCAGCCTGAACCGGTCGATCGGTGCAGCACATGAGACGCTTGGTTTTCTGCGCGCGGAATGGGCGTATCTGAATCGCCCCGACCGGCTGGCGGATCTGGCCGCGTTGAACTTCGAACGTCTGGAGCTGTTGCCGCTGCGCCCCGAATCATTCGGGCGTGCGGATCACATCATTTACCCGCTTCCCGAAGTCCTGCCGATCACGAACCCCATTGATGTCACTTCAGTCGAGATCACTGACGAGGATCCGCTATGATCCGCACCCCGCTCCGCCCGCTGGCGCGTGTCCTCAAGGCCCGCGCGCAAGGGGAAGACCCCGCAAGGATCGAAGCCGAGAACCTTGACAAGCGGCACGAAGAAATCAGAGACCGGTCGCGCGCCCGCGCCGAGGGTCGGCTACTGGTGCTTGGACTCGCGTTTTTCTGTCTTTACGCAGTCGTGGGTATCCGCATGGGGGCGCTGGCATCTTCGGTGCCGGAAGAGCCGATGGCCGTCGCTCAGGGCAATCCCATTATTGGCCAGCGGTCCAATATCGTCGACAGAAATGGCCGCATCCTTGCGACCAATCTCGAGACACATTCGCTTTATGCGCATCCGCAGGACATGATCGACCCGACCGGTGCCGCTGGCAAGCTTGCAGAAATCTTCCCCGAGCTTGATGCCGAAGACCTTGCGCGTCGCTTTGCCAGCGACCGGAAATTCATCTGGATCAGAAAGCAGATCAGCCCTGAACAGATGCAGGCTGTCCATGATATCGGGTCACCCGGTTTGCTTTTCGGCCCGCGTGAAATGCGGCTTTATCCCAACGGCTCCGTTGCGGCGCATATCATGGGAGGAGCCAGCTTTGGCCGCGAAGGCGTTCACAGCGCCGAGGTGATCGGCGTCGCGGGCGTGGAGCGGCAGTTCGACGCCTACCTGCGCGACCCTGCGAACGAAGGTGCCCCGCTTGAGTTGTCCATCGACCTGACCGTGCAGTCCGCGACCGAAGAAGTCCTGGCCGGCGGGATGGCGCTGATGAACGCAAAGGGTGCGACCGCCGTTCTGATGGATATCCACAGCGGCGAAGTGATTTCGATGGCATCGCTTCCCGACTTTGACCCTAACGACCGGCCGCAGGTGCTGACGACCGGGGATCAGTCCGACAGCCCGCTGTTCAACCGCGCGGTGCAGGGGGTCTACGAGCTTGGGTCCACCTTCAAGATCTTTACCATCGCGCAGGCGATGCAACTTGGTCTCATCAATCCTGACACGATGATCGACACGACGGGGCCGCTGACATGGGGCCGTTTCCGGATCCGTGACTTCCGCAATTATGGCGCCGAACTCTCGACGACGGACGTGATCGCCAAGTCCTCGAACGTTGGCACGGCGCGGATCGCGATGCAGATCGGTGGAGAGCGGCAGCGGTCCTTTCTCGGCGAGCTGGGCTTTCTGAAAGCGACACCTATCGAAATGATCGAAGCCCCGACGGGCGCGCCACTTTTGCCGCGTCAGTGGTCCGAAATCTCGACGATGACGATTTCCTATGGCCACGGGCTGTCGTCGTCGCCGCTGCATCTGGCGGCGGGCTACGCCAGCCTGCTCAACGGTGGCACCAAGGTCGAACCGACCCTCTTGCGACGCGACACACCGCAACTTGGTCCGCGTATCGTCCGGGCCGATGTCAGCGCGAGCGCCGTCAGGATGTTGCGCGAGGTTGTCGTGAACGGCACCGCTTCCATGGGTGACGTCGAAGGTTATGCCGTTGCGGGCAAGACCGGCACCGCCGACAAGCCCAAGGAGAACGGTGGTGGATATTACGACGACAAGGTCATCGCGACCTTTGCAACCGTGTTTCCGGCGACCGATCCCCAGTATGTGTTGATCGTCACGCTGGACGAGCCGCAGATAACCTCGCTTGATGAGGCCCGCCGTACCGCTGGCTGGACAGCCGTGCCCGTCGCTGCGGAAATGATCCGTCGCGTCGCACCTCTCTTGGGGCTCAGACCGCAGATTGAAACTGTCACGCCGGTTGGTGTAACGCTGACCTCGAACTGACGGGGGGCCGGCCATGGCCGACAAAAGCGTATCACTTGCAGCCCTTGGCCTGACGGCGCAGGGCGTCCGCGAGGTTGGAATAACGGGCGTTTCGGTCGATAGCCGTGCGGTCATGCCCGGCCATCTCTTTGCCGCCTTACCGGGGTCGGTGGTCCACGGAGCCGAATATATAGACACCGCCATCGCCAACGGGGCCGTGGCGGTGCTGACCGACGCGAAAGGCGCGTCCATCGCCCGTGACCAGATGAACGAGGCAGGCGTCGCAGTGATCATCGCGCAGGACCCGCGACAGGCGTTGGCGCAGACTGCATCGCTTTGGTTCGGCGCGCATCCTGCGACCGTGATCGCGGTGACGGGCACCAACGGGAAAACCAGCGTCTCTACCTTTTGCCGGCAGATATGGGAATTGCTGGGGATTGCGGGCGTGAACCTTGGGACGACGGGTGTCGAAGGTGCCTGGTCCTACCCTCTCAAGCACACCACGCCCGAACCGGTCACGCTGCACAGGGTGCTGGCCGAGGCGGCAAGTCAGGGGGTGACGCATGTGGCGATGGAGGCATCTTCGCACGGGCTGGACCAACGCAGGCTGGACGGTGTGATCCTGTCTGCCGCGGGGTTCTCCAACTTTTCGCAGGACCATCTGGACTACCACGAGTCGTTCGAGGCCTATTTCGATGCCAAGATGGGGCTCTTCACCCGCGTTCTGGCCGAAGACGGTGTTGCGGTCGTCAATCTTGACGACCCCAAGGGCCATGAGGTCGCATCGCTTTGCACGTCGCGCGGGCAAGAGGTCATCACCGTCGGACAGGATGCCGAGGCGCGACTCAAGCTGGTGTCACGCCGCTTTGACGCGACGGGGCAGGATATCCGGTTCGAATGGCAGGATCGCCCGCATCAGGCGCGGCTGGAGTTGATGGGCGGGTTTCAGGCGGAAAACGTGCTGCTGGCGGCGGGGCTTTGCATCGCATCGGGGGCCATTCCCGGCGACGTCTTCGCAGCACTTCCCGAATTGCAGACCGTGCGCGGACGCATGGAACTGGCGGCGACGCGGGACAACGGGGCTGCGGTCTTCGTCGACTATGCCCATACGCCCGATGCGGTCGCGACCGCACTCAAGGCGATGCGCCCCCACGTTCTGGGTCGAATCATCGTTCTTGTCGGTGCAGGTGGCGATCGTGACGCGGGCAAGCGGCCCCTGATGGGGGCGGCGGCGGCGCTGAACGCCGATACGGTGATCGTCACCGACGACAATCCGCGATCGGAAGACCCCGCAAGCATAAGGGCCGCCGTGCTGGCCGGTGCCGTTGCCGCCGACGGCACCAAGGACATCGTCGAGGTCGGTGACCGCGCAGAGGCGATCCTGCGCGGGATCGACGTGCTGGGGGCGGGTGATGCGCTGTTGATCGCGGGCAAGGGGCATGAAAGCGGGCAGATCGTCGGTGACACGGTGCTGCCGTTCGATGATGTCGAGCAGGCAAGCGTCGCCGTCGCCGCGCTGGAGGGCCGGATATGACGCTTTGGACCGCTGCGGATGCCGCTGCCGCGACAGGTGGCACGGCACAAGGTGACTGGGTGGCGGACGGAGTGTCGATCGACACTCGCACACTTCGGCCAGGCGATTTGTTCGTGGCCCTTCAGGCGACGCGGGACGGGCATGGATTCGTCGCTCAGGCGCTGGCCGGTGGGGCAGGTGCGGCCCTTGTCAGTCATGTCCCTGAAGACGTGGCACCGGATGCCCCGCTTTTGATCGTATCCGACGTTCTGGCCGCACTCGAAGCCTTGGGCCGTGCAGGGCGGGCACGGACGACTGCGCAGGTGATCGGCGTGACGGGTTCGGTCGGCAAGACCTCGACCAAGGAGATGATGCGCGACGTGCTGGGCCGGCAGGGCAAGTGCCACGTGGCCGAAGCCAGCTACAACAACCACTGGGGCGTGCCACTGACGCTTGCCCGGATGCCTGCCGATGCGGATTATGCCGTGATCGAGATCGGCATGAATCACCCCGGCGAAATCGCACCCCTGTCACGGTTGACCCGGCCCCATGTCGTGATGATCACCACGGTCGCCGCCGCGCATCTGGAAGCCTTCGACGATCTGGCCGGTATCGCGCGTGAGAAAGCCAGTATCGTCGCAGGGCTGGAGCCGGGTGGTATCGCGGTTCTCAACAACGATCTGGAAGTGACGCCGATCCTGATCGAGGCCGCCGCTGACGCAGGCGCGCGATGTGTCACCTTCGGGGAAAGCCCGTCGGACTGGCAATTGGTAGAGGTGCGGTTGAGCACTGATGCCACGGTCCTGCGCGCGACTTCGGGGCAGGATGACTACCTGTTCCGCCTTGCGGTGGCCGGACGTCATTTTGCCACCAATGCGCTGGGCGTGATCGCCGTAGCGGATGCAGTCGGGGCCGATCCGGCGCTGGCAGCGCGGGATCTGGTGAATTGGCAGCCGCCGGCAGGCCGGGGCACGCGCGAAAGCGTGCAGCTGGATCACGCGCAGGAAGACGAGACCCTCGACCTCATCGACGATGCTTTCAACGCCAATCCCACGTCGATGGAGGCCGCCTTCGAGGTGCTGGCGGCGTCACAGCCACGCGACGGGCTGGGACGTATCGTCAAGGGACGGCGCATCGCGATCCTGGGCGACATGCTGGAACTTGGTCCGGATGAAATTGCTTTGCATCAGGGGCTTGCAGCCCTTACTTCACTTTCCGCCGCGACCACTGTGCATTGCGTTGGACCACGGATGCGAGCGCTCTACGACGCTTTGCCCGAGGGGATGCGCGGCCGTTGGAAAGAAGACGCAGCAGCGCTGGCCAAGCAGGTCGCGCAGATCGTGGATGCGGGCGATATCGTGCTGGTCAAGGGATCGAAGGGCAGCAAGGTGTCTCTCGTCGTTGACGCGATCCGGAAACTGGGGCATCGCTGATTTAGCGAAGACGCAAGGGACACCGCGTATATGTTGTATTGGCTGACAGAGCTGTCTGACGGCGGAGATTTCTTCAACCTCTTTCGCTATATCACCTTTCGCGCGGGCGGGGCCTTCATGACGGCGCTTGTCTTCGGGTTCATCTTTGGACTGCCGCTGATAAATGTGCTGCGGCGCACGCAGGGCAAGGGGCAGCCGATCCGCATCGACGGTCCCGAAGGCCACGTTGCCAAGGCGGGCACGCCAACGATGGGTGGTCTTTTGATCGTCGGGGCGCTGACGACGTCCACCCTTTTGTGGGCGCGGCTCGACAACCCCTATGTCCTGATGGTTCTGTTTGTCACGCTGTCCTTTGCCGCCATCGGTTTCGCGGACGACTACGCCAAGGTGTCCAAGCAGACCAGTGCAGGTGTATCCGGCAAGGTGCGGATTTTTCTGGGACTTTTGATTGCCGCAACCGCCGGTTTCTGGGCGGCGGCCATGCATCCCGAAGCTTTGACGAACCAACTGGCGCTGCCGATCTTTAAGAATACGCTGATCAACCTCGGTGTCTTTTTTGTGCCGTTCTCGATCCTCGTGATCGTCGGTGCGGCCAATGCGGTCAACCTGACGGACGGTCTGGACGGGCTTGCTATCATGCCTGTGATGATCGCGGCGGGCACCTTCGGGGTCATCGCCTACACGGTGGGGCGGACCGACTTTACCGAATATCTGGACGTGCATTATGTGCCGGACACAGGTGAAATCCTGATCTTCGCCGCGGGGCTGATCGGCGGGGGCCTTGGCTTTCTGTGGTACAACGCGCCCCCGGCGGCGGTCTTCATGGGCGACACCGGATCGCTGGCTTTGGGTGGTGCCTTGGGAGCCATCGCGGTGGCGACCAAGCACGAGATCGTGCTGGCGATCGTCGGCGGGCTTTTCGTGGTCGAGGCGCTGTCGGTGATCATTCAGGTGCTCTATTTCAAGCGCACGGGACGGCGGGTGTTTCTGATGGCCCCGATCCACCACCACTACGAGAAAAAGGGCTGGGCCGAGCCGCAGATCGTGATCCGGTTCTGGATCATCAGCCTGATCCTTGCGATGATCGGCCTTGCGACGCTGAAGGTCAGATAGCGCCCTTTGCAAGCGCCGCCGCCCCCTCAAAGGAGACACGCATGATTCCGGTTCAGGGCTACGCAGGCCAGCGTGTAGCGGTTTTGGGAATGGGTCGGACGGGCCGAACGGCGGCGGAGGCCCTGCGGGAAGGCGGGGCAGAGGTGATCGTCTGGGACGATGGCGTGCCCGCGCGCGAGGCGGCCCATGACGCAGGTTTCGATGCCGTCGACCTGACAAGGCCCGGCGTATTCGATGATGTCGTGGCACTGATCGTCTCGCCTGGTATCCCGCACCTCTACCCCGCGCCGCATCCGGTGATCCGCGCCGCATGGGACGCGGGCGTGCCGGTGGACAACGATATCAGCCTTTTCTTCCGGTCCTTTGCCACCGACGACTGGGACGGTTTCGACATCCGTCCGCAGGTCATCGCCGTGACGGGATCGAACGGCAAGTCGACGACCGCAGCCTTGATCCACCATATCCTGCGCGAAAACGGGCGCATGGCCCAGCTGGCCGGCAACATCGGGCGCGGCGTGCTGGATCTGGACCCGGCCCACGACGGGGAAGTCGTGGTGCTGGAACTGTCGTCCTACCAGACCGATCTGGCCCGCAGCCTGACGCCCGACGTGGCGGTGCTGACCAATATCTCGCCTGACCATCTGGACCGGCACGCGGGGCTGGGTGGCTACTTTGCCGCAAAGCGCAGGTTGTTTGCCGAAGGCGGACCGGACCGTGCCATCGTCGGTGTGGACGACGACGAGGGGCGCTATCTTGCCAACCAGATCGCCGAAGCCCCCGGCGATGACAGGCTGATCCGCGTGTCGGTCGATCGCAAGCTGGTTGACGGCTGGTGCGTCTACGCCCGCAAGGGTTTCCTGTCGGAGTTCCGCAAGGGGCGTCAGGTCGGGTCCATCGACCTGCGGCCCATTATCGGACTTCCGGGTGCGCACAACCACCAGAACGCCTGCGCGGCCTACGCCGCCTGCCGGACACTTGGTCTTGGCCCAAAGGGGATCGAGCGGGCGATGCACAGCTATCCCGGCCTGCCGCACCGGTCGCAGGTCGTGGCGGTGCATGACGGTGTCACCTTCGTGAACGACAGCAAGGCCACGAACGTCGATTCCGCTGCAAAGGCCCTGCAGGCCTTTCCGCGCGTCCGCTGGATTTGCGGTGGGCTGCAAAAGGAAGGCGGGCTGGACGGGCTGTTTCCCTATCTCGATCATGTGGCGAAGGCTTATGTCATCGGACGCGAGGCCGAAGCCTTTGCCCGTCAGTTGACCGGCTGCGAGGCAGAGGTTTGCGGTGACATGGCGACGGCTGTGGCCCGTGCGACCGCAGAGGCAGAGGAGGGCGACGTCGTCCTGCTGGCCCCGGCGACGGCATCTTTCGACCAGTTCGACAATTTCGAACGCCGGGGCGAGGCCTTCATCGCGGCGGTGATGGAGGGCTGAAAGCGGGGTCTCAGCCCTTGGTGATGGCCTGTCCCGCAGCCCAGCCCGAGGACCACGCCCACTGAAAGTTGTAGCCGCCCAGCCAGCCGGTGACGTCGACAGCCTCGCCGATGGCATAGAGACCGGGCACCGTCTTGGCCTGCATCGTCGACGATTCCAGCGCGTCTGTATCGATCCCGCCCAGCGTGACTTCGGCGGTGCGATACCCTTCCGATCCCGTGGGTGTCAGGGTCCAGTGGTGCAGCCGGTTTGCCAGATCCGCCAGCGCCGCGTCGGACTGGTCTGCAAGGTTGCCCGCAGGCAGGTCGGGCGACAGGTAGTCGACCAGCCGCGCAGGCAGGTGGCGGGACAGCACGGTGGCAAGTGTCTTGCGCGGGTCTGACGCCCGTGCAGCGCGCAGGATGTCGAACAGCGGCGCTTCTGGTGACAGGTCAAGCGTCACGGCCTCTCCCTCGTGCCAGTAGGACGAGGCCTGCAGGATCGCAGGGCCCGAAAGGCCGCGATGGGTAAACAGGGTCGCTTCGCGAAAACTGCCGTCGCCTGCCGTCACGCAGCTGTCTACCGCCGTGCCTGAAATGGCCGCAAAGCGCCCGTCGCCGAAGGTCAGAGGCACGAGGCCGGGGCGGGGGGTGATCAGCGGCAGTCCGAACTGGGCTGCGAGCTGGTAGGCCAGTCCCGTCGCACCCATCTTGGGAATCGACTTTCCGCCCGTCGCCAGCACCAGATTTTGCGCTGTGACGGTCCGGGTCACGCCCTCGCGGGTAAGGGTGATGCGAAAATCGGTTCCGTCATGTGCGACCTCGCCCACCTGCGTTTGCAGCCAGAGGGTTGCGCGCGCCTTGTCCATCTCGGTCCGCAGCATCGCCACGATATCCTTGGCTGTCTCGTCGCAGAAGAGCTGCCCGAGGGTCTTTTCGTGCCACGCGATCCCGTACCGCCCCACGAGATCGATGAAATCCCACTGGGTATAACGGGCCAGAGCCGATTTTGCGAAATGGGGATTGCGGGACAGGAAGTTCTCGGGACCGGCGTAGAGATTGGTGAAGTTGCAGCGGCCCCCGCCGGAGATGCGGATCTTTTCGCCCGGGGCTTTGGCGTGATCTACGATCAGGGTGTCGCGGCCGGCGTGGGCTGCGCACATCATGCCGGCGGCCCCTGCGCCCAAGATCAGTGTTCGAACCTGCATGACCGCGAGGTGCCGCCAAAACGCATGGGTTGCAAGGGCGGAAAAGGCCCGATGCCTCCGGCGGGGATATTGGGGGCAAGATGATGATACGGCGACCCGCTGACATTTATTGTGGATTGATGCCGTTTGATTCGCTACAATTGCGGGAACGACCCGGAAAACCGGGCGCCCAGAGGCAGTATCGGCGGTATCTCCATGACAGAAATGGTCTATGGCACGCGTCCCGTAGTCAACGTGGATCCAATTCTTCCACGGTGGTGGCGGACGATCGACAGATGGACGATGGCGTGCATCTTGTCCCTTTTCGGACTTGGCTTGCTGTTGGGGCTGGCATCGTCGCCGCCGCTGGCGGCAAAGAACGGGCTTGAACCTTTCTATTACGTAAGCCGTCAGGCCGTCTTTGGTGGCATGGCGATGGCTGTGATGATCGGGATGTCGATGATGACGCCCCGAATGGTCCGCCGGGTGGCGGTGCTGGGCTTTGCCGTATCCTTCGTGGCGCTGGCCCTTCTGCCGTTTCTGGGCACCGATTTCGGCAAGGGCGCGACGCGGTGGTATTCGCTGGGATTCGCATCGGTTCAGCCCTCCGAGTTCCTCAAGCCCGGTTTCGTCGTGTTGGCGGCCTGGCTTCTGACCGCAGGGCAGACCGTGGGCGGCCCTCCCGGGCGGATGTATTCGTTCCTGATAACCATCGTGATCGTGCTGCTGCTGGCTTTGCAGCCCGACTTTGGGCAGGCCTGCCTTGTGCTGTTTTCCTGGGGTGTGATGTATTTCGTGGGCGGCGCGCCGATGGTGCTGCTTTTGACGATCGCGGGGCTTGTGGTCGCCGGTGGATGGTTCGCCTATGCCAACTCCGAGCACTTTGCACGCCGCATCGACGGTTTTCTGTCCCCTGACGTCGATCCGACGACGCAGCTGGGTTACGCCACCAACGCCATCCGCGAGGGTGGCTTTTTCGGTGTCGGCGTGGGTGAGGGGCAGGTGAAGTGGTCGCTGCCCGACGCGCATACGGATTTCATCATTGCCGTCGCAGCCGAGGAATACGGGCTGGTTCTGGTCCTGATCATCCTTGCCCTTTACGCCACCATCGTCGTGCGGTCGCTGATGCGGCTGCTGAAAGAGCGTGACATCTTTATCCGTCTGGCAGGCACCGGGCTGGCGTGCTCTTTTGGCATACAGGCGATGATCAACATGGGCGTCGCCGTCCGGCTTATGCCTGCCAAGGGCATGACGCTGCCCTTCGTGTCCTACGGTGGGTCCAGCCTGATCGCGGGCGGGATCACGGTGGGCATGTTGCTGGCGCTGACACGGACGCGGCCACGGGGCGAAATGGGCGATATCCTGATGCGGCGGATGGGCCGGTGAGCCGTCTTGTCGTGATTGCGGCGGGGGGCACGGGGGGCCACATGTTTCCCGCTCAGGCGTTGGCCGAGGTGATGATCGCGCTGGGCTGGAGGGTCAAGCTGTCCACCGACGCGCGCGGCGCGCGCTATACCGATGGTTTCCCCGACGCGGTCGAGATCGACGTCGTCGGATCGGCGACCTTCGCGCGGGGCGGGGCGTTGGCCAAGCTGGCGGTGCCGTTCCGGATTGGTGGTGGCACGGCTTCCGCGGTGGCTCGCTTTGTCAAGGACCGTCCCGAAGTGGTTGTGGGCTTTGGCGGCTATCCGGCCATTCCTGCGATGACAGCGGCCACGGCACTGCGGATCCCGCGCATGATCCACGAACAGAACGGTGTTCTGGGGCGGGTCAACCAGATCTTTGCCAAGCGTGTGAACCGGGTGGCCTGTGGCACATGGCCCACGGAACTGCCCAAGGACGTCGAGGGCGTGCACGTGGGAAACCCCGTGCGCGCCGCAGTGCTGGACCGGGCCGGAGCAGCTTATATCCCGCCCGGTGACTATCCCATGAGTGTTGTGGTGATGGGCGGGTCGCAAGGCGCGCGGATTCTGTCGGACATCGTACCACCCGCCATCTCGGGCCTGCCGCGAGAGATCCGGCAATTCATCCGTGTCTCGCATCAGGCGCGGGAAGAGGACGTGCAGCGCGTCGCCGGCTACTACGCAGAGCAGGGTATCCCTGCCGATGTGCAGACCTTCTTTACCGACGTGCCGGAACGGCTGGCGGAAGCGCAGTTGCTGATCGCCCGGTCGGGGGCCTCGACCGTCGCTGATTGCGCCGTGATCGGACGCCCGGCGATCTTCGTTCCCTTGGCCAGCGCGCTTCGCGATGAACAGACGGCCAACGCCCGCCAGATGGTCGAGGCCGGAGCCGCGATCCTGATGCCCGAGACCATGTTCGAGGTCGATGCCCTGTCCGAGCAGATTGACCTCGTGTTTGGTGATCCTGATGGCGCGCGGCAGATGGCGCGGGCTGCATTGGGTTGCGGCAAACCGGACGCCGCCGAGCGGCTTGCGGCCGAGGTCGAAAAACTGGCAGAGGGAGCGGACAAATGATGGACGGGGCCGGGATCATGGGCAAAGCGACGAAACTACCGCTCGACGTGGGGGCCATTCACTTCGTGGGTATCGGTGGCATCGGAATGTCGGGTATCGCCGAGGTCCTGCTGAGCCACGGCTATACGGTGCAGGGGTCAGACCTGAAGACCACGCCCATTACCGACCGGCTCAAGGAACTGGGAGCCGTGGTTTTCGAAGGTCAGCGGGCCGAAAACCTGGATGAGGCGGAGGTCGTCGTGATCTCTTCCGCCATCAAGCCGGGCAATGCGGAATACGATACGGCCCGTTCGCGGGGCCTGCCGATCGTGCGCCGTGCCGAGATGCTGGCCGAGCTGATGCGTCTCAAATCCAATATTGCGGTCGCGGGCACCCACGGCAAGACCACCACAACCACGATGGTCGCGGCCCTGCTGGACGAGGGCGGGATCGACCCCACGGTCATCAATGGCGGCATCATCCACGCTTACGGGTCCAACGCCCGTATGGGGCAGGGCGAATGGATGGTGGTCGAAGCGGACGAAAGCGACGGCACCTTCAACCGCCTGCCCGCCACCATCGCCATCGTGACGAACATCGACCCCGAACACATGGACCACTGGGGCTCGATCGAGAATCTGCGGCGCGGGTTTCTGGATTTCGTGTCGAATATCCCTTTCTACGGCCTGGCTGTCTGCTGCACCGACCACCCCGAGGTGCAGAACCTTGTCGGCAAGATCAGTGACCGCCGCGTTGTGACCTTCGGCTTCAACGCGCAGGCCGACGTGCGCGCGGTGAACCTGACCTACAGGGCAGGCGTGGCGCATTTCGACATTGCCCTGCAAGGCGAGGGCAAGATGATCGAAGGCTGCGAACTGCCGATGCCGGGGGATCACAACGTCTCGAACGCGCTGTCGGCCGTGGCCGTAGCGCGGCATCTGGGCATGAAGACCGATGCCATCCGGCAGGCGCTGAAGAAGTTCGGCGGCGTCAACCGGCGCTTTACCCGCGTCGGTGAAGTGGACGGGGTGACGATCATCGACGACTACGGCCACCACCCGGTCGAGATCGCCGCCGTTCTGAAAGCTGCACGGCAGGCCACGGACGGCCGCGTCATCGCGGTTCATCAGCCGCACCGCTATTCGCGGCTGTCGCACCATTTCGACGAATTCTGCGCCTGCTTCAACGACGCCGATGTTGTCGGTATCGCGGATATCTACGCGGCAGGCGAAGACCCGATTCCGGGCGCCTCGCGCGACGATCTGGTCGCTGGCCTCATTCGCCACGGCCACCGCCACGCACGGGCGGTCGAAAGTCAGGACGACCTGACGCGTCTCGTGCGCGAACAGTCCGGGCCCGGGGACATGGTCGTCTGCCTTGGTGCGGGCACGATCAGCACCTGGGCCAACGCCTTGCCTGACAAGCTGAAGGGACGGGACGGATGAACTGGGCGTTCTGGGGCGCAGTGCTTTGGGTCTTTGCCGCTACCGCGACGGCCTTTCTTCCGATGCGCCGACAGTATGCACCCGGCATCGTCCTTCTGATCCTTGCCCCCGTCATGATCGTCTGGCTGGGGATGGCGCATGGCTGGATTTGGTCGGTGATCGGTCTTTTGGCCTTCATTTCCATGTTCCGTAACCCCCTGCGCCATCTTCTGGCACGGGCGCGGGGCGTGCCGACGGAGGGGTCGCAATGATCTTCGGGCCTGCCTTCCTGATCGCCTGTCTGTGGCTGGTGGTCGCGAACCTTGTGGCCATGTTCCCCAGTCGCGACAACCACTGGAAGGTTGCCTATTCGCTGATCGTCGTCGGCGTGCCTTTGCTGGGCTGGCTGACGGTGCAGAACGGGCCTTGGGTGGCACTGGTGTTTCTGGCCGCAGGGGCGAGCGTGCTGCGCTGGCCGCTGTTCTACCTTACCCGCTGGATCCGCATGCGGATCGGGGACTGAGGCATGGGTCAAATCGTCCTTCTGGCAATCATGATTGCAGGAGCGGTGGTCCCCTTTGCGGCCATGACCTACTGGGTCCAGCGCGGGCGCAACGGCTATGCCTTGACGCTGGTGTCAGTCATCGGGGGGGCTTTTGTCCTGCTTTTGTTCGCCTCGGTCCGGCCGGTGGGGGCGGATCCGCTAATGGCGATGGCCTGGGCGCAGTTCTTCGTCTTTCCGGGTTTTATCGGTGCGCTGGCTGGCGGGCTGCTGGGCTGGTTGGTGCGCAGGCAGCGCAACGGCGGACGCTAGGACTTGCCGCTGCTTGCGGCTGCCTTTACCTGCGACGCGATCCGACGGAGGGACTGAAATGACATTTGATCTGCCTGATGTGCGCGGCACGCTGACGATGGACCGTCCCCTTGACGGGCTGACATGGCTGCGCGTGGGCGGCCCCGCCGACGTGTTGTTCCAGCCCGCCGACCCCGAGGACCTGAGCGCATTTCTGGCGGCCCTCGATCCCGCTGTTCCGGTTTTTGCGATGGGCGTGGGATCGAACCTGATCGTGCGCGACGGGGGCATCCGGGGGGTCGTGATCAGATTGGGGCGCGGGTTCAATGGCATTGCCATAGACGGGCAAAAGGTGACGGCAGGGGCCGCGGCGCTGGACGCTCATGTGGCGCGCAAGGCGGCGGACGCCGGGGTGAACCTGACCTTTCTGCGCACGGTCCCCGGCAGTATCGGCGGGGCCGTGCGGATGAACGCGGGCTGTTATGGCGACTATGTGGCCGACGTCTTTCAAAGCGCCGACGCGGTGCTGCGTGATGGCTCTTGGGTGACCCTGACGGCAGACGATCTGCACTTTGCCTACCGTTCCAGCAGACTGCCCGAGGGGGCGGTGTTGGTATCGGCGACGTTCAAGGGGCCTGCAGGCAGTCCTGATGACTTGAATGAGCGGATGGCCGCGCAGGTGCAAAAGCGCGATGAGACGCAGCCGACCAAGGACCGCACGGCGGGATCGACCTTTCGCAATCCTGCGGGATTTTCCAGCACGGGACAGGCCGACGACCGCCATGACCTCAAGGCTTGGAAGGTCATTGATGATGCTGGCCTGCGTGGGGCTGCAAGGGGCGGGGCGGTGATGAACACGATGCACCCCAACTTCCTGACCAACGCGGGGGGTGCGACCGCCGCCGATCTGGAAGGATTGGGCGAAGATGTGCGGAAAAAGGTTTACGCCGATTCGGGTATCACGTTAGAGTGGGAAATCATGAGGCTGGGCGAAACGCCGTCGTGATCCCGAAAATGACCCAGGCAAGGGTCTGATCCAGGGCAGGATCGAGAATGACGGACCACAAAAGGTCCGCGCATAAGAGGCGATTGGGTAATGTCGAGCAGGGCAAACCCCAAGGTGGTTGTATTGATGGGTGGCCCATCGGCGGAACGTGAGGTTTCGCTGTCATCGGGCGCCGAATGTGCGAAAGCTTTGGTGGCGACAGGATGTGACGTGATCGAGGTCGACGCCGGCCCCGACCTTGCGTCGCGTTTGCTGGACATCAAGCCCGATGCGGTCTTCAACGCGCTTCATGGACGCTGGGGCGAAGACGGCTGCGTTCAGGGCCTGCTGGAATGGCTGCAGATTCCCTATACACACTCGGGCGTCCTGTCCTCGGCTCTGACGCTGGACAAGGAGAGGACCAAGGCGGCCTATCGCACGGCGGGTCTGCCCGTGGTCGACAGCGTCCTTGCGCCCAAGACAGCGGTGCAGCAAGGCCACGTCATGCCGCCGCCCTATGTGGTCAAACCCTACAACGAAGGCTCTTCGGTCGGCATCTACATCGTCCACGAGAACGCGAATGGCCCGCCGCAACTGGCTGCCACGATGCCCGACACCGTGATGGTCGAAGCCTTCGCCCCAGGACGCGAGTTGACTGTGACGGTGCTGAATGGCGAGGCGCTGACCGTTACCGATATCATCACGGACGGCTGGTACGACTACGAAGCGAAATACACGCCCGGCGGGTCGCGCCACGTCCTGCCTGCCGATGTGCCGGGCGAGATTTTCGACGCCTGTCGCGACCACGCGCTGACGGCGCACCACCTGCTGGGCTGCCGGTCCGTCAGCCGCACCGATTTCCGCTGGGACGAAAGTCGTGGTCTGGCCGGGCTGATCCTGCTCGAAACCAATACCCAGCCGGGCCTCACGCCCACCTCTCTGACGCCCGAACAGGCGGAACATTGCGGGATCAGCTTCCCGCAGTTCTGCCGCATGCTGGTAGAGGATGCGTCATGCGACCGCTAGCCGAACGCCGCCCCCGCGGGTCGTTGAAAGACCCTGCACCGTCCAAGTGGCACTATCGCTGGCAGCGGTGGATGCTGACGCCGGGCATCAAGGCGGGGTTGCGGGTCGGTCTGCCCTTGGCGCTGATCGGGATCGTCGCAAGCGTGTGGTTCTCGGACGAGGCCAACCGCACGGCATTGACGGCCCGCATCGACGCATTGAAATCCGAATTTCAGCACCGCCCCGAGTTTCTGGTCACAAGCCTTCGGATTCTAGGCGGTGACGACCGGATCACGTCGGACATCGAACGGATCGTCAAGATCGACTTTCCCGTCTCGTCCTTCGATCTCGAACTGGAAGAGATGCGGCGGCGGGTCGCGGCGCTGCACACGGTCCAGGAGGCGCGGATCAAGGTGGCCGACAGTGGCGCGCTCGAGGTCACTGTCATCCCGCGTGTGCCCGTCGCCCTGTGGCGGACCGGCGACAACCTGAGGCTTCTGGACCAGAACGGCATCTTTGCGGGTGCGCTGGCCAGCCGGGCCGAAAGGCTCGATCTGCCGGTCATCGCGGGCGAGGGTGCTGGCGCGCATATCGAGGACGCGCTTGCTATCTTCGCACGGGCCCGTCCCATCAGCGAAAAGGTGCGGGGGTTGGCGCGCGTGGGCGAACGACGCTGGGATCTGGTGCTGGATCGGGGCGTGCGGATCATGCTGCCGGTCGACGATACGATGGCCGCCATTGACCGCGTCATCGCGATGGATGCAGCGCAGGATGTTCTGGAACGGGACGTGGCCGTCGTGGACCTGCGCAACGGGCACCGGCCCACGATAAGAATGACAAAAGCAGCGGCGGTTTCTTACAGACGCGCCAGCCAGACAGGGGCGGAAGAGTAAATGAAAGATCTCTACGACAGCCAGCGCGAGATGCGGAAACTGCGCGAGACGGCCATGCAACGCGGTGTGATCGCCATTCTCGATGTGGGGACGTCCAAGATCGCCTGCCTCGTATTGCGGTTCGACGGTGCCGCCAGCCAGCCACAGGGCGAAGGCATCGGGTCGATGGCCGGTCAGTCCTCGTTCCGCGTCATCGGGGCCGCGACGACACGGTCCCGCGGTGTGCGTTTCGGCGAGGTCGAGGCGATGGGTGAAACGGAACGGGCGATCCGCACCGCCGTGCAGGCAGCGCAGAAGATGGCTCAGGTCCGCGTCGATCACGTGATCGCCTGCCTTTCGGGGGCCCGTCCCCGGTCCTACGGGCTGGACGGGGCGGTCGACATCGAGGACAGCATGGTGTCGGACGGTGACATCGGGCGAGTGCTGGCCGCCTGCGACGTGCCTGATTACGGTCCGGACCGCGAAGTCCTGCACGCGCATCCCGTGAACTTCGCACTGGATCATCGCAGTGGCATGTCCGACCCCCGTGGCCAGATCGGACAGAAACTGACCACTGACTTGCATATGATGACGGTCGATGCGACCGCGCTTCAGAATCTCTATTTCTGCATCAAGCGCTGTGATCTGGAACTCGCCGGGATCGCTTCGTCATCCTATGCATCGGCCCTGTCCACGCTGGTCGAGGACGAACAGGAACTGGGGGCGGCCTGCATCGACATGGGCGGCGGGTCCACGGGCATCAGCGTCTTCATGAAAAAGCACATGATCTACGCCGACTCAGTCCGAATGGGCGGCGATCATGTGACCGGCGATATCTCGATGGGCCTGCAGGTGCCCTTGGCGACTGCCGAGCGGATCAAGACGTTCTATGGCGGCGTGGTGGCGACCGGCATGGACGACCGCGAGAAGATCGATATCGGTGGCGATACCGGCGACTGGGAGCACGACCGCCGCACCGTCAGCCGCGCCGAACTGATCGGCATCATGCGTCCGCGCGTCGAGGAGATCCTCGAGGAGGCGCGGACGCGTCTGGACGCTGCGGGTTTCGAGTATCTGCCCAGCCAGAAGATCGTGCTGACGGGCGGGGCCAGCCAGATACCGGGGCTGGACGGGTTGGCGGCCAAGATCCTTGGCCAGCAGGTGCGGCTGGGCCGCCCGTTGCGCGTCAAGGGCCTGCCGCAGGCGGCGACTGGCCCGGCGTTTTCCAGCGGTGTTGGCCTGACGCTTTTCGCAGCACACCCGCAAGATGAATGGTGGGACTTCGACGTTCCCGTCGAAACCTATCCCGCAAGATCGCTCAAAAGGGCCGTAAAATGGTTCAAGGACAACTGGTGATACGCAAGATATTGCCGATTGGCCGAAATCCAGCCGAAAAGCCCCAGAAATCGCCTACATTTGGTGGCGAAAAATGGGTTTTTAGGTGACGATAGGACAAGTGGCCGTTAAAGTTGGCCTAATTGGACGGAATCTGCCCGGTGGGACGGGCCAACTAGAAACAGGCGGACCACGACATGACTTTGAATCTTTCCCTACCCGGACAGGATGAACTGAAGCCCCGGATCACGGTTTTCGGTGTCGGCGGTGCCGGCGGCAACGCGGTCAACAACATGATCGAGCAACAGCTTGACGGTGTTGAATTCGTGGTCGCCAACACCGACGCGCAGGCGCTGCAGCAGTCGATGTCCTCTTCCAAGATCCAGATGGGGGTCAAGGTTACCGAAGGTCTGGGCGCAGGCGCCCGCGCCACCGTCGGTGCAGCCGCCGCCGAAGAAAGCATCGAGCAGATCGTCGATCATCTGGCTGGCGCCCACATGTGCTTTATCACCGCCGGCATGGGCGGGGGCACTGGCACGGGGGCCGCGCCGATCATCGCGCAGGCCGCGCGCGAACTGGGTGTTCTGACCGTCGGTGTCGTGACCAAGCCCTTCCAGTTCGAAGGCGCCAAGCGCATGAAACAGGCCGAGGACGGGGTCGAGGCCCTGCAAAAGGTCGTGGATACGCTGATCATCATCCCGAACCAGAACCTGTTCCGTCTGGCCAATGAAAACACGACCTTCACCGAAGCCTTCGCGCTGGCCGACGACGTGCTCTACCAAGGGGTCAAGGGTGTGACTGACCTGATGGTCCGTCCGGGTCTGATCAACCTCGACTTTGCCGACGTGCGCGCCGTGATGGACGAGATGGGCAAGGCCATGATGGGCACCGGCGAGGCCGAGGGCGAAAACCGCGCCATCCAGGCCGCCGAAAAGGCGATCGCCAACCCGCTTCTGGACGAAATCAGCCTTGTCGGGGCAAAGGGTGTCCTGATCAACATCACCGGCGGTTACGATCTGACGCTGTTCGAACTGGACGAAGCCGCGAACAAGATCCGCGAAAAAGTCGATCCCGAAGCCAACATCATCGTCGGCTCCACGCTTGACACGAGCATGGAAGGCAAGATGCGCGTTTCCGTTGTCGCCACGGGCATCGACGCTGTGGCCAAGACCGAAATGCCGGTCCCGCGTCGGTCGATGGCAGCACCGCTGACCCAGTCGCCGGCAATCGAGGAAGAGGCAGCTCCGGCTCAGGCTCCGCGTCCTGCCGCCGCTGCTCCGGCCGCCCCGGCACCGCAGGCGCCACGCCCTGCGCCCGTCGCTGCCCGCGCCCCCGAACAGGCTTTGTTCGAAGGCATGGATGACGCGCGCCGGGCCGAAGTTGGCGAAGGCGAGTTTTCCGACATCCACGAAGCGTTCGAGGACGACAGTGACGATCTTCCGCCGCCCGCCTATCGTCCGCGTGCGGAACCCGAGCCGCAAGCCGCCGAGCCCGAGCGCTTTGTGGCTCCGCAGTCCTCGCGTCCCGGAACGCCGACCCCTGAAGCCATGGCGCGCCTTCAGGCCGCCGTGAACCGGCAACCCGGCAAGTCGCGTCCTGCCGCCGAAGCTGCCGAAGGTGACAAGCCGCGGTTCGGGATCAATTCGCTGATCAACCGCATGACCGGGTCCGGCCATGCAGCCGAAGGCGCGGCGCCGCGCCAGCAGCCGCAGGTCACCGCCTTCCGTGACGAAGCCGAGCCAGAGGCAGACCCCGAACAGGAGCGGATCGAAATCCCCGCGTTCCTGCGCCGTCAGGCGAACTGATCTCGCGACGAAACGTCGCGCACAAGTCACGTGAAAAGCCGCCCCTTGGGGCGGCTTTTTGCTTTATCATCAGATGCTTGCGCGAATTCCCGTCTGATTTTTCTGCAATGCAGCATCAAGTATTTCACTTGGTTGCAATCTGTGAATTGAGTGGTGGGCAGCGGCAACCTAAGTGTGCCTTAACCTTTTATTGACAGTATTTCACAGACGGGACAGGACGCGGTGCAAACAACGCTCGCATACGACGTGACATTCAATGGAACGGGGCTCCATACCGGTGCGCCCGCGACAGCTGTGTTGCGTCCCGCGCCTTCCGGCACCGGCATCGTGTTCCGGCGCATCGATTTGCCCGGCGCCTTGGTCGAATTGCCGGCACTGTGGGATCGCGTCATCGTCTCGCCTCTCAATACGCGTCTGGAAAATCCCGACGGTGTGACCGTGTCCACGATCGAGCACATGATGGCGGCCCTTTCGGGCTGCGGTGTGAGCAATGCCTACGTCGATCTTGACGGACCCGAGGTTCCCATCATGGACGGGTCCGCTTCTGCATTTGTGCGCGGCATCGTCGATGTCGGTCTGAGCCGGCTGCCTGCACAGCAACGGGCCATCGAGATTCTGGCGCCGGTTCACGTGACGCTGGGCGATGCCCGTGCCAGCCTCAGGCCTGCTACAAGTCTGCAGATCGCTTTCGAGATCGACTTTCCCGATGCGGCGATCGGCCGTCAGTTCAAGACGCTGAACATGGCGAACGGATCGTTCGTGCGAGAGTTGTGTGACAGCCGGACATTCTGCCGTGCGGCAGACGTGGATGCGATGCGAGCGCAGGGCAAGGCTCTTGGCGGCACCATCGAAAATGCGGTCGTGGTCGACGGGGCCGACGTTCTGACCCCGGGTGGCCTGCGTCATCACGACGAAGCGGTGCGCCACAAGATGCTTGATGCCTTGGGTGATCTCTATACCGCCGGTGCGCCGATTCTGGGCCGCTACAGCGGTGTCCGTGCAGGTCATTCGGTGACGAACGCGCTTTTGCGCGCGCTTTTCGCCACGCCAACCGCCTGGAGATGGGTGACGTGCGACGCTGGTATCGCGGCCCGTTTGCCCGGTGTCGGCGTCACGCGGGCGGACTTGCCCTGCGTCGCCTGAACACAAGGGTGCCAACCTTGCCAAAAGGCATTTTGCCCCCGTTTCTTTTCTGCTAGACCGATGCCAACTGCCCGGACCCATGTAGTCCTGGCGAGGTGAGCGGTAGACTGCGGGGGCCGACCGAATGTCAGGCATCAAGGGACAATCTGGATTTCTGCGCGTCTGCGCAGTCGCGGCGTTGGCGCTGCTTGTCGCCTGCGGCGAGCCTGATTTCCGCGCCGAAGGGGCGCTGGACAGCTATACCGCGCAGGAAATCTTTCAGCGCGGCGAGCTGGAACTGGAAAACGGCAACCCTGACGACGCGGCCTTCTTCTTTGGCGAGATCGAGCGGCTTTACCCCTATTCGGAATGGGCCAAGCGCGCCCTGATCATGCAGGCGTTCGCGTATCACCGGGACGAGGGTTATCCAAATTCACGCGGGGCGGCACAGCGCTTCGTGGACTTTTACCCCACGGACGAGGATGCGGCTTATGCGCAGTATCTTCTGGCGTTGTCCTATTATGACCAGATCGACGAGATCGGCCGTGATCAGGGTCTGACCTTTCAGGCGTTGCAGTCTTTGCGCACCGTGATCGAGGTCTATCCGGAAAGTGAATACGCCCGCTCTGCGATCCTGAAGTTCGATCTGGCCTTCGATCACCTTGCCGCCAAGGAAATGGAGGTCGGCCGCTACTACCTCAAACGGTCGCATTATACGGCAGCCGTGGGCCGGTTCCGCGTCGTCGTCGAGGATTTCCAGACCACGACCCATACCGCCGAGGCGCTGCACCGGCTTGTCGAAAGCTATCTGTCGCTGGGGCTTGTGGACGAGGCACAGACTGCGGGGGCCATCCTGGGTCATAACTATCAAAGCACCGAATGGTATCAGGACAGCTATGCGCTGCTGACGGGGCAGGGGCTTTCGATGACTGCGCAGGGGGATAACTGGTTGAATTCGATTTACCGGCAGGTCGTGCGCGGCGAATGGCTGTAATCGCGGCGGGATAAATCCCGCCCTACGGGGTGTGTTATGCTGCGCGCGCTGGATATTCGCGACATGTTGATCATTGACCGGCTGGACCTTGAATTCCAGCCCGGTCTCAACGCGCTTACCGGTGAGACGGGGGCGGGCAAGTCGATCCTTCTCGACAGTCTGGGCTTTGTGCTGGGCTGGCGTGGCCGGGCCGAGCTTGTGCGTGCAGGTGCCGAACAGGGCGAGGTCATTGCGGAATTCGATCTGGCCCCCGGTCACCCGGCCCATGCCGTCCTGCGTGATGCCGGGATAGAGGCCGAAGATGGTGAACTGATCCTGCGTCGCGTGAACAGCCGTGACGGACGCAAGACCGCTTGGGTCAATGACCGCCGGGTGTCCGGTGACGTATTGCGGCAGCTTTCGGATACGCTGGTGGAGCTGCACGGCCAGCATGACGACCGCGGCTTGCTGAACCCGCGCGGGCACCGGTCCCTGCTGGATCAGTTCGGGGGACACGAGCCGTTGATCGCCACGGTGCGTGCAGCATGGCGCGATCTGGCTGCCAAGCGCCAGGCGCTGGCAAAGGCTGAAGCCGCACTGGAGGAGGTGCGCAAGGAAGAGGAATACTTACGTCACGCGGTTGGCGAACTTGATATGCTGTCACCCGAAGCGGGCGAGGAAGCCGCGCTGGACGCCAGCCGCCGGATGATGCAGGCCGCCGAACGGATCCGCAGCGACATCGCCAAGGCAGGCGATGCGCTGGGTTTGCAAGGCGCAGAGGGTATGATCTCGGACGCGTCGCGCTGGCTGCAGGGCGCGGCGGACAAGGCCGACGGCAGGCTTGATGCCCCGTTGGCGGCGCTGGAACGGCTGATGGAGGATCTGGATCAGGCGCAGCGTGGGGTGGCTGACTGCCTTGACGCACTGGCCTTCAACCCCGCAGAACTGGAAGACGCCGAAGAGCGGTTGTTCGCCCTGCGTGGCTTGGCCCGCAAGCACGACGTGCTGGCCGACGATCTGGCCCCGCTGGCCGAAGAGTTGCGGGCGCGGCTTGTTGTTCTGGACGGTGGAGAAGTCGAGCTTGAAACCCGCGCAAAGGCCGTCAGGGTGGCCGAAGAAAGTTATGCCGCCGCCGCCGACGCCCTGACAACCGCGCGACAGACGGCGGGGGCGACGCTGGATACCGCGATGGCTGCCGAACTTGCACCGCTCAAGATGGAACGGGCCGTTTTCACGACGGAAGTGGCCCCGGCGACGCTTGGCCCTGACGGGCAGGATGATGTGACATTTCGCGTTGCCACAAACCCGGGCGCGCCCGCAGGACCCTTGAACAAGATCGCCTCGGGCGGCGAACTCAGCCGCTTTCTGCTGGCGCTCAAGGTCTGCCTGACCAAGGCCGAGGCGGGTGGTCTGACCTTGATCTTCGATGAAATCGACCGGGGTGTCGGCGGGGCAACCGCCGACGCGGTGGGCCGCAGGTTGGCCGCATTGGCGGCCGACGGGCAGGTGCTTGTGGTTACGCATTCACCGCAGGTCGCGGCGCTGGCGGGCCATCACTGGCGGGTGGAAAAGGCGCAGACCGCCGAGACGACGCTATCGACCGTCGTTGCACTGGATGCCGGCGACCGGATCGACGAGATCGCGCGGATGATTTCGGGTGACACGGTGACCGATGCCGCGCGGGCCGCCGCGAAAGAGCTGATCGCCGCACGCTGACCTTGGCCTGTCGGGCCGCTTGGCCTAGAAGGGTCGCACGGGGCAGTGGGAACACGGGGCATGGCGACAGGATTGACGCAAGGTCTGACGACGGCGTCGCGCCGCATGCGCGCCGAGGTGCGTCGCACGTTCATCCTGATCAAGACCCGCGGGCCCAGCCAGATACAGTTCTGGTTCATCGCTCTTATGATCGGGATCGCTGCAGGCACGGTCGCTCTGTTGTTCCGGCTGGGAATCTATTTTCTGCAATCGACTCTCTATAGCACGGAAGAGCCTCGTTTGATCCATAGCTTCGCTGCAAGCCTTGAATGGTATCAAATTCTGATCATCCCGATTTTTGGCGGTTTGATCGTCGGTCTGATCTTTCACCGCTTTACCGAAGACGGCAGGGTCCGGTCGGTGTCCGACGTGATCGAAGGGGCGGCGCTGAACAATGGCCGGGTCGAGGTGAGGCGCGGCTGGGCATCTGGTGCGGCATCTCTGGTGACCCTTGGCATGGGGGGATCGACGGGACGCGAGGGGCCGGTGGTGCATCTGGCTGCGGTCATCTCGACGATGGTTTGCAGGGTGATCCGGGCCGACGGGATCACGGGGCGCGATTTGCTGGGCTGTGCCGTGGCGGCGGCTGTCTCTGCCAGCTTCAACGCGCCGCTGGCCGGTGCGCTTTTCGCGCTGGAGGTCGTGTTGCGCCACTTTGCGGTCCACGCCTTCGCACCCATCGTCATCGCCTCGGTTGCAGGCACGGTCATCACGCGGCTGGCCTTTGGCGACGTGACTGAATTCGTCCTGCCGGTGCAGAACGCTCTGGGGTTCTACGTTGAGCTTCCCGCATTCCTGTTGCTGGGCCTGTTCTGCGGCCTTGTCGCGGTTCTGCTGATGCGGGCGATCTTCTGGGCAGACGATTTTGGCAACTGGCTGCAACGGCTGTTGAAAATGCCGATGTTCCTGCGACCGGCGGTTGCAGGGGGCTTGCTGGGCGGCATGGCGATCTTTTACCCCCATATCATCGGCGTCGGATACGAGACGACCAGTGCCGCGCTGACGGGCACCCTGCTTTTGCACGAGGTCATCGTGTTCACGGTGCTCAAGGTCGTGGCCGTGGCGATCACGATGGGCGGGCGCATGGGGGGCGGTGTGTTTTCGCCATCCCTGATGGTCGGCGCCATGGCGGGGCTGGCTTTCGGGCTGGTCGCGACCAACCTGTTTCCGAACGTGTCCGGCGAAGGCACGCTTTATGCGCTTGCGGGCATGGGGGCTGTCGCCGCAGCGGTTCTGGGGGCACCGATTTCGACCACGCTGATCGTGTTCGAATTGACCGGCGACTGGCAGACCGCCATGGCGGTGATGATATCGGTATCCATGTCCACCGCACTGGCCAGCCGCATGGTGCACCGGTCGTTTTTCCTCACACAGCTCGAACGGCGCAACGTCCACCTTGCTGCCGGGCCGCAGTCTTACCTGTTGGCCACGTTTCGTGTGGCGACGATCATGCGCGAGAAAGGCTCGCCGCTGGCGCCGCCAGAGGATGACTGCTGGAAACTGATCGGTGACGGCATCTACATCGATGGGAACGCCACACTGGAACAGGCCATGCCGATCTTCGAGAGATCGGGCGAGAGGTTCATTCCCGTGGTGACAATCGTCGGCGAAGACACACCCCCAGAGCTATGGGGTGTGCTTTTCCATCTGGATGCTTTGCAGGTGATGAACCGGGCGCTTGGCGACACCGCCCGCGAGGAACATTCCTAGACGTTTTCGATCGCGACCTTGTCGACGTAGAAGGCGATATGACCAGCGATCTCGGTGACGGCGTCCTTTGGGGTCTCGTAGCTCCAGCCGGCGTCGGCGATGGCACCGTTCTTGGCGATGATGTCGTAATGTGCCGCCTCGCCCTTGTGGGGACAGGTGGTCTTGGTTTCGCTGGGGTCAAGAAACGCCATCGCGATATCGGAGCGGGGAAAATAGATCACCGGATCATGTCCCTCTTCGAGCAGCTCAAGGGCGTTGCGGCTTTCGCCGATGACGGCCCCTGCCGTCCGCACAACCCAAGTGCCATCGGCGGGTCGGATAGTGATATTGCTCATGAAATCTCCTCTTCGAGCGGCGCGCAGGCTGCGATCAGCCAGACCTTCGCGGCACCTTCGACGCTTGGGCCGATTTTGTCCAATGTTTCTGCGTGATAGCTGTCGACCCAGGAACGTTCGTCGACCGTCAGGATTCCGGTATCGATCAGGCGCCGGTCAAGGGGGACGTAGGTCAGCGTCTCGAAACTGTGCATTTTCCGGTGGTCGGCGGTCTTGGCTGCGGGGTTGACGACGATCAGGTTCTCAAGCCGGATACCAAAGGCGCCTTCGCGGTAGTAACCCGGTTCATTCGACAGGATCATGCCCGCTTCGAATGGCACCTCGGACCGGCGCGAAATACCCTGCGGCCCCTCGTGCACGCTGAGGTAGGCACCGACGCCGTGGCCGGTGCCGTGGTCGTAGTCCATGCCCGCCAGCCAAAGAGGATAGCGCGCCAACGCATCAAGATGCTGGCCACCCACGCCCATGGGGAATTGCGCCCGGCTGATCGCGATCATGCCCTGCAGCACGCGGGTATAGGCGGATCTCTGGTCGGGCGTCGCATCGCCGATGGCGATGGTGCGCGTGATGTCGGTGGTGCCGTCCAGATACTGGCCACCGGAGTCCACCAGCAGCAACTCACCCGGTTTGACCGGTGCGTTCGTGTCCTTGCTCACGCGGTAATGCACGATGGCCCCGTGCTCGCCCACGCCAGAGATCGTCTCGAACGAGATGTCCAGAAGCAGGTTCGTTTCGCGCCGGAAGGTTTCAAGCTGCGTGACCACGTCGATCTCGGTCAGGTTCCCCTTTGGCGCTTCGGTATCCAGCCACGCCAGAAAGCGGACCATCGCGGCCTCGTCGCGCAGGTGTGCGGCACGGGCGCCCGCGATTTCGGTGTCGTTCTTGATTGCCTTGGGCAGCAGGCAGGGGTCCTTGGCATGCGTGACCTTCAGCTCTGCCTCGGACAGGGTTTCGGCGATCTTGAGTGGGCAACTGGCGGGGTCGATGCGGACCGGGCCGGAGAGTTCGGTCAGCGCGGCGATCAGGCTGTCCACGTGATGAACCCGCACGTCCGGTCCAAGGTGATCGGTGATGTCGTCCGCCTTGCCGGCACGGGCAAAAAGGTCGACGGTCCCGTCCGCCATGAGCAGTGCAAAAGCCTGCGGAACGGGGTTCCGTTCGATATCCGACCCCCGGATATTCAGCAGCCATGCGATGCTGTCGGGCAGTGTCAGGACCGTCGCACCGGACTCTAGGTCGGTGGTCAGCCGCGCGCGCTTTTCGGCAGAGGTCTCTCCGGCAAGTTGGTCGGGGTATGTGCGAAAAGGGGCCTCGGGGGGGGCAGGACGGTTGGTCCAGATGGGATCGATCAGGTTGGCGTGGGGCAAGAGCGTTATGCCTTTGGGGGCCAGCTTGTCGCGCAGCCCGTCGATTTCCTTGACGGTGTGCAGCCATGGATCGAAGGCGACGACGGCCCCATGCGACAGATGCTCGCCCAGCCAGTCGGCCAGTTGCGTTTCGGGCCAGTGGACGGCCGTGAACACATCCGCGATCTGGCTGCGCACCTGCACACGGTAGCGCCCGTCGATGAACACGCCTGCAACATCCGACAGCACGGCGGCAAAGCCCGCCGAACCGGTAAATCCCGTCAGCCATGCCAGTCGTTCGTCGCAGGGGGCTACGTATTCGCCCTGATGCGCGTCGGCGCGCGGGACAAGGAAGCCATCGACCTCAGCCGCTTTCATCGCGGCGCGCAGAGCTTTCAGCCGGGGCGGTCCCTGTTCGGGCGAAGTGGTGACGTCGAAGGTCTGATACATGCGTAACTCCTTGGGGCGAGGACGGTGGAAGCCCCCGTTGCGGTCGGATCTGAGGGCGGTGCCAGTGTCAGGCGACGCGGCGCATACCCAGCACGCGGGCCCGTTTGCGCGGGTCATTGTCGAACAGGCTGGCAAGTTGCTCGGTCATGGCGCCGGCCAACTGCTCGACGTCCGTGATCGTCACGGCGCGGTCGTAGTAGCGGGTCACGTCATGGCCGATGCCGATGGCGGTCAGTTCGACCCCCTTCCGCTTTTCGATCATCGCGATGACGTCGCGCAGGTGCTTTTCCAGATAGTTCGCGGGGTTGACCGACAGTGTGCTGTCGTCAACCGGTGCCCCGTCCGAGATCACCATCAGCACCTTGCGCTGTTCGGGGCGGCCCGCCACGCGACGATAGGCCCATTCCAGCGCCTCGCCGTCGATGTTTTCCTTCAGCAGGCCCTCTTTCATCATCAGCCCCAGATTGGGGCGCGCCCGCCGCCACGGCGCATCGGCACTTTTGTAGATGATGTGGCGCAGGTCGTTCAGGCGGCCCGGTGTCGGCTCGCGCCCGTCTTTCAGCCATTCCTCACGGCTTTGCCCGCCTTTCCACGCCTTGGTGGTGAAGCCGAGGATCTCGACCTTGACGTCGCAGCGTTCCAGCGTGCGGGCCATGACGTCGGCACAGATCGCGGCGATGGAAATGGGACGCCCGCGCATCGAGCCGGAGTTGTCCAGCAAGAGCGTCACAACGGTATCACGGAACTCCATGTCCTTTTCGACCTTGAAGGACAGCGGCGTGGTGGGCGAGGCGACGACACGCGCCAATCGGCCCGCGTCAAGGATACCTTCCTCGCGGTCGAACTCCCACGTGCGGTTCTGCTTGGCCTGCAGGCGGCGTTGCAACTTGTTGGCAAGGCGGCTGACCGCCCCCTTAAGCGGCTCCAACTGCTGATCGAGATAGGCGCGCAGGCGCTCCAACTCGGCCGGTTCGGCCAGATCGGCGGCGCTGATTTCCTCGTCGTATGCCGTTGTGTAGGTCTTGTAGTCGGGGTCGGCGTCCGAAATGGGTTGTGGGGCGGGGGGCTCCATCGGGGCCTCACCGTCGGGCATTTCGGTCTCGTCGCCCATCTCGGCCTCGGCGGAATCGTCCATAGAGACCTGCGCTTGCGACGCGTCGTCCTGCTGTTCCTGCGACTGTTCGGGCGTGCCTTCGGCCTCTTGATCCTCGCCGTCGTCATCGCCGGTGCTGTCAGGGTCGTCCTGATCCTCGTCGCCGCTTTCGGCGTCGTCTTCCTGATCGTCTTCGGTGCCGTCGGGGTCGTCGCCCAACTGGTCGCCGTAGCCCAGATCGGTGATGACCTGTCGTGCGAGTTTCGCGAAAGCCTGCTGGTCTTCGAGAATGGCGTCGAGACTTTCCAGCGTGCCCCCCGCCTGTTCCTCGATAAAGCCGCGCCACAACTCCAGCACGTTTTCCGCCCCGCGCGGCAGATCGCGGCCCGTGGCCAGATGGCGCACCAGATAGCCTGCTGCCGTGGCAAGGGGCGCATCGGCGGCCTGCGTGATCTGGTCGTAGCCCTTGCGCAACGCGTCGGTGCCGATCTTGGCGTCGATGTTCTTGGCGGTGCCGGGCATGTGGCGCGCGCCCACAGCCTCGACCCGCGCGGTTTCCATCGCGTCGTAGATGTCGCGGGCCATCTGGCCCTGCGGCGCGTAGCGGTTGTTGGTGCCCGCGTCGTGATACTTGTGACGCAATGCGAAGGCATCCGCAGTGCCACGCGCCAGCAGGACTTCGTCCCGCGTCATGCGGCGGCTGATCTGCGGCAGGCGGATGCTGTCGTTGGTCTGGCCTGCGGGATCGACGGAATAGCTGATCTGCAGGTCAGGATCGGCCGCCATGACCTTCGTCGCCTCGGCCAGCGCTTTCTTGAACGGGTCGGCGGGGTTGTCGTTTTGCTTGCTCATGACGCACCTCCGAGCATGTCGATCACCCCAAGCTCAAACTCGCCGCACTCTCGGGCAGTTCCTCGTCAAAGCAGCGCTGGTAGAATTCGGCCACCGTCTGGCGTTCGAGTTCGTCGCATTTGTTGAGGAAGGACAGGCGGAAGGCATAGCCCACGTCCCCGAAGATGCGGGCGTTCTCGGCCCAGGCCAGCACGGTGCGGGGCGACATGACGGTCGACAGATCGCCGTTCATGAAGGCGGTGCGGGTCAGGTCGGCGACGGTCACCATCTGGCTGACGATGCGACGGCCCTTTTCGTTGTTGTAGTGTGGCGACTTTCCCAGAACGATGGCCGTTTCGGCGTCGTGGCTGAGGTAGTTCAGCGTGGCGACAAGGCTCCACCGGTCCATCTGCGCCTGGTTGATCTGCTGCGTGCCGTGGTAAAGGCCCGTGGTGTCGCCCAGACCCACCGTGTTCGCCGTGGCGAAAAGGCGGAAGTAGGGATTGGGCGTGATGATCTCGTTCTGGTCCATCAGAGTCAGCTTGCCGTCGGCCTCCAGCACGCGCTGGATCACGAACATCACGTCGGCGCGGCCCGCATCGTATTCGTCAAAGACGATGGCGACAGGATTGCGCAGCGCCCAGGGCAGGATGCCTTCGTGGAATTCGGTCACCTGAACGCCGTCGCGCAGCTTGATTGCATCCTTGCCAATCAGGTCGATGCGGCTGATGTGGCTGTCGAGATTCACGCGCACGCAGGGCCAGTTCAACCGGGCCGCGACCTGTTCGATATGGGTGGATTTGCCGGTGCCGTGGTAGCCCTGCACCATGACGCGGCGGTTGTAGCCAAAGCCCGCAAGGATCGCCAATGTCGTGTCGGGATCGAACTTGTAGGTGCTGTCGATCTCGGGGACGCGGTCGGACCGTTCGGAAAAGCCGCGCACCTTCATGTCACTGTCGATGCCAAAGACATCGCGGACCGACACGTCCTGATCGGGTTTCGCCATCATGTTCGTGCTACCGTCAGCCATCTGTGCCTCGTCTTGCGCCATCGATTGGGGATATTCAAAGTCCCCAGAGCCATGCCCGAAACGGCCTCAAGCTGCAAGGGGGAGGGGGATTTTGCCGCGCGTGAGACAGTTGGACGGGCATCGGGGACCGGCATCGGGGTTGACCTGCCCGGTGACGCACTGCCCTATAGGGCAAGACTTATTCAGGGATGGGCTTCAGCCAGATGACGACGACCGATCAGATTGAAGGATATATCCTTGACATGGCCCAGGGCGACCGGGGCGCCTTCGAAAAGCTCTATGCCGCGACCTCTGCGAAACTCTTCGGCGTATCCTTGCGTGTGTTGGGCAATCGGGCCGAAGCCGAGGACGCCGTACAGGAAGCCTTTATCAAGATCTGGCGCAATGCCGATCGCTTTACGGCCAACGGCTTTTCCCCGATGACGTGGCTGATCACCGTCACGCGCAACCATGCGATTGACCGTCTGCGTGCCCGCAAGGCTCCGACGCAGGACATCGACGAGGCTTACGACCTTGCCGATGCCGCACCGGGCCCCGAAGCGCAGGCGATCACCGCAGCGGACCGCGCGCGGATCGTGGACTGCATGTCGGGGCTGGAAGAGCAGAAGGCGGACGCCGTCCGCCGCGCCTATCTGGAAGGGGATACCTACCAGGATCTGGCGGAGGCCTACGGGATTCCGCTGAACACGATACGAACATGGCTGCGCCGCAGCCTGCTGAAACTGAGAGAGTGTCTGTCACAATGAGCGATGACGACGACAACATCGAGATGGACGACGAAAACGTCCTCGCGGCGGAATACACGCTGGGCCTGCTGAGCGCGGAAGAGTCGCAGGCCTTCGAGGAACTGCTGTCCATCGATCCGGGCTTCCGGCAGCGCTATGCCTTCTGGGCCGAAGGCTTCGCGGGGCTGACCGATGACATTGCGCCGGTGGAACCGCCTGCGGACCTCAAGGACCGTATTCTGGCCGAGCTTTTCCCCGACAAGACCCTGTCACGGGCCGACCCGCTGGCCACTGCGGACAGTGAGCCACGCCCGTCGTTTCTGCAGCGTCTGGGACTTTTCCCGGCCGTGGCCGGCGGGCTTCTGGCCGCATTGGTCGTGCTGGGTGTTGTCGATCTGATGATCGACGATGCGCCGACCCCTGCAACCTATGTGGCGGAAGTTGCCGCCGAAGACCAAAGCCTTGTGGTCATGGCAAGTTATGCCGCCGACAGCGCCACGCTGACGGTGGACCGTCAGGCCGGTGCCGCCGCCGCTGGCCGGTCGCTGGAGCTTTGGCTGATACCGCCGGGTGATGGGCAGGCGCCCATTTCCCTTGGTGTTCTACCTCAGGAGACCGCGGCGGCGATCCAGATTCTGGCAGACCTGGTGCCTTCGCTCGATCAGGGCACTCTGGCGATTTCGGATGAACCCGAAGGCGGGTCTCCGGGTGATGCGCCGACCGGGGATATCCTTGCGACAGGGGCGATCACGGCAGCCTAGCTGGCTCTCACACCTGCGTGACAGTGCGAAACGACACGGGCCAAGCGCCCGTGTCTTTGCCAGACTGAACGCAACCGCCCCAAGAGGAGCCTTCCATGAATCGCCGCTTTTTCCTGACCGCCACCCTTGCCGCAACGGCCACACCGGCGCTGCTGCGCGCACAGGGCTTCGAAGTGACACGCACCGACGCCGAATGGCGCGCCATGCTGTCGGACATCGAATATTCCGTGATGCGCGAGGATGCGACAGAGCGCGCCGGATCCAGCCCGCTGGATCAGCTTTATGACCCCGGGACCTACCACTGCCGTGGCTGCGACCTGCCGCTCTATTCCTCAGAGACGAAATACGACAGCCTGACCGGCTGGCCCAGCTTCTGGCAAAGCCTGCCCGATGCCATCGGCACCAAGGACGACCGCAAGCTATTTTCGGTGCGGACCGAATGCCATTGCAGCCGCTGCGGCAGTCATCTGGGTCATATCTTCGACGATGGCCCGGACCCGACCGGCAAGCGGCACTGTCTGAACGGTGTCAGCCTGCAATTCCGCGCAGCCTGAGCGAAAACGATAGCAGGGGCGGTCGCAGGGTCGGCTGCCCCTTTTTGCGGGCTTTGTCAGTTGGTTGTGGTGGTCGTTGGAAACAATGTGTTTCGACCGTCCTATCTTAATACTGCCCTATTCCTTGCGTAGCACCGGCCCAGAAGCTGGAGCCCGGATGTCACGCACCCTTACACGATTGAACATGACCGACGGCGAAAGATCCGTTCTGCTGGCCTATGGTGCCGTCGCCATGTTCGGCGCCGGACTGTCCTTTGTCATCATCAACGGCTTGGGCGGTGGCGAGACGGTGCTGCGTATGTTCTCGGCCTATGATCTCTGGTCGATGGTCGCGGGCACGGTTGGCGCCCCGATGGGGCTCTATATATCGCGCAGATGGTTCGGCGGTCCGGGGATCGTGGGATGGGTCCGGATGCTGATCGGGGTGCCCTGTGTCGCCTTCTTCGGCGGCATCGCGGGTGGCACGCTGGCCCTGCCATTCTACGGCACGATGTTCGGACCGTTTTCGGTCGCCATGATCTTCTGGGCGATGCCGCTTGTGGCATTCTTTTTCCTGCTGATTCTGGTGGCGACGCATATGTTGTTCGCCGTCCACCACCGCGAGCGCGACACCCTGTTCAGGATGCCGCAGGATGACGGCATCCCTGCATGAGGCGTCAGACCTCGCGGAAGTTGCGGCTGACCTTGATCTGGTCCCAGGCCCAGACGACTTCGGCCAACTGGTCCTCTTGCGACCGGTCGCCGCCGTTCATGTCGGGGTGCAGCACCTTGATCAGCGACTTGTAGGCCTTGCGGATCTCGGGCTTGGTCCACGTGTCCTTGGCTTCAAGGATCTCGATCGCCCTGCGCTCGGTCGGGGGCAGCTTGCGACCTGCACCCTGATTGCGGCCCGGATTGCGGGTCGCATTGTCGCCCAGCACCTGATGTGGGTCGTCGACACCCAGTCGCGCCCAGGCCCGTTGCTCGTCCTTGTTCTTGCCGAACGGCTTGGTGCCCCTTTCCCAGATCCGGTCCTTTTCGACTTGGTCAAGGTAGTCCGCCTCGGATGTCGAATCGAAAAAGTTCCACTTGAGATTGTATTCGCGCACGTGGTCCCGGCAGAACCAGTAGTAGTCGTCCAGCACGTCGGGCGATTTCGGCGCCCGGTATTTTCCGGGCTCCTCGCATCCCGGATGGTCACAGACACGCTGGGACGTTTCGAAGGCGCCGGACATGCCGCGCCGACCACGCGGATTCTTCTTTTTGGAGTTCGACACCGACATGTCGAATCCAAAGGGGTCTTTCTTGTCCATCGGCCTGCTCGCTTCCAGTTTCGGAGAAGGGAGAATAGACGTCCCAGCAGCAGATAGAAGAGGGAGAACGGAAATAATGAGAATTGACACGCAAATTCACGCACGCTTGACCGATGCCTTGGCACCGGAAACGCTGGATGTGCAGAACGAAAGCGCCAAACATGCAGGGCATGCGGGCGATGACGGGTCGGGGGAAAGCCATTTTCACGTGACCATCAAGGCGGCCAGCCTGGACGATCTGTCGCGGATCGGACGGCACCGGGCGATCCACGATGCGATTGGCAAGGACCTCATGGGTCGAATCCATGCCCTTGGAATCACGGTCCTGTAGTCTACCGGGGCGCGGTCCCGGTCAAAGGGGCCGCGTCGTCTGCGCCCAGATCGTTCATCGCTGTCTGAAGCGCATGGGCAAACCGGTCTTTGGTCGACCGCACGCCCTTGGCCTTGGGGCCGCGTGTCGGGGCCGGGATGACTTTATACTCGTAACGCATGAACTGTCTTTCGTTTGATCGTCAGAGGCCCAGCTTTGACGCCACCAGCTGGTTCACTGCCGCAGGATTGGCCTTGCCGCCCGTCGCCTTCATCACCTGACCGACGAACCAGCCCGCCAAGTTGGGATTGACCTTGGCTTTCTCTACCTGATCGGGGTTGGCGGCGATAACTTCGTCCACGGCTGCCTCGATGGCGCCGGTGTCGGTGACCTGCTTCATGCCTTCGGTCTCGACGATCTCGTCAGGGTCGCGGTCCTGCGTGTAGGCGATCTCGAACACGTCCTTTGCGATCTTGCCCGAGATGTCGCCCGATTTGATCAGACCCACGATCTGCCCCAGCCGTGCTGCCGAAATCGGGCTTTCCGCGATGGACCGCTCGTCCTTTTTCAAGCGTCCGAACAATTCGTTGATGACCCAATTCGCGGCCAGCTTGCCGTCGCGGCCGTCGGCCACTTCCTCGAAATAGGCGGCATTGGTCACATCGGCGGTCAGCACGCTGGCGTCATAGTCCGACAGGCCGAAGTCCGCGATGAACCGGGCCTTCTTTTCATCCGGCAGTTCCGGCAGCGAAGCGGCGATATCATCGACCCATGCCTGTTCGATCTCCAGCGGCAGCAGATCGGGGTCGGGGAAGTAGCGGTAGTCGTGCGCCTCTTCCTTGGACCGCATCGAGCGGGTTTCGTTCTTGTCGGGATCGTACAGACGCGTTTCCTGCACGACGGTGCCGCCGTCCTCGACAATCGCGATCTGGCGGCGCGCTTCGACCTCGATCGCAGCCTGAATGAAACGCATCGAGTTCATATTCTTGATCTCGCAGCGCGTGCCGAGATAGCCGAAATCCTGCGTTTCCTGATACTTCTCATAGTCGCCCGGACGGCAGATCGACACGTTGACGTCGGCGCGCAGGTTGCCGTTCTGCATGTTGCCGTCACAGGTGCCGAGATAGCGCATGATCTGGCGCAGCTTCACGACATAGGCCGCGGCCTCTTCGGGGCCGCGAATGTCGGGGCGGCTGACGATCTCCATCAGGGCGACGCCGGTGCGGTTGAGATCGACGAAGGACATGGTCGGATCCATGTCGTGGATCGACTTGCCCGCGTCCTGTTCAAGATGAATCCGCTCGATCCGCACTACGCGCGCGGTGCCGTCACCCAGTTCCACCAGCACTTCGCCTTCGCCCACGATGGGATGATAGAGCTGGCTGATCTGGTAGCCCTGCGGCAGGTCGGGGTAAAAATAGTTCTTGCGGTCAAAGGCGCTGCGCAGGTTGATCGCGGCCTTCAGGCCCAGACCTGTCCGGACCGCCTGCGCGATGCAGCCCTCGTTGATGACGGGCAACATGCCGGGCATGCCCGCATCCACGAACGCGACATTGCTGTTGGGTTCCGCCCCGAAAAGCGTGGACGCGCCCGAGAACAGTTTCGCCTTCGTCGCGACCTGCGCGTGAACCTCGAGCCCGATAACCAGTTCCCAGTCTTCCTTGGTGCCTGAAATCACTTTCGGGGCGGGGGCATCGTAGGTCAGGTCCAGCATGGCAGGGCTCCGGGCAGGGAAATGCGTTTTGACTGTCTTATGTCAGCGGATTTGCCGGAACAAGGGCAGGGCGCATCCGTTCATCCCTGAAGAGACACACCAAACGCAGGAGGCTGAAAATGCCACGTATCACAGACGCGAAGATTCTCATTCTCTCGACCAACGGTTTCGAGCAATCCGAACTGGAATTTCCCCGCGACCAGTTGCGCGCCAAGGGTGCGACCGTCCATGTCGCCACGCCCGACGGCGAATCCATCATGGGCTGGGAAGGCTCCGACTGGGGACGCGTCGCCGAGGCTGACCTCAAGATCGCGGACGTGCAGGTCGATGACTACGATGCGCTGGTGCTGCCGGGTGGCCAGATCAACCCCGATATCCTGCGGGTCGATCAGGAGGCCGTGACCCTGATCAAGCGCTTTGCGCAGGCTGGTCGGGTGGTTGCCGCCATTTGCCACGCGCCATGGCTGCTGATCGAAGCGGGAATCGTCCGCGACCGCGAGATGACTTCCTATGGTTCGATCAAGACCGACCTGAAGAATGCAGGTGCCAACTGGAAAGATGTCGCCGTCGCTTGCGACAACGGTATCGTGACCAGCCGGTCACCCGATGATCTGGAAGCCTTCGTCGGCAAGATTGTCGAGGAAGTGGAAGAGGGCCGCCACTCACGTCAGGCGGCCTGAGGCATCCGGACGGCCACAATGGGCATCCCTTCGGGGGTGCCCTTTTGCGGGCCGGACAGGCGGGGGCCCGCCGCAGGGGGACAACCGGCCTTGCCAGTCAGAGCCATGAACCCGATATTGCGCCCATGCTGCCGCTGAAATCCATTCTTGGGGGAATGGCGATCGCACTTTTGGCTGGGTCTTCCCATGCCCAGATCGATCAACGCCCCCTGACGCGCGAAGACGCGATGGGCATACGTGTCGCAGCGCAGACGGACGCGCTCCGCTCATTTCGTGTTGAAGCCCGCCCGACCCACATGATCCGGTATCCGGTGGTGATCGAAACCCGCCCGCCCGACGTGCGGCCCAAGGCGCGGATCGACTATCAACCCGTGACGCGATGGGAGCACAAGCGCGGACACGAGATGTGGACCCGTGCCGCGATGATCGCCGTGGGCCAGCACAATGGCGGCCTCGATTCGGTCGTGCCACGTGATATCGACACCTGGTGCCCTGCCTATGCGCAGAATTCGCCCACCCTGCGGCGGGCCTTTTGGGTCGGCATGATGTCGACGCTGGCACGGTACGAAAGCACCTACAATCCGCGCGCCGTCGGCGGTGGCGGCTTGTGGTTCGGTTTGCTGCAGATCTATCCCGACACCGCCCGGCGATATGGCTGTCGCGCGCGGTCGGGAGAGGACCTCAAGGACCCTGCCATGAACCTGTCCTGTGCGGCGCGGATCATGGCAAGGACGGTCGCCCGTGATCGTGCGATCGCCCTGCACGATGGCCGCTGGCGCGGCGTTGCGGCAGATTGGGGGCCGATGACCAGTCGGTCCAAGATCGCCGAAATGGCAGGCTGGACGGCACGTCAGGACTATTGCGTGATCCCTACGCAGGTCAGGCCACTGTCCCGCCCTGATACGCTGGCGGCCACCTATACACCACCAAACCCCGTGGTGCGCCCTGCGAGGCGGGTCGCAGAGTCCGTGACGCCGCCAGTGGCTCTTACCATTTCAACGATAGGATACGTGTCGCCTTCACGATACTGACCCCGGGGTGCTGATCCGTCTCGCCCAAGGCCAGTGTCGCGCGGCGCAGCATGGCGATGCCCTCTTCGGAACTGCGGGGCAGGGCCGCAGCGCTGATAGGCTCGCCCATACGCACCACGAAAGGCTGTCGATCCTTGTTCAGCGTCTCGTGGAACAGGGTCACGTCCCGCAGCGTCGGATGCAGCTTATCAAAGAGATAGAACAGCGACGAATTGCGTGCCGATAAATGCACCGGGATCACCGGCAGGTCGAATTTCTTGGCCAGCATCGCCGCCGAGGCCATCCACGGCCGCTCGTGCAGGCTGAGCCCGCGCCGTTTGGCCAGACGGCCCGACGGAAATATGACGCCCAAGCGCCCTTCGTCCGTGGCTTTCCTGACGAAACCCATCGTCTCGCGGGTCTTGGCGTGCGTGCGCTTGTCGAGCCGCCATTCGACGGGGCAGATGATATCGGACATCTGGGGCATGACCCGCAGCACATCCGCGTTGGTAAAGATATAGGCGTCGGACCGTTTGCGGGCGATCAGATGATGCAGGATGATTCCATCACCGATTCCCGTGGGATGGTTCGCCACGATCAGCGCAGGGCCTTGAGCGGGCAGGTTGTTGAACCCCGTCGCGGCCACATGCTTGGCCAGCATCTTGCCGAGAAACCGCATCAGATAACGGGAGTCGCGATCCTTCAGCCGGTTCCCGATCGCAACAGTTTTGTCGTAGCCCAAACCAAGATGCATCAGGCCCCTGACGGGCTTGATGCCGGGCGTGTTGTAAAGCCAGGGCGCGCGTTCGGCGATCAAGGGGTCAATGCGGTCTCTCATCGGACCCTCATTGCTATGGTCTGGTAATCATTCTGTGACATATGGCGTTTTTTCGCGGAATGGCAAGTTTTCGGCCCCACCGCCACAATGTGGCAGTAATCAGCCGAGCATCCTTTCCAGCATTTCGCCCGTGTCGCGTGACAATCCCGGTGTTTGGCGCACGCGTTCCATGGCCCGTCGCATCTGACCCTGACGGTCTGGGTCATAGCGCCGCCACGTGGCAAAGGCATTCGACAGCCGCGCCGTCGTTTGCGGGTTCACCCGGTCAAGCTGGATCAGCCAGTCGGCCAGCAGATCGTAGCCGCCGCCTCCGGGCGTGTGAAAGCCCGCCAGATGCCCGGCCATCGCACCCAGAACCGCACGGACGCGGTTTGGATTGCGCAGATCGAAGGCGGCGTGATCCGTCAGTCGGTTGACGGTCGCAAGCGTGTCCTTGGGTGCGCTTGTGCCGACCTGCAGCGAGAACCACTTGTCCATCACCAGCCGGTCGTTGCTCCAGCGTGCTTCAAAGCGGGCCAGTTGCGCAGCACCCTTGCCGTTTCTCAGCATGGCGGCCAAGGCGCTGATCTGCTGGGTCATGTTATCGGCCTCTGCGAACTGTGCAGCTGCTGCTTCGCCGTCGTCCTGACGGGTGATCAGTGCCAGAAGCGCGTTGGCGAAAGCCCTCTTGCCCGCGCTTTCGGCGTCGGGCGAAAACGGGCCGGGGGTGGCCATCTTTGCACGCAGGCCCGGTGCGATATCGGCCAGATGGTCCGACAGCCGTGCCTTGATCCGCTCGTGCGCCGTGTGGATGGCTTGCGGGTCGGGGATCTTGCCCGCGTTCGCAAGCGCCTCGGCCAGTGCATCCTGCGTCGGCGGGGCCATCATCCGTGCGCGGAAGGCCGGGTCGAGGCTGTCGTCCTGCACCAGTGTCCGGATGCCGTCCAGCCAGGGCAGGGGATCGGCAGGTCGCCGCTCTGCCATGGTCGTCTGGAGGTGCCGTGACAGCCGCGTGCCAGCGTCCCAACGTGCGAAGGGGTCCGTGTCGTGCGCCAGCAGCAGCGCGAGTTCTGCCGTATCGGCCTCACGCTCTACGATGACAGGGGCGGAAAAGTCACGCAGCAGCGATGGGACGGGCCGGTCCTTCAAGCCGTCAAAGGTGATCGTCGTTGTCTCGTCCGTCAGTTCGACGATCCGTGTGGGGACGACTTCCGCACCGTCCTGTCCGATCAGGCCCACGGCCAGCGGGATGACCACCGGTGACTTCTCGGGCTGACCCGGTGTCGGCGGTGTGAATTGCCGGAAGGTCAGCGTGTAGCTACCGTCAGTCCAGTCTTCGGCCACGTTGATGCGTGGTGTGCCGGCCTGCGTGTACCAGCGTTTGAACTGCGTCAGATCCCGGCCCGTCGCCTCGGTGAATACCGCCAGCCAGTCTTCGATCGTGCAGGCCTGACCGTCGTGCCGGTCGAAATAGAGGTCGAGCGCCTTGCGATAGGCCTGACCCCCGACCAGCCGCTTGAGCATGCCGATGATCTCGGCGCCCTTCTCGTAGACGGTGACGGTGTAGAAATTGTTGATCTCGACAAAGCTCTCGGGGCGAACCGGATGGGCCAGCGGGCCGTTGTCTTCCCGGAACTGGACGTTGCGCATCATCTGCGCGTCGTCGATCCGCTTGACGGCGTGGCTGCGCATGTCGCCGGTGAATTCTTGGTCGCGGAACACCGTCAGCCCTTCCTTCAGGCACAGCTGGAACCAGTCGCGACAGGTGATCCGGTTGCCGGTCCAGTTGTGAAAATACTCGTGCGCGATGATCGCCTCGATCCGCTCGAAGTCGGCGTCTGTTGCAGTCGCGGGCGAGGCCAGAACGCAACTTGAGTTGAAGATGTTCAACCCCTTGTTTTCCATCGCGCCCATGTTGAAGTCATCGACGGCGACAATGTTGAAGACATCGAGATCATACTCCCGCCCGTAGACGGTTTCGTCCCAGGACATCGACGCCCTGAGCGCTTCCATCCCGAACGCGCATTTCTCGATGTCGCCCGGACGGACCCAGATGTTCAGCGCCACATCGCGGCCTGACATCGTGGTGAATTGGCCCGGATGCGCGACCAGATCGCCCGCGACAAGAGCAAACAGGTAGGACGGTTTTGGCCAGGGATCGTGCCAGACGGCATAGCCATTGCCTTGGTCCGCAGGGTTGCCGTTGGACAACAGCACCGGCAGATCGCTTTCGATCCTGACCGTGAACACGGCCATGACGTCGGGGCGGTCCGGGAAGTAGGTGATCTTGCGAAAGCCCTCGGCCTCGCACTGGGTGCAATACATGCCGTTCGACATGTAAAGCCCTTCAAGCGCCGTGTTGTTGGCCGGATCGATCTCGACCTCGGCCTCCCAGACGAAGGGGCCATCGGGGACATCGCAGGTGATCCCTTCACCGCGTTCGGTCACCATGACGTCCTGTCCGTCGATCCTCGTGCTGACCCGTTTCAGCCCGACACCGTGGAGGAAAAACTCTTGATCCGGTGCATCCGGATTGGGGCGGAACCGGATGGTCGACAGCACCCGCGTGGCAGAGCCTGAAAGCCGGAATGTCAGGTCGACGCTGTCGATCAGATGGCTGAATGGGGTGTAATCACGCAGGTGGACAGTCTGCGGAGCGACATCTTTCATAAATCGGCTTTCAGGTTTGAACTTTTGCGATTACCGGACGTTAGACGTGTGAAGCGATACCATCAAGGCGCCGCAAAACGCGCCGGAATACCCAGGGGAGCCAAAAATGTCTGCACCGAAAACCGATGTCGAAAAGCAGGAAAAACGGCACAAGCCAGCGTTGAACGGCATGAAAGTCGCGGTCGGCTTTGCCGTTCTGTTGCTGGTCGCCTTCATCGTCTGGACCGTTGCCAGCGGCGATGAGCCGGAAACAGCCGATCGCCAGGTTCAGGTTCCCAGCGGCGACGTGGTCGACACCGATACGGGCGAGACTGTCGACCAAGTCGACTGACGCTGATGCCGCGGCACCGCAAGAAGGGCGACCTGCCCCAGAAGATCTGTCCGGCATGTGGTCGCCCGTTCACCTGGCGCAAAAAATGGTCCGCTGACTGGGACGAGGTGAAATACTGCTCGAACCGGTGCCGTCGGTTGTCACCAAAGGCTGCCAAGGGGCAGCCTTTGCATATTCGGTCCACGGGCGATTGATCACCGGACCTTTGTCGCTTAGCAAACCCAGACAGTTTTCCGAACGAGGATGCCCATGACCCAGCGCGTTGAAAAATCAGGCCTTCAGGTCGCAACCGTGCTCGCCGACTTTATCGAACGGCGTGCCTTGCCGTTTACGGGGGTGTCTGCCGAGACCTTCTGGGATGGTCTGGCCGGACTGGTTCGTGACATGGGCCCCAAAAACCGCGACTTGCTGGAAGTGCGCGAGGACCTGCAACAGCAGATCGATATCTGGCACGTCAAGCATCGCGATGCGCCCAAGGATCCTTCGGCCTATTCCGCCTTTCTGTCCGACATCGGCTATCTGGTCGAGGACGGGCCTGACTTTACCATCGACACCACCGACGTTGACCCCGAAATCGCCGATCTGCCCGGACCGCAGCTTGTGGTGCCGATCACCAACGCCCGCTTCGCGCTGAACGCCGCCAATGCGCGGTGGGGGTCGCTCTATGATGCGCTCTATGGCACAGACGCGCTGGGTGATCTGCCGCAAGGCAAGGACTTTGATCCGGCCCGCGGCCAAAGGGTCATCGACTGGGGGCGCGCGCATCTCGACAAGGTCGCGCCGCTGGCAAACGGGTCCTGGGCCGACATCGGGGACCTGCGGGTCGCGGACGGGACACTGTCTGCAACGCTTGCGGACCCGGACCAGTTCGCAGGCCACGCCGAGGGCTCTATCCTGTTGCGCGCCAATGGTTTGCTGATCGACATCAAGGTCGATCCCGACAGCCAGATCGGTGCGCAGGACAAGGCGGGTATTTCCGATATTGTTCTGGAATCCGCAGTGTCCACGATCATGGATTGCGAAGACTCAGTGGCCTGTGTCGATGCTGAAGACAAGGTGCTGGCCTACGAAAACTGGCTTGGGCTGATGGCGGGTGACCTGACCGAAGAGATCACCAAGGGCGACCGCACCTTTGTGCGCAAGCTCAATGACGACATCGCCTACACCGACCGCCATGGCAAACGCGCGACCCACAAGGGGCGGTCCCTGATGCTGGTCCGCAACGTCGGTCACCTGATGACAAACCCCGCCATCCTTGATGACGCGACGGGCGATGAAATCGCCGAGGGCATAATGGATGCCATGGTGACGACCCTGATCGCGATGCATGACCTGAAGCGTGACGGTGGCAATTCCCTGCACGGGTCAGTCTACGTCGTGAAGCCCAAGATGCACGGCCCCGCCGAGGTCGCCTTTGCGGTTGAGATTTTCGACCGCGTGGAAAAGGTGCTCGGTCTGCCGGCCAACACCGTCAAGCTGGGCATCATGGACGAGGAACGCCGCACCTCGGTCAACCTCAAGGAATGTATCCGCGCCGCAAAATCGCGCGTCGCCTTCATCAACACCGGCTTTCTGGACCGCACCGGTGACGAAATTCACACCAGCATGGAAGCCGGGCCGATGGTGCCCAAGGGCGAGATGAAGAACAGCACGTGGATCGCGGCCTACGAAGACCGGAATGTCGATATCGGTCTGGCCTGCGGGCTGCAGGGCAAGGCGCAGATCGGCAAGGGCATGTGGGCCATGCCCGACCTGATGGCCGACATGCTGAAGGCCAAGACCAATCATCCGCTGGCCGGTGCCTCTTGCGCATGGGTGCCGTCGCCCACCGCCGCCACCCTTCACGCGACCCATTACCACCAGATCGACGTCAAGGCGCGTCAGGCCGAGATCGCCAAAGGTGGGCCGCGCGCGACGCTCGACGCCCTGCTGACAATCCCGCTGGCGGAACAGACCAACTGGCCGGACGAGGTGCTGCAACAGGAAATCGAGAACAACGCCCAAGGCATTCTGGGCTACGTCGTCCGCTGGGTCGATCAGGGTGTGGGCTGCTCCAAGGTGCCCGACATTCACGACGTCGGCCTGATGGAAGACCGCGCGACCTGCCGCATCTCGTCGCAGGCCTTGGCAAACTGGCTGCACCACGAGGTTGTCAGCAAGGCGACCGTGATGAATGCCATGCAAAAGATGGCAGCGGTCGTGGACCGTCAGAACGCTGGCGATCCCAACTACCGTCCGATGGCGCCTGACTTTGACAGCGTGGCCTTTCAGGCGGCTTGCGATCTTGTGTTTCAGGGGCAAGAACAGCCATCGGGTTATACCGAACCAGTCCTGCATCGCCGCCGGTTGGAACTCAAATCCTAAAGAAAAGGAGCCGTCATGGCCGAAATCAGCCTGACCCGTGCACGCACGATCATCCGCAAGACACTTCAAAAGGGCCGCGAGATGGACCTGAAACCCCTGTCCGTCGTGGTGCTGGATGCGGGCGGTCACGTGAAAGCCTTCGAACGCGAGGATGGCGCATCGCCGGGACGGTTTGAAGTAGCGCAAGGCAAGGCCTATGGCGCGGTCATGCTGGGGATGCCCGGTTCGGCGCAGATGGCGCGGGCGGAACAGCAGGCCTATTTCATGGCGGCTGTGAACGGGCTTTACGGTGGCAAGGTCGTTCCGGTGCCGGGCGGCGTTCTGGTCAAGGGGCGCAACGGCGCGGTGATCGGCGCCGTGGGTGTGACCGGCGACACGTCCGACAATGATCTGACTGCCGCCCTGACAGGCATCGATGCGGCGGGGCTGATCGGCGAAGGCTGATCACGATTCGCTGGGCGGCTGCGTTTTCATCACAGTGCCTGCCGTTTGTGCCCGGTGCGTTTCGGCCATGGGTGTCGTGCGTGGGTGCATCTTTCCGTTCCGGGTTTTGCTTGGTATGGATTGGGAAACTTACAGGAAAACCATGTCCCGTCCCGTCATCGGCATCATCGGCAACGCGCATCTGATCAATGATCAATACCCGGCCCAGGCGGTCGGAGAGATGAACCTCACTTCGGTCGCAGCGGTCTCTGGTGCCCTGCCAGTCGTCATACCGGCTGATCCCGATCTGTCGCCACTGGGCGAGATCATGGAGTTGTGCGATGGTTTCATCTTTCCGGGTGGCCGTCCGAACGTGCATCCCGACGAATACGGCGAGACCGCGACTGAAGCCCACGGTGCCTTCGACCGCAAGCGCGACCAGATAGCCCTGCCTTTGATCCGCGCCCTGATTGATCGGGGGCAGCCGCTTTTGGCCATATGCCGGGGCTTTCAGGAACTGAACGTCGCGTTGGGTGGGACGCTTTATCCCGAAATCCGTGATCTTCCCGGTCGCGAGAACCATCGCATGCCGCCTGATGGCACACTGGAAGAGAAATTCGCGCTGCGTCACGAGGTGACATTCACCGAAGGCGGCGTGTTCCACCGCCTGATGGGGCAACAGGTCGTGATGACGAACACACTGCACGGGCAGGGGATCAAGACGCCGGGTGCGCGGATCTTGGTCGACGGTCTCGCTCCCGACGGCACGCAGGAAGCGGTCTACGTCAAGGACGCGCCCGGCTTTGCGCTGGGCGTGCAGTGGCACCCCGAATGGCAGGCCGACCTCGACCCCGTATCCAGACCCCTGTTCGAAGCCTTCGGTGAGGCTGCGCAGGCGTGGCGCAGCGGCCGCGCGGGATTGCGCAAGATCGCCTGATCCTTGGAAAAGTGGGCCGCGCGGGGCGAGCAGACCCCGCGCGAACCCTGCGCCGACCTAAATGAGCAAAAGCTCGGTCTCGTGACGCTTGAGGCACCGCCGCGCGGTCTGCCCATAAGCGCCGAGGTGGCTGCGCAACTCGGGAAAGATGGCGAAAAGCTCTTCGCGGGCGGGGTCGCTGATCGCCGTGATGGACAGATCGCCCGGATGAAAACTTTCGGTTGCCGCACCTTCCGCAAAGACGATCTCGTGCTGGTCGAACATCATGTGGACATAGGTGACGGTGTCGGATTCCTCTTGCGTGACGGACAGCCCGTCGACCAGATGTCTGGCCGCAGCGAGCACTTCACTTTCACCAAACAAGAGTTCCGCGCGATAGCCTTGAAAGAGCATCCGGTGCTGGGGTGAGACCAACAGGTCACGCTCCAGTCCTGTGACAACCCCGGGCGTGATGCGGATCGGGGCGAACCGGCCGCGTGCCGGAACGCTACGGCTTTCGATCCAGCGGACCGGCTGAAGCCCGTGGTCGCGGGTGACGACCATGTCGCCGGGACGCAGGCTGGCGATGTCACGCGCGCCGCGCGGCGTGGCGATCAACGTGCCGGGGGTAAAGCAGATGATGTTCTCGATGTCAGTGAAATTGAGGATCGTGCCATCGTCCATCGTGATGGAACCAGAGAAGCTGCCAGTCCCGTCATCGGTGGCGTCAAGCGTGCTCCAGTCCGCATTCTTGCCAAGGTTGAGCGTGTCACCCTGAAGCGTGTTCGGATCGCCGTCGTCCGGCGTTTCCCCACCTGACCCACCATAGATGTTGATTGTGCCGTTGGTCGGTTCGCCCAGATCGACGTAGTTGAAGGTATCGTCGCCATCGCCGCCGTAGACGGTGTCTCCGTCCGAAAAGGTGATGGTGTCGTTACCTGCGCCTGCGTCGATCAAGTCCGCCCCAAGCCCACCGTAGATAATATCGTCGCCGTCCCCGCCAAAGATCGTGTCGTCTCCGTCACCCCCGTCGATCCAGTCGTCGCCCGGCGCGTCGAGCGTCGTGGTAAAGGTCAGGTCGCTGACCCAGATTGCGTGGTTCGTCGTGCCTCCGTCCGCATTCTTGAATTCGATCACGATCGAGGCCACGGGGCCTGCGACCTCCACGTAGACGGCCCCTGCGGCCTGATCGGGCTCATCGTTGGTGTAGGCGGCAGTCGCGGTTTGCCCGTCGATGGTTTCGTTCCCCGCCGCCGTCAGCGTGACGGGCACTTCCACGCCGTCGGAATTGTAGGCGGTCAGGATGACCTGATCGCGAAAGTCGTTGAATCCGTCGTCAACCGCGTCGATGTCGGTGATCCAGAAACCGACATCGACGACGGTGTCGCTGACGCCGCTTTCTGGATCGGCGGCAAAGTCGAAGACGGTCGTCGAGGTGTCCCCGTCCGTGCCCAGAATTTGCACCGAGGAGGTCGAGGTGCTGCCAACCCCTGTGTAGACCGGATCATCGGAAATCAGCGTGCTTGTCAGACTGCCATCGTCGCGGAAACTGACCGAGACGTTGATCTGGCCTGTATCCTGGGTAAAGCCGTTGCGGACGTCTGACCCCGCAGCGCCCTGCGCGGACCAGCTCATCGTTTCGGTTGTCGTGGCCGCAGGGGCTATGTCGTCGCCGTAGATGACATCGTTGCCGCTGCCGCCGTAGATCGAATCGTCGCCCCCCTCGCCGAAGATCGTATCGTCGCCCGCGCCGCCGTAGATGAGGTCATTGCTGCTGCCGCCGTAGACAAGGTCTGCGCCGCCACCGGCGTAGATCGTATCGGCACCTGCGTTGCCCATCAGCGTGTCGTTGCCGGACCCAGCGGTGATCGTGTCGTAACCCGCGCCACCGATGACGCTATTGTTGCCGTCACCGGCATCGATCACATCGTCGCCGGTCCCGCCATCCAGCACGTCATCGCCCGAGCCGCCGTCAAGACTGTCGTTGCCGATACCGCCGATCAGCGTGTCATTGCCGTCCCCGCCGAACAGCACATCGTCTCCACCGTTGCCGTTGATGATGTCGTCGCCTGCACCTCCATACACGGTGTCGTCGCCAGCACCTCCGTACACGGTGTCGTTGCCAGCACCGGCAGTGACAAGGTCGTCGCCATCGAAAGCGTAGACGGTATCGTCACCGCGTCCTGCATAAATCGTGTCGGCACCGGGGTGGTGTAACATCACGTCTGGAAATTCGTTTGGCGCTGGCGTCATGAGCCCCTGCCGGGGCCGGCCCCGGCAGGGGCTGCCCATTCTGGTATTCCATGGAATTGCAAACCAACCATGGGAGACGAA